>Ga0180121_10000367_pt1 | contig 18677 bp, 18 predicted proteins | sample AntDrymUQ5402106_2_FD_129676 | JGI IMG/M metagenome (GOLD analysis project Ga0180121, IMG submission 129676) | Polar desert sand microbial communities from Dry Valleys, Antarctica - metaG UQ540 (21.06) (version 2) (version 2) | ecosystem: Environmental > Terrestrial > Soil > Desert | place...
GACCGTTTCTCGATCAAGCTCGAGCCCGTTCGCAACGTGCGGGCGCGCAGAGTCGGGTCGTGTTCGACATTCGGTTCCGGCTCTGCAGCCAACAGACCGGAGCGGTACAGATCCGTCTGACTGAGAAGCGGCCCGCCGGCACGCGACGTGTTGAACAAGTGTTGCCGAGCGTGCACACGCCCGGCTGCGCCGTGTATCGGGTTCAGCAGCTGTCGCCATGGCGCCGTCCCGGCATCTCTGGACGACTTGCGCTCCAGGCAAGAATCGGGCGATCACAGCTCAGCGTTCCGCTGTCACGTGGGGCGAGCGCCAAGAGCAGATAGGGGTCTCGCTCGCTAGTACCTCTGGCGGACGATGCGCGGGATCCCCGTCAGCCAGCGGGGAAAGCGCCGGCGGCCCGTTCGCAACGCGTGCTCGACGGCTGCGGCGGCTGCCTCGCCGTGGATGCCCTCGCCGTGCCCGACGAGCAGGTGCTCGACCCCGAGCCCAGCGAGCGCGAGCGGGCGTTTCAGGCGCAGGAAGGGATGCAGGCCGGCGGGCTCGTCGCCCGCGCGGAAGAACGAGATCGTGCCGATCGCGTCGGCGCAGACCAGGATCCGGCGCTCCGGCCACCAGAGCGCGACCTCCTTCCACCAGCGGCCCCGGGAGGACGGGCAGGAACTGGAACGGCGTCTCCGGCAGCGATGCCGGGACGAGGTGCAGCGGCACGCCTAGTCGCGAGGCCAGGGCGGCGCCGTCGCGGTTGTGCCGGTCGATCAGCTGGATCACGCCCGCCGGCTCGCCGGCGGCTCGGAGCCGCTCCTCGACGCCGTCGCCCTCGATTGGGTCGATCAGCCAGACGCGGTCGTCCACGGAGAGGGCGTGCGAGGTGCGTTGTAGCCGTTCGCTCTCGATCCAGCCGACCGCACTCTCGATCTCGTCGACGAAGCGGACGCTCACGGAGACCGCTCGAGTTGCGCGAAAGCCTGCTCGAACGCCTCGTTCGGTTGCGCGCCCAATACGAGCAGCCGGCGGTCGAGCAGGAAGGCGGGGACCGCGTTCGCTCCGATCGAAGTCGCCTGGCGGGTCGAGTCCTCGATCCGGTCACGGTAGCGGTCTCCGTCGAGCACTTCCTCGACGTCCGCCTCCGGCAGCTCGAGCTCGCGGGCCAGGCGGCGCAGCACGTCAGCGTCGCCGATGTCCTCAGCATCGCTCCAGTAGGCCGCCATGATCCGGTCGTGCACCTCCTCGTGCCGGCCGAGGTCGCGGGCGAGCTCGGTCAGCCGCTGCGCCCGCATCGAGTTCGGGACGACCTCGGGATGCGGGTTGTACGACAGCCCGCGGCTCGCGAAGAACTCACGCACGCGCTCGGTCATGCCCGGGCCGTACCGGGCCAGGAGCCGTTCGCGCGGCAGACCCTCCGGCGGGTACTTGGGGTGCAGGTCGAACGACAGCCACGTCACGCGCGCGCCGAACCGGCGCTCGAGCCACGCGGCCGTCGGCTGGCTCGCGCGGCAGAACGGTCAGATGTAGTCGCTCCAGATCTCGACGACGTGCTCGCTCATCTGTCCAGGCTAACCGCGTCCGCCAGGCTGAAACGCCCCAGCAGGAGGGCGGTGCCCGCAACCGCCCCCTCGCAGCCGAGCTCGCGGACGGCCCGGAGGTCGTCGAGGGAGGAGATTCCGCCCGCCGCGAGGACGGGCAGGCTCGAGGCTTCGAACACCTGCTCGAGCAGCTCGAGATCGGGGCCCGCGAGGGAGCCGTCGCGTCCCGTGCTCGTGACGAGCAGCCTGCCGACGCCCGCCTGCGCGCAGCGCCTCGCCAGCTCGACGGGGCTGACGTTCGTCGACTCCGTCCAGCCGGAGACCTCGACCCGCCCGTCGCGCGCGTCGACTGCGACGACGAGCGCCTCGCCGAATCGCGTCGCAGCGGCCTCGAGGAAGCCGGGGGAGAGCGCGGCCGTACCGACCAGGACGCGCGTCGCACCGGCCGCGAGCCCCGCCTCGATGGCACCGAGGCTGCGGTAGCCGCCGCCGACCTGTACTTGCACGCCCGCAGCGGCGACCCGGCGCACGAGCTCCGTGGAAGGTGAGGAGCTGAAGGCGCCGTCGAGGTCAACGAGATGAAGCCAGGTTGCGCCCTCGGCAGACCAGCGCGCCGCGAGCGCAGCCGGGTCGCCCGCCTCGATCGTCACGTGCTCGCGGCGGCCTTCCGAGAGGCGGACGGCACGGCCCTCGAGTACGTCGATTGCTGGATACACAGTGAACTTGCGTGTTAACACGTTAGCATGTTACCATGTTCGCACATGACTACGACTACTGTCACCCGCGATGTCGAACAGCTCCCCGGCCTGCACGAGCTGGCTGACGCGGTTGTGTCCCTGCGAACCGCCGACGAGGCTCGCCGCTTCCTGCGCGACCTCTGCACGCTGCCGGAGCTCGAGGCGCTGGCGCACCGCTGGCAGACGGTGCAGCTGCTCGAGCAGGGCGTTTCGTACCTCGAGATCGCCGAGCGCGTCCCGACGAGCACGGCCACCGTGACCCGCGTGGCGCAGTGGTTGCGCCACGGCACGGGTGGCTACTTGATCGCGCTCGAGCGCGCCCACCGGAAGCGAAAGCGGGCGTAGGTGGAGCGCATCGGCTTCACCCGCGCCGGCGCAAACGGCCGGCTGACACTCGCCGTCCCGTCGAAGGGGCGGATGTCGGAGCCCGCGCTCCGGCTCTGCGCCGATGCCGGTCTCAGCTTCGAGGCGACCGAGCGTGCGCTGCTCGTCCCCTGCGCGAATGCGCCGGTCGACCTCTTGCTCGTGCGGGCGCACGACGTCCCCGAGTACGTCCAAGACGGCGTCGTCGACCTCGGGATCACCGGCGCGAATCTCGTGGCCGAGGCCGAGGCGAACGTTGTGACCCTCGCCGAGCTGGGCTTTGCGCGGTGCACGCTCCAAGCCGCCGTGCCTGAGGACGCCCCTCAGCTCGAGCTGCGCGATCTCCAGGGGCTGCGCGTCGCGACGGCGTACCCGACCTCGACACATGCGTGCCTCGCGGAGCTTGGGATCGAAGCCGAGCTGGTGCCGGTCTCGGGCTCGGTCGAGGCTGCGCCGCGGCTCGGGCTTTCCGATGCAATCGTCGATCTCGTCTCCACCGGCTCGACGGCAAGCGCGAACGGGCTGCGCCTGCTCGGGAGACTGCTCGAGTCGCAGGCCGTGCTTATCGCCGGCACGGCTGCACTTTCCGAGAAGGGCGAGCTGGCCGAGCGGTTGCAGCTGATGCTCGCCGGCGTCGTCGCCGCGCGCCGCCGCCGCTACCTGATGATGAACGTCCCCGTCGCTGCGCTCGCGAAGGTCGAGGCGCTGCTCCCGGGCATGGGCTCGCCGTCGGTGCTCGATCTCGCCGAGGAGGGGATGAAGGCGGTGCACGCCGCGGTCGAGGCGGACGAGATCTGGACCCTGCTGCCGTCCCTGAAGGCCGCCGGCGCGTCCTCGATCCTCGTGCTGCCGGTGGAGCGGCTGGTTCCGTGAGGGCTGCGGGCCTCGACGAAATGCTGCCGCGAGTGGCGGAGATCGTCGCGGACGTGCGTGCCCGCGGCGATGAAGGCCTGCTCGACTGGACCGAGGAGCTCGACGGCGAGCGGCCCGTGCTGAGGGTGCCACCGGAGGAGCTCGCTGCGGCCCGGCTCGAAGACGACGTGCGCGCCTCGGTACGCGCGCTCGCCGACGCTGTGGCTGCGTTCTCCGAGGCGCAGCGCCCCGTCGACACATCGGTCGAGGCAGTCCCGGGCGTCGTTTCCGAGCGCCGCTGGCGGCCGCTCTCGTCGGTCGGGATCTATGTCCCAGGCGGTCGCGCCGCGTACCCGTCGTCCCTCGTGATGACCGCCGTTCCCGCCCGTGCAGCGGGCGTCGAGCGGATCGCCGTCGTGACGCCGCGGCCCGCCGAGGCGACCCTCGCCGTCGCGCGCGAGCTCGGGATCGACGAGGTGTATGCGGTCGGCGGCGCCCAGGCCATCGCCGCGCTCGCCTACGGCACCGAGACGATCGCCCCGGTCGACAAGATCGTCGGACCCGGCAACCGCTGGGTCACCGCCGCGAAGCTGCTCGTCTCGAGCGCGGTCGCGATCGACCTGCCCGCGGGCCCGAGCGAGGTGATCGTGATCGCGGACGCGAGCGCCGACCCTGCCCAGTGCGCTGCCGATCTGCTCGCGCAGGCCGAGCACGGGCCCGACAGCGAGGCGCTGCTGCTCGCGCTCGACGACGGGCTCGCCGAGGCGGTCGCAGCGTTCGTGGCCGATGCAGACAACGTCAAGATCGAGCGTGTGGCGAGCCTGGACGAAGCGCTCGCCCGGTCCGACGACTACGCGCCGGAGCACCTGGAGCTCTGGCTCGACGACTCAGAGGCGTTCGCGGCGCGCGTGCGGAACGCCGGCACTGTCTTCGTGCGAACCTCGGCCGTCGTCGGGGACTACGCCGCGGGGGCGACACACGTCCTGCCGACGGGTGGGCTCGCAAAGGGAGCGGGCGGGCTCGGCCTCGAGAGTTTCCTCAAGCCCATCCAGTTCGTGCGCGCCGACTCACTCGAGCGCGCCCGCGAGATCGCGCTGCCGCTGGCGCGGATCGAAGGACTCCCGCGCCACGCCGCTGCGCTGGAACCGCGGTGAACCCGACCCCGCTCGCCGAGGACTATCGGCCCTACGCCTGGTCGCCGTCCAGCGAGGAGGTCGCGGCGCGTCACGGCCTCCTGCCCGAGCAGGTGCTGCGCTTCGACCAGAACACTCCTCCGCTGCCGGGAATCCCGCAGGTTCCGCTCGCCGAAAGCTTCGCGCGCCTGAACGAGTACCCGGACGGCACCTACCGCGAGCTCCGCGCGGCGGCTGCCGCCTACGCGGGCGTGGCCCCGGAACAGATCGTCGCGGGCGCCGGCGCGGACGAGCTGATCGCCGTCTGCGCCAAGACGTTCCTCGCTCCGGGACGGCGCGTCGCCGTCTCTCCACCGACCTATGGCCTGTACCGGATCGCATCCCAGCTCGAGGGCGCCGAGGTCGTGACGCAACTGGAGGACGCAGCCCTGATCTGGGTCTGCAACCCGAACAACCCGACGGGCGAGCTGCGCTCGCCGGAAGACGTCGCAGCGCTCGCGCGGGCATACCCGGACGCAGCCGTCGTCGTAGACGAGGCGTACTGGGAGTTCGCCGGCGTCACCTGCGTTCCGCTCGTCTCCGAGCTGCCGAACCTGATCGTGGTGCGCACCCTCTCGAAGGCGTTCGGCTTCGCCGCGCTGCGAGTGGGCTACGCGGTCGCTTCGCCGGAGGTCGCCGCAGAGCTCGACCGCCGCCGGCCGCCCGCGAGCATCTCGGCACCCGCCGCGCGGATCGCCGCCGCTGCGCTGCGCGAACCGCGTCTCGACGTCGAGGCGACTGTCGCGGAGCGCGAGCGCGTACGCGCTGCCCTGGAGGCGACTGGCTACGACTGCCCGGAGTCGCACGGCAACTTCGTCTGGCTCCGCTCGGACGAGCTGCTGGGAGAGCGGCTGGAGGCGGCCGGGCTCGTCGTCCGGGTCTTCGCCGAAGGGATCCGCATCTCGCTGCGCCGGCCGTCCGAGAATGACGTCCTCCTCGCCGCTCTCGGTGCGACGGGTGGCGCCGCTCCCGGTCGGACGGCGCTCGTCACGCGCACGAGCACGGAAACGGCGCTGCGGATCGTGCTCGACCTCGACGGCGTCGGCCGCGCGCGTGTCGCGACCGGGATCGGGTTCCTCGACCACCTGCTCACGCTCTGGGCCTTCCACGGCGGCTTCGACCTCGAGCTGGTAGCGGGCGGCGACCTCGACGTCGACGAGCACCACACCGTCGAGGACGTGCTGGCGGCCCTCGGCGACGCGCTTGCGGCCGCGCTAGGCGATCGTGCCGGCGTCGCCCGCTACGGCTCGGCGTCGGTGCCGATGGACGAGGCGCTCGCGACGGCAGCGGTCGACCTCGTACGCCGGCCTCACGCGGAGATCGAGCTCGCTTTCTCCGGCGACCGGATCGGCGGGCTCGCGCCGTCGCTGCTCGCACACGCGCTGGAGCGGTTCGCGTCGCAAGGCGGGTTCACGCTGCACGTCTCGTCCTCCGGCAAGGACGACCATCACGTCGCGGAGGCGGCCTTCAAGGCGCTGGGCCAGGCGGTGCGGCAGGCGTGCGCGCGTGGCGGTGAGGGCGTGCGCTCGACGAAGGGGCTCGGATGAAGGTTGTGCTCGCCGACTATGGCGCCGGGAACCTGCGCAGCGTCTGCGCCGCGCTCGAGCGTGCAGGCGCCTCGCCCGTGATCTCCACTGATCCCGCCGCCGTGCGCGAGGCGCCGCTCGCGGTGATCGCGGGCGTCGGCCATGTCGAGAGCGCCGCGCGCGGGCTCGCGCCGGTCGCCGAGGCGCTGCGCGAGCGTGCCGCCGCCGGGCGTCCGGTGCTCGGCATCTGCGTCGGCATGCAGCTCCTGTTCGAGGAGAGCGAGGAGGGCGGTCGCGGGCTCGGGCTGCTCGAGGGTGCAGTCCGCCGCGTGCGCGCGCGGCACGTCCCGCACATGGGCTGGAACGCGCTCGCGCTCACGCGCCCCTCTGCGCTCCTCGACGGGCTCGACGATGCGGACGTCTATTTCGCCCACAGCTACTGCGCGGATCCGGCCGGCGATGTCGCGGTGGCCGAGGTCGAGCACGACGGGACACTCGTGGCAGCGGTCGAGTCGGGCCCGCTCGCGGGCGTTCAGTTCCACCCCGAGCGGAGCGGCGCCGCCGGCGCGCGTGTGCTGGAGAACGTGATCCGATGGTCAAGAAGCGCGTGATCCCCTGTCTCGACGTCGCGGGCGGCCGCGTCGTCAAGGGCGTCCGCTTCGAGACGCTGCGCGACGTCGGCGACCCGGTCGAGCTGGCCACGCGCTACTCGGAGCTCGGCGCGGACGAGCTCGTCTTCCTCGACATCACCGCGACGATCGAGCACCGCGGCCCGACGCTCGAGCTCGTCGAGCGCGCGGCGGCGGAGCTGACGATCCCGTTCACCGTCGGCGGCGGCATCTCCGGGCTCGAGGACGCGCGAGCGCTCCTGCGCGCCGGCGCGGACAAGGTGGCCGTCAACCGCGCCGCCGTCGACGATCCCGGCATCCTCGAGGCGCTCGCGGATGAGTTCGGCGCGCAGGCGGTCGTCTGCGCGATCGACGCGCGCGCAGGCGAGGTCGTCACGCACGGCGGCCGGACGCCGCGAGGACTCGACGCGGTCGAGTGGGCGGGCCGCGCCGTCGCGCGAGGCGCGGGCGAGCTCCTGCTCACCTCGATCGACGCCGACGGCACGCGTGCCGGCTACGACCTCGAGCTGACGCGCGCCGTCGCGGAGGCTGTGGAGGTGCCGGTGATCGCCTCCGGCGGCGCCGGCGAGGCGCGGCACCTCGCGGAAGCGTTCGAGGCGGGGGCCGAGGCGGCGCTGATCGCTTCGATCGTGCACGAGCGGCCGGAGCGGCTGCCCGAGCTGAAGGTGGAGCTGAGGGAGGCGGGATGGAACGTCCGGAGCTAACGCCCGTGATCGTCCAGAACGCCGAGACGAATCGCGTCCTGATGCTCGGCTGGATGGACGAGGAGGCGCTGCGGCGCACGCGCGAGAGCGGCGAGGCATGGTTCTGGAGCCGCTCGCGTCAGGAGCACTGGCACAAGGGCGCGACGTCCGGCAACACGATGGCGGTCGAAGAGCTGCGCGACGACTGCGACGGCGACGCGATCCTGTTGCGTGTACGGCCCGCAGGCCCCGCGTGTCACACCGGGACGGAATCGTGTTTCGCACCCTGGCTCTGGCGGCGGATCAAGGAGCGCGAGCGAGAGCGGCCGGAGGACTCGTACGTCGTCACCCTGCTCGACGATCCGGCGCTCGCGGCGCGCAAGGTGGGGGAGGAAGGGCTCGAGGCAGCGCTCGCCGGCGCCGCCGAGACCGATGAGCGCGTCGTCGAGGAGATCGCCGACACGATCTTTCACGCCTATGCGCTCCTCGCCGCACGCGGGATCGAGCTCCAGCGGGTCGAGGACGAGCTGCGACGGCGCGCCGGCTAGGGCTCCCGCGCGAGCAGGTCGTCGATCGTCTCGCGGTGGAGGATGAGACGGGCATCGCCGCCGCCGACGAGGATCGCGGCCGGGCGCGGGACGCCGTTGTAGTTCGACGCCATGCCGAGTGTGTACGCGCCCGTCGCCGGTACCGCGATCAGGTCGCCGCGGCGCGGCTCGGGGAGAGCGGCCCGCTCGATCAGTACATCGCCAGATTCGCAGTGCTTCCCGGCGATCGTGAACTCGCGTTCCGGCTTGTCGTCTGCCCGGTTCGCGAGCAGCGCCGCATAGCGCGCCTTGTAGAGCTGCGGGCGAGGGTTGTCGGACATGCCGCCGTCGATCGCGACGTAGCGGCGCTCGCCGGCGCTCTTGACCGCACCGACGCGATAGAGCGTGCACGCGGCCGGGCCGACGAGCGAGCGGCCCGGCTCGACGATCAGCCTCGGTGCCGGCAGCCCGCGTGCCGCCCACTCGCGCCCGACCGCTGCCGCGACCGTGCGCACGAGCTCATCAACGGGCGGCTCCGGCTCCTCCTCTACGTGGCGGATCCCGAAGCCGCCACCGACGTCGACGGTGGCGGGGATCCAGTCGAGCTCGGCTTGGCAGCGCGCACCAAACTCTGCGAGCAGCTCGATCGCGAGCAGGTGCGCCCGGACGTCTGCAAGCTGTGAGCCGACATGGACGTGCAGGCCTTCGAGCTCGAGGCCGGCGTCGAGCGCGGCCCGAGCGGCTTCGAGCGCCTCGTCCGCGTCGAGCCCGAACTTGGAGCCGCGGTGACCCGTGCGGATCGCTTCGTGCGTCTCCGCCTCCACGCCCGGTGTCACGCGAACGAGCACCCGGCGGACCCCGGCGTTTGCCGCGCGCGCAGGCTCGTCGAGCGCGTCGAGGGCGACGAGCGCACCCGCGTCCGCGGCGGCGCGCAGCTCCTCGTCGGACTTGTTGTTGCCGTGCACGACCAGCCGCTCGCCCTCAATGCCCGCGCGGCGCGCGAACGCGAGCTCGCCCAGCGTCGAGACGTCCGCACCGATCCCCTCCTCGGCGAGCAGGCGCATGACGGCGACGTTCGGGAAGGCCTTCGTCCCGTAGACGACGAGCGCTTCCGGAGCAGCGCGCAGGAACATCCGCGCCCGTTTCCGGAGTGCCGGCTCGGAATAGACGACGAGCGGCGTCCCGAACCGATCCGCGAGCTCCGTCGCAGCAGTTCCCTCCAGCTGAAGCGCGCCACCCTCGATGCGCGAGCCCGCTGGGAAGAGTTCGATCATCCGAGCAGCTCCGACACGGTGACGAGCTCGTAGCCGTCCCGGCGAAGGCCCTGCACGATCGTGGGCAGGGCCGCGACCGTGGCATCTCGGCTCATGGCGGGATCCTTCCGGTCGCCGTCGTGCAGGCAGACGATCGCACCCGGATGCGCCTCGCCAAGGACGCGCTCCACGATCGACTCCGCCCGCTCATCGTCCTCCCAGTCGAAACAGAGCACGGTCCAGAGCACCACCGGGCCGAGGCCGAGCTTTCCGGCTTCGTGGGCCGTACGGCCGGGATCGCCTCCGTACGGCGGCCTGACGAGGCGCGGCCGCTCGCCGACGGCGCGCTCGAGCTCGTCGGCGCACTTGCTCAGCTCGCGCGACAGCACTTCCGGCTCGCGGACGAAGAGCGCGTTCAGGTGGTCGAAGCCGTGGATACCCAGCTCGTGCCCCGATGCCCGAGCCCGCTGCAGCGTCGCCTCCCGTCCCGACACGAAGCCGCCGATGACGAAGAACGTCGCGCGAGCGGCCCCGGCCGCGAGCACGTCGAGGACGTCGTCGGTCGAGGCCGCAGGCCCGTCGTCGAAGGTCAGCGCGACGCGCCGATCCCGCCCCGGCCCGGACGCGAAGATGGAGGCGGATGCAGATTCCACTTGCTAGATTGTGCTGCAATGACACGAATGGAGCTTCTTCCGTAGCGCAGGAGGCGAACGCGGCGACGCCGCGAGAGCTTCCTCTGGGCCTCTCGAACGAGAGGCTTTTTTGTATCCGGAGGTCGGGATGAGCGAGCCGTACGACGCGGGGCAGGTCGAAGAAAAGTGGCAGCGCGTCTGGGAAGACGAGCGGGCCTACGTGGTCGCGAACCCGGCGGAGCCCTCGCGTGCGGAGGCGCGCAAGAGCTACGTGCTCGAGCAGCTACCGTATCCGTCGGCCGGCCTCCACATGGGGCACACGCTCGTCTACACGATCGGCGACGTCGCGACCCACTTCAGGCGGCGCAACGGCTTTCACGTCCTGCACCCGATGGGTTTCGACGCATTCGGCCTGCCGGCCGAGAACGCCGCGATCCGCGAGGGCGGCCACCCGCGTGAGATCACCGAGCGGAACATCAAGGCGATCAGGCGCTCGATGAAGCGGATCGGCTGGTGGATCGACTGGTCGCGAGAGCTGTCGACGCACGACCCCTCGTACTACCGCTGGCAGCAGTGGCAATTTCTGAAGTTCCTCGAACGGGGCCTCGCCTACCGCAAGGGCGCTCCGGTCAAGTGGTGCCCAAACGACCAGACGGTGGTGGCCAACGAGCAGGTGCTGGCGGACGGGAGCTGCGAACGATGCGGCGCCCAGGTCGAGTCCCGGGTCATGGAGCAGTGGTTCTTCCGGATCACCGACTACGCGCAGGCGCTGCTCGACGACCTCGAGGACGTGGACTGGCCGGAGTCGATCAAGGCGCGGCAGCGGAACTGGATCGGCCGGTCTGAGGGCGCCGAGCTCCTCTTCCGGATCGACGAGTGGGACGAGGCCCTCGCCGTCTTCACGACGCGCCCGGACACGCTGTATGGCGCGACCTTCTTCGTGCTCGCACCGGAGCACGAACTCGTCGGGCGGATCGAGTTGGACGAGGTGCGGGAGTACGTCCGCCAGGCAGCCGCGAAGAAGACGGCGGACCGTGCCGCCGCGGCGGAGAAGACCGGAGTCTTCACGGGGCTACACGCTGTCAACCCGGTCAATGGCGAGCGGATCCCGATCTACGTCGCCGACTACGTTCTGATGGACTACGGAACCGGCGCGATCATGGCGGTGCCGGCGCACGACCGGCGCGACTTCGACTTTGCGCGCGCGTTCGACTTGCCGGTCCGTCACGTCGTCCGGCCGGCCGACGGCGAGGTCGACGACAGCGAGCCGTATGTCGAGCACACGGAGGGCGAGGTGCTCGTCAACTCGGGCGATCTCGACGGGCTTCCCGCACCCGAGGGCGGCCGCCGGATCGTCGAGCGCCTGGAGCGCGACGGGCTCGGTCGCTTCACGATCAACTTCCGCATTCGCGACTGGGGCTTCTCGCGCCAGCGGTACTGGGGCTGCCCGATCCCCGTCGTCCACTGTGACCGCTGCGGGATCGTGCCGGTCCCCGAGAGCGAGCTTCCCGTCGTCCTGCCCGACATCGAGGACTACAAGCCCCAGGGGAAGCCGCCGCTGGCGCAGGCCGAGGACTGGGTGAACGTCGACTGCCCGTCCTGCGGCGGGCCTGGGCGGCGCGAGACCGAGACGATGGACACGTTCGTCGATTCGTCCTGGTACTTCCTGCGCTACTGCGACCCCGCCAACGACGCGGCACCTTTCGACCGCGCGCTCGTCGACTACTGGAACCCGGTCGACCTCTACATCGGCGGCGTTGACCACGCGACGATGCACATGATCTACGCACGGTTCTGGGTCAAGGTCTTGAACGACCTCGGCCTCGTCGGCTTCCGGGAGCCGTTCGCGAGCTTCTTCTCCAACGGCTGGGTGACGAGCGGAAAAACGAAGATCTCGAAGCGCTCTGGCGCGGCGGCCGGGCCAGACGAGGTCGTCGAGCAGTACGGCGCGGACGCGGTGCGGTTGTGCATCCTCTTTCTCGGCCCCGCGGATCAGGACATGGAGTGGACCGAGGAGGCGGCCGAGGGGATGGCGCGGTTCGTGCGCCGCCTGTGGCGCGTCGTCAACGAGGTCGCGGAGCGGCCGCCGAGTGGGTCTCGTGAGAACGGGGCACTCGCGCGGAAGGCGCACGAGACGATCGCGAAAGCGACCGACGACATCGGCCGCCGGTTCGCCTTCAACACGGCGATCTCGGCCGTCATGGAGCTGGTGAACGAGCTGTCGCGCGACACGGCAAGCGGGGACGCACGGTTCGCCGCCGAGACAGCCGTGTCGCTGATCCAACCCTACGCTCCGCACATCGCCGAGGAGCTGTGGGAGCGGCTCGGCCACGAGCGGCTGTGGGAGCAGGCGTGGCCGGTCGCGGATCCCGCACTGCTGGAGCGCGACACGTTCGAGCTGGTCGTGCAAGTGGACGGCAAGGTCCGGGACAAGATGACGGTTTCGAGATCACTCTCCGAGGCTGAGCTGATCGAGCACGCCTTGGCATCTCCGCGAGCCCGAACGTATTACGAAGACAAGAAGATTCAGCAGACGATTCCGGTTCCCGGGCGTTTGGTGAACATCGTCACGGAGTGAATCGGCACAGAACTGGCACCAAGGCGTAAGCCATCCGTGACGGGTTTTCGGGCACCGTCGAGGCATGCCCTCCCTGCCCGTGTCGCGCCGGCAGGCGCTCGTGCTCGCGGCGGCAGCGCTCGTGCTGCTCGTCGTCGCCGGGCGCACGCTGGCCGGCGCGGGTACGGCCACCTCGCAGCCGGCTGCGGCACTCGTCCCCGAGCGCGCCGCGGCGGCGCCGACGATCGTCGTCCACGTCGCGGGAGCGGTACGGCAGCCCGGCCTATACCGCTTCGCCGAGGGCAAACGAGTCGCCGACGCGGTCGCCCGTGCGGGCGGAGCGACCGCGCCGGCCGACACCGCCGCGATCAACCTCGCCGTGCCGCTCGCCGACGGGATGCAGGTGCTCGTGCCAAGCCGGGTCGCTGGAGCGGCGGGGACGTCCGCACCCGGCCGGGTCAGCCTCAGCTCGGCTTCCGTTGCCGAGCTGGACGCTCTCCCGGGGATCGGGCCTATCACTGCGCAGAAGATCGTCGACCATCGCCTGGCGAACGGGGGCTTCAGCTCGGTCGACGACCTCGACGCGATCCCGGGCATCGGCCCCACGCGCGTCGAGCAGCTGCGGGAGCTCGTGTCGCCGTGATCGAGCGCAGCTGGCCGACCCTGCTCGTGCTCGCGCTGTGCCTCGGCCTGGCGCTAGCGAACGCCGCGCATGCTCCCGCCCCGGTGCTCGGCCTCGTCGTCGCCGCCGCCGCGGGTGCGGTGCTGTCATCCCGCGCACGGCTGACGGCCTGCGTGCTGGCGCTCGCGCTCGCCGGCTGGTGGTTCGGCTCGGAGCGGCTCGGAGCGCTCGACCGCAGCCTGCTCGGGCCGGAGCTCGGCCACTCGGCCGCGGTCACCGCGGTCGTGACCGGCCCAGTGCGAAAGACACCGTTCGCGTTGCGCGTGCCCGCCGAGGTGCGCCGGTTCGGGGTCCTCTCGCTCAGAGAGCGTGTCCTGCTCGAGCTACCTGCCGTCGGCCGCTCGCCGCCCCAGGGCGCCATCCTCGCCTTCCGTGCGCGGGTCGATGCTCCTCGCGGCCCTGATCGCGGCTTCGACGAGCGCGGCTGGCTGGCGCGCCGCGGCGTCCACGTCGTGCTCCACGGCGGCGACTGGCGGATCGTCGGCCATCGCGGTGGCATCGGCGGCGTCTCCGATCGACTTCGTGCGCATGTCGCGCGTGCGATCGCCACTGGTCTCGGCGGGGAACGGCGGGCGTTGCTCGCGGGCATCGTGCTCGGCGAGGATGAGGGGCTCTCGGAGGAGCTCCGCGACAGCTTCAAAGCCTCCGGGCTCTACCACCTCTTGGCCGTCTCGGGACAGAACATCACGTTCCTCGCGCTTGGTGTGCTCGGGCTCGCCTGGTTGTTGGGGATCCCACGGCTCGCAGCCGAGGTCGTCGCGATCGCGGCAATCGCCGCCTACGTACTCGCGGTCGGCTGGCAGCCCTCCGTCGTGCGGGCCGGTGTGGCCGGCGGGCTCGCCTCGCTCGCGTGGCTCCTGTCGCGACCGCGCGACCGTTGGCACTTCCTGGCGCTCGGTGCGGCGGTCCTGCTCGCGTGGACCCCCGCGAGCCTGCTCGAGCCCGGCTTCCAGCTCTCCTTCGCGGCCGTCGGATCGATCTTTCTGCTGCTGCCGAAGCTGCGGCTCGCACTCGAGGGTTACCCGCTGACCGGCTGGCTGCGGGACGCGCTCGCGGTTTCGACCGCGTGTGGAGCGGCGACGGCGCCGATCCTCTGGTTCCAGTTCGGGAGCGTCCCGGTCTATTCGCTGCTTGCGAACGTGCTCGTGACCCTTGCGATCGGCCCGATGCTCGGCCTCGCACTCGTCGGCTCGTTGATCCAGCCGCTGTTACCGTCGGCGGCGCTCACGCTCGCCTTCCTGAACGGCTGGGTGGCGGCCTACATAGCGACGTGTGCGCGGCTCGTGGGTGGGTTGCCGCTCGCTCAGATCGGCTCCGGCGCGGCGGTCTGCGTTCTACTGGGGACGCCACTGGCGCTCCTCGCCCTGCAGCGGCTGCCGCGCTGGCGCCGCCCGGCCGCGCTTGCATGTGCTGCGGCGCTCGTGCCGGCGCTGCTCGTCTGGCAGTTCTTCCCCGCGGCGAAGCTTCCGCCGCCGACCGGGCTCCGGATCACGTTTCTCGACGTAGGGCAGGGCGACGCGGTCCTGCTCCAAGTGCCCGAGGGATCTGTACTCGTCGACCAGGGACCGCCGGAGGCCAGGGTCGCCCAGCAGCTTCGCGGCCTGGGTGTCCGGCGGCTGGCCGCGGTCGTGCTGACGCACCCGCAGCGCGATCACATCGGCGGTGCCGAGACCGTGATCCGCCGCCTCGCCGTCGATCACGTCCTCGACCCTCGCCTCGCCGCCTCAGGCCCGTACGAGCGGGCAGCGCTCGCCGCAGCAGCAGAGCGAGGGATCGAGGTCGCCGAGACGCGCGCGGGTGACGCTCTTCGGCTCGGACGGCTGCGCCTCCGCGTCCTCTGGCCGAACCGGGCCGGAACGCCAACGGAGGATCCGAACCGGCTTCCCGTCGTGCTGCTCGCGACCTACGGCGAGGTCGACGTCCTGCTGACCGCGGACGCCGAGACGGACGTGACCGCGCGGCTTCTCTCCCGCCGCGTCGAGATCCTGAAGGTCGCCCACCACGGCTCCGCCGACCCCGGCCTCGCGAGCGAACTCCGCGAGTTGCGCCCGGCGGTTGCGGTGATCTCCTGCGGCCGCGGCAACGACTACGGCCATCCGACGGCGTCGACCCTCGCGGCGCTTCGCGCGAGCCCGGGGCTCAGCCTCTATCGCACCGATGAGCACGGTCAGGTCGTGATCGAGTCGGACGGCCGGCGACTCAGTGTCCGTACCGGCCGTTGAGTAGGGTGAGGGCGTGGCGGAGTCCCCCCACCTGAAGCCGGTCTACCTGCTCACCGGGAGCGACCGTCCGAAGATCGAGACGGCGCTCGGCCGGCTTCGGCGCCACTTCGAGCCTGAGGCCGTAGAGCTGGTCTCCGCCCAGGAGCTGACAGGAGCGGAGGCGTCCGGGCTCTGTAATGTGGGCAGCCTCTTCGGCGACGCCAGGCTCGTCGTCGTCGATGGCGTCGACGGTCGCCGAAACTCCGACGGCCGGCTCGCGAACGGCTGGAAGGTCGCCGACGTGAAGGCGATCGAGGTCTACCTGGCATCGCCGGCGCCCGGCACGGTGCTCGCGCTCGTCGCCGAGGAGCTGAAGAAGGATGCGCCGCTGACGAAGGTTTGCGCGAAGGCGGGCGAGGTGCTGGCGTACGAGGTCGCGAAGCGGAACGTCAACCAGTGGGTCGCCGATCGCTTTCGTCAGGCGGGCGCGCGCGCCGAGCCCGAAGCGTGCGCCGCCCTGATCCACCTCATTGGGGAGGACTTCCACCAGCTCGCAAACGAGATCGACAAGCTTGCGCTCTGGGCCGGGGGCGAGCCGATCGGCGAACACGAGGTCGAGCTGCTCGTCGCGGCGGTCGCCGAGACGCCGACGTTTGCGCTCACAGACGCTTGGGCGCAGCGCGACACCGGACGAACGCTCGCCGCGAGCGAGACCATCTTCGAGCGGGAGGGTCGTCCGCGCCGTGAGACTGCGCCGCGCCTTGCTGGCGCGCTCGTCAACCACCTTTCCTTCATGCGCCGTTGCCAACGCTTCGCGGCCGAGGGCGTCCGCCCGCGCGACGCGGCAACGACCCTGAAGCGGCATCCGTTCTACGTCGAGAAAGTCTTCGCGCAGGCGTCGAACTTCTCGGTCGAGGAGCTCCGCAACGGCGTCGTCCGGCTCGCCGCCTTGGATCACGCACTCAAGGGCGGCAGCAGGCTTGCGCCCGATCTCGAGCTCCAGAGGGCCTTGATCGACCTGAGCGAAGAAGGCTGAGCCGCTCGAAAGGCTGAGCCGCTAGGAGTCTGAGCTGGAGCCGGAAGCGAGGCGCGCGGCGCGGGCCTTCTTGCGCGCGGCGGTGTTCTTGTGCATGGCTCCGCGCGAGGCGGCCCTGTCGACCGTGCGCACGAGCTCCAGATGCTCGGCGGCGAGCTTGTCCTTGTCGTCCGCGGCCGCCGCGGTCTCGAGCCGCTTCGTCAAGGTCTTGACCGTGGAGCGGTAGCGAAGGTTCTCGTCGCGCTGACGCTCGGCGATCAAGACGCGCTTTTTCTGTTGCTGGATATTGGCCATAGTCGAAGAAAGGCCCGCAAAGCGGGCGCGCAGGATCCTAGCAGACAGTCTTTCCGATCGACCTCGCTCCTATACTCGCCCCGTGGAGAGGCGAGCCGATCGGCGGAGGCTCGCGTGGTCGACGGCCATTTTTTCGGCCGCGACCGGGCTCTCGCGACTGCTCGGGCTCGTGCGCGAGATCGTGGCGGCGAACTACTTCGGCGCCCGCGGCCCGATCAACGCCTTCACGGTCGCCTTCCAGATCCCGAACCTCGTCCGTGCTCTCGTGGCGGACGCCGCGCTCTCGTCCGCGTTTGTGCCCGTCTTCAGCGAGCTGCTCGAGAAGGGCGAGCGGGCGCGGGCCTGGCGCGTCGCATCGACCGTCTTCTGGCTCTTCCTGCTGCTCGTCGGCGGGTTGACCGCGCTCTTCATCCTCGCGGCCCCCGTGCTGATGCCGCCGCTCACCGACGCCTACGACGACCTGACGGTGACGCTGTCGCAGATCCTCTTCCCGATCGTCGTCCTGCTCGGTCTCTTCGGGATCGTCACTGGAATCCTGAACAGCTACGACGAGTTCTCAATCCCCGCCCTGACCCCCGTCGCCTGGAACCTCGCGATCATCGCCGGGCTCGTGATCGGCGTGCCACAAGCGGACAGCGATAGCTCGAAGCTCTACGTCTACGCGGGGTCGATCGTCGCCGGCACTCTGCTCCAGCTGCTGCTGCCGCTCCCCTGGCTGCGCGGCCGCGACGGCCGGCTGCGGCTCGCATTCGACCTCCGCGATCCGATGGTCAAGCAGGTCTTCAAGCTGATGGGCCCCGTCATGCTCGGTCTCGGGCTGATCAACGTCAATGCAGTCATCGGAACCATCGTCGCCGCCAAGTGGATCGACCCGACGATCGCCCCAAGCGCGATCGACAAGGCCTTCCGGATCTACATGCTGCCGCAGGGGATGTTCTCGGTCGCCGTCGCGACCGTGCTCTTCCCTTCGCTCGCCCGGCTGGCGACGCGCGGCGACACGGCCGGCTTCCGCGACACGATCTCCCGCGGCCTGCGCCAGATCAACTTTCTCCTGATCCCCTGCGCGGTGATCTCCGTCGTCCTCGCCGAACCGATCGTCCGATTGCTCTACGAGCGGGGCGCCTTCGAGCCCGACCAGACGCATATCGTCGCGGGCGCGCTAGCTGCCTTCTCCGTCGGGCTCACCTTCAACGGGATGATGCTGATGCTGAATCGCGGCTTCTTCAGCCTGCAGGCACCGTGGATCCCGACCGTCGTCGCACTCGCGAACCTCGCGCTCAACGTCGTGCTCTACGCGGTCTTCTACCGGGTCGGCGTGTGGGGGATCCCACTTGCGATCTCCCTCGCCAACATCGCAGCAGTCGCGATGCTGCTCGTCGCACTACGTCGCCGGATCGGCCGGATCGACCTGACCGCGACGACGCGCTCATTCGTGCTGGTCACGATCGCGTCGGCGGCGCTTGCAGCGGTTTCGTACGGCGTCTGGCGGGTGCTCGACGACGCGCTCGGCCGCTCCTTCGCCGCCCAGCTCCTCTCGCTCGGCGCCGCGCTGCTACTCGGGGGCCTCGTCTATCTGGTCGCCTGCCGGCTGCTGCGGGTGCCTGAGATGACGGCGCTACTCTCTTTGCGAGACCGCTTCCGCCGGAGCTGAGCAACCATGGACCAGGACAAGATCCGCAACTTCTCGATCATCGCCCACATCGACCATGGGAAATCGACCCTGGCCGATCGCATTCTGCAGCTGACGGACACGGTCGCCGACCGCGACATGAAGGAGCAGCTGCTCGACTCGATGGAGCTCGAGCGCGAGCGAGGGATCACGATCAAGGCGCAAGCCGTGCGCGTGCTCTGGAAGGGCCACCAGCTGAACCTGATCGACACGCCCGGCCATGTGGACTTCACCTATGAAGTGTCACGCTCGCTGGCTGCGTGCGAAGGCGCCTTGCTCATCGTCGACGCCTCTCAGGGCGTAGAGGCGCAGACGCTTGCGAACGTCTACTTGGCGCTCGA
>Ga0180121_10000368_pt1 | contig 18674 bp, 18 predicted proteins | sample AntDrymUQ5402106_2_FD_129676 | JGI IMG/M metagenome (GOLD analysis project Ga0180121, IMG submission 129676) | Polar desert sand microbial communities from Dry Valleys, Antarctica - metaG UQ540 (21.06) (version 2) (version 2) | ecosystem: Environmental > Terrestrial > Soil > Desert | place...
GAGGCAGCGTCGCCAAGAAAGACCGCGCGAGTCTACACCATCTGGGCGTCGATCTTTACACTGAGCGCGTGCGCACGCATCCTCCCTGGTAACTCCTGATCCGTAGATCGCTCGGCGGCGTCGTCGCGACGCTGCTGGCAATCGAGCTCCTCGACGAGCTCGTTTTCGGCGCGCGCGAAGCAGCCTGGCCGCTGATCCGCGACGACCTCTCGTTGTCGTACACGCAGATCGGGCTGCTGCTCTCGGTACCGAACCTCGTCTCGCTCGTGATCGAGCCTGTGCTCGGCGTCGTAGCGGTCACCTGGCGCCGGCGCGTGCTGGTGCTCGGCGGCGGCCTGTCGTTCGCGCTCGCGCTTGCGCTCGCCGCCGGAGCGCCGTCCTTCTGGCTCCTGCTCGTGGCGTTTTCTCTCCTCTATCCGGCCTCGGGTGCGTTCGTCTCGCTGTCACAGGCGACGCTGATGGACCTCGAGCCCGACCGGCGCGAGCACAACATGGCACGGTGGACCTTCGCCGGCGGCGTCGGTGTGGTGATTGGGCCGCTCGCCCTCGCCGGATTCGTGTTGGTCGGGCTCGGCTGGCGCGAGCTGTTTGTGGGCTTCGCGGTCGTCGCGCTCGCGCTCGTCCTGCTGCTTCGTCGCTCGCCGGAATCGACCGACGCCGGCGAGCGCCTGCGGATCCGAGACGCCTTGCGCGCGGTCAGGCGCGGTGAGGTCTTCCGCTGGCTGTTCCTGCTCGAGCTCTCCGACCTGCTCGGCGATGTCCTGCTCGGTTTCCTCGCGCTGTACTTCGTCGACGCCGTCGGAAGCTCGCAGGCGACCGGGGGGCTGGCCGTCGCCGTCTGGAGCGGAGCGGGACTCGCCGGGGCCGCCATGATCATCCCGCTGCTGCGACGCGTCGACGGCTTGCGCTACCTGCGTGCGAGTGCCGCCGTCTCGTTCGTGCTCTTCGTCGGCTTCTTGCTCGCCCCCGGCGTGGGAGCCAAACTCGCACTCGTCGCAGCGATCGCGCTCGTCAACGCCGGCTGGTATTCGGTACTGCAGGCACGGCTCTACGGCGCCCTGGACGGAAAGAGCGGCCTCGTGCTGACCGCGGGTGCCCTGTTCCCGTTGAACGCACTGCTCCCGCTCGGGATCGCCCTTCTGGCGGAGCGGTGGGGTCTCGACGTGGCCCTGTGGCCGCTGCTCGCAGCGCCTGTCGCGCTCATCCTGCTCGTGCCGCGGAGCTACTCAGCTCAGAGTCCCGCCCGTCGTGCTTGATCGCGCGGCCGAAGAGCCAGAGCGACGGAAGGAGAGCCACCGCTCCCGCTGAGAGAGCCGCCCGGATCGAGACGATCGTCCCGATTCCGCCGAGCGCCGGGCCGCCCGCGACCTGCCCGATCGCGTCTGATTGGTTCGTGATCGAGAGCACGGTCGCACGGACGCTCGAATCGTCGATCGACTGGTTCAGCCAGGCATCGAAGAGGGGGTTTGCGATTCCGCGTGCGGTCCTGACGGCGAAGTACGCCGCGAGCGCAAGCCAGAAGCTGCCGGCGAGCGCGAAGGCAAGCGCGGCAACAAGCAGGAACGCCTCGAAAATGAAGAGCACGCGGCCGACGGTCGCGTGCGACGCGTGCTCGAGTCGGTTCGCGGCCGGGCCGGTCAGTGCGAGTCCGATCAGCATCGAGCCCGCGCCGAAGATCCCGAACCACACGATCGGGTCGAGGCCGCCGATGGCGGGCAGGCCGAGGAGCAGGAAGTGCGCTTCCCAGAGCCGGTCGAAGCTCTCGCTCCACATCCCGAAGAAGAACGCGCTCGCGAGAAGCAGGAGCAGCACGGGCCGTCCGCGGACGATGCCGGCCCCCTGCCGGGCGGTGCGGAGGAACGCCTTCGGTCCGGTCGCCTCACCCTCCTCGGCGCGACCGCGCTTGAAGCCCGTCTCGGGCATCGCGACGATGAGGAAGAGCCCGAGCAGCACGGTGAGCGCACCCCCTGCGATGATCGCGAGCCCGAGGTCGTAGCTCGCGATCGCGACACTCAGGCCGATCCCGGCAAGCGCCCCGACATAGCCGGCGCGGGCACCGCGCAGGAACACCGAAGGCAGACGCTCAGGGCCGAGCTCGTCCGCGATCCACGCCTGAATCGCGCCGCTCTCAAACGTCCAGCCGAGGCCCCAGATCGCGTAGCCGGCGAGCACGGCCGGAACGCTCTGGATCGCCCCGACGAGGACGAACGCACTTCCCTGGATCAGGGTGCCGACGATCACCGACGCGCGGCGGCTGTAGGTGTCGGCGAGCACGCCCGTCGGCACCTCGAAGACGAAGATCGCGAGCTCCATCACTGTTCCGCAGAGGACGAGCTGAAAGGGGTTCATGCCGACGTCGCGGACGAAGTAGACCGCGGCGACGGTGAAGATCAGAGCGCCGGCGAGCGAGCCGACGCCGTGGAGGACAAGCCAAGTCGTGTAAGCCGAGAGACGGCGCATGCAGCAGCTCCAGTTCGGTCAGAGAGAGAGAAAGGACGCTGAGCAGGCCGGAGCGCCGGCCTCCTGCTACCGGAGGCCCAGCCGAACCCGCTGTCAGACCGAGGCTGGCATTGCGTGCCGGAGACTACTGCCCACGCGCGCCGGGCACAAGCTCCCGGCGCATGCGCAGGCTTACCGTACGCGTGACGTAGCCGAGCCCCTCGTTCACGCTGCGCATGCCCTCGTTCCCGGTCTGCGTCCAGGTGACGAGCTCGCGGATGCCGTTTGCGGAGGCCCATGTGAGCTGGCGACGCTTCAGAGCCGTCGCGAGGCCGCGGCGGCGCCACTCGCGGTCGACGGCGGTGAGGCCGTTCTCGGCCCGCGTTTCGTCGTCGTTCCAGGCGAGCAGCCCGGCGTAGCCGACGACGCGGTCGCCCACCAGGGCGACGATCGAGCCGCCGGGGAGCGTCGCCTCGTCGCGCAGCCACCTTTCCAGCGGGATCGTGATGCCGCCGGCGGCGAGCGAGAGATCGGCGTAACCCTGAGACGCAACCGCGTAGGCGCGCTCGAGCAGCGTCGCGTCCTCGGTGACCGACATGAAGTGGACGCCGTCGTATGTCGGCGCTTCCGGCTCCTCAGCGCCGACCACCCGCACCTGCTCCACCTCTCGATCCGACTCGACGAATCCGTGACGTAGCGCGAACGCGATCGCACCCGGCCCCGCTGCGTGCGCGACCGCCGAGTCGAAGTCGCACGCGCGCACGTGCTCCAGCAGCCGTTCCAGCAGCGCGTTGCCCACACGGCAGCGGCGGTGCTCGGGCAGGACACGCGGCGCGACGAAGCCGCCGCCGGTGTCCGAGCGATCGGCGAGGCCGCTCCCGGCGAGCTCGCCGTCCAGGTCTGCCAGGAGCAGCAGCCGGTCAGGCGCCTCGAGCGCCCGCATCTGGTCGACAGTCGCCGCGGGCTCGTCCGGAAGCACGCGGCGCCGGACGGCGATCCATTGCAGCAGGTCGGCGTCCGACTCCACTCTGCGCAGAGTGATCATCCCGACCGCTTCGGCTTTCCGTGCTGCTTCGCACTGACGAGGGGGCCCTTGAACTGCACCCATTCGAGCCTCGGCCGATAGCCGAGTCGCTCGTTGATCGCCCGCATCGGGGCGTTGGCGAGATCGTTCTGCGTGCGCAGGCGCTCGTGGCCGGCCTCCCGCGCGGCGGTAATCTGCGCTCCCTTGAGCGCCCGGGCGACACCGCGGCCACGCCAGGCGCGCTTGACTCCCGTCATGTAGTGCTCGACGACGCCCGGAACGCAGCGGCCGGCGATCGCGAAGCCGACGACCTCGTCACCGGCGAGCGCCGCAAAGCTGAGCTCCCGCTCGGCGAGCGCATTCAGGTTCCGCTCGCGCCAACGAGTGAGATCTCCGGTGCCGATGGGGGTCGCCACCGGGACATCCGCGTCCGCCTCGAGCGCGACCGCGTGCGCGCCCGCGTCGAGGTCCGCGCTCAACGGCATGATCACGATTCCCTCGGGCAGGGCGACGACTGTGTCGGCCCCGGCTAGCACGAGCTCGACGTCTTGCATCCGGCCGACCTCCTCGAAGCCGTGGTGCGCGAGGAAGGCGAGCATGTCCAACGCCGTCGACGTCGTACCGGCGAAGAGCAAGCTCCCGCCGAAGCCGCTGACGTGCTCCGCGACGCGGCGCAGAAGCGCCGTCCCGAAACCCTGGCGCCGGTGCTCCGCGCGGATGCTGATCCAGCCGATCGAGCTCGATGGGTCTCCGTACATCCGCTCGGCGAAGGCGCAGCCAACCGCGTCCTGCCCCACGCACCCGAGGAGATCGAGCCGTCCAGCCGTGTCCCGCTCGGCGTCCCAGGCCTCCCGCGTCATCGGATTGGCGGGATCGACCGCCGCCCTGATCACGAGGAACGCCTCGATGTCGGCCTCGCTGCGAACCTCACGGATCAGGAGCGCGCCCACGCCTACCCAGACCGCTTCAGCTTCCCGTGCTTCTTCGCATAGATCTCGCCCTGGCGGAAGACCCAGAGCCCGACCGGGGCCGCAACCACGCCGATCAGGAGTAGCGGCCAGATCTCGTCCCACATCGTCGAGAGCCCCGCACCGTCGAGGATCGCCTCGCGGATCCCATCGAGCACGTACGTCGCCGGCGAGATCACGGAGAGCCATTCCATCCAGCGCGGCAGCACCTCGACGGGGTAGTAGACGCCTGAGACGACGAGCAGCATCCCCTGCGCGACAAAACCGAGCTGGGCGCCCTTCTCGGGCGAGATCAACGGGAGCACGGCGGTCATGACCCCGATCCCGATGAAGGCGAGCGAGCCCGCGACGAGCACGACGAACGCGGCCACGAAGTCGGCGTTCGGCAGGGCCAGGTCGAAGAAGAACGCGACGACGATGAAGAGAATGATCGCCCGGATCAGCCCGTAGAGCACGGCGAAGAAGCCCGCGCCCGCGAGGTGCATCGCCCGCGAGAGCGGCGCCATGAACGTGTACTCGATCGTTCCCTCCCAGCGCTCCCACGCGACCGTCTCGGTCATGAACTCGAACAGGATCCCGAGGTAGGCCCAGACGACGGCGCCGATCAGGAGCTGTGTGGTCGTGCGGGTGACGTCGATCGACCCGCCGGTCGCCTCGATCCCCTTCGCGATGAAGACGATCGTGAGCGTGTTCGCGATCGTCCAGACCATGAAGGCGACGTCCCACCAGATGTAGCGACGGGTCAGGTAGACGTTGCGCTCGACGACGCCGCCGAGCCCGATCAGCTCGGCTCTCAATGTCGCTGCGGCGCCGCTGATCATGCAAACACCTCCCGGTCCTCGTCGTCCTCGTCCACCTCTGCCTCGAACTCGCGCCCGGTCGCAGCGAAGAACGCCTCCTCGAGCGTGTCGACGCCGAAGCGCTTCAGGATCTCCGGCACCGTCTCGAGAAAGAGCAACTCGCCCCGGTCGAGGACGCCGACCCGGTCCGCGAGCGCCTCCGCTTCGGCGAGGTCGTGCGTGCAGAGCAGGATCGTCGAGTCGTGCGTCTTCCGCACCTCGCGGATGAAGGTCTGCACCTCGAGCTTCGAGCGCGGGTCGAGACCCGTCGTCGGCTCGTCGAGCAGGAGCAGCACGGGCGAGGTGAGCAGAGCCCGCGCGAGCGCGACCTTCTGCTGCATCCCGCGCGAAAGGTTCTCCATCGGCTCGCTACGGCGATCGATGGGGAAGCCGACCTTCGTCAGGATCTCCGGGATCTTCACCCGGGTCTCCCGCGGCCCCATGCCGTAGTACCGCGCGGCGTAGTGCAGGTTCTCGCCGGCCGACATCTTCTTGAAGAAGCTGGCCTCGACCGAGACGCGGTTGACGAGCTTCCGCACCGGCCGCGGCTCGGTGTAGACGTCGTGTCCGAACACGTGCGCGCTGCCGCCGTCGCTGAAGAGCAGCGTCGACAGCAGCCGCACGAGCGTCGACTTCCCGGAGCCGTTCTGGCCCAGGATCGCGACGCACTCCCCCCGCTCCATCGTGAACGTGACGCCGTGCAGGGCAGCCCGCTTCTTGCGCGCGAACCGGCCCGCCTTCTTGTCGCGGCGCGAGAACTCCTTGCGGAGGTCACGTACCTCCACGGCAAGGATCGGACGGTTCAATTCGACAATCTCGGACATCTCAGAAACTCCTTCGCTCACACGAAACACCAGGACCACAGCACGCGACGCCCGCTACAACGGCGGGCCGCGGCAACGGGTGACCTAGATGTGGCTGAGGCGTCTCATCGCGGCCGACGATACCAGCGTGGGCAGTTGGCGTCCATCCTTCCGGCCTGCTAGCTTCTGGACAGGTTCTGCCGGCGAAGGTGGGACCGAGGCGATGTTTGTCTCAAGGCGATGGCGCCTCGCAGCTGAGCTCCAGCTGCGGGCGCTTTTTTTGTGGTCCAACGGCGGAGGAGGCCGAGATGTCGGAACTCGAAAACAAGCACTACCTGGCGAACGGGAGCGAGACGCTGCCGGACGCGCGCGAGGCGCTGGAATGGGCGGCCGAGACCCGTGTCTCGATGGTCGACCTGAAGTTCTGCGACCTGCTCGGCACCTGGCAGCACATGACGCTGCCGCTGCGGGCCCTCGACGCCGGCGCGTTCGAGGACGGGCTCGGCTTCGACGGCTCCTCGATCCGCGGCTGGCAGGGTATCTCCGAGTCGGACATGCTGCTGATGCCCGACCCGACCTCTGCGATCCTCGACCCGGCAACCGAGGCGGCGACGTTGTCGCTGATCTGCGAGATCGCCGACCCGATCACGAAGGAGGGCTACTCGCGCGACCCGCGCCGGGTCGCCAAGCGCGCCGAGGAGTACCTGCGCTCGACCGGGATCGCGGACACGTGCTTCGTCGGCCCCGAGTGCGAGTTCTTCGTCTTCGACGAGGTCAGCTACGAGCTCGGGCCGAACGCGGCGCACTACTCGGTCGACTCGTCCGAGGGCTACTGGAACTCCGGCAAGCCGGGTCTCGGCTACACCTCGCGGCCGAAGGAGGGGTACTTCCCGACCGCCCCGCACGACTCGCTCCACGACCTGCGGACGGCGATGGTGCTGACGCTCGAGCGGCTCGGGATCCCCTGCGAGTTCCACCACCACGAGGTCGGGTCCGGCGGCCAGTGCGAGATCGACCTCCGCTTCGACTCGCTGACGAAGATGGCCGACCAGGTCATGACCTACAAGTACGTGGTCAAGAACGTGGCCCGCGCCCACGGCAAGTCGGTCACGTTCATGCCGAAGCCGATCTTCGGCGACAACGGCTCCGGCATGCACTGCCACCAGTCCCTCTGGAAGGAGGGCACGCCTCTGATGGCGGACAAGTCGGGCTACGCGGGCCTCTCGCAACTCGCTCGCGCCTACGTCGGCGGCCTGCTCGAGCACGCGCCCGCCCTGCTCGCCCTCTGCGCGCCGACGACGAACTCCTACCGCCGGCTCGTGCCGGGCTACGAGGCGCCGGTCAACCTCGTCTACTCGCAGCGCAACCGCTCGGCCTGCATCCGGATCCCCATGTACTCCGACTCGCCGAAGGCGAAGCGGATCGAGTTCCGCTGCCCCGACGCGGCCGCGAACCCGTACCTCGCCTTCTCGGCGATGCTGATGGCCGGCATCGACGGGATCGAGCGCGGGCTCGACCCCGGCGCCCCCGCCGACTACGACCTCTTCGAGGAGGCCGGCCACGATGTCCCGCAGGTGCCGGGGTCGTTGGCCCAGGCGCTGGACGCGCTCGAGGCCGACCACGCGTTCCTGCTTCGCGGCGGCGTCTTCACCGAGGACCTGATCCGGACGTGGATCGACTGGAAGCGCGAGCACGAGGTCGACGTCGTCCGGCTCCGTCCCCACCCGGCCGAGTTCGGCCTCTACTACGACTGCTAGGGGGCTCGATGACGAAGGTCGAAGCGATCGTGGTGCGCGACCGCATTGAGACGGTGATGGACGCCGTCGAGGAGCACACCGGGCACGTCGGCGTCACCGTGATCGAGGCGGTCGGGCACGGCCGGCAGCGCGGGATCACGCATGAGTACCGCGGCCGGATCTTCGAGTCGAGGTTCCTGCCGAAGGCGCAGCTGACGTTCATCGTCCGCGACGAGATCGCCGGGCAAGTGGTCGAGGCGATCGTCGACGCGGCGAGGACGGGACACGAGTCCGGGGACGGCATCTGCTGGACGAGCACAATCGCCAATGTCACGCACAACCGGACGGGCAGGAGGCTGGAGGAGGTGGAAGTCGCATGAGCCTCACCAACAGAGAGCTCGTCATCGTGGCAAGCACGATGTGGGTCGTCGTCGCGGCGATCCTCGTCATGTTCATGCAGGCCGGCTTCGCGTTCCTCGAGGCGGGGCTGACGCGGATGAAGAACGTCGGCCACATCGCGGCGAAGAACGTGCTGGTACTCGGGATCGCCTCGATCGTGTACTACCTTGTCGGCTACGGGATCGCGTTCGGCGACGGCGGCAACGGCCTCTTCGGCGGCAGCGGCTTCGCGCCCGACGTCGAGACGCTGCTCGCGATCGGCGCCTCCCCGTTCAGCTGGTTCTCGACGATCCCTGCGGGCGCCGGTTACTTCTTCCAGGTCGTTTTCGCCGCGGTCGCACTGGCGATCGTCTGGGGCGCGATGGCGGAGCGGACGAGGCTGTGGGTCTACTTCGCCTTCGGCATCGTCTTCACGCTGATCTACTCCGTCGTCTCGCACTGGATCTGGCACCCGGACGGTTGGTTGTTTGCGAAGGGGATGCAGGACTTCGCGGGCTCGACGGTCGTCCACTACCAGGGCGCGCTCGCCGCGCTGGCCGGCGCACTCCTGCTCGGGCCGCGCATCGGCAAGTTCGGCGCGGACGGCAAGCCGAACGCCATCCCGGGCCACAACATGGCCTTCACGACCCTCGGCGTGATCATTCTCTGGTTCGGCTGGTTCGGCTTCAATGCCGGCTCCACGCTCGGCGTCGTCAGCGGCGAGAAGCTCGGCTACTTCGCGTACGTCGCGCTGACGACGAACGTCGCGGCCGCGGCGGGCGGGCTCGGCGGCGTGATCGTTTCCTGGCTCGTGATCAAGAAGCCCGACCTCTCGATGACGCTGAATGGCGTCGTCGCGGCGCTCGTCGCAGTCACGGCGGCGTGCGGCTTCGTTGCCCCGTGGGCGGCGATCGTGATCGGCTTCGTCGCAGGGGCGATTGCGGTCGTCGGCGTGCTCGCCGTCGAGCGGTCTCGAATCGACGATCCCATCGGGGCGGTCGCCGTACACGGCATGGCGGGTGTCTGGGGCACCCTCGCGACCGGCATCTTCGCTGTCCCGGCGCTCGCGGAGAACCTCGCTACGGGCACGGGCGGGCTCTGGTACACGGGCTCGTTCGGCCAGCTCGGGACGCAGGCGCTCGGCCTCGTCGCCGTGGGAGCCTTCACGTTCAGCGCATCTTTCGGAGCGCTCTGGGTGATGAAGGTCACGTTCGGGATTCGCGTGGAGCCGGAGGTCGAGACGGCCGGCCTCGACGTCTCGGAGCACGGCATGTGGGGATATCCCGAGTTCTACATCCCGGTTCCCGGCGGCTACGGCACCGAGAGCCACGGGCATCTGGGCCTAGCGCACGCGCAGCGCACCGGGCCCACCGTCGCGGTCGCCGCCGGGCCCGCGCTCGAGCCGACGGGATAGGCAAGAAACGAAGCGGGGAGTCAGGAAACGGAGTACGTGATCGAGACGGTCGCGCTGACCTGCTGCGTCCCGGGCTCAATCGGTGTCGACTCGAGGGACATCGCCTTGTCGGCCGCGAAGAGGAGCGGCTGCGGCGCGCCGCCGCCCTCGACGATCGCGGTGACGCGGCCGAGCGAGAGGTTCGCCGCCGCCGAGAGCGCCTGCGCGTTCGCATGGGCGTTCGCGACCGCCTCCTTCAGGGCCTGGCGGTAGAGCTCGGTCTGGTCGCCACGGGAGAGCGACGGGCCAGACACCTGGTTCGCGCCCGCGCTGACGGCGGCGTCGATCACCGCGCCCGCCTTCGCTAGCGCCTTGATCGTCGCCGAGACCGAGTTCATGGCGACGAAGCCCTGCGGCTCGGACTGCTCGTTGTACCGCGGCGAGAGCGAAACGTACTGGGTCTTCAGGTCGGTGGCGCCGGCGGCCTTGAGCGCCGCGATCAAGCGCCGCATCTCAGCTGCGTTCGCCGAGAGCGCCGCACGGGCGCTCGAGCCCTGGCTCTCGACACCGAAGGAGAGCTCGGCGCGGTCGGGCACGGACGAGACGGACGCGGTTCCGACGACGGTGATGCCCCCGGCGTCGGCGGCGGCGCTCGAGGCCGACCCGGGCAGGGTGGCGGCGGCGAGCGCGGCGGCAAGGATCAAGGGGACTGCAATCAGGAGGGCTCGTGTTTTCATACCGTGGATACGCCGCCGGAGGCGGTGGCGTCACACGGAGTCGAGCCGGCTGCGGGCAGCCGTGACCGCATCGCGCACGCCTTCCGGACCGGGCGACACGCGCGGCGCGGGCGCAGGCGCCTCGAAACTGCCGTCGCGCACGGACGCGGCGACCTGCTCGTGGGCGTCGCGGAACGACATGCCCTCCCGGACGAGAGTCTCGGCGGCGTCGGTCGCGAGCAGCTGCGGATCAGCAGCTGCTGCGGCGAGCCGCTCGTGATCGAGCTCGAGGCTCCGAACCAGCGCCGTGAGAGCCCCAAAAGCTCCCGCAACGTCCGTCCTCGCCCCAAACACAGGCGACTTGTCCTCCTGCAGGTCGCGGTTGTAGGCGAGCGGCAGGCCTTTCACGGTCGCGAGCAGCCCGGTCAACCTGCCGATCGCCGTGCCCGCCTTCCCGCGCACGAGCTCGGCCACGTCCGGGTTCAGCTTGTGCGGCATCATCGACGAACCGGTGGCGACGTCCTCGCCGAGCGTCGCGAAGCCGAACTCGGTGGTCGTCCAGAGGACGAGCTCCTCGCCGATCCGCGAGAGGTGGACGAAGCACACCGACACGGCATAGAGATAGTCGAGCGCGAAGTCCCGGTCTGCGACCGCGTCGAGCGAGTTCCGCAGCTGCTGTTCCGGCGGTGGGAGCGACAGCGTCGACCCGGCCAGCGCCCCGGCACCGAGCGGGCTCGCGCAGGACGCGTTCGCGGCCGCCGTGAAGCGGCCGAGGTCCCGCTCGAGCATCTCGACCCACGCGAGCAGGTGGTGTCCGACGGTCACGGGCTGAGCTCGCTGGAGATGCGTGTAGCCCGGCATCGGGGTCTCAGCGTCCGCCTCGGCGCGATCCAGCAAGGCTCCAGCGAACGTGGCGATCGCCGCGCGCGCCTCGGCACAGGCGCCGGCGACGTAGAGCCTGAAAGCCGCGGCCACCTGGTCGTTGCGGGAACGGCCCGCGTGAATCTTTCGGCCGACCTCGCCGAGCAGGCGTTCGATCGCCGTGTGTACGTCCTCGTCATCGGGCTCGATGCCGCCGCCGACGGCGATCTCGGCCAGCCGTCCCTCCGCCTCCGCGAGCTCGCCGTCGTCGAGCAGGCCCGCGGCGTGCAGCCGGCGCGCATGGATCGCTGTCGCCTCGCAATCGTACGGGAGCAACTCTGCGTCGTCGGCGCGCAGAAACGCCGCCACGGCGGGATCGAGCTCGCGCCCGACCCGCCCGGCCCAGAGGCTCATGCTTTGGACTTCGCCCGCGCGCGGGCGGCTGCCAGCTCGACCTCCAAGGAGGAGATCTTGATGAAGCCCTCGGCCGCAGCGTGCGGGAATGTCTCGCCCGTGCCGTACGACGCGAGCTGCTCCGCGTAGAGCATGTGCGGCGAGCGCCGCCCCGTGACCACGGCGGCATTGGGGCGTAGCTCGACGCGGACTTCACCGTGGACGAGCTCCTGCGTCCTGTCCACGAACGCGTCGATCGCCTCCCGTGCCGGGCTGAACCACAGGCCCTCGTAGACGAGCTCGGTCCAGCGTTGCTCGAGGCCGCGCTTGATCCGCGCCTCGTCCTTGGTCAGCACGACGTCCTCGAGCGCGGAGTGCGCCTGGATCAGCACGATCGCTGCCGGCGCCTCGTAGACCTCGCGGCTCTTGATCCCGACGGCGCGGTTCTCGATCATGTCAATCCGCCCGATCCCGTACGGGCCGGCAAGCCCGTTCAGCTTCGCGACGAGCTCCGCGAGCGGCAGCTCGTCCCCGTCGAGCGCGATGGGTACTCCAGCCTCGAACTCGATCGTGACCTCGAGCGGAGCGGGCGCCGACTCAGGATCGCCCGTGAGTGCGTACGGCTCCTCGGGGGGAGCCGCCCACGGATCCTCGAGCACGCCCGCTTCGATCGCCCGACCGAAGAGGTTCTCGTCGATCGAGAAGGGCGAGGCCTGCGTGGCCGCGACCGGAATCCCCTTCTCCCGCGCGTACTCGATCTCCTCGTCGCGGGTCCAGATCCGGTCGCGGAGGGGCGCGATCACACGCAGTTCGGGGTCGTGCGCCTTGAACGCGAGCTCGAAGCGGAGCTGGTCGTTGCCTTTGCCGGTGCAGCCGTGCACGACCGCTTCTGCGCCGAGCTCTGCTGCCAGCTCGGCGACGGCCTGGGCGATCACCGGCCGCGAGAGGGCGGAGACGAGTGGGTACTTGCCCTCGTAGAGCGCGTTCGTCTTGATCGCGCGCGCGCATTGCTCCTCGGCGAACGCGGCCTTCCGGTCGACGAGGACGACGTCGTCGGCGCCGGCGGCGCGGGCGCGCTCGATCGACGCGTCCAGATCGAACTCCTGGCCCACGTCGACGAGCACCGCGACCACCTCGTCGTAGCCGTACCAGTCCTCCTTCAACCACCTGACGATGCAGCTCGTATCGAGGCCGCCCGAGAAGGCGACGACAGCAATCCTACTCATCTGAATAGTATGCACGGGTAACGCATTTCATGCAAACGCTAGGCTGACGCCGTGTACGCCCGCTTCGTCGACTGCCGGCCGCGCGAGGCGTATCTCGCCGGCCATGTGCCCGGCGCGGCGCACGCCGATCCGGAGCTCGACCTGACGGGAGACGTCGGCGGCGGCCGCCATCCACTTCCAAGCGAGGAGTCGTTCGCGGCCTGGGCGTCGGCGGCGGGAATCGGCCCCGGCGCGCTCGTCGTCGGCTACGACGAGGGCACGGGTTGGGCCGCGCGGCTGTGGTGGCTGCTGCGCCACTTCGGGCACGACGACGCAGCGGTGCTCCGTTTCGATGCCTGGCATGGTCCGCTACGACTCGGGACCGAGCAACTGCAGCGGGCCGAGTTCGTCCCACGGCCGCGCGGTGGTGACACGGCGGAGGCGGACGAGCTGCTGGGCCGGCTCGGTGACCCTGGCCTGACCCTCGTCGATGCCCGCGCACCCGAGCGCTGGCGCGGCGACGTCGAGCCGATCGACCCGGTCGCCGGCCGGATCCCGGGGGCGCGCAACCGCTTCTTCCAGGACGAAACGCCGCTGCCCAGGGAGCTGCTCGACGCGGACGAGCTCGTCGTCTACTGCGGCTCCGGCGTCACGGCTTGCGCCGTCCTGCACGAGCTCTTCCTCGCGGGGCGCGAGGACGCACGTCTCTATCCGGGATCGTTCAGCGAGTGGTACGGCCTAGGCCCGGTCGAACGCGGTTGAGCTAAGCGACCGTGGCCGCGAGCTGGTGTGCGCGATGCGACGAGATCCCGTGCCGCTGGGCACGGACGAGCTCGTGCTCGCCGTCCTCGAGCTCCAGCAGCGGGAGCAGCTGCACGTCGCGCAGGCGGAGGCGAACCGCCAGCCCCTCAGTGAACGCGTAGGGACTGAGCTCGTTGGCGAGCGTGCCCGAGAACGGGCTCGCCCGCTCGCCCTCCTCGTCGTCCCAGAGCTCCCCGAGCACTGCGACGTCCTCCTCGCTCACCTCGACCCAGGCGCCGTAGCCGAAGTACCCGTCCTCGCCGTCGATCGGCAGCTCGAGCAGCGCCCGCACGAAGCAGCGGTCGCCTGTCTGGCCGCGGAGCACCGCGAAGTCCTCCTCGACGTACGCGCGGCTGCGGCGCTCCTCCTCGTCGAGCAGGTAGATGGGCTGCGGCAGGCCCATGCGGATGTCGCGCGTCTCACCGGCGTGCGTCTCGCCACAGACGTCACAGGTGAAGCTCATTACGCCGCGGTCGCCGAGCCCGGTAGATATTGCTGCCAGACCTGCGGAATCGTGGTCGCGGCGAGATGGATGAAGAGCACGGGCGCCGGCGGTCGCGGCAGCCGGCCCAGGTGCAGACCCGAGTCTTCGAGCAGGCGATCCCCCTTGCGGAGGTTGCACGGCCCGCAGGCTGTGACCACGTTCTCCCAGACCGACTCGCCGCCCTTCGACCGCGGCACGACATGGTCCAGGGTCAACCGGCCCGAGGCCGTGCCGCAGTAGGCGCAGCGCCAGCCGTCACGGGCGAAGAGGGCGCGCCGCGAGATCTTCCGCTGGATCGCGCGCGGCACCCGGACGTACTGGACGAGCCGGATCACGTGCGGCAAGACGAAGGTGTCGGTCGCGGAGCGCAGGCCCTTCGGCAGGCCCTCGAGCACCTCCGCCTTCCCCTTCCAGACGAGCACGTGCGCGCGCCGCACTGAGCAAACGTTCAGCGGCTCGTAGCTTGCGTTCAAGACGAGGACCTGTTGCACCGTTCATAAATTAGCGCAAGGTGCGGAATCCGCTGAGCGGATTCCGCACCGCGCAAGACCCCTGAAGGGGCCGCTTCGCGGCCCGCTGGCTATCGAGACATGGCGCGCTCTACTGCTTCCAATTCCTCGGGGGAGAGTGCGATGGGCGCGCGGCCGCGGTCGAGCTCCTTCACGTAGAGGCGCGCGTAGTCGCGGCCCTGGATCGCGGTGACGACCGTGCCGGTTCGAGTCGAGTCGAGGAACGCGAACGACGCGGATTGATGCCCACCGGTGCCGGCGTACGCGTCGTAGCGGATGACCGCAGTGTTCGTGAGCGAGCCGTCCACGCGCCGGTCGACGCGAGAGAGGCCGGCGGCGATCTCGTCGACAGCCCGATGGAGGTCGTCGACCCGGCCCTGGAGCGACACGGCGAAGTCGACGAGGTCCGAGCGGCCGCCACCGAGCAGGACGCGCTGTGCAGCCCGGAGCCGCCGGACGCGCACCCAGAGCCAGATCGAGGCTCCCAACGCGAGCGCGGCCGCCACAGCGGCGGCGATCGCGACAGCCAGCTCTGCGCTCACGGGCCAACCTGTTGGCCTGTGAGCAGGGGAGGCGGCGTGGGCGAATCGGGAGGTTCCCCCACGCAAAACAGGAGGCAGGGGGCTCGTGTGGGAGACATGGTTTCCCTCACGGGAGCGCGTCGAAGGCGAGCGACGCTCACGCGCCGAGCGAGAAGATGACCGGGTACTCGGCCGAGTTGTTGCCGGTGTTCTCCTCCCCGGGCACGGGGTCGACGTCGATCCGCATGATCCGCCGCTCGCCGAAGTCGACCGAAGGGAAGTCGCGGAAGACGACCGTCTTGGTCTCGCCGGGGTTGATGATGTCGATCGTCTGCTTCTTCACGATCGGGGTCGGGCTCTGCTGGATCGTCAAGGTCACCTCGACCTTGACTTCCTGGTTGTCGCCGCTGTCCGCGACCGCAACCGCGAAGGCGAGATCTGTGGAAGCCTCGACCGTGTTCTCCGTCGATGCCGAGAGCTGCTGCCCGCCGGGAACGACTTTCACCGACTCGATGTTGGTGCCGTGCAGGCCCGTTGCCGCGCCGGTTCCCGAGGCGGCCGAGCCGTTGATCCGCTCCCAAATCGGCACCATCGAGCGGGTGCTCGCGAGGTCTGGCGTCTGGACGAAGTTGGAGTCGGGCACCTCCACGCCGCTGACCTGCTGCTGCTGGAGGACGCCGACGGCCGGCTCCATGAAGAGGTCGTCCCAGATTACGTCGCTCGCGACGAGCCTTTCCGCCTGCGAGGCGAGCAGCGCCCCCGCGGCGGCAGCGTCCTTCGAGCCCTGTGTGCGCCGGAACGCCTCCGAGAGGCCTGTGAGCCCGGCGACGCGAAACTCGAGCGCCTCGACCGCTGCCTCGTGGGAGGCGCGGAGCGGGCCCGGCGGATCGAGCTTCCCGGCGCGCGCGGCCCCGATCTCCTGCTGCTCGACGAGATTCGTGAGCTGCTTCTGCAGGTCGGCCGGCTTGATCCCCTGCGTCGTCAACGCGTCGCTGAGCTCGCGGCCGACGCGAACGGAGTCGCGTCCGACGGCCGAGATGTTCGTCATGTAGTCGCCGTAGGCGTCACGCTTCTTGTTCTCCTGGCAGCTCTGCGCCCAGAGCAGGAGAAGCACGACGATCAGAATCGCGAAGGCGATCAGGCCGAGCAGGCGCAGCAGCGGGGTGAAGCCTGCGCGCGGACGAATCGGGCCGCGTGGCACTCGAGGCCCGCGCGGGCCGCGCGGGCCGCCCAACGGGCGGCGAAGCGTGCGCTCGCGCCCCGACCCCTCCTGGGTCTCGGGCTCCTCGAAGAAATCGAACTCGAAGTCTGGCTCGCGCTCACTCATGGCTCAAGAGGGGTGGATCGGGCCACTGTAACCGCTGGTTCGGCCGTCGAGCCCTGAAGGATTCGCTCCTGCCACGGCAAAACCCGCCTGAAGTCGTGTCTGCCGCTGCACATGCGCTCCCGCGCCGGGAGCTCGTCCTCGACCGCTACCGCCCGCTGCGGCCGCTCGGCAGCGGCAGCTCGGGCTCGGTCTGGCTGGCGCGCGACGAGCAGACGGGGCTCGACGTGGCGCTCAAGATCGTGCCGCGGGAAGGCAAGGCCGCCCACCGAGCGGAGCGCGAGGCGGAGGCGGCGTCACGCCTGCGGCACGAGCGTTGTCTGCGCGCCTACGGCTTCGGCTCCGACTCGGGCCACGTCTACATCGCCTATGAGTACGTCGGCGGGCGGACGCTCAGGGAGGCGATGCGCGCCGACGAGCTGCGCGACGGCCAGGCGGTCGAGGCGGCGGCGCAGATCCTCGACGGTCTCGCGCACGCGCACAGCCGCGGGATCATCCATCGGGACATCAAGCCGTCAAACGTCCTGCTCGCGGACAACGAGGGCATCCCAGGAAGCGAAATATCAGTGCGGCTGCTCGACTTCGGTTTGGCCCAGTTCGACGAGACGGAGACGCTGACGGCGGTCGGCGACGTGCCCGGCACGCTCGCCTACATCTCCCCCGAGCGCCTGTGCGGCGAGGAGGCGTGCGGGGCCAGCGACGTGTGGGCCGTCGGCGTCCTGCTCTGGGAGGCGCTGGCGGGCAAGCATCCGTTCTGGGGCGTTCCCCTGTCACAGATGGCCGGGACGATCGAGTCGGGCGCTCCCGCGCTCCAACTGGAGCGCCCCGACCTGCCGAAGCGCCTGCTCGCCGCCGTCGGTCACGCGCTGGCGCGCGACCCGGCCAAACGTCCATCCGCCGCCGCGCTTGCGAAGGAACTGCGCTCCGCCCTGACGGGAGGGAGCTGTTCGAAGGTCGAGAGTGTCGTTTCAACCCGAAGCCTGAGCCTGCGGGTCGCTCCCGCTGCCGCAACTGGGCTCGCCGCCGGTGTCGGCGCGGCGGTGCTGCCGTTCTATCCCTCGGGAGCCGCGGCGGGGATCGCGGTCGCAGCTGCGCTCGCCGCGTCCCGGTCTCCTCGGGCCGGCCTCGCCCTCGCGCTCGCCGCCCCGGTCTTCCCGCTCGGCAACGTCGCACTCGGGCTCGCCCTCGCCTACGGCGCGGTCGCGCTCGCCTGGCTCGCCCTCTTCTGGCGGGATACGCGCTTCGGGCTCGCTTTTCTCGCGGGGCCGCTACTCACGCCGCTCGGCTTGCTGGCGCTCGTTCCCCTCGCTGTCGCGGGGAGCCGCGGCGCGGCTCGACGGGCCGCGCAGGCGCTGGCCGCGGTCGCAGTTGCTGCGGTCACGGCGGGCGTGCGCGGCTGGGACCTCCCGTTCCGCCAAGGCGCGGTCCCACCCCTCGACCTCGCCGGGGGCGACAGCGCTGTCGCCGCCGCAGCGGCTCTGGTCGAGGCGGTCCCCGCGGGCCTCGCCCTGGAGGCGGTCGCGCTCGCTGCAATCGCCGTCGCGATTCCGTACGCACGCACGCCCTGGCGGATCGCGGGCCTCGGGGCCGGCGCGCTGGCGGCCACGCTCCTCGCGGCGCCGGCGGCGCCCGCGCTGCCGCTCGTCGCGGCGGCCTGGCTCACCTGCGCCGGGCTCGCACTCAAGTCCGAGCATTAGACTCGCCGGCGGGGGGAACGGTTCTCCCGATCGAATGAGCGTCCTCCGCAGCATCGAGCAGAAGATCGAAGGCCTCTTCGAGGGGATGTTCGGGCGTGCCTTCAGAACGCACGTCCAGCCGGTCGAGCTCGCACGGAAGCTCGCGAAGGAGATGGACGAGCACCGTACGATCTCCGTCTCACGGGTCTACGTGCCGAACGAGTACTCGGTCTACCTTTCCGAGGCTGACCGCGAGCAGTTCACGGGCTACGAGGGGTCGCTGATCGGAGAGCTCCAGGATTACCTCGTCGAACACTCCCGGCGCGAGAGTTACGCTTTGCTGACGCCCCCGAAGGTCGTGATGCAGACGGACGCCGACCTGTCGATCGGCGAGTTCGGGATTGCGACACGGATGGTCCAGCCCGAGGGCAAGCGAAAACCGGCGGTCGACGAGCCGGAGGCTCAAGTCGAGCCCGGCGCGACGATGATCTACAAGGCCAAGCCGCCGCAGCCGACCGAGGCCGCTAGCGCCGCCGAGCTCGGAATCGAGCAGGAGTCGTTCTCGCTGACCATGAACGGGCGCAAGCACGCGGTCGAAGGCGGC
>Ga0180121_10000370_pt1 | contig 18653 bp, 18 predicted proteins | sample AntDrymUQ5402106_2_FD_129676 | JGI IMG/M metagenome (GOLD analysis project Ga0180121, IMG submission 129676) | Polar desert sand microbial communities from Dry Valleys, Antarctica - metaG UQ540 (21.06) (version 2) (version 2) | ecosystem: Environmental > Terrestrial > Soil > Desert | place...
CAGCGCCACCACTCTCACGGCGATGTGGTGCGCGGTGTTCTTCTTCGCCTCCGCGGGAGCCAGTGCGGCCTACCTCACCGTCAGCGAGATCTTCCCGATGGAGACCCGGGCGATGGCGATCGCGTTCTTCTACGCGGTGGGCACCGGCATCGGCGGCATCGCCGGACCGATCTACTTCGGCAAGCTCATCGAGCAGGGTCGCGACGGCATCGTCACCGGCTACTTCGTGGGCGCGGGACTGATGATCGCCGCCGGACTCGTCGAGCTCGTGCTCGGTGTCGATGCCGCCCAGCGGTCCCTGGAGGACATCGCGACGCCGCTCACCGCCGAGGAGGAGGCCGGCGACGGCTCGGACGGCTCGCGCTCAAGCAGCCGGCCGTCGAGTTCCCGCGAGACGGTCGCGTCGTCAGCAGGCAGCAGCCGCCGCCTCTACCACTGACGCCCAGCCCCCCACCACCCCCCGGTGATCATGCAGTTGTGGTCGTACAACCATGACTGCATGATCACCGGCGGAGGGTGGCTGGGTGTCGGGTCAGGGCGTACGGCGGCGAAGGGTTGCCGCACCGAGCCCGAGGGCGAGCACGATCGAGAGCCCGACGACGGACAGGTCGCCCCACGTAGCGGCGTCGACGCCTTCCTGCACGGTGAGGTCACCCATCGCGTCGACGGCGTAGGACAACGGGAGCACGTCGGAGACGGCTCGTAGAACGCCGGCCATCCGGTCGCGGGGCACGAGCAGGCCGCAGAGCAAGAACTGCGGCAGGACGAACGCCGGCATGAACTGCACGGCCTGGAACTCGGTGGCCGCGAAGGCGCTGACCAGCAGGCCCAGCGCCATGCCCAGCAGGGCGTCGAGCACGGCGACGACGAGCAGCAGCCAGACCGGTCCGGCGACGTCGAGCCCGAGCAGCGTGACAGCGAGCGCCGTGGCGGCGCCGGCCTGCACGACGGCGACGAGCCCGAACGCCAGCGCGTAACCCATCAGCAGGTCGAGCTTGCCGATCGGCAGCGTGAGCAGCCGCTCGAGGGTGCCGGAGGTGCGTTCCCGCAGCGTCGCGACGGACGTGACCAGGAACATGATCACGAATGGGAAGATGCCGAGCAGCGGTGCGCCGACCCGGTCGAACGTGCTGGTCCCGTCGAAGACCCAGGCGAGCAGCGCGAGCAGCAGGCACGGGACGACGATGAGCATCGCCAGGGTCCGGTGGTCGTGACGCAGCTGGCTCAGGACCCTGCGGGCAGTGGCCAGCGTCACGGAGAGCTTCATGCCGCGCTCCTCTCGGCGCGGTCGACGAGGGCGAGGAACGCGCCCTCGACGTCGGGGGCGCCGGTGCGCTCGAGCAGCCCGCCCGGAGTGTCGTCGGCGAGGATCCGGCCGTCGCGCATCAGCAGCAGCCGACCGCAGCGGGTGGCCTCGTCCATGGCGTGGCTGCTCACCAGCAGGGTGGAGCCGGCCTCCGCCAGGCGGGCGAAGAGCCCCCACAGGTCGCGCCGCAGGACCGGGTCGAGCCCGATGGTCGGCTCGTCGAGGACCAGCACCTCGGGTGACCCCAGCAGGGCCGCCGCGAGGGAGACCCGGGCCTCCTCTCCTCCGGACAGGCGACCGGTCACGGCATCGACGTGGCCGGTCAGCCCTACCTGCTCGACGACCCGGTGGACGTCGGAGGCGGGGGCCCCGAGGACCGCCGCGAAATAGCGGAGGTTCTCGCGCACGGTCAGGTCCAGGTAGACCGATGGCGCCTGGGTGACGTAGCCGACCGATCGGCGCAGCGCCTTGGCGCCCGCGGGGTGCCCGAGGACCTCCACCGTGCCGCCCGCCACGACCTGGACCCCCACGATCGAGCGCATCAGCGTGCTCTTGCCGCAGCCGCTGGGGCCCAGCAGACCGGTGACGCTGCCGCGGGCCACCTCGAAGGTCACCGAGTCCAGGACGGTGCGGCCCCCGCGTACGACCCGCAGGTCCCGGACGGCGACCGCCGCCTGGCCCGGCCCGTTCACATCCGTGCCGGTGGTCATCGACGGGCCATCACGGCGTACGTCGTGAAGGGCTCGTCGACATGGCCGCCCGGGTGCTCCCGCTCGAGCTGGGCGATCTCCTCGGCCACCACTGTGGCCGCGCGGTCGCCGAGGGCGAACACGTAGGACTTGGTCTTGATGTTGCGCCCGAAATCCGCCAGCGACAGGCGCCGGCTCCACGGGATCTCCACGGTGGCGACGTGGCGCTTCCACCGCGGCCCGGCGAGCAGGTCGGCGACCCACGTCTCGCTGTCGTGGCCCGGCCAACCGCACGCGGCGTTGAGCCGCTGCTGGTGGCGGGCGAACCACGGCACCGTCACGTCGTGGAGGTTCCACCAGACGGCCAGCACGCCGCCCGGCTTGAGCACCCGCAGCGCCTCCCCCACGGCCAGGTCGGGTTCGGTCCAGTGGAACGACTGGGCGTAGGTCACCAGGTCGAAGCGACCGCCGGTCAGCGGCAGCGAGTTGCCGTCACCGACGACGGGCAGCACCCGCGATGTCGACCGGTCGCGCAGCAGCCGCATGACACCCTCGCCCGGGTCGACCGCCGTGACCGTAGCGCCTCGCCCGGCCAGCGCGCGAGAGGAGATGCCCGTCCCGGCGCCGACGTCGCACACCTCCGACCACATCAGCGGCTGGCCCATCGCCGACTCCAGGGCGTCGAAGAGCTGGGCCGGGTAGTCGGGTCTGGTCGCGTCGTACTCGGCGGCCACGGAGTCGAAGAGTTGGCGCGTCACGGTGTGCTGCCTGCCGCGGCTGCGAGGTTGAGCCGAGCGAACGCCAGCCCCTCCGCCAGGTCCGCCTCCCGCTCGTCGCGGTTGAGCGCTCGGCGGGTGTTGACCTCGAGCACGACCGTCCGGTCGTAACCCGTGCGGGCGAGCCGCTCCAGGACGTCGGCGCACGGCTGGTCCCCGCGACCCGGCACGAGGTGCTCGTCCTTGTTCGACCCAGAGCCGTCGGCGAGGTGGACGTGGGCGAGCCGGTCACCCAGGGCGTCGAGCACCTCGATCGCGTCCGACCCCGACACGGCGGTGTGCGAGAGGTCGAGCGTCGCGCTCGGGACGTCGAGCTCGAGGAGGTCCCAGTGCGGGAGGTACGCCGCGACCTCACGGTTGCGCGCCTTCCACGGGAACATGTTCTCGACCGCGAAGACGACGTCGGTCTCATGCTGCATCTTTGCGAGACCGTCGACGAAGCCGCGCGCGTAGTCGCGCTGCCAGCGGAAGGGCGGGTGCACCACGACGGTCGCCGCGCCGACCCGCTCGGCCGCCTCCTGGGCCCGGACCAGCTTGGTCCACGGGTCCGTCGACCACACGCGTTGCGTCAGCAGCAGGCACGGGGCGTGGAGCGCGAGGACCGGCACCCCGAAGCGGTCCGAGAGCCCGCGCAGCGCATCGGGGTCCTGGCTGACGGGGTCGGTCCAGACCATCACCTCGACACCGTCGAAGCCGAGGTCGGCCGCCATCTCGAAGGCCGTCGTGCACGTCTCGGGGTAGCAGGACGCGGTCGACAGGGCGACCTTCGCTCCCGGGACCCGGACGGTGCGGCTCATGACCCCAGCCTAGGCAAGCACCGTGCGCTCAGGGCTCGCCGCGCATCCAGTCGAGCCGGCGCAGGATCAGGCCCTCGCGCAGCGCCCATGGGCACACCTGCACCTCCTCGATGTCGAGAAGGTCCATCGCGGCCTCGGCGACGATCGCGCCGGCCAGGAGCTGATGGGCCCGGCCCGAGGAGACTCCGGGGAGGCCGCCACGCTTGTCCGCGCTCATGCCCGCCAGCTTGGGCACCCACTTCGTGAGGTCCTCGAGCGAGAGCATCCGGGCCACCAGGTCACCCTCGGACGAGGGCGGCGCGCCGGTGATGCGCGCGAGGGACCGAAACGTCTTCGATGTGGCCACCGGGTGGTCGGGATTCCCCAGCGCCTCGAAGGGTCGCAGCGTCGCGGCGATCTCGGACCGGACATGCTTGCGAAGTGCCTTGACGTCCTTGGCGTCCGGCGGGTCGTGCCGCAGCATCGTGCGGGTCAACCGGCCCGCACCGAGAGGCAGCGACATCAGCGCGTCGGGGGTCTCGTCGATCCCGGCCGCCATCTCCAGCGAGCCGCCGCCGATGTCCATGACCAGCAGGTGACCCGAGGACCAGCCGAACCAGCGGCGCACCGCGAGGAACGTCAGCCGTGCCTCGTCCTCTCCCGTGAGCACCTCGAGGTCGACGCCTGTCTCGGCCCGCACGCGGTCGAGCACCTCGCGACTGTTCGGTGCCTCGCGCAGTGCGGAGGTGGCGAAGGCCAGCAGGTCTTCGGTGCCGCGGTCCTCGGCGACCTCGAGCGCGCGCTGGACGCACACGACGAGCCGGTCGCGGCCGGCGTCGTCGATCGTGCCGTCCTCAGTCAGGTGCTCGGCCAGCCGCAGCTCGGACTTGTCGGAATGAGCCGGCAGCGGCCGCGCCCCCTCGTGGGCGTCCACGACCAGCAGGTGCACGGTGTTGGACCCGACATCGAGGACACCCAACCGCACGGCAACCTCCCGACGTACGACACGCGCCTCGAACCCGCACGGCGAAACCTACCCCCCGCTTCGCCTCGTCACGGTGCTCTCGGCCGTAAGGTGTCGCTGTGCCCGAGGTCCCCCTTGACTTTCCCCGCGCCTGGGTCGAGTTCCCCGATCCCGCAGACGACGAGCAGGCCTTCCGCTGCGACCTGACGTGGCTCACGTCGAGCTGGGAGTGCATCTTCGGCAACGGCTGCCAGGGGATCTACGAGGACCAGCCGGTCGGCGTCGGCTGCTGCACCCTCGGCGCGCACTTCTCGGACAAGAAGGACGAGAAGCGCGTCCGGAAGTTCGTCGCCGAGCTGACGCCCGAGACGTGGCAGCACTACGACCCGAAGAAGTGGGTGGAGAAGGACGAGGAGGGCTCGCGCAAGACGCGGGTCGTCGACGGCGCGTGCATCTTCGCCAACCGACCGGGCTTCGCCGGCGGCGTCGGCTGCGCGCTGCACGCGCTGGCGCTGCGCACCGGACGGCACTTCCTCGAGACCAAGCCCGACGTGTGCTGGCAGCTGCCGATCCGGCGGACGTACGAGAACATCGAAAGGCCCGACGGCACCGAGGTGCTGGTGGTCGTCATCGCGGAGTACGACCGGCGCGGCTGGGGCCCCGGTGGCCACGACCTCGACTGGTACTGCAGCGGCAACACCGAGGCCCATGTCGGTCGCGACCCGGTCTACGTCTCGATGCAGGCCGAGCTGACCGAGCTGATGGGCCAGAAGGGCTACGACGAGCTGGCGCGGCTCTGCCACGAGCACCTGACGTCGCGCCGCCGCTTCGCCCTGCACCCCGCCGACCCCAAGGCCCGCAAGCGCTGATGCCCGAGGGCGTCCCGGAGCCGCCGGAGACGTGCTGAAGCTTCTCGGCACCTGAGGCTCCTCGGCAGCTGACGAGCGTGCACGAATCGCGGTGCAATCCACGAGGTGGCCATTGGACGTCGCAGGGGGCGTCGCCGATCGTCGAGTTTCTCCGCGATTCCGGCACGCCGACTGCCGGTGGGTGTCTGGCCGGCGAGCTGCGGCCCTGGCCGTCGTGGCCACGGCGTACGACCGTCGTGGCGCTGAGGTCCGGACCGGGCTAGCGTCCTGGGTCGTGACCGGCGACAACCCCTACGGCACGATCCTCGGGGTCTGGGCGCACCCCGACGACGAGACCTACCTCTGCGGCGGGCTGATGGCCCGAGCGGCTCGGGCAGGGGACCGCGTCGTGTGCATCACCGCCACCCGGGGCGAGCTCGGCTCCCCCGACGAGGCCCGTTGGCCGAGCGGGCCGGCCCTCGCCGCCGTACGCACGGCCGAGATGGACGCCGCACTCGCCGTCCTCGGCGTGACCGAGCACCACTGGCTCGACTACCCCGACGGAGGGTGCGCGAGCGTCGACCAGGACGAGGCCGTACGCCGGGTGGCCGCCGTCATGGAGGCGGTGCGCCCGGACACGGTGCTGACGTTCGGCCCCGACGGGATGACCGGTCACGACGACCACAAGGCCGCCTGCCGCTGGGCCACCGCCGCCTTCGAGGCGGTCGCTCCCCCGGGTACGGTCCTCGCCTACGCGACGAACACGCCGGAGTGGCTCGAGGAGTCCTTCCGCGCCGCCGACTGACGGCGCCCTCGCCACGCACCTTGCCGTCGCCCCGGCGGGGCGGCGGGGACATGTCCGACCGTCGACCTAGGGTCGGCGTCATGGCGACATCAGCACGGGCAGCGACCCGCGAGCGCGCGACGTTCCGGTGCGACGAGTGCGGCTGGTCGACCGGGAAGTGGGTCGGACGCTGCGGGGAGTGCCAGGCCTGGGGGACGGTCCTCGACAGCTCGGCGCCCACCGTGCGCACCACGAAGGCCGGTCCGGTCAGCACGGCCGCGCGCCCCATCGGCGAGGTCGACGTCGAGGCCGCCCGGGCGGTGCCCACCGGTGTCGACGAGCTCGACCGGGTGCTCGGCGGTGGCCTCGTGCCGGGCGCGGTCGTCCTGCTCGCGGGCGAGCCGGGCGTCGGGAAGTCGACGCTGCTGCTCGATGTCGCCGCCCGGTTCGCCGACCGCGGCCGGGCGCTGTACGTCACCGGCGAGGAGTCGACGGCCCAGGTCAGGCTGCGCGCCGACCGGATCGGCGCCGTGCGCGACGACCTGCTCCTCGCGGCCGAGACCGACCTGGCGGCTGTCCTGGGTCACCTCGACCAGGTGCGGCCTGCCCTGCTCGTCGTCGACTCGGTTCAGACGATCGCGAGCGCTGAGGTCGACGGGTCCCCGGGCAACGTCAGCCAGGTGCGTGAGGTCGCCGCGGCGCTGAGTCGGGTCGCCAAGCAGCGCGGCATCGCGACAGTCCTGGTCGGCCACGTGACCAAGGACGGTTCCATCGCGGGACCCCGGATGCTGGAGCACCTCGTCGACGTGGTCCTGCACTTCGAGGGTGACCGGCACTCCCGGCTCCGGATGGTCCGCGGTGTCAAGAACCGTTACGGCCCGTCGGACGAGGTCGGCTGCTTCGACCTCTCCGACGAGGGCATCGTCGGGCTCGCGGACCCGAGCGGCTTGTTCCTCTCCCAGCAGCGCGAGGCCGTGCCGGGCACCTGCGTCACCGTCACCCTCGAGGGCAAGCGGCCACTGGTCGCGGAGGTGCAGGCTCTCGTCGCGGTGGCCCCGCAGAACAGCCCTCGACGCACCACGAGCGGGCTCGACGGCGGCCGGCTGGCGATGGTGCTGGCCGTCCTGCAGCGTCGGGCGAAGGTCAACGTGGCTGCCGTCGACGTCTATGCAGCGACGGTGGGCGGCGTCCGGTTGACCGAGCCGGCAACCGACCTGGCCGTCGCCCTCGCCGTCGCCGGCGCGGTCCAGAACGACCCGTTGGCAAGCGGCCTCGTCGCCATCGGCGAGGTGGGGCTGGCCGGTGAGATCCGGCGCGTCACGGGCACCGCGCGTCGGCTCGCCGAGGCGGCCCGGCTCGGCTTCACCCACGCGCTGGTGCCGCCCGACGTCGGTCGGGTCCCCGCTGGGATCGAGGCCATCGAGGTCGCTGACCTGCCGCGGGCCCTGCGCGTGGCCTTCCCCGGCGCAGAGGTCATCCCGTTCGCCAGCCGGCGCTCGTGAGCCGCCCAGTCGTGTCCATCTCGTGACCACCCGACGTACACCGGGAGCGCCGCGACCCCGGTTAGACTCGCGCGGCGGTCGGCACCGACCGACCGGTCATCGGGGAAGCAGGAGCTGTGGCAGGCACCGAGCGGTTGAACGAATCGCTGCGCGCCACGTTGGCCGCCGTCGCCCCCGGCACCGCCCTGCGCGACGGGCTCGAGCGCATCCTGCGCGGCGGCACCGGAGCGTTGATCGTCCTCGGGTACGACAAGGTCGTCGAAGGCCTGTCCACGGGCGGCTTCGTGCTCGACGTGGAGTTCAGCTCCACGCGCCTGCGCGAGCTGGCCAAGATGGACGGCGCGATCGTCGTCGACCGCGACTGCACCAGGATCGTGCGCGCAGCGGTGCAGCTGGTGCCCGACCCGGCGATCCCGACCGACGAGTCCGGCACCCGGCACCGCACGGCCGACCGGGTCAACAAGGAGACGGGGCTCCCGGTGATATCGGTGAGCCAGTCGATGAGCATCATCGCGCTCTACGTCGACGACCATCGCTACGTGCTCGAGGCGTCGACCCAGATCCTGTCCCGGGCCAACCAGGCGCTCGCGACCCTCGAGCGCTACAAGCTGCGCCTTGACGAGGTGTCCGGCACGCTCTCGGCCCTGGAGATCGAGGACCTCGTCACCGTGCGCGACGTGTGTGCGGTCGCGCAGCGCCTCGAGATGGTGCGCCGCATCGCCCACGAGATCGAGTCCTACGTCGTGGAGCTGGGCACCGACGGCCGGCTGCTCACCCTCCAGCTCGACGAGCTGATCGCCGGCGTGGAGCCCGACCGTGAGCTGGTCGCGCGCGACTACCTCCCCGCGCCGACCGGCCGGCGTGCGCGCACGGTCGCCGACGTGATGACCGACCTGGACTCGCTGGACTCCCTCGAGCTGATCGACCTCGCGTCGGTGGCGCGCGCCCTCGGCTACGCCGGCAGCGAGAGCGTGGACTCGGTGGTTAGCCCCCGCGGCTACCGCCTGCTCGCGCGTGTGCCGCGGCTGCCCGGCGCTATCGTCGACCGGCTGGTGGAGCACTTCGGCAGCCTGCAGAAGCTGCTCGCGGCCGGCATCGACGACCTGCAGGCCGTCGACGGGGTCGGCGAGTCCCGCGCCCGCAGCGTGCGCGAGGGCCTGTCCCGCCTGGCCGAGTCCTCGATCCTCGAGCGCTACGTCTGACCCCTCCCAAGGGTGCGGGTCACCGGCGGGAGGGGCTGGGTGGGGTCAGGCGTCGACGAGACCGGCCAGGGCCGGGAGCGAAACCACGAGCACGGGCTCGCCGGCCGCGTCCTTGCGCACCTCGAGCACGTAGGACGGCAGCCCGGCCGCCGTCTGCTCTACGGCAGCCAGGTCGTCCGGGCCCAGGACCGCCACCACCTTGTCGACAGCGAGTCCGAGCACCCCCTCGGGCGTCTGCAGCACGAGCACGTCTCCGGTGTCCCCGGCGTACGGCGCGCTGCGCAGGTCGACAACCGGCACGGGTGACGAGCGCAGGATGAGCAGGCCGGTGACCGGCGCCCGGGCCCCGCTGAGGGCCTCGATGCCCACGGCGCGCACCACCTCGCGCACCTCACCGAGCCGCCCGGCGAAGGACCGCCCGCCGGTCATGAACGTGACGTAGCCGCTCACGGTCCCCTCCAGGGTGTGCTGCCCACCCCTGCAGTCGTCGCCACGTTCGGCCCGGTCGGCGCTGCACCCGCGTCATCGGCCGCGGACAGCGCCTCCTCGGCGAGCCGTTCGCACAGCTCGGAGATCTCGCTGGGCTTCCGGCCGCCCAGCATCTGGTCGCACTGCTGCGGAGTCATGACGTCGACCGAACGTGCCGCCGCGCGGTAGGACACCGCCGCGGCGCCGTGCAGGCCCGATCGAGAGAGCGCCCCCGCGAGCAGGAAGTGCGCGTGCCCGGCGGACGGGTCGAGGTAGACGGCCTTGCGCAGCGTGTCGATCGCGGCGCCGTCCTGGCCCAGCGTCGTCCGGGCCTGGCCCAGCACGACGTACGCCGGGGCGAGCAGCGGGTCGGCCGCCACTGCCTGGGCCGCCGATCGGGCCGCAGCCGCATAGTCGCCGGCGGCGAGACGGGCCTGCGCCTGGGCGAGCAGCCCGTCCGCACCGCGTCGGCCGTCCACCCCGCGTACAACAGGCCTGGTCCCCGCCCGACGGGACCCGGGCCGCCTGGACCGGGCCGGCGGCGCACCCGCGTGTTCCTCGTGCGAGCGGCGGTACACGAACGCCTCGCCGACGGGCACCAGCGAGAAGGCGTCGCTGACCTGCCAGAGCGTCTCCGAGTGGCCGAGCAGCAGGTAGCCGCCCTCGGCGAGCAGCCCGTGGAAGCTCCCGATCAGGGTGGCGGTCGTCTCACGGCCGAAGTAGATCGTGACGTTGCGGCACACGATGAGGTCGACCTCGCCGGGGGCGAACGGCGGCGGGTCGGCGACCAGGTTGTGCAGCCGCAGCTCGACGAGCCGACGGACCTGGTCCTTCACGGCGTACGCACCGCCCTGCTGGGGCTCGAGCCACCGGTCGCGCACCATCGGGGGCGCGGAGTCCAGGGAGCGGCCGGTGTAGAACGCGCGTCCCGCCGAGCGCAGGGCCTGACTCGAGACGTCGGTGCCGAGGATCCGGGCCTGCGTCTGCGCGCCGAGCATCGGGGAGAGCTCGAGGAGCAGCATCGCCAGCGTGTAGGGCTCCTCGCCCGTGGAGCAGCCGGCGCTCCAGATGGTGAGGGGTCGCTCTCGTCCCGCGGCCCGCCGCAGCAGCTCGGGCAGGATCCGGCGGCGCAGCGCCTCCATCTGCGGGGGGTTGCGGAAGAAGTGGGTCTCCTGCACGGTGACAGCGTCGAGCAGGCGCTGTCGCTCGGGCTGGCCGTCCTTGCCCCGCAGTGCCGTCAGGTACGCCGCGACCTCGGTCTCCCCACTGGTGCGCATCCGGTCGGCGAGCGTCGCTGCCAGCCCGGCCCGGCGGGTCTCGTCGAAGACCAGGCCGGCCTCGTCGAGCAGGTAGGTCCGGACGGCCGCGAAGTCCTCGTCGGAGAGGGTGCTCATGACGTCGCCTCCGCGGGGGCACACACGGCGGTCGTCAGTGCTGCTGCGATCTGCGAGAGCGGGAGCTCCAGCTCGACGGCGCCCAAGGCCTGCGCGGCAGCAGGCATCCCCCACACCACGCTGGTCGGTTCGTCCTGCCCGATCGTCAGGGCTCCCGCGTCGTGCATGAGACGCAGTCCTTCGGCGCCGTCGCGCCCCATGCCGGTCAGCAGGACGCCGACGGCGGCGCAGCCGCACACCTTGGCCGCGCTGGCGAAGGCCGCATCGACTCCCGGAATGTGGAACTGCCCGTCGGGTGGCGTGCGCAGCTCGACGCGCAGCCCAGGACGGAGCAGGGTGTTCAGCCTGGCCGGGGCAACGTGCACGGTGCCGGGGAGCAGGCGCTTGCCGTGCTCGGCCATGACGACCGGCAGCGGCGAGAGACCGTCGAGCCAGCTGGCGAGCCCCTCGACGAAGCCGTCCGCCATGTGCTGCACGACGAGGACGGGGACGGGGAGGTCCGGCGGCAGGTCGGCGAGGATGGTCGCCAGGGCCGGCGGCCCGCCCGTGGACGCACCGATCACCACCACGCGCACCGGTCGGCCGTCGGCCGACCGCGTCGAGGCGGCCGGTCGCCTGGCGGATCGCAGGGCGTCCAGCGGACCGAGCGGGACGTTGATCGGGTCGTGCGGGGAGACCACCGCCAGGGGCCGACCGGTGAGGCCCTTCGCCCGGAGACGGTTGCGCGGGTGGGTGATGACCCGCACCCGGCTGGCGATTCGCAGGTGCCGGCGCAGGGCGATCGCGTACTGCGGCGAGCTGGGCAACGCGTCGAGGGCGCCGACGACGTCGACGGCACCTGCGGCGAGAGCGGCGTGCGAGTGCTCGACGAGCGATCCGCACACGACGATGGGGGTGGGCCGGGTGCCCATGATGCGTTCGATCGCCTCGATGCCGCCGTCGGCGGGGTCGAGGTCGAGCAGGACCGCACCCGGCTCGTGGGCGACGACTGCGGCCTCCGCCTCCGCAGCGGTGCAGACCTCGGCGGCCACGACGAAGCCTGGCCCGTCGAGCAGACCCCGCAGGCTGCGCGTGCGGGCCCGGCTGTCACCGACCACCACCACGACGAGCCCGGCGGCGCCGGGCAGCTCGGCCGGCGAAGCGTTCATCGACATGGCCGTGGGTACGCCACCTCTCCGCGTCGCGCGTGCCCGGGGATGGCGGTGCCGCCGCCCCATGGGAGCGTCGTCATCCCGCGGGAGGACCTTGAGGTCGTGCGAGGATCGGTCGGTGCCCGAGTCGCCGCTGCACGAGCCGGTCCTGCACTGGTACGCCGGGAACGCCCGTGACCTGCCGTGGCGCGCGCCGGGCACCAGCCCCTGGGCCGTGCTGGTCAGCGAGGTCATGCTCCAGCAGACGCCCGTGGCCAGGGTCGAGCCCGTCTACCGCGAGTGGGTCGCCCGCTGGCCGGAGCCGGGCGACCTCGCCCGCGAGCCGGCAGGGGAGGCAGTGCGGGCCTGGGCGCGGCTCGGCTACCCACGGCGCGCGCTGCGCCTGCACTCGGCGGCGACGGAGGTCGTGGTGCGCCATGGTGGCCGGCTGCCCACGGCGTACGACGATCTGCTCGCGCTGCCCGGCGTCGGCACCTACACCGCGGCCGCCGTGGCGTCCTTCGCCTACGGCGCGCGCCATGCCGTCCTGGACACCAACGTGCGCCGGGTCCTGGCGCGCGCGGTCGCCGGGCGGGCCGGCGCGGCGCCGACACTGACCGCGCAGGAGCGGCGTCTCGGCGAGAGCCTGCTGCCCGACGAGCCGGCGGTCGCCGCGCGGTGGGGGGTGGCAGTCATGGAGCTCGGGGCGATCGTCTGTACGGCGCGTGCACCGCGGTGCGCGCACTGCCCGGTGCGGGTCGGGTGCGCGTGGCAGGTCGCCGGCCGACCGGCGTACGACGGGCCGCAGCGGAGACGGCAGGGTTTCGCCGGCACCGACCGCCAGGTGCGCGGGCTGTTGATGGCGGTCCTGCGCGACCGGCCGGGTGCAGTGCCGGTCGGGGACCTCAAGGTCGTGTGGTCCGAGGCGGAGCAGCGCGACCGGGCGCTGGCGGGCTTGCTCGCCGACGGGCTCGTCGAGCGGGTCGGGACGTCCTACCGGCTTCCGGGCGCGTCGGCCGATCCGTGAGCAGCTAGGGCAGCGTGACGTACGGCGCGAGGAAGGTCCTCGCGGACGGCGTGTCGAGGCGGTAGTCCACGTTGGTCGAGCGGCACACGGCGTCGCCGGTGATGGTGATGGCCGCAACGGTGGGGGTGCTGCCGAGGAAGTTGGGCCCGCCGGAGTCGCCGTAGCAGGTGCCGCCGTTGCCCGTCGACGCGTTCATCGAGATGCGCAGCCAGGTCTTGTTCACAGCGTTGAGCGTCCCGGTGGCGACCATGCGGACGTCGTCGTAGAGGTACTGGTGGCCACCGGGTGAGTTGGTGACCTCGTACGCGCCGTATCCCACGGACGTGAACGTCTGGCTCGGCGAGAGCCGGGACAGCGAGTCGGCCGTGGGCAACTTGGCCGGCGTGATGCCCTTGATCGCCCTGTCCAGGACGACAACCGCGATGTCGTGGGAGTCCGCAGAGGTGCCGGGGTATGCCGGGTCGGCGTGGAACGTGCCCGCGTGCGTCTTGTCCCCATCCACGTAGGCGGTGTCGAAGGTGACCCGGACGCGCTCTCCCTCCTCGCCGCAGTGGGCCGCGGTCAGGAACACGGTTGACGAGATCAGCGTGCCGGAGCAGTACAGCCACGTCCCGTCGGAGTACTGCGTGGCGTTGACGAGCCCTCCGACGTTGGGGTGCCGGTTGCCGTCGGCGGTGCCGTTGGTGATGGCAGCCGCAGGACCGGCCACGAGGAGGCCGGTCAGCAGCACGACCGACAGGGCGAGAAGGCGACGCATGGGGGGTTCCTCCGTGGACGGCCAAGTGGCGGACCTCGTGGCACCGTACGCCGGGTCGGCGAGATCGGCCAGGCGTACGCCGACTCCTGGCAGTTGCCGGGTGAACGCGGCTAGGCTCCCGCGACTGTGTCCCTCGCTGCCGCCCGGCCCGCCGCGGCACTGGCGGGAGCGGGGTTTCGGCGGTGGTCGACCTACCGTCAGGCGGCCGTCGCGGGGGTCTTCGTCAACACCGTGTTCGGGGTCATCAAGCTCTCGATCCTGCTCGCGGTGGCCGACTCGGCCGGCGGCACCGTCGCGGGCTACGACCGGGTCGGCCTGTCCACCTACGCCTGGATGTCCCAGGGCCTGATCGCCGTCGTCGTCATCTTCGCGTGGACCGAGCTGGCCGACCGCATCCGGACGGGCGACATCGCCGTCGACCTCGCCCGGCCGGTCGACCTGCAGCTCGCGTGGCTGGCCGCCGACCTGGGCCGGGCGCTGTGGGGGCTGCTGTCACGAGCGATCGTCCCGATCCTGTTCGGGGCTGCCCTCTTCGGCTTCCGGGTGCCGGGCGACGCGGCGGCTCTGCTGCTGCTCCCCGTCTCGATCACGCTTGCGGTGGTCGTGTCCTTCGCCTGCCGGTTCATGGTCAACCTGGCCGCGTTCTGGATCACCGAGGTCCGCGGGCCCGTGACGTTCTACATCCTCGTGGCGGGACTGCTCGGCGGCCACCTGATCCCCGTGCAGCTCTTTCCGTCGTGGCTGCAGGCCGTGGCCTACGCGACACCGTTCCCGGCGATCATGCAGTGGCCGATCGACCTCGTCACCGGGCAGGCCAGCGGCTGGGCGGCCCTCGGACTGGTCTGCGCCCAGCTGGGCTGGGCCGTCGCCCTGCTGGCCCTCGGGCGGGTCGTGCTGCGCCGGGCCACCCGGCGGCTGGTGGTGCAGGGTGGCTGACCCCCGGGTGCTCGAACCGGCCGCGGGGACCGTGGCCGGCCCCACCGTGGCCGGGGCCTACGGCGCGCTGGTCCGGTCCCGCATCGCCGCGCAGGCGTCCTACCGCTCGTCGTTCGCCCTCGACATCGCGGCTCAGGTGCTGATCGGGCTGGTGGAGTTCGCCGAGGTCTACGTCGTCTTCTCCCAGGTCGAGAAGCTGGGCGGCTTCTCCTTTGCCGAGGTGACACTCATCTTCGGCCTCGCGACGGCGGGCTTCGGGCTCGCCGACCTTGTCGTCGGGCACGTCGACCGCCTGCCCTACTACGTGCGCACCGGCCAGCTCGACGCCTTCCTGCTGCGACCGCTGTCCGCGCTCGGTCAGCTCGTCACGAGCGACTTCTCGCTCCGGCGTCTCGGACGCGTCGTGGTGTCGCTGGTCCTGCTCGCGGTCGCGCTGACTGCGGTGGACATCGAGTGGACGCCGGCCCGGGTGGTGCTGCTGCTCGTCACACCTCTCATCGGGGCGGTCATCTTTGGCGCGGTGTTCGTCGCGACCTCGGCGGTCGGGTTCTGGCTGGTCGAGGGCACGGAGTTCACCAACGCCTTCACCTACGGCGGCAACTACCTGTCGAGCTTTCCCTTCACCGTCTTCGGCTCGGTTGTCCGTCGCACGTTCACGTTCGTCATCCCGATCGCGTTCGTCGCCTACCTTCCCGCGCTCGCGCTTCTCGGCCGGGAGGACCCGCTCGGACTTCCTGGCTGGCTGTCCTGGAGCGCCGGGCCCGTTGCACTGCTGTCGTGCTGCGCCGCCGGGCTGGTGTGGCGTGTCGGCCTGCGGCACTACACGGGGGCTGGGTCGTGATCGTCGAGGTGTCGGACCTGCGCAGGGAGTTCGTCGTGCGCCGGCCGGCGGGCCGGCTGCGTCGTACGCGCGACGTCGTCGCCGCCGTCGACGGGGTCACGTTCGGGATCGAGCCCGGTGAGTGCGTGGGTTACATCGGCGCCAACGGGGCCGGCAAGTCGACCACGATCAAGATGCTCACCGGCATCCTGGTGCCGACGTCGGGCACGGTACGGGTCTGCGGGGTCGAGCCCGTCCGTCAGCGCACGGCACTCGCCCGGCGGGTGGGCGTGGTGTTCGGCCAGCGCAGCCAGCTGTGGTGGGACCTGCCGTTGCAGGACTCCTTCCGGCTGCTCGCCGCGATCCACCGCCTGCCCGCCTCATCGGCAGGGCCACGGCTGGCGGAGTGCGTCGAGCTGCTGGAGATGGAGCCCTTCCTCGACACCCCGGTTCGCCAGCTCTCGCTCGGCCAGCGGATGCGCGGCGAGGTGACCGCCGCTCTCCTGCACTCGCCCGAGCTGCTGGTGCTCGACGAGCCGACCATCGGGCTCGACCTGCTGAGCAAGGAAAGGCTGCGCGGCTTCCTGGTCCGCGAGCGTCGCGAGCGCGGCACGACCGTGCTGCTCACCACCCACGACCTGCCCGACATCGAGCGGCTGTGCGACCGGATCCTGGTGGTCGACCACGGGCGGGTGGCCTTCGACGGCACACTGCCGGGGCTGGTGGCGCGGGTGGGTGCCGAGCGCGTGCTGGTCGTCGACCTGGTCGAGCCGGGGCCGCCGCTGTCCGACGTGCCCGGCACGACCCTGCGCCTCGTCGAGGCCGACGGGCTGCGCCAGCACCTCGCGTTCCGGGCGGAGGAGACCACGGCAGCGGCAGTGGTGGCGGCCGTCTCGGCCCGGGTGGAGCTGCGCGACCTCGCGGTGACGGAGCCCGACATCGAGGACGTCGTACGCCGCATCTACGAGAGCTGAACCGGCTGGAGCTGCTCCAATCATGGCCATTCCGGACTGACGAGCCCACCTTTCCCCCGACCGCGCACTGATTCCCCAGATCGGAGCAACTCCATGAGGGCGGATGGTGCTGAGCTACTCCGAACACGGCGATTCCGCGTCGATTCACGGCGTACCCGGCAGCGGCCAGGGGAAGCACCCAGCGGTGGGCACGCATCGCGGACCATCGACAGGCCCCGAGCCCAGTTGAGCGCGGCCGGTCGATCCGGCCGAGTGTTGTTCCGCGATTCCTGCTCCGCTCGGATCATGCAACGGCCGAGAAACGTTTCCGCGGAAGCGTCCTTCGTCCCGCGACCACCTCCAGGAACGGCTCGCGGTGGACCTCCTGGTGAGCGTGTCGGTGATGCCCGACCCGGTGCGCTGGTGGAGGACCATTCGCACAAGAGCCGCCGGCGTCAGCACACCGGGTCGGACCGGTCACCCTTGGTCCTCCCCCAACGCACCGCTAGAGGAACGCCACCGGGTCGAAGTCCTCGATCGGGATGACCCGCACCCTCGGCAGGACGACATTGAAGGCGCCGACGTCGCTCTCGAGGTCGAAGAACTGCAGGCCCGACGAGGCGAGGTCGGAGAACTGCAGGTTCATGAACTCCCGGAAGCCGACGATGCCGACCCGGCGACCGTCGGCGCAGAGCCTGGTGATCTGCGGGGCGAAGTCGCCGTCGTGGCTCGCGAGCAGGACGTCGCCGGGCCGCGAGGAGAGCGCGTCCAGCGTGCGCTGGATGCCGATGTCCACGACCTTCTCCCCCGGTGCGCCCGCGAGCGGGATCGGGCGGTACTGCAGGGCGATCAGGGCCTGCACGAATGACATCGGGAGGTGACCTGAGCTGGCGTTGAGGAAGAACAGTCCCTTCACCGGCTGGTTCCAGACCTCCGCGGCGAACTCGCGCACCCGCTCCCAACGCGGGCGCTCGTCGGGGTTGGGCCGTCTCGTCAGGACGCTTCCCCCGAGCGTGGCGTCGATGTTCTCCCCGTCGACCAGCAGGTAGGTCAGGCCCTGAGATGTCACGGCGTCTTCGGCCACGACCCACAACCTAGGTGGTCGCCGGCCACATCACATGCGGCTAGCTCTCCTGCGTGCCGGCCGTCTCGACCGGCGCGACGTCGGGCTCGACCGGCGCGACGTCGGGCAGCACGGCCTTCTGCTCACCCGCGAAGGTGAACGTGGCCTCGTCACCCTCACCCTCGGCACCGACCAGCACGATCTGGCCGGGGCGCACCTCGCCGAAGAGGATCTTCTCGGAGAGGACGTCCTCGATCTCGCGCTGGATGGTCCGGCGCAGGGGCCGGGCACCGAGGACCGGGTCGTAGCCCTTCTTCGCGAGCAGCTCCTTGGCCGCCGGCGTGAGCTCGAGGCCCATGTCCTTGTCGCGCATCCGCTCGTCGAGCTTGGCCAGCATCAGGTCGACGATCTCGATGATCTCGTCCCTGCTGAGCTGGTGGAACACCACGATGTCGTCGATGCGGTTGAGGAACTCCGGGCGGAAGTGCTGCTTGAGCTCGTCCTGGACCTTGTTCTTCATCCGCTCGTAGCTGGACTGCACGTCGTCCGACGCCGCGAACCCGAGGTTGAACCCCTTGGAGATGTCACGGGTCCCGAGGTTCGTGGTCATGATGATCACGGTGTTCTTGAAGTCGACCACCCTGCCCTGCGCGTCGGTCAGTCGACCGTCCTCGAGGATCTGCAGCAGCGAGTTGAAGATATCCGGGTGGGCCTTTTCGACCTCGTCGAAGAGGACCACCGAGAACGGCTTGCGCCGCACCTTCTCGGTGAGCTGCCCGCCCTCCTCGTAGCCCACGTATCCGGGGGGCGAGCCGAAGAGGCGCGACACCGTGTGCTTCTCGGAGAACTCCGACATGTCGAGCTGGATGAGGGAGTCCTCGTCACCGAAGAGGAACTCAGCCAGCGTCTTGGACAGCTCGGTCTTGCCGACGCCCGAGGGGCCGGCGAAGATGAACGAACCACCGGGACGCTTGGGGTCCTTGAGGCCGGCCCGCGTGCGACGGATCGCCTGCGAAAGGGCCTTGATCGCCTGTTGCTGGCCGATGACGCGCTTGTGCAGCTCGTCCTCCATGCGGAGCAGCCGCTGGGACTCCTCCTCGGTGAGCTTGAACACCGGGATGCCGGTGGCGACGGCGAGGACCTCGGCGATGAGCTCCTCGTCGACCACGGCCACGACGTCCATGTCGCCGGCCTTCCACTCCTTCTCGCGCTGGGCCTTCTCCTGCAGCAGGGTCTTCTCGCGGTCGCGCAGGGAGGC
>Ga0180121_10000371_pt1 | contig 18653 bp, 17 predicted proteins | sample AntDrymUQ5402106_2_FD_129676 | JGI IMG/M metagenome (GOLD analysis project Ga0180121, IMG submission 129676) | Polar desert sand microbial communities from Dry Valleys, Antarctica - metaG UQ540 (21.06) (version 2) (version 2) | ecosystem: Environmental > Terrestrial > Soil > Desert | place...
TCGCTACCGCCCCGACCGCTGGCTGGCGCCGGAGCTCTTCACGGTGGCGTGCGGGCTCGCGTTGGTCTGCTGCTTCATGGCGACGGCCAATGCCGAGCCGCTGGTCGCCAACCCGGTGCTGTCACCACCGAGCTGGCCGACGCTGTCACTGCTGCCCTGCCTCGGGCTCGCGGCCGCGCTGCTGCCCGCGGTCGCTACCCCGGAGGTAGAGCGGTCGCGGGAGCTGGTGCCGGCGTGATCGTCTTCGACGACGTCTGGTTCGGCTACGACGGGGCTGACCGGCAGGTGCTGCGCGGGGTCGACCTCGAAGTGCCTGAGGGCGAGCTCGCGCTGGTCGCCGGTCCCACCGGCGTCGGCAAGTCGACGTTGCTGGGCGCGGTCAACGGCGCGGTGCCGCACTCCACCGGCGGTCGGCTGTCCGGGCGGGTGCTGGTCGCCGGGTTGGACACCCGCAACCACCCACCGCGCGACCTCGCCCACGTCGTCGGCCGGGTCGGGCAGGACCCGTCAGCAACGTTCGTGACCGGTACGGTCGAGGAGGAGCTCGCGTACGGGATGGAGCAGCTCGCCGTGCCACCGGCGACGATGCGGACCCGGGTCGAGCAGACCCTCGACCTGCTCGGGATCGCGGACCTGAGGCAGCGTCCCCTCGACGCCCTGTCGGGCGGGCAGCAGCAACGGGTGGCGATCGGCGCCGTGCTCGCCGCCGGCCCGCGGGTGCTGGTGCTGGACGAGCCGACCTCCGCGCTTGACCCGGGCGCGGCCGAGGAGGTGTTGGCGGCGCTGCTGCGGCTGGTGCACGACCTCGGCGTCACCTGCCTCGTCGCCGAGCACCGGCTGGAGCGGGTGGTCGAGTACGCCGACCGGGTGCTGACCGTTGCTGGCGACGGCACGGTCCGGGCCGCCAACCCGGCCGTGGCGATGGCCACCTCCGTGGTGGCGCCGCCGGTGGTCGAGCTGGGCCGGCTGGCTGGCTGGTCGCCGCTCCCGCTGTCGGTCCGCGCCGCCCGCACCCTCGCCGGCAGTTTGCTCCGTCACGAGGCAAGCCGCCCCGTTGCGCGGCGAATACCCCCCGCAACGGGGCCGGTTGCCCCGCAAGGGTCCGCCGCCGCCGTCGTACGGGCGCGCGGACTGGTCGTCCGGCACGGCGCGACGGTCGCGGTGCGGCACGCCGACCTGGAGCTGGCCGCCGGCGAGACGGTCGCGGTGACCGGCCGCAACGGGGCCGGCAAGTCGTCGCTGCTGTGGGCGCTTGCGGGAGCGTCGACGCCCGCGGCCGGCACGGTGACCGTGGCCGGCGAGGGCGCCGCGTCGGCGACAGCGCAGTCACGCCGCCGCCTGGCCGGGCTGGTGCCGCAGACCGCGAGCGACCTGCTCTACCTCGAGACCGTTGCCGACGAGTGTGCGCAAGCCGATGCGGAGTCGCAAGCCGCAGCCGGGACCTGTGCCGCTCTGGTGGCCAGGATCCTCGGCCCGGTCGAGTCCGATCGCCACCCGCGAGACCTCTCCGCCGGCCAGCAGCTCGGCCTCGTGCTCGCCGTGCAGCTCACCGCGGCGCCCCCGCTCGTACTGCTCGACGAGCCGACCCGCGGCCTGGACTATGCCGCCAAGCGGCGGCTGGTCGCGGTGCTGCGCGAGCTTTCCGCCGATGGGCACGTGGTCGTGGTGGCGACCCACGACGTCGAGCTGGTGGCGCAGCTGGCCGACCGGGTCGTGGTGATGGCCGACGGCGAGCTGGTGGAGGACGGTCCGACCGCCGACGTGGTCGGCTCGTCGCCGACGTTGGCACCGCAGGTGGCCAAGGTGCTGGGGCCGCCTTGGCTGACCGTCGACCAGGTCGCCGCTGCGCGCGCGCGCGAGGGGGTCGCCGGCCATGGCTGACGTCGTCACCCGGGTCGAGCCGCTCCACGTCACGATCGCCGGCCGCCCGCGTACCCGCGTCGTGCTCGTCCTGGCCAGCCTGGCCGGGTTGGCGATGTTCTGCTGGCCACTTCTCGTCGAGGTTGGCCCCGAAGCCAGTGGACACGTCACCGACGCGCCGCTGGCGTTCGTGCTGCTGCTTCCGGTCGTGCTCGCCGTCGTCCTCGCCGAGATGGCGGACGAGGGCATCGACTCCCGCGCGCTCGCGATGCTCGGCGTGCTAGCCGCGATCGACGCCGCGCTGCGCCCATTGGGTGCCGGGGTCGGCGGCATCGAGCTGATGTTCTTCCTGCTGGTCCTCGGCGGCCGGGTGTTCGGCCCCGGGTTCGGCTTTGCCCTCGGCTGCCTGTCGATGCTCGCGTCGGCGCTGCTCACCGCCGGGGTCGGCCCGTGGCTGCCGTTCCAGATGATGGCCGCGGCCTGGGTGGGGCTCGGCGCCGGCCTGCTGCCTCGGCGGTTCCGTGGCCGGTCGGAGATCGCGATGCTCGCGGTGTACGGCGCGGTGGCAGCACTCGCGTACGGGGCGCTGCTCAACATGTGGTTCTGGCCCTACGCTATCGGCACCGACACCGTGCTCTCGTACGTCGCGGGCGACCCGCTCGGCGACAACCTGCGGCGGTTCGCCCGGTTCACGTTCGTGACGTCAACGCTCGGCTGGGACCTCGGTCGGGCCATCACAACCGTGCTCGGCGTCGTCCTGCTCGGTCCGGCCGTCCTCGCCGTGCTGCGGCGCGCGGCTCGACGGGCCAGCTTCACGCCACGCTGACTGGCTGTCAGCGGCCGATGGCGATGAGCGGGCGCTTGCCCGGGTCGAGCCGCTTCATCGCCTTGCGTACGAACCATTTCGGCGTCGACACGCAGCCGGCGGTGGCGCCGCGCCCGTTGACGTGCAAGAAGATTCCGGAGCCGCGGTGCCGCACCGGCGTCGGCCGGTTGAAATCGACGACCACCGACCAGCGATACTGCCCGGCGTAGTCCTTCAGCCGCTCGGAGCCGTTGTAGCCGTCGAGCCGCCAGCGGAAGCCGCCCTGGTGCCGGTTGCGCAGCGTGTTGTACCAACGCGACGCGTTGTCCCGCACCCAGTAGTCACCGGGGCGCACCCGGTGGAACCGCAGGTCCGTCCCCCGCGGCTGCTTCGCGATGCCGAAGGACTCGGTCATCGAGTACGAGCCCATCGGCGTCGTCCCGGTGCCCTGCTCCCGATCCGGCCCGCGCACCAGCCCCCCGTAGCCGGTGCGACCGTCCCGGGCGGTGAACGCACGCCGCCACCTGTCGCCGTCCTTGGTCCACATCCGTACGGTCGCGTGCCAGCCGGCGCGGTGGTTGACCGTCACCACCTGGCGGGTGTTGGTCCGCAGGTTCACCCGCACGCCGCCGAGGCGGATCGTCCGGTCCACCGCGTTCGTGGCCGCAGTCGCCTGTGCGGCCGGTCGCGTGGCGGCCTCCGCCGGCGTGCCCAGTAGCGCAGCGGCGCACACCACACCGGTGAGCGCGGCCATCGGTCTCCCCCGCATCTGAGAATCCTCCCAGACCTGCTCCCCGCGCCCTACGATCGCGCCATGCGCCCGCCCCGCCACCACGTCCGCTCCCCGCTCCTCGCGCGTGCCGTCGGTGCCGCCGTCGTGTTCGCACTCGGCGCGTGCGCCCCCGCCGACGAGGAGTCGGACACCGGGGACGGTGGCGACGACACCTCCGCCTCGACCGACTGCGCCGTCGAGTCGCTGCCCCTGTACGAGGAGGGGCAGCTCACCATCGCGACCGACGCGCCGGCGTTCGAGCCGTGGTTCGTCGACAACGACCCGACCAATGGCAAGGGGTACGAGTCGGCGGTCGCCTACGCGCTGGCCGACGAGCTCGGCTTCAGCGAGGACCAGGTCACGTGGGTCACGGTGCCGTTCAACGCCAGCTACCAGCCGGGCGCGAAGAAGTTCGACTTTGACATCAACCAGATCTCGATCACGGCCAAGCGGGCCGAGTCGGTGACGTTCTCCCGCGGCTACTACTCCGCCGCGCAGGCGGTGATCGCGACCGGTGACTCCGAGTACGCCAGCGCGACCAGCCTGGCCGAACTCGCCGACGCGAAGTTCGGCGCCCAGGTCGGCACCACCTCGCTCACCGCGGTGACCGACGTGATCCAGCCGACGGAGGAACCGGCGGTCTTCGATGACACGACCGCCGCCACCAACTCCTTGGAGAACGGCCAGGTGGACGCGATCGTCGCGGACCTGCCGACCGCGTTCTACCTCACCGCGGCGATGCTCGACGATGGCGTCATCGTCGGCCAGTTCCAGCCCGAGACCGGGGAGACCGAGGAGTTCGGCCTGCTGTTCGAGCAGGGAAACCCGTTGGTCGACTGCGTCAACCAGGCGCTGGACACCCTCGACGAGGACGGCACGCTGGCCGAGCTCGAGGAGCGCTGGCTGTCCGACGTGGCGCAGGCGCCGGAACTGTCCTGACCGCCGAGCCTGCGATGACCGACGACCCGTGGGTCGTCAGCGAGACCCAGCGCGCCCGGCTGCGGTACCGGCGGCGCCGCACGCTGCAGCGCGGGCTGCTCGCTGTGGCGTCCACCGTTGTCGGGCTCGGTCTGCTCGGCTGGGCGGTCACCAGCGCGCCGGGCTGGATCACGGTGCAGGAGCGCTACTTCGACCCGGAGGAGGCACGCACCGCGCTGCCCAACGTCGCGTCCGCGTTCTGGCTCAACGTGCGGCTGTTCGTCGTCGCCGAGGTGCTCATCCTCGTCGTCGCCATAGTCGTTGCGCTGGTCCGGGTGGTGCCGGCCCCGGCGATGGCGCCGGTGCGGCTGCTCGCCGTCGTCTACACCGACGTCTTCCGCGGCACACCGACGCTGCTCGTCGTCTACCTAGTGTGCTTCGGCTTCCCCGCGCTCGAGCTGCAAGGCGTTCCGGGCAGCCTGTTCTGGCTCGGCGTTATCGCGCTCACGCTGTCGTACGGGGCGTACGTCGCCGAGGTGGTCCGCGCCGGCATCGTGTCGGTGCACCCCAGCCAGGCGCTCAGCGCCCGGGCGCTCGGGTTGACATACGGGCAGTCGATGCGGCGCGTGGTGCTGCCGCAGGCGATGCGCCGAGTGCTGCCGCCGCTGCTCAACGACTTTGTCTCGCTGCAGAAGGACACCGCGCTGCTCGCGTCGGTCGGCCTGGTCGAGGCGTTGCGTGCCGCCCAAATCCAGGCCACACAGAACTTCGACTTCACCCCATACGTCGTGACAGCAGCGTTCTTCATCGCGGTGACCGTGCCGGTGGCCAGGCTGACCGACTGGCTGGCGCTGCGGCAGGTGCGCCGTGAGCAGGGGCTCGCGTAGTGAGCGGGGTGCTCGAGGTCGACGGGCTGCGACGCCGCTACGGCGACACCGACGTGCTGCGCGGGATCGACCTGAGGCTCGGCGCGGGCCAGGTGGTCTGTGTGATCGGCGCCAGCGGTTCGGGCAAGTCGACGCTGCTGCGCTGCGTCGACCTGCTGGAGCCGGTCGACGACGGCACGGTCCGGCTGGACGGCCGCGACGTCACCGACCCCAGGGTCAACGGCGACAAGGTTCGCCGCGAGATCGGCGTGGTGTTCCAGGCGTACAACCTGTTCCCGCACCTCACGGTGCTGGACAACGTAACGCTGGCACCCCGCGTCGTCCACGGGCGCAGCCGCGGCGAGGCACGGGCGACAGCCGAGCGGCTGCTGGAGCGATTCGGGCTAGGCGGTCGAGCCGGCGCGTACCCCGACAGCCTGTCGGGCGGTCAGCAACAGCGGGTCGCGCTGGTGCGCGCGGTGGCGACTGGCCCGCGGTTGCTGCTGCTCGACGAGGTGACGTCCGCGCTCGACCCGGAGCTGGTCGGCGAGGTGCTCGACATGGTGGCCGAGCTGCGCACCGACGGGATGACGATGCTGATCGCGACGCACGAGCTCGCGTTCGCCCGGGACGTGGCCGACCGGGTGGCCTTCCTGCACGACGGCGTGGTGCACGAGGAGGGACCGGCCACGCAGGTGCTCGCGTCGCCGCGGCGGGAGCGGACCGCTGCGTACCTGTCCCGGTTCCGCGCCGGCTGACGCTCAGGCCGGCACCGGATCTCGCGACATTGTGGTGGCCGGGGCAACCGCAATGTCTCGAGATCAGTCCTCGGGAGCTCAGGCCGCGCTGGTCAGCAGCCCGCTGGCCGAACCGGCGAGCAGCACCCGCGCCACCAGCGCGGGGTCGTCAACCATCGGCACGTGCCCGCACCCGCGCAGCGCCACGTGGGTTGCCCGCGGCAGCCGACGCCGGGCGCGGGCGGCCTGCAGCGGCGGGAGCACCCGGTCCCGGGTACCCCACGCCACCGTCGTTGGCACCTCCGGTTCGGCGTTGCACGCGTACGTCCTGCCGAACGCCAGCATCGGCGCGAAGCCGGCGGACGCCTTGAGCGCCCGTGCGTCACCGAGGAACGCGTCGGGGTCCTGCCGCTCGGGATGGGCGTAGAGCAGCTGGACCATCGACGTCCGCACCCGTTCGTCGGCCGCGACCCGCCGCAGCATGATGTCGGGCACCCGCGCCGACATCCGGGTGGTGGTCAGCAACGTGAGTGCCCAGCGGCGCTCGAGCGGCGTCCAGAACCCCGCCGGCGCGAGAGCGGTGACCGACGAGACCATGGCGCGGGCGCCCAGCTCGAGTGCGAGCGCGGCACCGAGCGAGCTGCCGGCCACGTGCGGAGCGCCCAGCCCCAGCTCGGCGAAGAGCTCGGCGAACCGATCCATCGCTGTCGGCACGGCGTACGACTCGCCGGCCGGGAGCGGCGGCGACTCGCCGAAGCCGGGCAGGTCGAGCGCGATCACCTCGCGGCGCCGGGCCAGCCGAGGAAGCACCGGGTCCCAGGTCTGGCGCCGGTGGCCGAGGCCGTGCACGAGCACCAACGGTTCGCCCCGGCCGTTCCGGGTGTAGACCGCGCCGAGCCGCCTGGTGCGGTACGTGCGGCGCGGCACGGCTCTCCTCTCGACGCTGCCTCGAGCGGACGCTAGCCGATGCCGGCCACGTCCCGCCCGCCGTCACGGCACAATCGGCGGGGTGCAACCTCGGACCGGACCGCTCACCGGCGTCCGGGTGGTCGAGCTCGCCGGGATCGGGCCGGCGCCGTTCGCGGCGATGATGCTGGCCGACCTTGGGGCAGACGTCATCCGGGTGGACCGCCCGGGTGGCACCCCGACCGCCGCTGCGCCGCCGCCGTACGACGTGCTCACCCGCGGCCGGCCGTCGGTCGTCGTCGACCTGAAGCACGAGGACGGCGCCCAGGTAGTCCGCGACCTGGCGACCCGGGCCGACGTGCTGCTCGAGGGCTTCCGGCCGGGCGTCGCGGAGCGCCTCGGCATCGGCCCGGACGAGTGCCTGGCTGTGAACCCGGCGCTGGTGTACGGGCGGGTGACGGGCTGGGGTCAGGACGGGCCGCTCGCGCCTACCGCCGGCCACGACCTGACCTACCTGGCGCGCACCGGCGTCCTGCACGCAATCGGTGAGGCCGGCCGGTCGCCGCAGCCGCCGCTCAACCTGGTCGGTGACTTCGGCGGCGGGGCGATGTACCTCGTTGTCGGTGTCCTCGCCGCCCTGCTCGAGGCGCGCACCTCCGGCAAGGGGCAGGTGGTCGACGCGGCCGTCGTCGACGGCACCGCGCACCTGACCGCGATGGTGGCCGGGCAGCTCGCCGCCGGCTGGTGGCAGGACCGGCGCGGGGTCAACCTGCTCGACGGCGGCGCGCCGTTCTACACCACGTACCCGTGCGCGGACGGTCGTCACCTCGCCATCGCGCCGCTCGAGCCGCGGTTCTACTCCGCGTTCCTCGCCGGGCTCGGTCTCGACGAGGACGAGGTGCCGGACCGCAACGACCCCGACGCGTGGGACGCACTGCGTACGGTGCTCGCCGACCGGATCGCGACCCGTACCCAGGCGGAGTGGGTCGAGGTGTTCGCCGGCACCGACGCGTGCGTCGCGCCAGTGCTCTCGTTGCGTGAGGCGGCGAGCGACCCGCACTTCAGCGCCCGCGGGACCTACGTCGCGCGGGCGGGGATCGTGCAGCCGGCGCCGGCGCCGCGGCTGTCCCGCACCCCGGGCGGGCTGACGTCGCCACCGCCGTCGGCGCCCGGCGCGGACACCAGGTCGGCGCTGACCGCGTGGGGGATCGACGACGTCGACGCGCTGCTCGGGTCGGGGGCGATCGTCCAGGCCTAGCGACGATCCGCGGCAAATGGTTAAGCGATCCGCGGCAAATGGTCCAACGGTCCGCGCCGTTAGTGTCGATCCATGTCGTACCCAGCACCCAAGTACTTCGGCACCGGCGAGGCCACCGCCCGGTTCCGCCGCGCCGACACTCCCCCCGAGCTCCCGCGACCGGGTGGCGCCGCGAGCTACCTCGCCACCGGCGCCAGCACCGGCGGACGGTTCGGGCTGTACCGCTGGGACATGGGTCCGGATCCGGCCGGCGCGAACCCGCACTACCACCGCACGTTCAGTGAGTCGTTCGTCGTGCTGTCCGGCACCGTCCAGCTGTACGACGGCAAGGACTGGTTCGATGCCAACTCGGGCGACTTCGACTACGTGCCCGAGGGTGGTGTCCACGGCTTCCGCAACGAGTCGGGCAACCCGGTCGCCCTCCTGATTCTGTTCGCGCCGGGCGCACCGCGCGAGGCCTACTTCGAGGGGCTGGTCGAGATGGCCGAGGGACGCTGGCAGCCGAGCCCCGAGGAGCTGCAGGCGTTCCTCGAGGAGCACGACAACATCTACGTCTAGTGGTGACCGTTCCCAGGTCCGACGTGCGGGTGCACCCGGCGACCGCGGAGCGGTGGTCCGACGTCGAGACGGTGATGGGCGAGCGCGGCGACCCGGCCTGGTGCTGGTGCCAGTACTTCCGCGCCACGCCAAGGCGTCGGTGAGCGCCGCCGAGCTCTACCACGGCCCGCTGTCTGTGTTCCTCGGCGTTGGGTCCACGGGGTCGGCCGCCCGACGCCGTCACGCGTCGTCGTCCGCCGCGAGCTCGACCGCTGAGCCCTCCTAGTCGAAGAGCCCTTCCATCCAGTGCTTCTTGCGCTTCTTGGACCCGTACGACCCGCGCGAGTCGTGCGAGCCGTGCGAGCCGTAGTCGCGGTCCTGGTACGGCTCCGAACGCGGCGGGGGAGGTGGGGCCGGCGCCGCCGGCGCCGGCGTGTTCGCGCGGGCATCGGCCGCGATCAGGTGCTCGAGCTCGCCTCGGTCGAGGAAGATCCCGCGGCACTCGCCGCACTGGTCGACGGTGACACCGTTGCGCTCGTAGGTGTGCATCTCGCCGCGACACTTGGGGCAGGTCATGGTGGCCATGTCCCCAGCCTGCCAGAGCGCCGGCCAGGCGCCGAGCCGACCATCTGCCACGATCCGTCGGGTGCCGTCGGACGCCGATGTGACGACGAGCCTGGTGCGGCGGTTCTACGACCGGCTCTGGAACGCCTGGGACGACCTCGCGGTCGACGAGACGCTGGCGCCGGACTTCGTGTTCCGGGGCTCGCTCGGTGAGCAGACCACCGGCCGCGACGGCTGGCGGGCATACCGCGACCAGGTCCGACGCGCCGCGCCGGACTTCTCCAACGAGATCGTGGACCTGGTGGCGGTCGCTGATCTGGCTGCGGCTCGCCTGCTCTACTCGGGCACCCATCGAGCTCGCTGTTGGGCATCGAGGCGACCGAACGCTCCTTCACCTATTCGGGCGCCGCGTTCTTCACGGTTGCCGACGGGTTGCTCCGTGAGGCATGGGTGCTCGGTGACCTCGACCGACTGCGCCGACAGCTCAGCTGACCCGCGCAACTCAAGCATCACGGAACATCCCCCGTGACCTTCCCGTGACGTCACCTTCCAGGGCTCGTTGTTACTCAGCGACCCCCCAGTGAAGGACGTATTCATGCGGCTGACCTGCAAGCTCTCGGCCATCCTTGCCGCCAGCGTGCTGATCGTCGGCGCACCGGCCACGACGGCGACCGCGGCGCTCAACGGCGGGTCATCCTCGACCGAGGCCTCGTACGTCGAGCTCAAGGCGCCGAAGCCGGACTGGTACACCGCCAAGCTGCACAAGCGGGTGGTCAAGGCGTCCAAGCAGGGCAACTCGGTGCCGATCCCGGAGCGGGCAGACTACGAGGTGAGCGGGCTTGCCTTCACCGGCATCCGTCCCGGCGCCTGGATCATCGCGCCGGCCGGCTGCACCACGAACTTCGTGTTCGGCAACGCGTCGAACTACTTCATCGGCACCGCCGGCCACTGCACCTCGGTGGGTGACCAGGTGACGCTCGTCGCCGCGCCCGGCGTCCTGATGAACATCGGCACCACCGTCAAGAGCGTCGACCAGGGCGTCGGCTACGACTTCGCACTCATCGACGTGAAGCCGGCCAGGAGCAGTACGTGAATCCGTCGATGGCCTACTTCGGCGGGCCGACCGCCGCCGGCAACCCGCGATCCGGCGACGTCGTCGAGCACTCCGGACACGGCCTGGTGATCGGCACCGGCGGCACCCCGCGCGCCGGGGTGGTCGTCTACCGCGGCCGCGGCGACGGTGGCGACGCCTTCGCCTGGGTCGGCGCTGCCAGCCCCGGCGACTCCGGCTCCGCCGTGCGTCTCGCCAACGGCCAGGCAGCCGGCGACCTGACCCACCTTGTCGTGGGCGGGCCGTACGTGCCGGGCAACGTGGCCGGGACGTCGATCTCCCGGATGATCTCGCTCGCCGGGCGCCCGCTGGCCACCGCGCCCAACGTGCCCGACCCGACGTAACAGAACGAATCTCAAGACATTGGGCTGCCACAGGCACCCCAATGTCTCGGGATCGGTGGCGACTGGGCGGCTCGGGGCTCCTAGTCGGGGACGACCGTTCACCATCCCGATAACCACCAACCGCCACACGCCCCGTAACGGGGCGGATGGTTCCTTTCCGAGGCGTTGACGCCACGCAAGGGACCCACTAGCCCCGTTGCGGGGCGTGTGGCATGTGGTGTCGAGCCCCGTACCGTGGCAATACCGAGCGTTGACAGGGACGAACAATGGGCGTGAGCCGGTACGGGCGGGGGACCCGGCTGGCCGCGGCCGGGGCGGGACTGCTGGCCGCCGCAGCCGGCGTGGCGGCATCGACCTTCGTCGCCAGCTTGTTCACCGGCCTGCCGTCGCCCGTCGTCTCGGTGGGCAACGCCGCCATCGACCTCGCGCCGCCCGCGCTGAAGGACTGGGCGGTCGAGCAGTTCGGCACCGCCTACAAGGCGGTCCTGCTCGGCGGCATCGCAGTGGTGATCGCCCTCGTCGCCGCGGGCGCAGGGCTGATCGGTCTGCGCCGCCCGGGAGTCGCCGCCGCGATCACCGCTGCGCTGGGCGTGCTGGCGCTGCTCGCCGCGGCGACCGACCGCACGTCGCTCGCGGCCGCACCGGTCACGATCCTGCCCGCGGTGATGGCCATCGTTGTCGCCCTCGGCTTCCTGTCTTGGCTGCTGTCGACCCTTACCCGTCGAGTCGGGGCCGACGACAAGCCCTCCGGCGAGTCGCACCCGGGCGACGACGTCGGCGCGGACTTCGACCGGCGCAAGTTCCTCGAGGCGGTCCTGGCAGCCGGCGCGGTCATCGTTGCCGGCGACGTGGGCACCCGGCTGCTCGGCGGCTCGGCGGCCATCGCTTCACGCGCCGACGTCATGATCCCGCCGCCGGCCAGTCCGGCTGCCCCTATCCCGGCCGGTTCCCAGCTCGACGTCTCCGGCCTCACCCCGTACGTCACGCCCAACAGGGTCTTCTACCGGATCGACACCGCGCTTGTTCCTCCGGACGTGCCGGCCGAGACCTGGACGCTGCGCATCCACGGCGCGGTCGACAACGAGCTCGAGCTCGACTTCGCTGACCTGCTCGAGCGCCGGTTGATCGAGCGGCGGGTGACGCTCACCTGCGTGTCGAACGAGGTCGGCGGGGACCTGGTCGGCAACGCCACCTGGATCGGCGTGCCGCTGCGCGACCTGCTCGAGGAGGCCGGCGTGCAGGACGGGGCGGACGCCGTGCTGTCGACGAGTGCCGACGGCTTCACCGCCGGCACTCCGCTCGCTGCGCTCACCGACGGCCGGGACGCGATGGTCGCGGTGGCGATGAACGGCGAGCCGCTGCCCATCGAGCATGGCTTCCCGGCCCGGATGGTCGTCCCCGGCTTGTACGGTTACGTGTCGGCGACCAAGTGGGTCGCCGACATCGAGGTCACCAGCTTTGCCGACGTCTCCGCGTACTGGACCGAGCGCGGCTGGGCCGAGCAGGCGCCGATCAAGACCGCGTCGCGGATCGACGTGCCGTCGTCGTTCGCCCGTGTGGAGCCCGGGTCGGTGACCGTCGCCGGCGTCGCGTGGGCCCAGACCCGCGGCATCCAGGCGGTCGAGGTGCGCGTCGACGGCGGCGAGTGGCAGCCGGCCCGGCTGGCCGCACCGGACGGCGTCGACAGCTGGCGGCAGTGGGTATGGGAGTGGCAGGCCGACACCGGCAGCCACAACCTCGAGGTGCGCGCCACCGACGGCACCGGGGAGGCGCAGACCTCCGAGCGGGTCTCGCCGCGCCCGGACGGCAGCAGCGGGTACCACGCCGTCGCCGTCACGGTCGCCTGACGCAGTGCCCCCGGGCGTCAGGTCGGCGCGTGGATGCGCGCGGTGTTTCGGCCGTCGGCCTTCGCGCTGTAGAGCGCCGCGTCTGCCTCGGCAAGCGTGCGGGTGCTGTCGGCCTGCCCGTCCATCACCGCGATGCCGGCGCTGAACGTCAGCTCGGACTCCATCGCCCACCTCTCTGCCGCCCGCTCGACCAGTCCCTGCGCCTGCTGCGCGGACACCTGGCTGAGCAGCAGCAGGAACTCCTCGCCGCCGTAGCGGACCGCGAGGTCGGAACCGCGGGTGCTCTCCTCGAGCAGGGTGCCGAAGCGCGCCAGCACCTCGTCGCCGGCCTGGTGGCCGAACCTGTCGTTGAAGTTCTTGAAGTGGTCGAGGTCCACCAGCACGATCGTGTCGCCCGGCTGCAGCGCGTGCAGTGCCTGCGCGAGGTCGTGCCGGTTGGCCAGCCCGGTCAGCGCGTCGGTACGGGCGCGCACCGACAGCTGTGCCTGCGCTTCGTGCAGGCGCTGCAGCAGTCGCGCCGGGACCTCGGCGATCAGCACCCAGACCAGCAGCTGCAGCGTGAGCCGCACGGCCGACTCCGCGGCGGGCAGGTCCATCGCCAGCCACCACGCCGGGATCGCCAGCGGGAGCAGGAAGATCTCCGTGCGGGGCGGTTGCGTGACGCCGATGTAGAGGAAGGTGAGGCCGGCGAAGCTGAGGAACAGCCGGGCCAGCTCGCCTTCGGTGATCCCGGCAATCAACAGCGCCGTGAGCACGATCGTCGGCCAGATCAGGGCCCAGTGCCCCGACAGCCGCTCCCACGGCAGCGTCCAAATGAGCCCGGCGACCAGCACCAGACCGCCGCCACACACGAACCGGGTGGCATCCCACATCTGGTCGTCGACCACGTCGCTGACGGCCAGGAACACCAGCAGGACGGCGGTCCCCGCCGCCCCGATCCGGGCGACCACGGTGCGTGAGAGCGGGCCTCCGTGCAGCAGCGCTCCAGCAACCGCCGACACGGGCATGAAAAGAAAGGATAAACCGGACCGGGTTAGTGTCCCGGTTGTGAGGCCCCGACCCGCGCGGCGCCGGATCCTGATCACCGGCGCCAGCTCGGGCCTGGGAGCCGGGATGGCCCGGCTTTTCGCGCAGCGAGGCAGGGACCTGGCTCTGGTCGCCCGTCGTACGGATCGCCTCGACGCGTTGCGCGACGAGCTCACCTCCGCCCACCCTGACATCGCCGTCGTCACCCGCCGGCTGGACGTCAACGACCACGACGAAGTGTTTGCCGTGTTTGCTGACTGCCGGGACGCGCTCGGCGGGCTGGATCGGGTCGTCGTGAACGCCGGCATGGGCAAGGGGGTGCGGATCGGCGCCGGCCGTTTCGACGCCAACCGGCAGACCGCGATGACCAACTTCGTGTCCGCGCTCGCCCAGTGCGAGGCGGCGGTCGAGATCTTCACAGCGGCCGGCGCCGGCCACCTGGTCGTGATCTCGTCCGTGTCCGCCGCGCGTGGCATGCCCGGGTCGATGACCACGTATGCCGCGACCAAGGCCGCGGTGGCCGCGCTGGCCGAGGGCATCCGGGCCGACCAGATCGGCGGACCGCTGACGGTGACCACCCTGTTCCCCGGGTTCATCCGCTCGGAGATGACCGAGGGCATCGCTGACCGGGTCCGGTTCATGGCCGACACCGACTCCGGGTGTCGGGCGATGGTGCACGCGATGGAGCGTGAGGTCGCGGAGGCGATCGTGCCAGCGTGGCCGTGGCGGGCCGTCGTCCCCGCGCTGCGGCACGCCCCGCTCGCTCAGGTGCGCAGGTTGCTCCGCTGACAGCTAGTGCCGAGTGGGCGGTGACCCGCCGCTGCGAACCGGGCACAGCGGATAGTCGTGGACGGGCACCGGGCCGCTTGGTTCCGGCGCACCGGCTTCTTCCTGCTCCGTGGCCAGCGTCTCGCGGTCCGTACGCTCGAGCCCGACCAGCGCCGCCAGCCCGCCCAGGACGAGCAGCACCGCACACGCGACCATCGCCATCCGGTAGCCGTCCCCGAATGCCTCCGGGTCGTTGTAGTCCTCGCCGCCGAGTCCCACGGCCATCGGCAAGGCGGCAACGGCGAGCAGGCTGCCGGTCCGGGCGATCGCATTGTTGACACCGCTGGCCACGCCCGCCTGGCGGTCCGGCGCCGCGGCGAGCACGGTCGCGGTCAGCGGCGCAACGAGCAGTGTCAGCCCGACTGAGAACACCGTGACGCCGGGCAGCACGCCGACGACGTACGAGCTGTCGCCGTCGACGCCGAGCAGTAGGAGCACTCCCACCGCGCACACGATCGGGCCGAGCGTCATCTGGGGGCGCGGACCGATCCGGGTGGCGAGCGCACCCGACCGGGCCGAGAACAGCAGCAGCAAGATGGTGATCGGGAGCAGAGCCATCCCGGCCTGCAAGGGCGTGTATCCGGCCACGACCTGCAGCTGCAGCACGACGAAGAAGGCAACCGCCCCGAGCGCCGCATAGACCACGAGCGTCAGCACGTTGCTTGCGGTGAAGGTTCGGGACGCGAACAGGCTGGGCGGGACCATCGGCGCCCACGCCATCCGCTGGTGCACCGCAAACGCGCCCAGCGCGAGCGCGCCGGCCGCCCCGGGCACCCACACCGCGACCGGATCACCCGACTCGGCCTCGATCAACGCGTACGTGATCCCGGCCAGCCCGAGGGCGCCGAGCGCGGCCCCGGTCACGTCCAGCCGCTGCCCCCGTACGGACGCGTCGCTGCTCTCCGGCACGTAGCGCAGGCTGATGGCAACGACAGCCAACGCGAGCGGCACGTTGAGGAGGAAGACCCAGCGCCAGGACGCGTCCTGGACCAGCCAGCCGCCGACGAACGGGCCGATCGCGGCGGCGATGCCGCCCAGCCCGGACCAGGCGCCGATCGCCCGGGCGCGTTCACCCGGGGCGAAGCTGGCCTGCAGGATCGCCAGGCTGCCCGGGGTGAGTAGTGCACCGCCGACGCCCTGCAACGCGCGGGCGACGATCAGCAGCAGCGGGTCCTGGGCGAGGCCGCACAGTACGGAGGCGGCGGCGAACCAGACGACGCCGAGCAGGAAGACGCGACGGCGGCCGAACAGGTCGCCGAGAGAGCCGGCCACGAGGATCAGGCTGGACAGCGTGAGCATGTAGGCGTTGACCACCCACTGCAGGTCGGCGAGATCGGCTCCGAGGTCGGCCCCGATCGCCCGCAGCGCGACGTTGACGACGGTGCCGTCGAGCATTGCCATCCCACTGGCGAGGATGGTCGCCGCGAGCACCCACCGGCCCTGCGCGCTCCCCATCCGTACGACCTGGTCTGCCTGCACGCTGGGCGGAACGCCGGACAGGGGATGATGCATTCCGGTCGTCGGGGCTACCCGAATGCATCATCGCTTGTCGAGCAAGGAGGGCGCGTGTCCGCTGACACCAATGACACCGGCGAGCTGGTGCACCTCGACGTGGCCGACGCGGTCGCCACGGTCACGTTGGACAGCCCGGCCAACCGCAACGCGCTGAGCCGGCGCCTGGTGGCCGACCTGTCCAGGCAGTTCGACGCGGCGGCGGGCGACGAGTCCGTACGGGTCGTGCTGCTCCGGTCGTCGGGCCGGGTGTTCTGCTCCGGGGCCGACATGCGCGAGGCCGTCGAGGGGGGAATGGTAAAAGGTGCCCGCGCGCTCGTGGCATTGCAGCGACAGATCGTCGCGCTTCCCGTCCCTGTGGTCGTCCGGCTCGACGGTCCGGTCCGGGCCGGCGGGCTCGGACTCGTCGGCGCGGCCGACGTGGTGATCGCCGCGGACACCGTCACGTTCGCGCTCACCGAGGTGCGGCTGGGGCTGGCTCCCGCGGTGATCTCGCTGACCGTGCTACCGCGGATGAGCAGCCGCGGCGCAGCGCTGGCCGCGCTGAGTGGGACGGAGTTCGACGCCGCAGAGGCGGTCGCGGCCGGGCTGGTCACCACGGCGGTCCCGGCGGCCGAGCTCGACGCCGCGGTCGAGGCGGACCTGACTGGGTTCAAGCTGGCCACCCGGCAGGGGCTGCGGGAGACCAAGGCGCTGCTCAACGCGTCGCTGCTGGCCAATATCGACCAGCTCGGCGAGGAGATGGCCCGCATCTCCGCGGCGCTGTTCGCCTCCGACGGGGCCCGCGCGGCGATGCGGGACTTCCTCGCCTCACGCTGATCCGCGGCAAGTGGTCACGCGACCGCGGCAAGTGGTCAGCTCAGGTCGATTCCAAGTACGCATCCAGCTCGACCTCGACCAGCCAGCGGGGGTCGAGCAGCGCCGCCACCACCAGCATCGTGCTCGCGGGCTGCACCTCACCGAACCGCTCGGCGTGTGCCTGCGCAGCCGCCTCCTCGGACGAGGCGTCCGTGAGGTACGTCCGGGTGCGGACGACGTCGGCCGTGGTGCCGCCGACCTGCTCCAGCGCGGCCAGCGCAATCTTCCAGCAGCGCCGCGCCTGCACCAGCGGGTCGGGGTCGACCGTGCCGTCCAGCCAGATCGGCGCTGTCCCCGCGACCGCGACATGCGGGCCGACCCGGACCGCACGGCTGAAGCCCACCCGAGCCTCGTACGGCGAGCCGGAACCGATCCGCTGCCGGGCTGCCACGTCGCAGCAGCGTAGACTCGCTGGTTTGGCACATTTCGCTGGCCCATGGGGCGAGGAGACCGGTGAGCGAGCAGATCGACCCCGACCAGATCGATCCAGTGGTTCGGCGCGAGGTGGCCGACGAACAGGTGTACGTCGACCAGGTCTACGAGCGGCTGGAAGAGGCGGGCGTCGCGGCGCGGGACCTAGCCCGGGAGGGGCACGGCCGCGCCCGGCTCGGGCACGAGGGCGGCCTGGTCGAGCGGGACGCGATGGTCTTCCAGGCGGCGCGCCGGATCGCGGCCCTCGACGCGGCGCACGAGGGGCTGGTGTTCGGCCGCCTCGACCTCACGACTGACGAGCCGCGCTACATCGGGCGGATCGGCCTGCGTGACGCCGACCGCGAGGTGATGCTCGTCGACTGGCGAGCGCCGGCCGCGGCGGTGTTCTACCAGGCGACCGCGCAGGACCCCACCGGCGTCGTACGACGGCGGGTGCTGCGCAGCAAGGGCCAGCAGGTCGTGGGGGTGGAGGACGAGCTGCTCGACGCGGACGCCGCACCGGACGACATGGCGGTCGTGGGTGACGGTGCCCTGCTGGCGCAGCTGTCGCGCGCCCGCGACGCGTACATGCACTCCGTCGTCGAGACGATCCAGAAGGAGCAGGACGAGGCGATCCGGGCGCCCGGCCGCGGGGTCACCTCGATCACGGGCGGCCCGGGTACGGGCAAGACCGTGGTGGCGCTGCACCGCGCCGCGTACCTGCTCTACACCGACCGGCGCCGGTTCGAGTCCGGCGGCGTGCTGGTCATCGGCCCGTCCACCGTCTTCATGAAGTACATCGAGCGGGTGCTCCCCAGCCTCGGCGAGACGAGCGTGACGTTGCGGTCGCTCGGCGAGGTCGTCGACGGCGTGAAGGCTGCCCGACACGACGGCGCCGTCGCCGCTGCCGCCAAGGGCTCGTCGCGCATGGTGCCGGTGCTGCGCCGCCTGGCGTCCGCGCCGCAGCGCGGGGAGCCGGTCGAGTTCCGCTACTTCTACAAGGACGACGTCCTGCGCCTCGATGCCGGCCAGCTGGCCGGCATCCGGCGCCACCTGCTCTCGGGCCTCAAGCGCAACCGGGCCTACACCCGCGTACCGGCGGCCCTGGTCGACGCGTTGTGGCTACAGGTCGCCGGTGAGCGCGCGCTCGACAAGGGCGAGAGCGGCTTCATCGACACCATCACCACCGACGACGCATTCGCCGGTTTCGTCGAGGCCTGGTGGCCGCCGGTCGAGGCCGTCGAGCTGTGGCGCACCCTTCCGGCGCGCATCGCCGAGCTGGCCGACGGCGCGTTCACGCCCGACGAGCTCGCCGCGCTGGCGGCGTCGTGGGACGGAGTCGGCGAGGGCGACGAGCCGCGCATCGAGGACGTCCCGCTCATCGACGAGCTGCGGTATGTCATCGGCGAGGTGCCGGGCACCGACGACGACGATGACGACGTGCCGCGCCAGCTAATGAGCTTCGAGCGGCGAGAGCGCGACGACCGCGACGA
>Ga0180121_10000372_pt1 | contig 18640 bp, 17 predicted proteins | sample AntDrymUQ5402106_2_FD_129676 | JGI IMG/M metagenome (GOLD analysis project Ga0180121, IMG submission 129676) | Polar desert sand microbial communities from Dry Valleys, Antarctica - metaG UQ540 (21.06) (version 2) (version 2) | ecosystem: Environmental > Terrestrial > Soil > Desert | place...
AAAAACAACTCCACTAATTTATTCTTAAGGTAAAATGCACTCTTAAAACAATCAAACAAATTTTAAATTTTAAATGTAATTTTACATTTTAAATTTAAAATTTTAAATTCCCCCATATTACAGCATAATATGAATAAAATCTTTATTACTTGTCTTAGCAAAATCATAACCTTATTTTTGTAAAAAAGAATCTCCTCTCAATGAGTATAATTAAAGAGATTTATGATGTAACAAAGGACCTTGCAGGAAATAAAGTCGCCCTAAACAAGATTAAGAGAGCTTTGCTGACAGAAGTCAAGCTTAACAATAAATTTCTGGAAGATCTTTCCAATAAAGAAAAACGACTGAGTAATGAGAGACTGATACAGATAATAAATAATCTGGAAGTCGCGGAGATGAAAGCCTCAATTACATGCGGGCTACCTTTTGATTTGATATCTTTAAAAAAGGTGACTAAAGAACTGCTGGATGATCTGGATTCATTGCGCGCCCTTGATAATGACCTGGAAACTGTTCTCGAAAAAATTTATCTGAAGATCGCATATCTAAAAAAAGATTATAGTTCCGAACATATAAATCTCTATATAAGGGTGAGAAATATCTTCAGCTACAATCAGCTTCTGGAAAGAATGTTTTCGAAATAGTTAGTAATTAGTAGTTAATAGTTAATAGTTAGAAGTTAATTCTTAATTGATAATGGTTGACTTTGTGAAATGAATGATATAATAATTCTAATATTTGGTTTAATTGGTGGTTTCACGATTATTATTTTCCTAATGAAACTATTGCTGCGTAGAAATGTGGAGGTAATTAAATTTGATCCTTCGAAATATAATTCAATTGTTAATGAGCAGGATATAAAAATAAAGATCGATGAATTGTTAAGTAAGAATAATAAGATCGAAGCAATTAAGTATCTAAGGGACAATAAAAAAATGGGCTTACTGGAAGCCAAAAAAATGATCGAGAAGTATGCGGAAATTAATTCACCTGGTATCGTGAATGTCTTCAATAAAGTAAAATATAATCTGTCGGATGAAAACGAATTAATGAACCGGATCAAGACTCTGCTAAGCCAGGGAAAAAAGATTGATGCAATTAAACTGGTGGTTGAATCAAGAAAAGTCGGTTTGAAAGAAGCTAAAGAGTTTGTCGATACTCTTGGATAAGATTCCATCTTAATCAGATATTAAGAAACCTACTAATATTTAAAATTTGATTTCAGTGTTTAATTTTATTTTAATTAATTTCAATTAATTAAATAGAAAACCCATCATGCTCAAAATTTTATCAATTTGTTTCTTTTTATTTTTATATTTATCCTCTCCCAGCTTCTCCAACTCTCAATGCTGGATTCCCGTAGGAACTATATCTTCTCCCACTGACTATATTTATACAATGGCTATAGCCCCAAACGGATATATTTATGCATCCGTCTGGGCAAACGGAGTTTATAGATCGACAAATTTCGGTTCAAGGTGGAGTTTTATCAGGCTTAAGCGGTAATAGAGTTTCATTTATTAAAGCTGCAGATAACGGTCACATCTATGCGTTATCTAAAACTACCAGCATTTCATATATCCATTGTTCAACTGATGACGGTCTGTCTTGGCAGGATGTCGATGCACGGACTTTCGAAATTAACTCTGCGGGAGGTGGAGGATTTGTGTTTCCCGATGATACAACTGTAATTGCAGCCTAGTACCCCAGGATTTTTATCATTGCTTTTGTTTTTGCCCATCTCGTGCTTAGAAATTGCAATATCCGAAAGGAAAGAATTTATTGAATTTAAAACAAATATTATTCTTATCATTGTCATTATGTGCGGTGTTTTAGTTGCTATGAAGTTTAGCAAATATAAATAATGTGAATTGTATTTTAAAAGGAAAAGTTTTTTCATTTAAACAAATTTAGTCTTAAAGACTAATTAAATAAAGAATTATTTGCTATTTTGAAAAAAAATTCCTCTAAACGTGGTTTTTACTGTTTATGAAATTAAAAGAATTGAAGATGTACAAACATTTATTCGATGGAAATTATAACAAACATTCGAGCCTGTCTAATAATCAAGATAATAAAAAACACATGTCGGCGCCAGGTAGGCAAAGACCCCAAAGTTGTAATTTTTTATAAAATTTAATTATTTTTCCCTTTATACTTTGTGCCCTTTTCCTGCCTGGCGCAGGAGGCGTCTCAAAACCTTTTCTCTTTCCCAAGCCCCTGCTTGGGAAAGTTGAATTTTAACTTACAAAGCTGTGGCTTTGTAAGCAGAATGTTTGTTTCTCAGGAGACTTACTCCGCAGACAGATGTCTTTTGTGGTTTAAAAAAACCCGGAATTGCAAGTGGATTTTGTTTCGTAATGCGATTTTAAAATTTGTTATTGTTTAAAATTTAATGAATAAAAATATAATCGTACTTTTTATCTGGGACGTTGATGAGATTCTCAAAAAGCATTTAAAGAAATCACTAAAGTGTTTATCAAATGTTAAATTAATTTTTCCAAAGGAACTAGACGAAAAAGTTATTTTTAAACTGGGAGTTGATGCTGACATTATTATCGGATGGCGTCCATCACTTGAGTTATTGAGGGGCTCAAAAAAGTTGAAGCTCTTCATTAACCCGGGCACTGGCATTAAACATCACATTGAGAATTTCAGAAAAATTAATAAAACTAAAAAAACAATTCTTGTAAACGGTCACGGACATGCATATTCAACGGCGCAGCACGCGGTTGCGATGCTTCTTTCTTTGATGAACCGAATTGTTTCTCATCACAATTGGATGAAAGACGGCATTTGGAGAACGAGTGACGATAAAGATATTTTTAGCGCCTCCATTCAGCTTCGAAACAGAAATATCGGTTTACTCGGCTACGGAGCAATTAACCAATATGTTCATAAGTTTCTTTCGGGATTTGAAAATAATTTTCATATTCTAAAAAGAAATTTGGAAGTTGGAATTTCGCCTGCTTGCCGAAGCGTCGGTACAGGCAGGGATTCGGGATTTAATGATAATAAGGTTTATTTTTATATTGAAAATGATTTAAACAAATTTCTTAAAGCTATAGACATTTTAATTGTTGCCGTTCCCCATACATCTAAAACTGAGAAGCTGATCGGAAAAAAGGAATTGAAATTGTTCGGAAAAAATGCGCTGGTCGTAAATGTTGCAAGAGGTAGCATTATCGATGAAAAGAATTTATATGAATCGTTAAAAAATAGTTCAATTGCCGGTGCAGCGCTCGATGTATGGTATAATTATAATCCAAAGAAAGATAAAGATGGAAAACAGTATCCTTATAAATTTCCTTTTCATAAGCTTGATAATGTAATACTTTCTCCGCACCGGGCAGCGTCGCCTTTTGATGATCTTACCAGATGGGATGAAGTAATTGAAAATATAATAAGATTTGCAAAAGGCAGAAAAGACTTTTTAAATGTTGTTGATTTGGAAAGAGAATATTAAATATTGCAAATAATCAGGATTGCTTAAAAAAAAGTGTCTTATAAGACTTAATCGTTTGCAAGCTCTCGTTCCCAGACAGGGAGATTCGTAACGAGATTTAAAAAATATTAATTCATACTCTTCTCAGTTGCAAGCAAATTATTCTTTAATATACTCTCCCTCTCTCCGATCTGCTGTCTCCACATTGCGTAATAAAGTCCTTTGATTTCAAGGAGCTCTTCATGTTTCCCGGATTCAATGATCTGACCTTTTTCCAGTACATAAATTGTATCAGCATGCATTATTGTTGACAATCGATGAGCGATCATGATCGTGATGTGATTTCCTTCTGAAGAAATTTCTCTTATCGTTTTATTTATTCCTTCCTCCGTTATCGAATCAAGTGCAGACGTTGCTTCATCAAATATTAATAAATTAGGTCTTCGCAATAATGCTCTTGCAATAGACAATCTTTGCTTTTCGCCACCAGAAACTTTAACTCCGCCTTCTCCAATAACAGTATTTAAACCTTTATCGGCTCGTGCGAGGAGTGACTGACAAGCCGCCTTATCCAATACCTCGTAACATTCCTCATCGGATGCTTTCGGATTTACAAATAAAAGATTTTCCCTGATGGTACCTGAAAAAAGCTGGGTGTCTTGAGAAACAAAGCCGATCTCCTCTCTTAAGCTGTCGAGATCAATTTTATCGGAAGGAAAATCATTATATAAAATCTCACCTTCTACGGGCCGGTAAAGTCCGAGAAGTAATTTCACAAGAGTAGTTTTACCTGAGCCCGAAGGTCCAACAAAAGATATTGTATTACCTTTTCCAGTTGTAAATGAAATGTCAGTCAGCGCATTAGTTGTTGATGATTTATGCCGGAAACTCACATCATCGAAAGAAAGCGTTTCAATTGTATCGATCTTTATGGGATTCAATGGCTTTGGATCCTTAGGTGTACTCATTATCTCCTTGAATTTACCGAGAGAAACTTCAGCTTCCCTGTAGATATTTATGATATTTCCAAGCTCCTGCAACGGACCGAATATGTAAAATGAATATATGAACAAAGTAAAAAACTGTCCTGTGGTGATCTGCTGTGTAAAAATTAAGTACATCATCAGAAGAAGAATTCCTGTTCGGAGCAAATTTACAATCGTTCCTTGTATAAAACTCAGGCTCCGAATATATTTAACTTTCTGTAATTCTAATTTCAATATTTTTTCAGTCGTATTATTTAATCGATTAACTTCCTGCTGTGAAAGGCCGAGACTTTTTACAAGCTCAATATTCCTCAACGATTCTGTTGTAGAACCCGCGAGTCCGGTTGTTTCTGCAACTATTGTCTTTTGGATAGTCTTGATCTTTTTTCCTAATGTCGAACTAAGCCAACCAATGATTGGTATTGCGCACAGATATATCGGAGCGATTATCCAATGAACCGAGAATGCATATATTCCGACAAAGATTATTCCGACAATAGAAGTAAATAAAATATTTATGCCTGCAGAAATTAATCGTTCAGTATCTGTTCTGACTTTTTGCAGCACTCCAAGCGTTTGTCCGCTACGTTGATCTTCAAAGACTGAGTACGGGAGTTCAAGAGAGTGGCTTATTCCATCTGAATATATTTTTGCTCCCAGCCGCTGTGTGATCACATTAATGAAGTAATCCTGAAAATTTTTTGCTATTCTTGAAACCAATGCCGCACCGACGGCCAGCATTAGAAGAAATCCCACTCCTTTGAAGAATTCGGCGGTTGTATACTCTTTGAATCTGGTTGCGTAATCGTCAATGACGTGTCGGAATATTGCCGGGTCAAGAAGTGAAAAAACCTGGTTAATCGCCGCAAGAACTAAGGCAAGTATTACGAGAGGTTTATATCTTTTTAGATAAGTGAAAAGTAGTTTCATATATGTAGTTCAAATTACTTTTTCAAAAACAGTAATTCAATTTATATAATTTAGGATTTTTTGTTTCCTTATTCATTCACTATGACCCATTCACTATTGTTCTTTCACTATTGACCATTCACGATTGACCATTCACTATTGACCATCACTATTGTTCTTTCACTATTGACCATTCACGATTGACCATTCACTATTGACCATTCACTATTGACCATTCACTATTGACAATTCACTATTGACCATTCACTATTGACCATTCACTATTGACAATTCACTATTGACCATTCACAATTGACCATTCACTATTGACCATTCACAATTGACCATTCACTATTGACCATTCACTATTGACCATTGACCATTGACCATTGTCCATTCAATTTAATTATATCGAAATTAGAATTAGAATTGTCTAAATTAATCTTTGAAAGTAGAAAATCTATCATGAGAAACTACATTTACATTTTATCTTCGATCCTATTTATTTTGTTAAGCCGGACATCACATTCGCAAACTCCAACTTACACATTAACTGCAAAGAATTTCTCTGTAAATTCTTTTGTAAATCAGGTCGAGTTTGATATATATGTTCAGCATACAAATTCACCCGCTTCATTTGAATATGCGGCAGGACAATATTTTTTTTCCTTCAATCCTTTGATTGCTAATGGGGGAGCATTGAGTTACTCGATCATAAGTTCTGATTTACCTTCTGCAATGCAGCCCCGGAATCCTTCAATAGGTACAGCGGTAAATCCTACGGCAAATATTATGAAACTATCTATGAACATAGCTCCGGGCGCAGGTAATGGGTACATCATGACGGGCAATGGTTTTCCCGGAACTAAGATAGTTAGAATGAGACTTGAAACATCCTCTAAATCCTTTGCGGGATATGAATTGCTCAATCTAAAATGGAGAAATCCTCCTGTTGTTTCTTTCGCAACTAAACTATTTGCATATGTTAATTCAACTTATTCTGAAATAACTACTCCCAATACTCATGCTATTGATACTCTTAGCAATTTTATTCCTTCACGAATCATACTTAAACTCAATGTCGCCATTGAGGGACTTTATGATCCGTCGGTAAACCGGCTCAAAAGGAGAGACATTGTTACCGCTTATTTAAGAGATGATACATTCCCTTATGCGATAAAAGATTCTGCTAAAAGCTATATAGATTCTGTGAACTTTACAGGTGTGTTTTATTTTTCTTTTAATACTCCCTCGGACAGGTATTATATAGTTGTCAAGCATTTGAACAGCATTGAGACCTGGAGCAAAGCTGGAGGAGAAATTTTAAATAAGATCACGAGCGATCTCATGACAGTTCCGACTTATGATTTTACTTTTTCATCTTCTCAGGCATTTGGCAATAATTTAATACTTATAGGATCCAAGTTCTGCACTTATAGCGGCGATGTAAATCAAGACGGGATTATCGACGCTTCGGATATTGCGTTAATGGATAATGATGCCTTTAATTTCATTTCCGGGTCGTATCTTCCCACAGATCTCAACGGCGACAGCATTATCGATGGCTCGGATCTTTCTATTAGCGATAATAATGCTTTGAATTTTATTGGGGTGATAACACCATAATATTTTTTTTCAGATTACAGTACGGTCTTACATTTTAATTTAAAATAATTGCTAATGTGAATCACAAAAAAATTATTTCTTACATCTAGTCTTTGCTCAAGCCGTTTGATTTCGACGTGGAGAATTAAATGTAAGTGGTAAAATTCCAAATCAACAATCTGGGGTAATATTTACTCTTCACAAAAACCATAAGTTAAACTTCCGAAAATTATATCTTTCGTTCTTGAAAAATAATTTCCCCATGTAATTCCACCATCTGTAGTTATTATTTTTGATTGAAATGAACTTTTCCATTATTTAAACCCGAATTGTTCATTAGAAATTAAAAACTTTAAACACAAAGCGCACAAAGAGTTTTCACAAATCCGCCGCGGCGGACACAAAAAGTTTTTACTTACAAATATTATTTTCATTACACCCTTTGTGTGCTTCGTGTGCTTATGGTGAAAAATTTCTAATGAAAAATCTGATTAAAATAAAACGGAATACAACATAAGAAGTATTACCCTGCAGATACATATCTGTCTTGCAGGAAGTAACGTATGCTTTACGCACCGTAAAGGTTGCGGCTACCACAATTATTAAATAGTTTTCTCTAATCAGGAAAACTTTTGATTTTAAAAAAATTTTACATATTGAGCTTCATACTTAATACAGAGAGGAACAATTCATCTTACTCAACAAAGTCTCCGCGGCGGCGGCCAACCAACTCAACCAAAACAGAATTATTTATTAATAAGATTTTCTTTAATTTACATCCAAGGGAAAATTTCGTTAACATTTTTACAACTAATATTATGAAAAGATTCTTACTTCTTCAAAAAATTTCTTTTGTAAGGTTAATGATAATTCTCATTACATTTTGTTCGTTAACAGCATCAAAAGAATTAAGAGCCGCTCCTGGAGATACCACGTGGGTAACAACCTTTAATCAGAATTTTCAGAACTGGGCTGACGTTCATTACGGTAATTTTTTATTGCCGGATACTACAACTCATTATAAACAAATCTTAATGTTTTATACCATCGGTTGTCCGCCTGCAGGATGCGATCCGTGGGATCGTCTCGGATGGGTAAAGCTTTATAAGGATACGAATACAAATTATGAAATTGCGAGAATCATTACTCCTTATAATATCGTAGGAGGCGGTTATCCTGGACAGTGTGTATTCAAATCAGACGTCACGGATTATATGCCACTGCTTCATGATTCAGTACGGCTCGGAAGTTATATTGAAAGCTGGATCGGTGGCACTAGAGGATGGCTCGTCACTATAAAGTTTGCTTTTATTGAAGGAGAAATTACTTACAAACCATTCAAAGTAATAAATCTATGGCAGGATAATCATGTGCTTTACGGAGATCCTGCAAATAATCCTGAAATGCATTTACCGGGGAGAGATATTCTTATCGATGCTGCAACAACGAAGGCAAAGGTAAGACTCACAAATACAGGGCACGGTCAGGGCAACACGGATAATGCTGCAGAGTTCGCTTTTAAAATTCATACATTGCATGTCGGCAGTAGTATGTGGGAGCATTATCTATGGAGGTCGGATTGTTCGACAAATCCTTGTAGTCCACAGGGAGGCACGTGGCAGTTTCCAAGAGCGGGATGGTGTCCGGGAGCAAGCGTAACTCCATGGGAAACTGACGTATCAGTCAGTGCAACCCCGGGACAGAATATTACATTCGATTATAATCTCATGGCCTATGAAAACTTCTGCCGTCCGAATAATCCGTCGTGTATCTCAGGAGTGACGTGCGCGGATTGCAATTTCAACAACAACGGGCACACAGAGCCTCATTATACGATTCAGTCTCAATTGATTTTATATAAACCGAATCCTTTTTCTCAGGTGCAGATGATAAGTTCACAAATACCGGAGTCGTTTGATTTATATCAGAATTATCCCAACCCTTTCAATCCTTTAACTAAAATTAAATTTGACCTAGCAAAATCTTCTTTTGTAAAATTATCTGTGTATGATATTCAAGGAAGACTTGTGAAGACAATAGTTGAAGGGGAGCTGACACCTGGAAGTTATCAGGGAGTGTTTGACGGTAACGGAATAGCGAGCGGGATTTATGTTTATAAACTTGAGGCGGGAGAGTTTGTTTCGACAAAGAGAATGATGCTCGTCAAGTAGCAGTTAAACAGTTAGCAGTTAAACAGTTAACAGTTAAACAGTTAAACATTTTACCATTTAACACTTATCATTTAACATTTAACATTTACCATTTACCATTTAAAATTTAATTGAACATTTGTATTTTTGCTTCAGGCTCGGGGACAAATTTTAAAGCTATTATCAGTTCTGTAAAAAATGGATATCTTAATTCAAAAATTTCTCTTCTTATAACCAATAATCCACATTGCACCGCAGTTGAAATTGCACAGAAAAATGGTATTGCTGTAATTAACATCAGTCGGAAGCTATATCCGGATCTTACGGATTCCGAATTTTATAAAAAATTTCTTAAAGTTTTTGAAGATTACGAAATAGACTTTCTAGTTCTCGCTGGCTATATGCAAAAGATCCCCGATGAATTAATTAGTAAATTCAGAAACCGAATCATTAATGTACATCCAGCACTGCTTCCTTCATTTGGAGGAAAAGGAATGTATGGAATCAATATTCACAAGGCCGTGATCGCAAGCGGAGCAAAAGTTTCCGGGATTACTATACATTTTGTTGACGAAAATTATGATGAAGGAAAAATAATTTTTCAACATTGCTGCGAAGTAAGTTATGATGATGATGAATTTTCATTGCAGGAAAAGATCAAAGAACTTGAACATAAATATTATTCGATGACAATAAAAAAGTTTGAGGAAGGAAAAATTCAGATAGTAAATGGAAAAGTTAAAGTTATTTAATTGTGCTCAAGTGGCTGCTGCATTAGAAAACAAAAACCTGCCACGAATTTCTCGAATTAGCACGAATTGTGAAAAACAAAAGATTAAAAAAATTCGTGTAAATTCGTGAAGTTTGTGGCAAAAAAAAAAGGTTAGCAGTCTAAAGCTGTCAACTTGTGATTGTGTGATAATTAAAAATAATATTAAGTTTAAATTGATCAAGAGAGCGTTAATAAGTGTCTATGACAAAGCAGGTATAGTTGACTTTGCAAGAGAGTTGATGAAATTAAAAATAGAAATCATTTCAACGGGCGGTACATACAAACTTTTGAAGGAAAACAAAATTAATGTAAAAGCTGTTGAGGAAATTACGAATTTTCCAGAAATGCTTGACGGAAGAGTAAAAACTCTTCATCCGAAAATATTTGCTGGGATTCTTGTTGATCGCGATAATCCGAAACATGTCGAAGAAATAACGAAGCAAAATATTTGTTCCATAGACCTTGTTATTGTAAATCTATATCCGTTCGAAGAAACAATTTCCAAAGAAAACATTTCATTAGAAGAAGCTATTGAACAGATTGATATCGGGGGTGTAACGTTGATTCGGGCAGCAGCGAAAAGTTTTAAGGATGTAAATGTGCTGGTAAAGGTAAAGCAATACGAAGAGTATTTTAACTTATTAAAATCTACATCAAATAAAATTCCCATTGAATATTCACAAGCGCTTGCAGAAGTTGCATTTAAAATCACTTCGCTTTATGACAACTCGATTCAAAAATATTTTTCGAAATTAAATTCACAAGTAAATTCAAAAGAAGAAATAATTATTCCGCAGATATCTACTTTTGAAAAAAAAACGGAGACTCTAAGGTACGGAGAGAATCCTCACCAGAAAGCGGTGTTTATAAAAGAAAATTTTGATGAAATATTTTCTGTGCTTCACGGAAAGGAATTATCATATAATAATCTTCTCGATATTGATGCAGCTTACAATTTAATATGTGAATTTAAAGATGATAAGCCAGCCTGCGCGATTATTAAACACGGGAATCCGAGTGGGGTCGCTCTTTCAGAAGATTTGCTATCGGCTTATGAGAAGGCTTTTTCGACAGACACACTTTCTCCTTTCGGAGGAATTATTATTTTAAATCGAAAATTAGACTTTAAAACATCATTAGATATTGATAAATTGTTTTCGGAAATAATTTTAGCTCCGGATTTCGATGATGAAGCTGTTGAATTGCTTAAGAAAAAGAAAAACAGGCGGCTCATAAAATTTATTTTTTCCAAGGGCAATTTTGAATTCAGAAAAATCTCGGGCGGTATATTATACCAGGATAAAAATAATTATGATGTGAAGAAAGATGAATTGAAATTTGTAACTAAAAGAAAAGCTGAAGATGAAGAATTGAATGACATGTTGTTTGCATTTAGAGTTGTGAAGCACACGAAGTCAAATGCAGTTGTATTTGTAAAAGGAATGAAGACACTCGCGATAGGCGGAGGTCAGCCATCCAGGATTGATTCAACAAAAATAGCGATCACAAAAGCGAAAGATTTTAAACAGAATCTTCAGAAAAGTGTTGCAGCTTCTGATGCATTCTTTCCTTTTGCCGACGGACTAATTGAAATCGCAAAAGCGGGCGCAACTGCTGTTATACAGCCTGGCGGTTCAGTAAGAGATGAAGATGTAATTAAAGCAGCCAATGATTATGGAATTTCCATGGCATTCACGGCCATAAGACATTTTAAACATTAGTAATTTGCTTTAAAAAATTTTAGGCACAAAAGGCACAAAGCTAAAATGCCAAACGTGATATAAATAAAGCAACTTTGTGATTTTTGTGTTTTTTGTGGTTGCAAATTTTTATTGAATTTATCATTTGCCGCAAATAAATACTGAGCAGGGGAATAGAATTTATAAAAAAGAATTTATAAACATTAAGAAATTATAAGGAAATTTAAATGCCGCTACTTGGAATGTTTTCCAATGACATCGCAATTGATTTAGGAACAGCAAATACTTTGATCTATATGAAAGGAAAGGGCATCGTTCTTAATGAGCCGTCAATCGTAACATATGATGTCAGTTCAAGAAAAATTATTGCAATAGGTGAAGAGTCAAAGAAGATGATGGGAAAAGTTCATAAAGAGCTTGCGACAATACGCCCCATGAAAGATGGTGTTATAGCGGATTTTGAAATTGCAGAAGGAATGATTAAAGAGTTTATAAAAAAGATAAGCTCAAGCTGGATGCCTGCAAGAAGAATTGTAATCTGTGTTCCAAGTGGTATAACGGAAGTTGAAAAAAGAGCGGTTCGTGATACAGCCGAACATGCGGGCGCGAAAGAAGTTTATCTCATCTCCGAACCTATGGCTGCTGCAATTGGAATCGGACTCGATGTGATGGCGCCATATGGAAATATGATCGTTGATATCGGTGGGGGTACAACTGAAATTGCGGTAATTGCCTTATCTGGTATAACTAATGGCGCATCAATCAGAATAGCAGGAGATGAACTTACAGAATCAATTATCAGATTTTTCAGAAATAATCACAATATATTGATTGGCGAAAGAACCGCTGAAGAAATCAAATGCCAGGTCGGTTCGGTAATGCCTTTGAAGGAAGAAGTTATTATTGAAGTTAAAGGAAGAGACCTTGTGGCAGGAATTCCGAAAATCACAGAAGTGAGTTCAATCGAAATAAGAGAATCTCTAAATGCTCCGATAGCTCAAATGATCGAAGCGGTGAAAGTTGCGCTGGAAAAAACTGCGCCTGAATTGTCAGCGGATCTTTTGGATCGTGGAATATTTTTAACAGGGGGCGGAGCGCTGATTAAAGGGCTTGATGAAAGAATTAAAATGGAAACGGGCGTTCCGGTTCATGTAGCGGAAGACCCGCTTACAGCGGTTGCAAGAGGAACAGGCAAGGTATTGGAAGATCTGGATTATTTTAAGAAAGTTCTTTTAAGAAGATAATTACGTCAAACGTGAAACGTCAAATGTGAAACGTGTTGTTTCAAATCCCTTTCAAATTTTTCCTGAATATATTCCAAGAAATACTCAATCCTCAAAGTCAAATCTGTTCGAATGGTCACTATGTGATGAATGTAAACTCGGCTGTTGTAATTACTATCTTAATTAATTTCTTTCGGTGGCCTAAATTGATAACATCTACAATTAAAGCATTATCAGAAATTTCATATAATCCGATAATCAGCTACCCGAATTCGGTATCCGTTTCTGCCTTTGAGCTTTTTAAATCCCGAAGGTCCAGGATTACCGGCAAGACTATAAATGGCTTCTTGATTCTTGAGTAGTATGGTTCGTTAATATTTTCAAGAGACTTAATAGCCCTTCTCCTGATTGTAATCCGGTAAACCATCTACTCTTTTTTTTTGCGTTTTACCTCTATCATTTCAAATGCTTCGTCAATTGGTATTGAAGGTTCTTTATCCGATTTTGCTTCATCGTAAAGTTTGATATCCTCCAGCTCATCAAGTTCTTCCATGATTGTTTCAAATTCAGTAACAGGGATAACTACGGAAATTTTATTCCCACTCTTATCGGTATTAAATTGCGGATTAATTGTTAACATATGTCTTGCGGAATTTTTAATCGAAGTTAGTCAAAAAGATAAAAACATTCTATTATCAAAATTTATCGAATTGAAGAGAAGGTTTGTTGAGAAGATAATTACGTGAAACGTCAAACGTGAACGTGTTGTTTTCTTTTTCAAGTTATTCCTGAAAATATTCCAAGAAATTCTCAAATACTCAATTTACTCAATACTCAATAGCGTCATGTGTAGGCTATTTAAAAAAAGTTTTGCAGTAAATGTGTAAGTTGGATTGTCAGAATAAGCTTTCATAGAACCAAAATAGAATAAATAATACTGTAAAATTTTTTTCATTTCTTTATCCTCCTTTGAGGTTTAATTTTAAACCATATAAGCATGGCAACATTCAGTTAAATCTCCGGATAATAAAAATTAACATGTAATTCAAAAAAACTTATGGCAAGGGTCTAATAACACTTACAAAATTTATAGCGTTACTTTCACCAATCAAAATATCGCTTCCATCAACAAAATTATCACCATTTAAATCAGACGGAATAAACCTGCCGTTACTAAAATTATAGGCATCGTTATAGATCAGTGAAAGATCACTTCCATCAATTGTTCCGTCCTGATTTACATCTCCGCTATATATGCAATATATGATTCCTACACGTTTAACATTTTGTCCGTAAGCCCATGTATTAAGATTAATAAAATCAAAGCCAAACGACCAATGAGTTGAAGTTTCTAAATATACTCCTCCTGCACTGGTCCAGGTTTCCAACGAGTTTAGATGTTTTATAACCATATAATAAGTACCCGTTGGAGCATCAAAAAAATGAAAGTCAGCATTTCGGGAAATTGAGTCTAGCACGTTCTTAGCTGAATCCCTGATAGAGTAAGGAGAAGCTGCATCTCTTAAATAAACAGTAATTGAATCTTCTCTGTTTAGCCTGAATGTTTGAGGATTAAACAAGCCTTCTATCGCAGCTGTAAAAAAAACTTTAATGCTGTTTATATAAACTTCATTTGCGTTATGATGAGTTGCAGGAGTTGTTACATCGATTGTTGATGTTCCTAAAGTTACAAATATCTTCGTTGCAAAAGTTATTATTGGAGGATTTCTCCAATTTAAGTCATAAAACTTACCTCCGATTTGTGAAGCGGTTGTTGTCAATCTCATCTTTGCGATCAATGTGCCCGGTGGCCTATTATTGGTCATAATAAAACCATTACCGGATCCCGGGAAGGGATTAATATCTAATTTTAATATGTGTGTTGAAGGATTGTTGGCTGTTCCCACTGATGGATTCCTGGGCCTTAAATGTGCGGGTAATTCTGAATCGATTAACGAATAAGTTAATGTTCCTCCATTTGCAATACTATTGTCGAAACTTATAAAATATTGCCCTGCTGAATACTCAAAAGCTACAGGCGCATTAGTGTGTTCAATGCGGATTTCAAACTCCAGTGAGATATTAGAAATTTCTTGTAAATTCCATATTCTCAATGAATAAGTAGGGATTTGCGCCGAAGCTTCATTAATTCTTATAAAAATTATTACCGATAGAATGTAAAATATTGTTTTCATATTAACAGTTTAAAATTTTTCAAAATAGAATTGGTTATAACACGTAAAATTTGTCTGTAAAAAACAAATATAATTATAAACGGAGCGGCGCTTGGAAACCTTCTATTTAAAGTAACATAACTGTCATTATTCACCTGTTAATCACTATATCTTGATCCAAGTAAAAAAGATAAAAAAATGTAAAAAAGTAAATTGATTTTTTGATAATATTCCTTGCCTTGATATTTATATAATTTTAGAAATTTCTTAATTTCAATTAAAGAAAGCAATCCTAATTTAAAAACTTATCAAGCATAAACCTATTTTTTCAACAAACAGTTGGCCAAGTGCTTTCATTAATTCAATGGCGTCACAACCTGAACAAAGTTAACCGCATTATTTTCGGCGATCAAAGCATCTGTTCCATCAACAATGAAGTTTCCATTCAAATCCGTATTTACATATCCGGTTACTGAATTATAAGAATCGTTATCTATCAATGCAAGATCGCTTGCATCAATAAATCCGTCCTGATTTACATCGCCGCTGTACAGACAATACTTAGTTCCAACTAATTTTGTGTTATTTCCATAAGCAGCCGTATCTGAGTTGATGAAATTATAATTATTAATGAATCCATCACGGAGCATATCTATACCCACCTTACTCCAGGTTTCAATTGAGTTGTGGTGTTTGATAACAACATAATATTCTTCAAATAATGAAGTTCCATTATCAACAATATGAAACGATGAAAGATTAATTGAATCAAGTCTGCATTTAAAGGAATCAACCACAGGATATGGAAAATTTAAATCTCTAAATACGACGGTAACAGTATCTTTTCTATTAAGCAAACCGGAGACCGGATTATAAAGTCCTTCTATAGCAGAATTAACTGACAGCAGCCTGGCGGAACAGCACTCCCATGGAAAAACTTCAAAAATAAAATGGGTACCGCAATATTGTTCGTCAATGAAATGTTCTCCTGGAGTTGTGATATTAGTTAAGTTACCTCCTACATATGCAAAAATATTTGTTGAAAGTGTGACTATCGGAGGATTTCTCCAATGTAGATTCAAAGTCAAATCATTACCATAAAATGAAGTAGAGCTGGTTGTTAGCCTCATCGTGACGATTTTTGTTCCCGGATATCCGTTGTTTGTCATGTTAAAACCATTTCCCGCTCCCGGAAATGGGTTTAATGCTAATCTCATGAGTGTTTCGGACGGGCTCGAGCCAGGACCTATAGAAGGATTTCTTGGTCTCAATGCGGGTGGCAGGTCAGAGCTAACAATCGAATACTCCAATAAACCCCCGTTCGCAATTTCCGGATTGAAAGCAAGAAAATACTCGCCCCCGGCATATTCAAATGTTGACGTTGATGGATTTGTATGCCTCATGTAAATATCAAATTCCCATGACGTATATTCACCGCAGTTAAATGAAAAATTTGAAGCAGTGAGCAGATAAGCAGGATTAACTAATGCAAAATTTTCCCTGCTGATAAAAACTATTAATGCTATAAATAAAAATTTTGATGAATGTTTCATAAAACTTCTCCTTTAGTTAAGTTTTGTTTCTAATTAATATGTTAAATTATTTTAAAAAATTGAATTGCAATCACATATCGACTATGTTAAGATTTATTTGATAAGGGGATCATCTTACTTGATTTCAAATGATTATCTGAAATCAAATTTGAAAAAATAACCACCTATTATATTCCGTTCAGGAAGGTTTCTCCTATAACCAGCTTAAATTCTTGGAGACAAACTTACAAAGAACAACACTATAATATTAAGAAATACAAATATAAAATGGTAGGGACATCTTTTTTGATTTGACGGGTGAAAAGAAAAAGTCGAATAGGTCTTTAATTTAATAATGATTGTTTAGATTTTAGTAGTTTATAATTGATTTATTGAACATTATTTTATTGAAAATATGGTCAGCCAAAATTTAATATTGCTTTTTAAAAACTTTTCCAGAATCGAATTAAAAAGTCTGCGGTGCTTTCTTAATTCACCATATCATAATAAAAGTAAAAAAGTAATAAAGTTATTTTAGAGATTGAGAAGTTTTATCCGGGATTTAACAATGATAAATTAACCAATGAATATTTAAGCAGTAAGATCAATCCCTTCAAAGATTATAATGATTCTACGATCCGGGATTTGATTTCTCAGCTTTTAAAACTAATACAAGAGTTTCTAACCATTGAAGGGTTAAAAAAGAATTTCTTTGAAAAAGGTAAGTTATTACTAAATGCATTAATTGAAAAAAACCAAAATGACCTGTTTGAAAAAAATATGAAGCTAACTTCAGACGAACTTGACAGAAGAGGAATTGATGGTTTGTATTACTTTAATAATAGTATCCTCCTTAGCCTTAAGATTAACAATGATTCCATTAATCATTTTCAAAAAACCCAAAAAATATTGAACATAGTAATACAATTCTATTTTCTTACATGACCTGTTTATTTGGGTATTTTATAATTGAGCTAATCGGTGTATATATGCAGTTAATAATAAATGAATCCAAATTTAAATTACCTAAAAGATCAAATGCTGCATTTATGTAAGTTCAGAGTATTGATTTCAAAAAGATTTTATCCTTATTTGAAGGAAAAAATAAAGATAATATAGTATTTCAAATTTATTACAATCTATTCTGTGCATTTCAGGATTTAGGGGACATAAGTTTTTATTTTAAATACAAAACTTTGGTTTTTGAGAATTCAAATTTGTTCAGCAAAGACGAAATCTCATCCCACTTTTCTATGCTTATAACCTACTGTATTCTTAAAAACAGCGTAAGTCGAAATATTCAAGAGTATGATGGGGAATTATTCAAAATATATATTGCATTTTTAAAAGGAAAATTTTTTATAAATAGAAAGACCAAATATATCGATGAAACTTTGTATAGAAATATTCTTAAGCTTTCTTTAAGAATTAAAAAATTCAATTGGACTCTGAATTTTATAAATTCTTTTTCCAAGTACCTTCATCCTGAAAAAAGGCAAAATTTATTGAACTTTTCCCTTGCTGAATATTCCTATTTCTATGGAGTTCTTAATAAATCAGATGCAAATATAAATAAAGCATTTAATTTTCTTGAAAAAATTGATGAAGTTTCCTTTGTTCAAAAATACGATATAAAGGTTTTGCATCTAATGATTGATTTTGATTTAAACAATAATGATTTTGTGTTGAATGGCATTAATAATTACAGGAAATTCTTAAGAAGAAATGAATTGGTTACTGAAGATAAGAAAAAAAGATTGAACAAATTTTTAAACCTATTAGAGAAATTAATTTATTTAAGAGAAAATAATTCTAAAAAGAATTTCACAGATATGCATTCTGATATTTTAAAATCCGAAGACACATTTCAAAGAGGGTGGCTTTTGAATAAAACCGAAGAAATTGAAAATAAACACAAAAGTTAAATTAATGATAACTTTGAATTGCTACAAATATTGAATAATTTGTTGAGTTATGGTGACGGTTATTATTATATAAATAAAATGTTAAATATTGCTTGTATCCGTTCAGAAAAGTTTTTAAAGGAGGAGTTTGAAAAAACAAAAATTGATATCCGAGAATCATTATGATTTACAGAATCGTTGGAATATTTAAAAAATTTCTCTTCAATAAATATTCAGTCA
>Ga0180121_10000373_pt1 | contig 18561 bp, 20 predicted proteins | sample AntDrymUQ5402106_2_FD_129676 | JGI IMG/M metagenome (GOLD analysis project Ga0180121, IMG submission 129676) | Polar desert sand microbial communities from Dry Valleys, Antarctica - metaG UQ540 (21.06) (version 2) (version 2) | ecosystem: Environmental > Terrestrial > Soil > Desert | place...
GCCACGATCGCACCCATCGAATGCCCGACCACGAACGTTGGCTGTTCGCGCTCGACCACCAGCCCCACGTAGTCCGCGATCTCCGCCAGGCTGTACTCGGGAGTGTGCCGCGCCGCCGCCGCGCTGCTGTAGCCGGGCAGGTCCGGCGCGATCGTTTCGGCTGCGCGCCCGAGCTCCCGCCGCAGGCGGGCCCAGGCGACGGCGGCGACCACGTGGTCCGGGTCGTCTACCGCCGCCCCGTCGGCCGCCCCGGCCAGCACACGCAGCGTCGCGGCCCGTACGGCCGCGGCCGCGCCTCGGGCCAGGTCCGGCGCCAGCGGGTTGATCGGGCGATCCCGGTCGTCCCGGTCCCCGACCAGCACGGTCGCCCGCGGGGTCTCGAGCCAGGCCGTTGCCAGCCGGACCCAGCGCTGCGCCGCGGGCAGCTCCCGCCAGCGGTCGAAGTCCTGGGTCGGCAGCCAGACCTCGTCGAGCTCCGGGTCGTCGCCGACCGACACTAGATCGGCCGCCTGTGCGAGCTCGAGCAGCAGTCCGACGTCTGTCTCGGACATCGCGAGCCGGCTCGCCACGGCGCGGACGTCGCGGATGCCAACCCCGCCCGCCCGCAGCACCGCCGGGGGCGCGGCGTCCCACGCCTCCAGCACCAGCTCGACCCGGCGCACCAGCTCGTACGCCGCCGCCGCACCGGCGCGGTCGACGACCGTCGGGTCCTGCACATTGGTCTCGGGGGCCGGCGGCTGGTCGATCGGTCCGTCGATGCTCAACAAGCCGGCTAGCTCCGCGTCGACGATCTCGTGCGCGGCCCGGACGAGCCGCAGGTCGCCTTCGTCTCCCCACACCAGGGCAAGGTCGCGCAGCCGCGCGAGCACCCGGTCTACCGTCGCCGCTGCGCCGGGAACCGCGAGGCGCACGTCGGCGGCAGAGACCGGCGGCGACAGCCGGGCTGTCGCCTCGAGCACGGTGAGGTGCGCGGTGTCGAGCCGGTCCATGGCGTATGTCACCGACGCGCGGCCGGCCGCTCGCGCAGCGAGCTGACCGACGTCCGCTGGCGTCGGCCGGGCGAGGTCGGGCCGGGACACCAGCAGCTCCGCCAACGCCGCGTCGTCCCAGCCGCGCAGCGCGTCGGCGAGAGTGCGTACCGGCGCCGGGGCCGCGCCGGCATCCCTGGTCACCGGGTCAACCTACGTCGGCTGCCATGCTTGGTGTCCCGCCGTACGGGGAGGAGCGTGGGATGGCGACGATCGTCTCCGAAGGGCTGTCGAAAAGGTACGGCAGCAAGCAGGCCGTTGACGGGTTGTCGTTCCGGGTCGACCCGGGAAGCGTGACCGGGTTCCTCGGACCGAACGGGTCGGGCAAGTCGACCACGATGCGGCTCATGCTCGGGCTGGACAACGGCGGCGGCAGCACGACGTTCGACGGCCAGCCGTTTCGCACGCTGTCCGACCCGGCCCGGCACGTGGGCACGGTCCTTGACGCCAAGCCGTTCCACCCGACCAGGACAGCGCGCAACCACCTGCGGCTGCTGGCGGCGCCCAACCGGATCCCCGACCGGCGGGTCGACGAGGTGCTCGAGCTGGTCGGCCTCACGTCGGTCGCCAAGACCAAGCCGAAGAAGTTCAGCCTCGGCATGGGCCAGCGGCTCGGGATCGCTGCCGCGCTGCTGGGCGACCCGCACACACTCATCCTCGACGAGCCAGCCAACGGCCTCGACCCGCAGGGCATCCAGTGGCTGCGGACGCTGCTCAAGGACCTTGCTGGGAACGGCCGCTCGGTGTTCGTGTCCAGCCACCTGCTCGCCGAGATGGCGCTGATGGCAGACCGGCTGGTCGTCATCGGCCGTGGCCGGCTGATCGCCAGCGGCGGTGTCGACGAGTTCATCAAGTCGAGCCGCAGCAGCGCGGTGCTGCTGCGCAGCCCTGACATGGAGCGGCTCGGGCCGGCGCTCGGCGACCGCGGGGCGTACGTGCAGGGCCAGCCGGACGGCTCGTACGTGGTGACCCGGATGGGTCGCGAGCAGATCGGCGACGTTGCGCACGAGCTGGGCGTCCGGTTGCACGAGCTGGCGACGCGGGAGGCGACGCTCGAGGAGGCGTTCCTCGAAGCGACCGGGATGAGCGAGGAGTTCATCGGCCACTCCGGTGCGCTCACCGGCGCGCCAGGCAGTCACGACGAGGGGGTCGCCAGGTGACCGCGTTCGCGGCGGCGCTGCGGTACGAGTGGCGCCGGCTGGTCACCCTGCGCTCGACGTACTGGCTGGTGGGCGTCTCGGTCTTCATCGCCGTCGGGCTGGCGACGCTGATCGGCTGGGGGTTCGCCAGCGTGGACAACATCGAGGAGGGCGAGTCGTTCGTGATCGGCGCGATCGCGACCCAGGGCGCGGCGATCGGCGCGGCGCCGCTGTTGATCGCGTACGTGATGGGGATGTTCGGGCTGTTCACGTTCGGCCACGAGTACCGACACGGCATGATCCGCGCGACCCTCACCGCGGTGCCCAACCGGGGCGCGCTGTTCCTCGCGAAGATCGTGTTGACCGCTCTGGTGACCGGCGTGACTGCGCTGGTCTGCACGGTCCTCGGTGTCTTCATCGGCAACGCCTTCCTGCCCGACATTGACGCGGTTACCGACGACGTGATCCAGGTGGTCGTTGGGGTGAGCATCTACTCTGCGCTCTTCGCACTGGTGGGTCTCGCGCTGGCCGCGCTGCTGCGCAACCAGGTCGGGGCGCTCGTGCTGCTGTTGCTGGTACCGCTGGTCGGTGAGCTGATCATCCGGCTCATCCTGATCCTGCCGAGTGCCTTCGACGACATCCAGGACGCGGCCGGGTACCTGCCGTTCGACGCCGGTGCGCAGATGTACACGATGCTCGACCTCAACCAGGCACTCGACATCTTCGGCTACGACCCGCAGGGTCCCGTCGGCGGTGGCGTGACGTTCGCGGTGTTCACCGCCCTGATGCTCGCACTCGCCGGCGCCCTCTTCTCCCGCCGCGACGCGTAGCCAACCGCTTGTGCAGCTGGCGCTTGCTGTACGTGCGGCGCATGATCGTCCAGCGGGCCAGGTCCGTCATCATCTCCCAGCCGTAGTACTCCTCGGAGTCGTGGATGTCCCACAGCTCGCCGGGGCTGTGCCAGATGTAGGGGTACCAGTCCTTCATGGCCGCGGCGCGGTCGTCCGCGATCGCGGTGTGGCTCAGCTGTTGCTCGAACCACGCGGTTGCGCCGCCGCCCTCCTGCGCCTGCTCCACCAGGGCGGGGCTGACCCCGTAGCTGAACCTGTTCAGGACGTGGCGGAGCCGCGTTGCGGCGAGCTTGGCGGATGGCACCCGATTACTCTATGTAGTCGCGGTGGTCACAGAAAGTTGCCGCCGAGTAACCTCGCCCGAACGGCCGATGCCAGCGTCTCTGACGCAGCACTGGCCGGGGCCGAGGTTGACCCGTGCCAAGCCGCCGCCGTAGCGTGACCTTTGGTCGTAGTTGTACTTGGCGAAGGTTTCACCGCCCGCGAAGTCTGACAGCGGGCGCTTTGTGTGTTTCGGGCCTGGTCCGAAGCGGGCGCCTGGTGGCGACCCGGGGCCGCGACCTGCGGTTTCGACCAGCACACCCAGAAGGAGAGCCTCGTGGCTCAGGGCACAGTGAAGTGGTTCAACGCCGAAAAGGGTTTCGGCTTCATCGCACAGGACGGGGACGGCCCGGACGTGTTCGTGCACTACAGCGCGATCGACGCGTCCGGCTACCGGTCGCTGGACGAGGGGCAGCGGGTGGAGTTCACCCAGACCCAGGGCCAGAAGGGCCCGCAGGCGGAGAACGTTCACCCGGTCTGACAACAGACCCTGCGCAGGGGTGGTCACGGCTTCGGCCGGACCACCCCTGCGCCATGTTCGGGTACGGTCTGGCCATGGCGAAGGACAAGCCGCGACGCGAGGCCAAGAAGCCGAAGAAGGCCAAGAAGAAGGCCGCCGGACCAACCGCCGGTGCGGCCGGCACCGGTAGCAGCACCCCGCCGGTGTTCGGCCAGGGACAGTCGGCGCCCAAGGCCAAGTAAGTGCCTGGGCCGCCCCTGACCGAGCAGGCCAGCGCGCTGCTCGCCAAACCCAACCCGGCGGTGATCACGACCGTACGGCCGGACGGCCAGCCGGTGTCGGTCGCGACCTGGTACCTGTGGGAGAACGGTCGGGTCCTCGTCAACATGGACGAGGGGCGCCACCGGCTCGCCCACCTGCGCGCCGACCCGCGGGTCTCCCTGAGCGCGCTCGACGAGGCCGGCTGGTACTCCCACGTCAGCGTGCAGGGTCGGGTGGTCGAGATGTACGACGACGAGGGCCTCGCCGACATCGACCGGCTCGCCCAGCACTACACCGGCAAGCCGTACCGCAACCGGGACCGCGGCCGGGTGAGTGCCTGGATAGAGGTCGACAGCTGGCACGGCTGGGGATCGCCCAGATGACGTCGGCTGCCCCCGCGACCCCGGCACCCACCGGGCAAGAGTCGGTCCACCTCCGGTCGAGCGGGCGGTCTGGGTTGCTCTTCGCCGGCGCGTTCAACGGACTGATCCTGCCGGTCGGGTTCGGTCTGCTGCCGTGGGTTGCGGCGCGACGGCGCGACCTGATGGACGGCTACCAATATCCGCGGTGGCTCGTGGTCGTCGGCGTCGTGGCCTGGTTGGCCTCGGTCTACCTCGGCTACGAGCTGTTGACCACGCTCGGTGACCTGTGAGCGCTGCGGCGCAGCCCACCGTCGACCTGAACAGCGACCTCGGCGAGGGGTTCGGCGTGTGGCGGCTCGGCGACGACGCGGGGCTGCTCGAGGTGGTCACCAGCGCCAACGTCGCCTGCGGATTCCACGCCGGCGACCCGGCCACCATGCGCAGGGTCTGCAGTCAGGCTGCGGAGCGCAGCGTCGCCATCGGGGCGCAGGTGTCCTACCGCGACCTGGCCGGCTTCGGTCGCCGCTTCGTCGACGTGGAGCCGGGCGAGCTCACCGCCGACGTCCTCTACCAGCTCGGCGCGCTCGACGGGTTCGCGCGGGTCGCCGGCAGCACGCTCGCATACGTCAAGCCGCACGGCGCCCTCTACAACGCGATCGTGGCCCACGAGGCGCAGGCGGCCGCAGTGGTCGAGGCGGTGCGGCACTTCGACGCCGGGCTGCCGGTGCTCGGCCTGCCCGGCTCGCAGTGGTTGCGGCTCGCTGCCGAGGCCGAGCTCCGAGTGGTCGAGGAGGCGTTCGCCGACCGCTCCTACACCGCCGAGGGCACGCTGGTGTCGCGGCGCGAACCCGGCGCGGTGCTTGAGGACCCCGACGTCGTCGCCGACCGGAGTCTGCGCATGGTGCGCGACGGCGAGGTCGAGGCGGTCGACGGCAGTGTCGTCGAGGTGCGGCCGGCCTCGATCTGCGTGCATGGGGACACCCCCGGCGCGCTGGCGATGGCCCGCTCCGTACGGGCCGCGCTGGAAGGAGCGGGGGTACGCGTCGCCCCGTTCGCCGGTACAGCCGCCGCAGCGACCGCGAGGCCGGCGTGAGGCTGCTGGCCTGTGGTGACGCTGCGGTGCTCGCCGAGGTCGACGACCTCGAGCAGGCGATGGCGCTGCACGCCGCGGTCGTCGCCGAGCCGCCGCCCGGCGTCGTAGACCTGGTCCCGGCGGCGCGGACACTGCTGGTGCGCTTCGCCCCCGACAAGACGTCGCCGGGCGAGGTTGCGAAGCGGCTGCGGTCAGTGCGTTCGGTCGACCAAGGAGCGGGGTCCGACGCCGACGAGGTCGTGCTCGAGGTGACGTACGACGGGCCGGACCTGGCCGACGTCGCCGAGCTCACCGGGCTCTCGGAGCAGGAAGTCGTCGAGCTGCACACCACTGGCGCGTGGACGGTCGCGTTCGTGGGCTTCGCGCCCGGGTTCGGCTACCTCGTTGGCGGCGACGAGCGACTGCACGTGGCCAGGCGGAAGGAGTCGCGGACCGCGGTGCCGGTCGGTTCGGTCGGCCTGGCCGGCGAGTTCTCCGGCGCGTACCCGCGCGAGTCGCCCGGCGGCTGGCAGCTGATCGGGCGCACCGAGGCGCGCCTGTGGGACGTCGACCGGGACCCGCCGGCGCTGCTGGTGCCGGGCACGCGGGTCCGGTTCGAGGCGGCGGGATGATGCAAGCAGTCGATGCAGCGGTCGAGGTGCTGCGGACGGGGCCGCTGACGACCGTGCAGGACGGCGGCCGGCCGGGCCTGGCGGCGCTGGGCGTTTCCGCCTCCGGCGCCGTGGACCGCGACGCGTACCGCTTGGCCAATGCCTTGGTGGGCAATCCGGGCGACGCCGCCGTGCTCGAGGTGACCCTTGGTGGGCTCGAGCTCCGCGCCCGCGACCGGGTCACCGTCGCCGTCACTGGCGCGGTCGGGCCGTTGACCGTGTCCGGGCGCGGCGCCGACACCCACCGGGCGGTCGACGTCCCGGCTGGAGCAGAGCTGGCCCTCGCCCCGCCCGAGGCAGGGCTGCGCAGCTATGTCGCGTTGCGCGGCGGGGTGGCGACCGACCCGGTGCTGGGCTCGCGCAGCACCGACCTCATGGCCGGGCTGGGCGCGCCGCTGCGCGAAGGGGACCCGCTCCCGGTCGGGCCGACCCCGGCGGGCGACGTGCCCGCCGTCGACGTTGCCGCCGTACGGGCGCCCACCGGCGGCGAGATCGAGCTGCGGCTCGTGCTCGGTCCGCGCGACGACTGGTTCACCGATGCGGCGATCCGGGCGCTGGCCGAGGAGCCGTTTGTCGTCACCGGCGACAGCAACCGGGTCGGGATGCGCCTGGACGGGCCAGAGCTTGAGCGCGGCCGCGACGACGAGCTGCCCAGCGAGGGCACCGTGCCGGGCAGCCTGCAGGTGCCCACCAGCGGGCAGCCGGTGCTGTTTCTCGCCGACCACCCCGTCACCGGCGGCTACCCGGTGATCGGAGTGGTCCGCGGTTCCGACCTGCCGGCTGCGGCCCAGGCCCGGCCGGGGCAGCGGATCCGGTTCCGACCCGAGCGAAGGGCAGCCCTGTGACTGAGCTGGCGCCTCCGGACAGCCCGGCCGCCCTGTCGCCCGCCGAGGCCAGGGCGTTGTTCCGGGCCGGGCTGCGCACCTCGACCGCGGGCTGGTGCGCCGGCTGGACGCAGGCCAACCTGATCGCGGTGCCGCAGGCGTTGGCGTACGACCTGCTGGTGTTCGCCCAGCGGAACCCGCAGTCGTGCCCGGTGCTCGACGTCGGCGAGCCCGGCCAGGTGCGGACCGCGCTGCACCACGGCGACCTGCGCACCGACCTGCCGGCGTACGCCGTTTACCGAGACGGGGAGCTGGTCGACCAGCCGGACGAGGTGGTCGGGCCGTGGCGCGACGACATGGTGACGTTCCTGATCGGCTGCAGCTTCACCTTCGAGCGGGCGCTGGTCGAGGCGGGGGTGCCGGTGCGACACCTCGACCGTGGTGGCAACGTCGCGATGTTCCGCACGTCGCTGCCGTGTCGGCCGGCCGGGGCGATCAGCGGGCCGCTGGTCGTGTCGATGCGGCCGGTGCCGGCCGAGCTGGTGGCGACCGCGGTCCAGGTGACCGGGCGCTACCCGGCGGTGCACGGCGCGCCCGTCCACGTCGGCGACCCGGCCGGGCTCGGGATCGCCGACCTGGATGCGCCGGACTTCGGCGACCCGGTCGAGGTCCGTGACGGTGAGGTGCCGGTGTTCTGGGGCTGCGGGGTGACGCCGCAGGCCGCGGTGATGGCGTCGCGACCCGAGTTCGCGATCGCGCACCTGCCCGGCCACATGGCGATCACCGACGCCCGCGACTCGTCGTACCTCGTCCCCTGACCGCCGGACGCCCAGAGCTCCGCGGTCACACGCCCCGTTACGTGCCTTGTGGTTCCCTTCCGAGGCGTCGACGCCTCGCCAAGGAACACTTTGCCCCGTCACGGGGCGTGTGGCGCCAGGGGTGCCCAGGCGGCGGTCAGTCGAGGGAGGGGCGGAGGGTCTCCCGGATCCGGGTCAGGAGCCGGGACACCTGCATCTGGCTGAGCCCCAGCTCGGCGGCGATCTCGGACTGGGTACGGCCTTGCGCGACCCGCAGCTCCAGGATCAGTCGGTCCCGGGAACGCAGCTCTTCGATTGCCGGCTCCAGCGACAGCCGCGCTTCGGCCAGCGCAAACCCGTCGTCCTGCTCGGGGAGCAGCTGGCCCAGCCCGGCGCCGCCCTCCTGGTCGTCCAGCGGAGCGTCCAGCGACGTCGGGGTGAAGCACCCGCGGGTGCTCAGCGCCTCGATGACCGTCTCCTCGTCGAGGTCGAGGTGGTCGGCAACCTCGCTGGTGGTGGGCGAGCGGCCGAGCTCGGCCGTGAGATCTTCGTTCCCGGCGCTGACCCGCGCCTGGGCCTCCTGGATGCGCCGCGGCGGCCGGACCGCCCACCCGGAGTCACGGAAGTGACGCTTCACCTCGCCGGCGATGGTGGGGACGGCGTACGCCAGGAAGTCCACGCCCTGACCCACCTCGAAGCGACGCACCGCCTTGATCAGGCCGATGGACGCCGCCTGCTCGAGGTCGTCGAGCGGCTGGCCGCGCTCACCGAACCGGCGGGCGATCGAGCGCGCGATCGGGAGGTTGAGCTCGATGACGCGGTCCTGCAGCTGCGACCGCTCCTTGTCGGGTGCCAGCGCCGCATCGGCGAGCAGCTTGGCGGTCAGGTCGGCTCGTCGCTCGGCGCCCTCGACGGGGGCGGGCTCGTGCACGGTCTGAACCACGGTTGCAGGCTAGGCACCACGGCACGACGCCGCAATGAACTTGGGCAGGTCGTTACGGCAATGCCGTCGCCATCCGAGCGACTGCCTCGGAAAGGATGACGGCGCTGGTCCCGAAATTGAGCCGCACCCAACCGTCGCCGGGTGACCCGAAGCTCGTACCCGGCTCCAGCGCGACCCGTCCCTTGGCGAGGAACAGGTCCCGCGGTCCGGCCCCTGGTCCGATCGCTCGGCAGTCCAGCCAGGCGAGGAACGTCGCCTCGGGCGGCGACCAGGAAACGGCCGGCAGCTGCTCGCGAACCAAGGCGCCGAGCTGCTCGCGCCGGCCGTCCAGGGTCTCGACCAGCGCGGCCAGCCACTCGTCGCCATCTGTCAGGGCGGCCACCGTCGCGAGCACGCCGAAGTGGCCGACCCGCCACCGTCCGTCCGGAGGTAGCCGGCGCATGACGGCCCGCATTCGGTCAGAGGCGGTGACGACCGCTGCGCACTTCAGCCCGGCCAGGTTAAAGGCCTTGCTCGCCGACAGCAGGCTGATGCCGACGTCGGCGCTGCCAGGCACGGTGAGGAACGGCGTGAAGGTTGCCCCCGACAGCACCAGAGGGGCGTGGATCTCGTCAGCGATGACCGTGACGTCGTGCTCGGCCGCCAGCCGCGCCACGGCCGCGAGCTCGTCGGGGTCGTGCACCCGGCCCACCGGGTTGTGCGGGCTGCAGAGCACGTACGCCCGCGGCCGCTGCCGGAACGCCGACTCGAGCGCGTCGAGGTCGAGCGCCCAGGTCTCGTCCCGGTCCTGCCGCAGCGGCGCCTCGACCAGCCGGCACCCGACCTCCTCGACCCAGTGGAAGAACGGTGGGTACACCGGCGGGCTGACCACCACCGCGTCGCCCGGGTCGCACACCGCGCGCAGGACCTCGACCGCGGCGACCCCCACGTCGGTGAGCCCGGCCACGGCGTCCGGGTCGATCCGCCAGCCCCAGTGCCGGTCCGCGAACCCGGCCACCGCTTCGCCGAGCGCCGGGGCCGTCATCGCGTAGCCGGTGTCGGACCGCGCCACCGCCTCCGCCAAGGCATCGCGCACCACCGGAGCGAGTCCGAAGTCGGTCTCGGCCACCGGCAACGGCAGCACGTCATCGTCGTACGTCCGCCACTTCGCGCTACGCCGCCGGCGCAGCGTCTCGATGTCGTCCACGGGCAGCGGTACGGCGATCTCGCCCGGGTTCACCGCCACATCGTACGGAGCCCGGGAGACGCCCTAGGGTCTGCCGGGTGAGCGGGTCCGAGCCGGTGCCCTCTGCCCCACTGCACGTGGTGGTGGTCGGTTCCGGTCCGGCCGGCTTCTACGCGGCGCAGGCGCTGCTGGCTGTCGCGGAGCCGGCGGTCCGCGTCGACATGATCGAGCGGCTCGCCACTCCCTGGGGCCTGGTGCGGTCCGGGGTGGCGCCCGACCACCCCAAGATCAAGTCTGTCGCCAACACCTTCGTGGAGATCGCGGGGCACGAGCGGTTCCGGTGGTACGGCAACCTCGACCTCGGCGCCGACGTCACGAGGGACGAGCTGCTGAGCGCGTACGACGCGGTCGTCTACGCGGTGGGGTCGCAGACCGACCGCCGCCTCGGCGTGCCGGGCGAGGACCTGCACGGCAGCATCGCGGCGACCGACCTGGTGGGCTGGTACAACGGGCACCCGCACTACCGGGACGTCGTGCCGGCGCTGCACCACTCCCGTGCCGTCGTCGTCGGCAACGGCAACGTCGCCCTCGACGTCGCCCGCATCCTGTGCTCCGAGCTCGACGACCTCAGGCGCACCGACATCGCGGACCACGCCCTCGAGGCGCTGGCCGACAGCGCCGTACGGGAGGTGGTCGTGCTCGGCCGCCGCGGCCCCGTGCAGGCGACCTGGACCACGCTGGAGCTGCGCGAGCTGGGGCACCTGATCGACGCGGACGTCGTCGTGGAGCCATCCGGTGCGCTGGACGTCAGCGACGACGCGCTGCCGCCGGTGGTGCGCCGCAACTTGGCAGCGCTCCGCACGCTGGTCGACCGGCCGGCGCGGTCGGGCGTGCGCCGGCTGGTGTTCCGTTTCCTACGCTCCCCGGTCGCCCTGCACGGCGCGGACCGGGTGGAGCGGGTGCAGATCGGGTGCAACGAGCTGGTCGCCGACGACACCGGCCGGCTGCGGGCCCGCGACACCGGTGGTCGCGAGGAGCTCGACGCCGGGCTCGTGGTGCGGGCGGTCGGCTACCTCGGGGTGCCGGTCGACGACCTGCCCTTCGACCCGGCCGCCGGCCACATCAGCCACGACCAGGGCCGGGTCGTCGGGCGCGACCGCGAGTACGTCGTCGGCTGGATCAAGCGCGGGCCTACCGGTGTGATCGGGACGAACAAGAAGGATGCCCGCGAGACGGTCCAGCGTCTGCTGGTCGACCTCGCACCGGCAGGACCCCGGGACAGGGCCGCCGACCGGCCCGAGCGGCTGGAGGCGTGGCTGCTGTCCCAGCAGCCGGAGCTGGTCACCGATGTCGGCTGGCGGGCGATCGACTCGGTCGAGCGGAAGGCCGGCGAGCCGCACGGCCGCCCGCGGGTCAAGCTGGTCCGGACCGAGGACCTGCTGGACGCCGCCCGCAAGCATGCGCCCGGCTCGTCCGGTTCATCCGCCCGGTGAGTACGCGACCTTCCGGCGGCAAGCGACAAACGGGTGGCGGGGCATCATCCGAACGGTCAGTCTTGAGACCGAAATCGCGCTCATCAGTGCCAGTTTCGCGGCCGTCGGCAATACTGAGTGCCTGTTCACCCGTACCTGCTGATACGACCCGGAGGCCATCATGACAAAGCGACTCGTCTCCATCGTCGCTGCCACCGTGTTCGCCGGAGGCATCGCGCTCAGCACTGGCGGCGCCACAACCGCCGCGTCGGCCGGCAACTCCTGGGACCGGGTCGAGGTCGGCAACTCCTGGGACCGGGTCGAGGTCGGCAACTCCTGGGACCGGGTCGAGCTCGGCAACTCCTGGGACTAACCCCGGACCCGCCAGTCCGGGTCTGACTTCGGGGCGGTGATCCGGTCGTGGAACGGCGTGTCACCGGCTACACCATCGCGCTGGCGGTGGGAGCTGTCCTCGTCGGCGGGGGCGCCTTCTTCCTCGAGCCGGATCCGCTAGGACAACCCGACTGGGTTTGGCTGGCGGTCCTCGCGCTCGGTCTCGCGGCCGCTGAGCACCTGCGGGTGCGGTTTCGGCGCGGCGAGGACGTCGACGCGATCACGCTGTTCGAAGCGGTGCTGGCGCCGCTGATCTTCGCGTTCTCGACCCCCGTGGTCGTGGTGACGGTCGCGGTCGCCCAGGCCATCACCGCCCTGGTCCGGCGTGCCGCGCTGATGAAGGCCGCGTTCAACGTCGCGATGTGGTCGCTGGCCGCTGGAGTGGGCAGCCTCGTCTTCACCGTCCTCGTCGACGTCTCGACGGTCTCCCTGGAGTCCTTGGCGTACTTGACCGTCGCGCTGACGGCAGTAGCGGTGGTCAACAACATCGCCTTCACGTACGTGCTAGCGCTAGCCGGCCAGCAGTCGTTCGTCTCCGTGCTGCGCGGCCTGACCCCGGTCATCGTGCCGGGCTGGATCGGCGGCTGGTTCGTCAACCTGCTGATGGGCCTGCTGTTCGTGATGGCCTACGTCGGAAGCCCGGCCGCGGTGTTGCTGTTCCCGGTCCCGCTGGCGATGCTGCACCTCGCCTACCGGGGCTACGTCTCCGCCCGGGCCGACCGGCTGCGGCTGGCCGGGCTCCGCGAGGCGGCGAAGGTGCTGTCCGAGCCGCTGGACCCGCGGCAGGCGATCGCCGGCTTCCTGCGCGAGGTGGCTCGCAGCTTCGAGGCTCGGGCCGCCGCGCTCGTCCTGCACACCGAGGGCGGCGAGCACGAGGCGTACGTGCTGGTGCCCGGGGACGGCGGCGCGGCGGACCCGGTGACGCCGCGAGAGGCGCGCCAGCTGGAGGCGCACCTCGCGGACCAGCCAGGCCCGATCCGGGTCACCCACACCGACGGGAGCAGGCTGGCGCTGCTGCTCGCCAAGGCGGGCTGGCGGGACTGCATGGGGGCGCCACTGATCAGCGAGCGTCGGCGGATCGGCGCCGTGGTCGTCTTCGACCAGACCGGGCTGGAGAGCACCGCCGCCGCCGACCTGGTCGTGCTCGAGGCGTTGGCGCGCGAGACCGCGCAGACGATCGCGCGAGGCCGGCTGATCGAACGGGTGCTGGACGAGCGGCGCAAGCTCGACCAGATCGTGAGCACCGCCTCGGACGGCATCTTCACCCTCGGCGAGGACGGCCAGGTGACCACCTGGAACCCGGCGTGCGAGCGGATCACCGGCCTGGCCGCGGCCGACGTACTCGGCCGCACCGACGCGCTGGAGCGGCTGCGGGCGGTGACGTCGGGTGGTGCTCCGGTCGACGTCGTCCGGTGGGCGGCCGACCCCAGCCTGCCGCGGGACGTCCGGATCACCGCTACGGACGGCACGGAGCGCCGGCTGTCGTGCTCGATCACCCCCGCGGCAGGTGCCAACGGCGACACGGCGGCGTTCGTCGTGGTCGCCCGCGACATCACCCCCGCCGAGGAGTACGAGGAGCTCCGTACCCAGTTCAGTGAGCTGATGCAGGTGCAGGCCGCCCAGCGGCTGGTGGTCGAGCACCTGCAGCGGGCGGTTGCTCCCGACGCGCCCGTCGTCGAGGGCGCCGACATCGCCGTCACCTATCTGGCGTCCGACCCGGCGCAGCCGACGGGTGGCGACCTGTACGACTGGCAGCTGCTGCCGTCGGGCGAGCTGCACGTCGCGGTGGTCGATGCCATCGGGCACGGTGTGGTGGCAACCAAGGCGGCACTGACCGTCATGCACACGCTCCGGTTCGCGGCGCTGGAGGGCACCGAGCTGGAGCGGCTGATCGCCCGCGCGGACGAGCTGCTCTCCGCCCAGGAGGTCGACCTGGCGGCCACCGTGGTGCTGGCCCGCTACCACCCGTCGACGGGAGCGCTCCGGGTGGCCAGCGGCGGCCACCCGCCGGCGCTGCTGGTGAGCACGGAGGGCCGGGTCACCCAGCTGGCAACGACCGGCGGCGCTCTCGGCTGGCCGGGCGTCGGCAGCGACAACGTGGTGACCGCGCACCTGGCCGTCGGCGAGACTCTGGTGCTCTACACCGACGGGCTGATCGAGGCCCGCAAGGACGTCCTCGAGGGCATGGAGGAGCTGGTCCGGCACGCCGGCGAGGTGTCACACCTGCCGGCCGGGCAGTACGCCAACGAGCTGGTCGAGCGAGCGCTGGCCGGCGCCGAGCGGCGCGACGACAGCCTAGCGCTGGTGATCCGCCGCACTCACGAGCTCTCTCCGGTCCTCCCTGCGCAGGTGCCGACCGAGTCGGCCTCGGGGTAGGTCGGCGTCCCGTCATGCCACCGATCGGCTGATGGTCAGGTGGTCGATGGCCCCGGCGAAGGCGCTGTCGGCGTCGGTGCTCCCTGGCTTCTTGCCGACCCAGACGTCCGCGGTGTTGCGGATGCCGGACATTGGCCTTGGGTACCCTTTGGCCGCACCGAAGATCGGAACGTTCTGACTGCCATTGTGCCGGATCTTTACGATCGTCAGGGACAGAGCTCTCGGCTTCCAGCCGCAGGCGATGCGGTAGTTCGTCTTTGGCTCGAGGAAGGTCTGGTTGGAGTCGAAACTGCGTTGGGCAGAAGCACCGTCGACCTTGCCCCTGTAGCTGCACACGATCGACATGTCCTTGCGCATCGAGATCTTCCACTGCGCGCGATCGGTGATGAGTCCCTTCTGCGCGATGTTAGGGCTGGCGTTGTCGCGGAGGGGGCTGTTTGCGGAGTTGTCGGGTCGGACATAGATCGACACCTCGAACCGGCTTCTGCCGGCCGGGTTGAAGTACTTGCGGTGCGGGATCCGCACCGAGCTCTTGCTGGCATGCACCTCGCCGTCGCTCGGGTCGCCGTCGTTCCAGCCAGGGAAATCCAGGGCATTCGTTCCGTTTCGAGCCACCTTGGCGACTCGGGTCACGTTGGTGCCGATGTTCAGGATCCCGTCGTCACGAGGATGGGCTTGACTGGTTCCTGGTTTGATGGCGCTCGGGGTGTAGCGGGTCGATCCACGGATGGGAATCCGGTCCAGCACCCACCGGCCCTCCGGCTGAACCGCCGGTTGACCTCGGCCTTGCCAGGTCGAGACGTCCTTCACCCACGCCGACGCCGGGGCGCCCGCCAGACCGGCAACCACAACCGCGGTCGCCGTCATGAAACCTGCCGCTGCTACGGCCCGTCGATGTGCCATTACCCGACCTTCCCGCCAACAGCCGGCTCGGTGGCGCCGACTCGCTTTCCCAGCAACGTAACCCGCAGACCCACCCGCTGTACCCTAAACAGCCGGAATGGGTTGGCGGCTGGGCTCAGCCGTCGGTTCCGGCCACGACCACCCGGTCACCACCGGCGCGCTTGGCGGCGTACATCGCCTGGTCCGCCTGGTGCAGCCAGGCCGACGGCTCGACCGGCCGGCTGCGGTCGGCAACCCCGATCGACAGCCGCAGGTGCCCACCCGGGTCCAGCTCAGCCACGGTGCTGCGCACCCGCTCGCCGATCCCGGCGAGCAGCTCGGCGTCGTGGTCGGGGACCGCGGCGAGCAGCACGAACTCGTCCCCGCCCAGCCGGGCCACCACGTCGTCGGCGCGGCTCGCGGTCTGCAGGCCCTGCGCAACGATCTGCAGCAGGTCGTCGGCCAGCACATGGCCGAGGGTGTCGTTGACCTGCTTGAAGCCGTCGATGTCGACGAGCAGGAGGGCCCACTGCTGGCCGGTCGCGTCGAGTGCCGCAGCGTCCATCAGCGGCGCCAGCCCACGGCGGTTGAGCACGCCGGTCAGCTCGTCGTGGCGGGTGAGCCCGTCGAGGACCCGCTGCCGGATCTGCATCTCGTCCTGGCTCAGGTGCAGGTCGAGCACCCCGCGCATCACCTCGTCCCAGCCGACCTCGCGGCTCTCCCAAAGTGCGGCGAGCCGGCCGACGTCCGAGTCGGGGTCGGCGCACTCCGGCGTCGTGCAGCGGACCCGCTCCCACAGGTAGCCGGCCAGCGCGTCGGCGTCGCCGTCCATCTGCTCGGCCACGTCCCGCTCAGCCGTGCAGACCCCGCGGGCGTCCTCGGTCCGATCGAGCCGGAGCAGCGCCCGCAGCCTGGACGCCCGCAACGCCGGCTCCAGCGACCGCAGCCTCGCCAGGTCCGGCCGGCTCAGGGTGCGGTCGAGGACCGGCAGCGCCCGCTCCGCCTCGCCGGACCAGGCGTCGACCATGGCCTCCCACAGCTCGACCGGGAGCCGCTGGGTGACGTGCTCCGGCACGGTGGCGGCGGCGTCGCCGGCGAGGCTCCGCGCCCGCGACAGCAGACCGTCGTCGGCCTCGTACGGCGGTCGGCGCGCCGGCCGCAGCGCCTCGCGGAGGGCGGCCTCGGCGGTGTTGCGCGCGATGAGGTAACGCTCGTACGGCGTGGTCAGGTCGGGGCTCAGCCGGCGGCAGAGCTGGCCGAGCTCGAGGCTGCGCAGCCGCAGGCTGAGCCGAGTAGCAGTGACCCACATGTCGATCAGCGCGCCGGTCCACCGCGCGTCCTCGAACACCTCGTCGCCGGCCCGGGCCAGCAGCCGCTCCGCCTGCTGGTGCAGGTCGAGACCGCGGCGCAGGTCGCCGCTGTCGCGGGTCAGCCCGGCCATCACGCTCAGCGCGAGCGCGGTCAACGGATCGGACTTGGCCGACTGGCTCTGCTCGAGGCAACGCCCGGCCGCCTCGGCGGCCTCGGGACCACGGCCGGCGCTGGCGTGCGCAACCGCTTGGGTGTAGAGCGCCCGGGCCGCCCAGCGTGGCTCGTCGTCACGCCCCTGCCGCGCGGCCTCCACCTCGGCGACGACCGCGTCGGCGTCGCCGGCACGAGCGCGATCGATCCACGCGTCGAACTCGTCGACCCCGGCCGGGGTATGGGTCGTCGGCACGGTGGTCATGGTCGGGGCCCCCGGGTCGCTCGTCGCTGGTACGCAGAACCGCACCTTAGGGTGTCCAGCGTGCGCCGCCAACCACTGCCCCACATGCCAGCGGACTCATCCGAGCAGGACCTGGGCCGGCGGTTGGCGGACCTCGACGGCCGGCTGCGCGGCCTCGGCTCGGTGCTGGTGGCGTTCAGCGGCGGCGCCGACTCTGCGTTCCTGCTGGCGGCCGCCGCCCGGTCGCTCGGCACGGACGCGGTCGTTGCCGCGACCGCGCGCTCGCCGTCGCTGCCGATCGCCGAACGTCGTGCCGCGGCGGCGTTCGCGAGCCAGCTCGGTGTCCGGCACGTGACCCCAGAGACGTACGAGCTCGACCGCGAGGGCTACCGCGCCAACGCCGGGGACCGCTGCGCCTTCTGCAAGTCCGAGCTGCTCGAGACCCTCGTGCCGCTCGCGGCGAGCCTCGGGCTAGCGGTGGTGGCCACCGGCACCAACGCCGACGACGCGCGGGCCGGGTTCCGGCCCGGCATCGCTGCGGCCGCTGCCCGCGGGGCGGTGACGCCGCTGCTCGAGGCCGGGCTCACCAAGGCCCAGGTACGGGCGGCGTCTCTCCGCTGGGGGCTGGGCACCTGGGACAAGCCGGCCGCAGCCTGCCTGAGCTCGCGCATCGCGTACGGCGTGCCGGTCAGCAAGGAGCGCCTCGCACGGGTGGAGCGCGCCGAGGTCGCCGTCCGGAGCGCGCTCGCGACTGCCGGGACGGTCGTGCAAGACATGCGGGTGCGCGACCTCGGCGCGCTGGCTCGGGTGGAGGTCGACCGGGCCGCGGTCGGACAGGTGGCGGCAAACCCCGCGGTGGCGGCCGCGGTCCGCGCCGCTGGCTTCGACGCCGTGGAGGTCGACCCGCGCGGGTTCCGGTCCGGCGCGATGAACGAGCTGCTGCCCGATCCCGCGCGCTGGCGCTGAGCGTAGGCTGCAGCGCGTGCCGACGGGCAAGGTCAAGTGGTACGACCCCGACAAGGGCTTCGGCTTCCTCAGCACCGACGAGGGCGGCGACGTCTTCGTCCGGTCCGCCGCGCTGCCGGCCGGGACCGAGACGCTGCGCTCGGGGAGCCGGGTCGAGTTCGGCGTCGTCCAGGGACGTAAGGGCGACCAGGCGCTGCAGGTGCGGGTGCTCGACGCGCCCCCATCGGTCGTCCGGGCGCGGCGCAAGTCGCCCGAGGACATGACCGTGATCGTCGAGGACCTGATCCGGCTGCTCGACCGGATCGGCAACGGCTACCGGCGCGGGCGGCACCCGGAGGGGCGTACCGCCGGCAACACCGCCCAGCTGCTCCGCGCCCTCGCCGACGAGCTCGACACCTGAGGCAGTCCGGCCCAACCCGCCCTTTGCCACAAGCCCCGTAACGGGGCGCGTGGTGCCGTTCCGGGGCATCGACGCCCCGGAAAGGAACGCGCAGCACCGTTACGGGGCGTGTGGACCTGTGGGTCCCCGCGGCCCGGCTGGCTCGGGGGGTGCTGGCGCGCTGCGCTGGCGGCGGAGCAGGACCAGGCTGCGGACGACGAACGCGGTCCAGCCGAGCAGCAGCGCGGCCGCGATGCCGAGGCTTAGCCTCGGCAGCGAGAGCGGCAGGGCGATGCCGAGGAACCCGCCCACCACCCACGACAGCTGCACCAGGGTCTCCGCGCGGGCGAACACGCTGGTCCGTACGTTCTCCGGCACCCCGTCCTGGATCAACGCGTCCAGCGACAGCTTGCCCAGCGACTGACAGATCCCCACGGTGAGACCGAGGGCCATCGCGATCGGCAACGAGTACGCCACCGCGGCGACCACCACCA
>Ga0180121_10000374_pt1 | contig 18520 bp, 15 predicted proteins | sample AntDrymUQ5402106_2_FD_129676 | JGI IMG/M metagenome (GOLD analysis project Ga0180121, IMG submission 129676) | Polar desert sand microbial communities from Dry Valleys, Antarctica - metaG UQ540 (21.06) (version 2) (version 2) | ecosystem: Environmental > Terrestrial > Soil > Desert | place...
ATAATTGCTTTTAACTCGACCATAATCTCATCTTCTATTAAAAAATCCGCTCTCCTTAAACCAACATTATTGCCTTTATAAAAAATTGGCATCTCAACTTCTCTTTGATGAGCTATGTCGTTTTCTCTCAATTCAATTGACAGACACCTTTGATAGATAACTTCCTGAAAACCATTTCCTAATGTATTGTGTACTTCCATTGCACAACCAATAATTCGATATGTAATTTTATCTTGTTCCTCTTTTGTCTTACCCTGATTTTTAAGGATGTCTGAACCTTGATTCTCAGGATTTTCAAGATGTTCTTGATTTATTGATTTATTACTCATCGTAGTATCCTCCTATTAATAATTTTAATAAATTTATCAGAAATAATTCATAATTTAATTTATTGTCTGCTCCATAATTTTGACCATGATTTTCAGGATTTTCAAGATGTTCTTGATTTATTGATTTATTACTCATCGTAGTTTCCTCCTAATTATAATTCCAGCTCATGACAATCATGTAAATCCATTAATCTTAAAAAAATCCTGGTTCAGACATTTTCCTGGTTCAGACAATGTTATAAAATCCCTTTGTCACTTTCTTCTCTTCTTCTGTAACTTTAAAATCTTTATCATTCATTGAGGAAAGATTTACATACAGCTGATTCTTATCCAATATCTCAACTAAATGCCGCTTCTGCTCCGCTAATCCCAATGCCTTAAACTCTTCTATATGCTCATCCTGCTTTTTCAAATCTACATTGTAGTTCAAAAATGACTTAGACTTCATCTCTTCCCAGATCTTCAATAATGCTTTAGTGTCTTTAGCTGATTCTATCCGCTCTATGAATGTTTGATTGTATTTCTTCAGCTCGAGGTAAAGGAAAGTGTCTTTTAAATTAAGTTTACCTAATACTTTGGTATTCCTTTCAATACAAATATCAATATGTTCGTCAAGTTGTTCTACCAAAATAAATTGTCTCATGCCGCTATCTTCTTTATTTAATTCTAAAACAGCATGTGCTGTCGTTCCACTGCCAGCATGAAAGTCCAGAATAATATCATTATCCGAAGTCATTAGTTTTAAAGTATCAAATACTGTGTACAGAGACTTTGGAAAACTGAAGGCTTCATGTCCCAAAGTCTTTTCAAGAAGTTTTGTTCCAAAGTGATATGCATGGTATTCTTTTTTTATCCAATGTGTTTTTACAACTTGATCTTCTCTTAGTTTCTCGAATAATACTATTTTATCGTCTTCAAGGGAAGCAATTATTTTATTATTATTTTTTAATTTTAAAAATGTTTTTTCAGATGTTTTCCAAGTTCTTTCAACTCCTTTATCTGTTATCGGAAAAACCTTATTGTAGTTATCTAATTCCTCAATGCTGAAATTTTTTAAATCCTTACTAACATAAATTGGATAATAAAAATGAGGTTTGTTTTCCCTAAGACTATATTTTCCGTCTGTTAATCTAATAAAATTTTTTAGCCGATACTTAACTCCATCATCATCCTTCTTATCATATCTTTTAACTAACTCTTTATCTAGAATAACGCTTTCAAAATCAGCAAGGTTTTTATTTTTTGCGTAAACTAACATAAATTCATTTGATGTTCCGAAAAATTTTTCCTGATTTCTTCCTTCGGGTTTATGAACCACTGATACAATGCCAATTCTATTATCTCTTCCAAATATCTCATCTGCTATTACTCCTAAGTAAAATAATTCAAAATGATCAATCGCAATCGCAATAAATCCATCTTGTTTTAAGAATAGTTTGGCAATCTCTAATCTATTCTTTACAAAAGTATACCATGTAGAATGTTTAAATGAATTATTGTATGTAAAAGTCTCTGCATCTCCACCCGTATTATATGGCGGATCAATATAAATCAGCTTCACCTTCCCCGCAAATTCTTCTTTCAGAGAATGCAGAGCCAAAAGGTTATTACCTTTGATAATCAGGTTATCTGTTATAGTGCCTTCTTCATTCCGGTTGAATTTATCGAATGGCTTTTCGTCTTTGGCAGAGTATCGCTTTGCATTGGTGAGAACTTTCGGTTCGAATAGCTGCGTGATTTCATCCTGAGCAAGTGTTTCATTGAAGAATATTTCTTCGCGTTTGTCTTCTTCTTTGCTTTGTCCTCCTTCAAGCACGCAGTCTTTGAACGGCCACACTAAAGCGACTTCATTGCGCTGCTTCAGATACTTGCCGTCTATTGTTAAACCCACTTTATTCTTGTAAGCCGTGTAGCTGTCATTGAGATAATTCTTTTGCTCCAGAAACTTAATGAACAAAGACTGATTGAATACCAGGACATCTTTTACCTTAAGAAAAAACTTGGCTTTAAGTACTTTATCATCGAGCAAGAGTTCAACTAATTTTTCATCAAAGTTTTGTGCTTTACTTATTACCACCCACTTTTTTAATTCACCTTCATCCGAAACAAATTCAGATTCTTTCTTAAGTTGTTTTTCTAAATTTTCGTATAAATCCATATTCTGATAGTATAAGTTGATTTAAATATAAAGTTAGGCAAGGAATAAAAAGGACTTTTGCAAATTAATTATTATGATTTATAATATCAACGGATTGAGTTTTTGAATAAACAAAAATATGCCCCCGGCTTATACCATTTTTTACACACAAAATCCTCACTTAGCTTTATTATCTTACACTCAATGGAATTGGTAAAAAAATTTCTTGAGAATGAACTTCACTTAAACCCGGCGGAATATTTACATAAATTTATTCTTTATGAAAAGCTTCTTCTCGAATGGAATAAAAAGGTAAATCTTATTTCCCGAAAATCTGTATCGATAGAAGATCATATTCTGAATTCAATTTTTTTTCTTACAAAATATAAATTTGATAAAATTTCAAGTATTGCAGATATCGGCACAGGCGGCGGATTCCCAGGAATACCTCTTAAGATATTGTTTCCTGAAATTGAATTTGAATTAATTGACTCAATTCAAAAAAAGATAGTTGCTGTAAATGATATTATTGAAAAAATGAATTTGAAAAAAATCAAAGCTATTTACGGAAGAGCGGAAGAGATTTCGGAAGAAAGCATGTATAAAAAAAAGTTTGATATTGTAATTTCGAAAGCAGTCGCGCCACTTGATGAACTTTATATATGTGGAAAGACTTTCTTAAATAACAAAGGAGAAATGCTTTGTATTAAAGGAGGTAACATCGAAGTTGAAATCAATTCATTAAAGAAATTGAAGTATAAATTTCAAATTAAAGTAATTAACTTTGATTTTGAGGAATTGTACAAGATCGAAGGCAAGAAGCTGGTTATAATAAATTGAATAGCCCCGAGCTTTAGCTCGTGGCTATTTAAGAAATTAATCTGAATAAGTTTAGATGCTCCCCAATTTGCAAAGCGTAACACAGGAATTTTAATTTATAAATTAATCCGATTCTTAACTTTATGATAGTTAAAACATTTCAAACAGCGGCATTACTTTTTATGTTAACGCAATTTGCTCTTGCCCAGACCTACGAAGTCAGCGGTACCATCGCCGATGCAAAAACAAACAAGCCGCTTGAGTTTGTAACCGTGAAGACAGCCGATACATCCTACGGAACAACTGCCGACAATGCAGGTAAATATTTTTTAAGATTAAAGCCAGGCGGCTTTAAACTGATCTTTTCCTATATAGGTTACCACACCGATACATCCTACATTTATATCGAAAATAAAAATATCGAAAGGAACATTTTTCTTAATCCTTCCGAACTGATGACCGAACAGATCGACGTTTTCGGTGAAGATCCTGCATATGAGATCATAAGAAAAGCAATCAGGTACAAGAAAGAGTTCAAAAAAAATCTGAATGAATATGAATACGATGCATATTCAAAATTTGTGATAAGATCCAACAGAAGCGACATACCTAAGAAAGACATTGAAAAAGATTCGGAAGGCAAAGATAAAATGCCCATCTACGGAATTCTGGAATCTGAAACAAAAGGATATTTTAAAAAACCGGATCTTGAAAAACAGATAGTTACAGCGAAGCGCGAGACTGCAAACATTACAAGAGGATTTGCTCTTCCCTTGATCGTAAATTTCTATGACGAAAAAGTGGACTTTGGTGAATTCAAAATTCCGACTCCATTGGCTGACAACGCTTTTGATAATTATGAATATAAGCTCAAAGGAACAACTTCAATTGACTCTACACGGATTTTTAAAATTGATGTTATCAACACCACTGAGACCAGGCCTTTACTGAAAGGAACGGTCTATATTGCAGACAGTTTATTTTCATTGATGCGCGTAGATCTTGAAACAAATGATGCTGCAAAACCACTCGGAATAAACAAAGTAAATTTTAAACAGAAATTCTCTTCATTCAACGATACAAAAGGTCTAAGTGAAATTTTCTGGATGCCGACTGATGTGCAGATATTTGCAGACGGTTCGTTTGCAGGGCTGGTAAAATTCGAAGCTGAAGTTTTCAGTATCGTTTCACATTATGATCTTAATAAAAAAGCTCCGAAAGGAATTTTCGATGAGTTCGTTGTGAAAGTCATGCCCGACGCAAAGAAAGATTCCTTATACTGGAAGGACAAACAGCTGATAAAAAATTCACGCGAAGAGAAGAAGGCATATACAATAATCGAGACCGAGACGGAGAAAAAAGAAAAAGAATTTAATATCGGTTTGACTTCTTTGAATTACGGAAAGATGCTGTCTTCAAGTCCTTTAAATTATTACCGCTATAACAGGGTAGAAGGAAGCGCTCTTAATTTTGATCTTGATTACAGAGGCAGGCTTAACCGAATAACAGGAGGTTCAAATATTGCATACGGATTTTCCGACAAAAAGCTAAAATATGAATTAAGATATACACAGAGATTTCTGAATGACAGGCGTTTAATAATTAGTGCGAGCATATTCCGTCAATTGCAGCCGCTGTCTTTTCCGGATCTGCTGGGGATTTCCGAGCTGGTTAATACGATGAAAGCATTGTTTGATAAGAAAGATAATCTTGATTATTACTATTCATCGGGATACAACTTCAATGTCAATTACAGACTTGTGCCGCAACTGAGAATCGGAGTTAATTTCAATCAGGAAAAACAAACGACTGCTTACAAGAATACGGATTTCAGTTTCAGGAAAAAAGAAGTTCCGTTTATCGGAAACCCTCCGATTAATGATGCGTTTCAGAGAGTTGCCGGAGTCAGCCTGCGCATCGATCCCAACCGTTACAACGCAATTGACTGGGGTGATGGAGATGTTTCAAGATTCAGAGATACACATTTTCCGCTGCTTGATCTGGGGTTTAAATATTCCGGGAAAAAATTTTTGAAGAGCACATATGAGTATCGCAGGTTTTCGGCGGAACTTAACGGCAGAAATTATTTAAACAGCTATATAAATGTAAGATATCGTATTGGCGGAGAGTTGAGTAATGGGCAGGTTCCCTATCAGTCGCTTTCCTATTTCAATGCCAACACAGGGACCATTGATGTCGGGGTCGGATTCAAAGCATTAAGATACCAGGAATTTCTCGGGGATAAAATATTTTATCTTAACTTCGAAAATAATTTCGGAAAACTTTTGTGGGGGGGAATTCCAATGATAAACAAATGGAATCTGATAGGGTTTTTTAATGCGGGCAGGAATGAAATTACAAAAACAAACTTTGACCTGGCTTCATATAAAAATTTCACGATCTCCCACGGACTTTATATGGAAGCGGGATTCGGCATTAGTAGGATACTTGATATATTCAGAGTGGATTTGGCGTGGAGACTTAACAATAAAGGAAATAACGGAAATGAAGTATATTTCAATTTGTCATTAGACTCGTTTTAAATAAAATTAAAATTTAAAAATACCTGCCTAGCGTAGGAGCTTGTTCAAAACCCTTCTCTTTTCCAAGCCCTGCTTGGGAAAGTTGAATTTTGCTTACAAAGCAGGGGAGACTGTGTGAAAATGTAAGTATATTGCATAAAAAAAAATCTATGCGAAAAAGAGTTGCTCAAATAGCTGTGGCTAGGAAACTTTAATTTTAATTTATACGCTTTGGACCAAAGACCAAGAGTTTAAATTAAATTACAATACTTAGTCTCCGCAAAATCAACATACGACATGTTGATTTATGTTGTATTTTAATACAGTACCTTTGCGGTAATAATACACTTTTTAAGTCACGAATCACGGAGAAGTTTTATGTGATTTCAATATCTAAAGTAAATCTTCCATTCTTTTCAATAAAGCGTTTTGGACGGATGTGAGAAAAGTAATTAAGCAGGTGCCTTCTTAATTATCATATCCTTCAAAATTTGCTTGTTTATTTCTATTGCTGCTACCGCTCCGCTAGCGCAGGCAGTTACAACGAGTTGTGGTCCCTCCGCCAGATCTCCGACAGCAAAAACACCTTTAAGAGTTGTTTCGAATTTTCTGTTTGTAGTTATTCTATTATTAGAATTATTTATTGAACAATTCAAATCTTCAGCCAGTGAACATGAGTTTTGAATCTCTGTTGCAAAAAATATAAAATCAACTGAAATGATTTTTCCTGATTCTGAAATTAAATATCTACCGGATTTATTTTTTACATTAAAACTTTTTAACTTCTCTTCATTTATTTCAATATTAAACTTCTTCAATTTTTTATATACTCCAATCCCCGGATCTACTTTACTTCCGTTTGTAAACAAAATAATCCGTGCTGCCCATTGACGAAGCTCATAAGCCATTCCCTGAACCTTTAAAATATCTCCTACAATTCCTACAGTCTTGCCGCGAACTTCATAACCATCGCATACCGGACAATGAAAAATATATTTTCCATAATATTCTTTAAAACCTTTGATTTCCGGCAATGGATCTTTAACTCCATAAGCCATGACAACCTTCCTTGAACTGAAATTGTTATTTTCGATTTTGACTTTCCAATGCTCCTGTCTTTTATAAAATTTATTTACTTTTCCTTTTACGAAATTCACTCCATAGCTCTTTGCTTCTTTGCGTGCAAGTTTAAGAAGCCGTTCAGGTTTGATTCCGTCATATCCTAAGAATCCGTGTATTCCCTGCGATGCATAATTCCTGTATTGCCCGCTATCTATAATCAGTACATTTCGACTGAATCTTGCAAGATAAATTGCGCATGTTAGTCCCGAAGGTCCGCCGCCAATTATTATGCAATCATATAATTTATTTTGTGAATGAATCTTTACCACTTTGTATCTTTAATTTTCTAACTTAGTTTAAGCAATTTACAATATTAAAAGCCGTTTCAAAACATAAAAAGTAAATCGTTCTTAATCCAAATTGTTCATTTAGAAGATTTAAAGATTTAAGATGTCGTTTCATATTGTGTGTAAACAAATTTATGAGTTTTAACCCCCATTCATCCCCCTTTGAAAAAGAGATTGTCTCAAAACTACAAAATTGTCAGAACGGGCTTCGACTCCGCTCAGCCCGACAGAAAAATTGAGTTTTGAGACACCCTCTGAAAAGGGGGAAAGAGGTGAGTTCTGTAAATCTGAAATTTACAAAATGAAACGCTACCCAATTTAACCATACAGATTTATAGCTTTTACAAAATAACTCACTTTGCTATTTTAACTTAAATTTAACTCAACTAACATGGAAGAAAAAATTGAAGCATTATTCAATGATATAGATAAAATGGATGCTGATAAGTTTGCTTTATACCTGGATGAAGATGTCAGCTTTCGTTTCGGAAACGCGCCGGTTGTAAAAGGAAAGGAGGCTGTGCGACAGGCAGTTTATAATTTCTTTAAAGCCATCAAAGGAATCCGACATAAGAAATTAAGAATTTGGGTACATTCAGATAGTGTTTTATACCAGGGTGAAGTAACTTATACACGTCATGACGATTCTGAAGTAACTCTTCCATATTTAAATGTATTTTTTTTAAGTGGAGACAAGATTAAAGATTACTTAATATATATAGACATAAATCCTCTGTTTGCCCCTGCGACAGAATAAAATTCTTGAGAATAATTTGGAAAGACAAAACTTAATATGTCTCAAAAAAATATTTCTCGCAGATTTCCGCAGATAATCATCGCAGAATTCGCAGATAAAAGAATTTAACAAATATATTCTGCGCGGCTTTTTTCTGCGAATATCTTCTAGAGAAAAAATGTCGTGTACAAAGAAGACAAGAACAGGCAGTTATTTTGATTTTTTTTTAGAGTTTTTAATAATTATTTTGGGTTCTTTTCACGAAATAATTAAATTCTGTTGAAACGTTTCCATACCAGTTTTCTCATTAACCAATATTATTTTGTGTTTAACATCAGGATAAATATAAAGCTGCATCTCACGTTATTTGAAAAATTTAAAACTACTAATAGCTTTCATTCCACAGATTATTAATTAAACTAAATAAAATAAAAAATGAAAAAGAATACCGCTAAACAGAAATCAAAGCTCAATGATTTAGAACAGAATAAGGAAAAAAGCAAAGATCAATTTTTGACGACAAACCAGGGTCTGAAGATTAATGATAATCAAAATTCTTTGAAATCGGGAGAAAGAGGCGCCACGCTGCTTGAAGATTTTATATTGCGTGAAAAAATTACGCACTTTGATCATGAAAGAATACCCGAAAGAATAGTTCATGCACGTGGCTCGGCAGCTCACGGACATTTTGAACTTTATGAGTCCATGAGTAAATACACAAAAGCTAACTTCTTACAAACCCCTGGTGAGAAAACTCCTGTCTTTGTTCGTTTTTCTACAGTAGCAGGATCCAGAGGATCAAGTGATCTTGCAAGAGATGTGAGAGGGTTCGCAGTTAAATTCTACACTCAAGAAGGTGTGTTTGATCTGGTTGGAAATAATATTCCTATATTCTTCATACAGGACGCCATAAAATTTCCTGACCTGATTCACGCAGTGAAGCCCGAACCTGATAATGAGATTCCTCAGGCTGCATCAGCACACGATACTTTTTGGGATTTTATTTCAATTATGCCCGAGTCCATGCATATGGTAATGTGGGTCATGTCTGACCGGGCAATACCTCGGAGTTTAAGAATGATGGAAGGTTTTGGAATCCATACTTTCCGATTTATAAATGAGAAGAATAATTCCGTGTTTGTAAAGTTCCACTGGAAGCCATTACTGGGAGTTCATTCTGTAGTTTGGGATGAAGCACAAACTATTTCAGGAAAAGATGCGGATTTTCATCGAAGGGATCTTTGGGAAGCAATTGAATCCGGAAATTATCCTGAATGGGAGTTCGGTGTTCAAATCGTGGAGGAAAAGGATGAGTTTAAATTCGATTTTGATCTTCTTGATCCTACAAAAATAATTCCGGAAGAGCTCGTGCCGGTAAGACGAATAGGTAAATTAACTTTGAATCGTAATCCAGATAATTTCTTCGCTGAAACAGAACAAGTTGCATTTCATCCGGGTCACATAGTGCCGGGAATTGATTTCACAAATGACCCGCTTTTACAGGGAAGATTATTTTCATATACCGATACACAGCTCTCAAGGCTTGGCAGTCCGAATTTTCATGAAATACCAATCAATCGTTCTATATCTCCTACTCATAATAATCAGCGTGACGGGCATATGCGTCAGACAATAAATGTAGGACAAACCAGTTATGATCCAAACACTCTTAACAGCGGTTGCCCGTTCCAGGCAAAGGTAGTCGAAGGAGGTTTCACTTCATATGCCGAGAGAATTGACGCCAGAAAGATCCGTGCACGAAGTAAAAGTTTCTTTGATCATTTCAGTCAGGCAAAACTTTTTTTTAATAGTCAATCTGGTCCGGAAAAAGATCATATTGTAAGCGCTTTGACTTTTGAATTAAGTAAAGTAAAAACTGAAGCTGTTGTGAAAAGAATGATTGCCTTATTGACTCAGGTTGATATGGATCTCGCTAATAAAGTCGCTTCAGGTTTAGGAATCGAAGTTACAAAACCGGAACAGCCAATAAATCACAGTATTCCGGCAGACGGCAATCCAAAAAATTTCCAGCCGATTTTTGTAAAGCAGGCAATTGACAAATCGGCAGCTCTAAGCATGGAAAACACTTTGAAGAATTCGATTAAAACAAGAAAAATTGCAATCCTTGCAACCGACGGTTTTAACGATTCTGAATTCAATTCTATGAAAAATGCTTTAAATAGCGCAGGGGCAATTACTAATACGGTTGCATCACATCTTGGTGCTGTTAAAAGTAAAAATGGAAAAGAAATAAAAGCAGATGAAAGCTTTTTAACCACCTCATCTGTATTATTTGACGCTGTCTATATTCCGGGTGGTAAGGAAAGTGTTGATACATTATTTAAGTGTTCCGAAGTAATGGATTTTATAAAACAAGCATACAAGCATTATAAACCTATTGCAATCAATGGCGAAGGGTTAGAATTATTTTTAGCAGCATGCTCTATAAAAAAACCGGATAATAAACCGGTTAAAGATCTGTCTAAAGAAGGAATTACAATTAATAAGACTCCAAAAGACTTTATCAAACAAATAGCCCAACACAGGTTTTGGAACAGAGAGTTTTAAGATAAATGTTAAATGGTTTAGTTCGGGAGTTTTATCAGATGTAATTAAAGAAGTTCTTGCGAAATTAATTTTTCGGAAAAGAGTTTATTTGTAACTACTCTAATAATAAAACATTTAGAGTTTAATAACCACCCCCCGATCCCAAATGCATTAAGTTAAGGAATTTATCTCAATTAAAATATAAACTCTATTTGAAAGACTCCCAAAATCTGTCATTCCCGAACACCTGCCATCTATACTTCAAAGTTAGAAAAATTATTTTGGCAGGTGGATCGGGAATCCAGGAACTAGAATTAAAAGTACTCTTCAATATTTTAAGAACTGAATAAGCGGGTGAGTATAAGAGAAAAAACTGCGTGAAAGAATCTCACAGTTCCTGGATCCCCGCTCTCGCCTGCCCGATTGTTTTTGGTAACTTTGAGATATAAATGGCAGGCGGGCGGGAATGACAAAAATTATGGTTTTGATTTATAACATAACTTCCGGGTCCCTTAAAAAAAGTTTTTCCCTTACTTAATGGCATTGATGGTGAAGGGGGAGGTTGAAGTTCATCAATATTTTTATGAATTTGATTTTGATTCGTTTACTCAAGTTGATTGCTTCAATCCGCCGCGGCTGATTGTCTCATTTCATATTTCAGGACAAAAACTTCACAAATCGAAAATAAATTCATCTGCACGGAATTTTCCTTCAAAACAAATATTCGCTTCAACTTTAATTTTAAGCAATATTTAAACAATTAGTTGTGGCACAGGCATTGTTATAAAGGGAAGTAATTAAATTAAATTTTTTAAAATAATCAATAGGAGATTTTACCATGAACACAATAAAATTCAAGAAGGATTCAGATCTTATCAATGACACGTTTAAATCAATTTTTAACAGTCCTCTATTCTATAACCGGGAACTCCCCGGGTCAACTTCTACTTACACCCCAAAAGTAAGTATCAGAGAGGACAAGGATGGTTTCACAATAAATATGGAATTACCGGGAGTGTCTAAAGAGGACGTTAAATTATCGGTTGAAAAAAATATATTGTCAGTGACGGGAGAAAAAAAACAGGTTAATAAAACAGAAGATTCCACTCTTATAACAAACGAAATATTTTATGGACAATTTAGCAGAGATTTTAATTTATCGAAAGATATTAAAGTTGATGCTATAGATGCAACGTACAATGAAGGTGTGTTGAACATTACACTTCCTAAAGTTGAAGAAGCTAAGCCTATTGTCAAAGAAATCAGCATTAAATAATTAAAATATCTAATTCAGAAAAGGGTGAGTATGACTCACCCTTTTTTTAAAAATCTCAATGCAGGGGTATTGCGCCTTTTGCATTATTTTAGTTTAGTGAAAGGAAAATAGATTATGGGTAAAATCATTGGAATTGATCTCGGGACGACCAATTCGTGCGTTGCCGTGATGGAAGGAAATGACCCTGTCGTGATACCTAATGCTGAAGGAGCAAGAACAACCCCTTCTGTAGTCGCATTTACAAAAACCGGCGATCGATTAGTTGGAGACCCCGCCAAAAGACAGGCAGTAACAAATCCGCAAAATACGATTTTCTCCATAAAGAGATTTATGGGAAGAAGGTATGATGAGGTTAGTGGTGAAATTAAGAATGTTCCGTATAAAGTTATCAAAGGAGAGAATGATACAGTAAGGATCGAAATTGAGGATAAAGGACAAAACAGAGTTTATTCGCCTCCGGAAATCTCTGCCATGATACTTCAGAAGATGAAAAAAACAGCTGAAGATTATCTTGGACAGCCGGTAACAGAAGCAGTTATCACAGTCCCGGCTTACTTCAATGATTCACAAAGACAGGCAACTAAAGATGCAGGTAAGATCGCCGGTTTGGACGTTAAAAGAATTATAAACGAACCGACAGCTGCAGCTCTTGCTTATGGCCTGGACAGAAAAAAAGCAAATGAAAAAGTCGCTGTGTACGATCTTGGAGGTGGTACATTTGATATTTCTATATTAGAACTTGGGGATGGTGTTTTTGAAGTAAAATCAACAAACGGCGATACCCACTTGGGTGGTGATGATTTTGACCAGAGACTGATAAACTATCTTGCAGATGAATTTAAGAAAAAGGAAGGTATCGATCTGAGAAAAGATCCAATGGCTCTACAAAGATTGAAAGAAGCAGCAGAAAATGCGAAGAAAGCTCTTTCATCAAGTTCACAGACTGAAGTCAATCTTCCTTACATTACCGCCACAGCGGAAGGACCGAAGTTTTTACTTGAGAACATCACAAGGGCAAAGTTTGAATCTTTAGTTAGCGACTTAGTAGAAAAAACCGTGGGTCCATGCAAGAAGGCGATTGAAGATTCGGGGTACAAAGTTAATGAGATCGATGAAGTGATATTGGTTGGTGGTTCGACAAGAATTCCCTTAGTTCAGGAAACGGTTAAAAAACTATTCGGCAAGGAGCCAAACAAGAGCGTAAACCCGGATGAAGTTGTAGCCATCGGCGCAGCTATCCAGGGCGGCGTGCTGGCAGGAGACGTACACGATGTATTACTACTTGATGTAACGCCGTTATCACTTGGTATTGAAACATTGGGAGGAGTAATGACGAAGCTTATAGAGGCAAACTCAACTATTCCGACAAAGAAGTCACAGACATTTTCCACTGCATCGGATAATCAGCCATCAGTTGAGATTCACGTATTGCAGGGTGAAAGGCCAATGGCGCAGGATAACAGGACACTCGGAAGATTCCATCTTGACGGAATTCCGCCGGCACCAAGAGGAACACCTCAGGTCGAAGTTACATTTGATATAGATGCGAATGGAATCTTAAATGTTTCCGCGCAGGATAAAGGAACAGGCAAGCAGCAGCAAATAAAGATAACTCACTCTTCAGGATTATCCGAAGCCGAAATTGAAAAGATGAAGAAAGATGCGAAGGAACATGAAGCCGACGATTTAAAGAAAAAGGAAATGATCGAAATGAAGAACCAGGCGGATGCGATGGTATTCCAGGGTGAAAAGCAAATGAAAGAATTCGAAGCGAAGCTTAATCCCGAAACAAGGTCTAAGATACAGTTAGCCATTGACCGGTTGAAGGATGCAATTAAGACCGACAATATAAATTCGATAAAGTCAGCAATGGAAGAATACAATACAGTATGGAATGAAGCTTCATCGCAAATGTATTCTCAGTCAACCGGACCTGAAGGACAGGGCCAGCCGCAAGATAGTCCAGGCTCACAACAACCTGGAGGCGAACAGCCGAAGGGCGGTACTGATCCAAATGTTGAGAATGCAGACTTTGAAGTTGTGGATGATAAGGAAAAGAAGTAGTTTGTAGAGACGCGATTTATTGCGTCGGTTAAAAGATAAAAATTATTTAAACCACCTGTTCGCAAGAGCGGGTGGTTTTTTGTTTTTGAATCTTTATGATGGGAGACTATGATATCCAAGTTTAGTAAGCTTGGAGATCGAGTATAAACCAATTTTTAATTTTAAATTTCATTTTTAATTTAAAAAAGGAAGCCACAAGTTCACAAGAGCGGGTGGTTTTTTGTTTTACCTACTGCGGAGTTCCTTCTCAAAACTTTCCCAACCCTTCAATCCCATTTTAAATACGAAGCAATATTTGTCAATTAAACATTTGTTAGGAGTCTGTAAATTTTTTTGTGTAAATGGAAAATTTCATTTTAGAAATTTATCAATTCTGTCATGAAAGATAACATCAAGTTGAGACAAGCAGTAAGGCCAATCCTGACTCCACTCCATTTTTTTGCTTTTTAGACAGTCCCAACAAAGACAACTTTCATTTTATTGCTTTGAATAACACTCCCCAAAGATTTATTTTAAGCAGTGGATCAAACTAACAGTTCCGGTACAAACTCAAATACTGCAATAAAAAATCTCACCGCGTTATGGGCGTTCTCGGAAGGATTTCTCGGGGGAATTCTTAATGCGGTAAAGATCCCTTTCAAAGGCCTGCTGCTGGGAAATATTTCGGTCACGATAATTATTTTCATCGCTAACCTTACAAATGAGAAAGGCGCTATACTGAAAGCCGGCACAATTACTACAATTGTCAAAGCTATTATTAGTCCTTATTCAACACTCCCGGCTTACTTCGCCGTATTTATGCAGACCATTCTCGGTGAATTATTTTTTCTCCGCAGAAGATTTATGACTCTTTCCGGAATTATGCTTGGAGTTATTACTTCCGTATTGTCATCTGTTCAGAGAATTGTCATACTCACTCTGCTTTTTGGAAATGCGTTCTGGGAAACGATTGACGGTTTCGCTGCATACATTTATAATGAATTCTTCGGAAGTAAAACTGTTCCTCCCGATTTCAAACTCAGCAACTGGCTCATTGGAATATATATTTCCATTCATGCATTAGTTGGATTTGCAGTAGGTTTGTACGCTTCGAGATTTGCAAGAAAAATCAAATCAGATGTCTCGGGCCAGCAGGAATTTTTAAATGAGTTTGAAAAAGAAAGATAAACAAAAGAAAAAGAAATAATAATCGAAAATAAAAAAAGAAAGTCTAACCTATGTAAATTTTCAAGAATTGTTTTATACTTATTCCTTTTGATAGTTCTGATATTATCCTATGTGTTAAATGAAGCAGAGGGAAAAGCATATTTCGATTCAAAGTCAGTCTGGATTATGCTGGTACGCTCGATCATCATAATGGTACTTTGGTTTAAAGTAATTGGTCCTGTTTTAAGTGAGTTATTGAAGAAAAGACTGATGAAAAGTAAGAATAAATATTCCGAAGAAATTCATTATACACTAAATGCAATTTCTGATATTAGACATTTGCTTGCTTTTGCATGGAAGAAAGCTGAAGGAAATGGTTTTAAAAAAATCTCGAATTTTGTAACGATGGTAATACCGGCAATATTGGAGGTTGATTTCGAAAGAAATTAATAGTGACTGTATTTATGTCCCAAATAAATTTTTAACTATCATTCCTCCACAAATTTTGTCATTCCCGCGCATGCGGGAATCTCATACTTTATTCTCTATAATAAAATTATCCTTACAGAATTTTTTTGATAGATTCATTTTGACACTAATGAACTCTACTCTTATTTGATTCAGAGATTTCAGCACGCGCGGGAATGACAAAACATTTTTGAATGACAAAACATTTTGATTCGGAGATTCCCGCATGCGTGGGAATGACAAAACATTTTGATTCAGAGTTTCACGCGTGTGTGGAATGACAAAACATTTTGATTCAGAGATTGGGAAGCGCGTGAATTGACATTTTTTACATCTCATAACTTTATTCGCTATATTGAAATTCAAGAGACAATATTACATCACTTCCTCCTATTTCATAAAATAAATCTTTCCGCTCAGGGTTCATTTCTTCTATGACATTTATCTTATATTGTCTGTACCATTTCTTCATCTGCTTTTCTTTTTGTATTGCGATTCTAATGTCATTTGTTTGCTCATACCAACTAATTTACCCAAATTATATTTTTCCGTAAATCCTTTCACTAACTTTTTTTTAGGTTCAGTTACTCTTCTTAAAAGATTATTTGTAACACCCGTATAAAGGCTTCCATTCTTTTGTTGGTCAATATGTAAACAACGTAAACTTTCATGAAATTTTAAATAACTTTTATGAGATTCCCGCATGCGCGGGAATGACAACCTTGCATACAGATTTTATTTTCATTTAATAATATCAATTTCCCAAAAACTGAATTATATCCGCAGTTGTATGCCTGTCATTTATTTCTAAAACGCTATTTCGATCGCGGTTGAGGGCGAGCCAGTTTGAGATGACTTTAATTTCGTCCAGTTCGAATGGATTGAATTTGTGCTTTACGTATTTACTTAATGAGAAAAATAAATATTCGGTAGTTTCTGTAAGCTCTGCAATTAAATCTGTTTGGTTGAATTCGTTATTATTTTCAATATGATATCTGCTGATCAACTTTCCGTTTTGTATGAAAAATATTTCCTTGCCTGCTTCACTCTTACACTTTATAATTATCTTCTTATCATTTATTGCAGACGTTATTACCTTCTGATAGCTCATAACTCTTTGCATATCCTTAAGCCGGTCTCGGACAAAGGCAGCTCTTTCATATTCCATATTATCCGAAAACTCCTTCATCCTGATCTCATATAATTTTTGCGCAGAATGCAGTTCAAAAGAAGTTATAAAATTGTGAACCTTTATGACCTCAGACTGATAATCATTCTTTGACTGCGTAAAATTACAGGGAGCATTGCATTTACTCATTTCATGATACATGCAAGTTGAATGATTTTTATCGGGTTTAATCTTTTTGTAATCGCACTTTCTCAGCTTGAATTCCTCGTTAATGTCCTTTAACAATTTATTTACCGTCAGTCCGCTCTGAAAAGGTCCGTAATAATTGGCGCCGTCATTTTCGATTTCATATACTTTTTCTATTTTTGGAAAATCATTATGAATATCTATCTTGAGGAAAGGATGGAAGCGGAATCTTTTAATCGCTGAATTAAATCTGGGTTTATACTTTTTTATCAGTTTCGATTCAAGGATCAATGCCGAAAGCTCCGAGTTTGTAACTTCGTATTCAACAGCCCCGATATTTGTCAAAAGTTTTCTCAGCTTGATTGGCAACTCTGAATTGTACCTGAAATATGAAGACAGTCGGTCTCTTAGATTTTTTGCTTTCCCGATATAAATAATTTCATCATTTTTACTTTTCATAAAATACACACCGGGAAGTTTCGGAAAGTCCTTAAGCGAAATATTCAATCTCTTTAAAACAGGAGACTTGTTATCATTGTTATATATCCTGCAGTTTTGGAATTTAAGAATTTCATCTGCCGACTCAAACTCATATTCCTCATTGAGAATTAAAAGAAAATTAAGAAGAATCTTTGAAGTTGCAAGCGCGTCGTCATAGGCCCTGTGGTGTCTGTCAAACCTGATTCCAAAGTAAGTTGCCACATTTATAAGAGATTTACTCCTTAGCTTTTTTAAGAGACGCCTTGCAAGCTTGCACGTGCACAGGGTTTTTAATTCGATTGTTTGTCCTATCCTTTGAAATGAATGAAACAGAAATCTATAATCAAAACTGACATTATGTCCCGTAAAGATGAATGTATTGCTTTCATTGTTAAGGAAAGGAATTATTTGTGAGGACACTTCGCTGAATGCAGGCTTATTCATTACGTCTTCGTTTGATATGCCTGTTAAATATGTTACTTCCCGCGGGATATGCTGCTGAGGGTTTATGACAGTAGAAAACTTATCGGTTATTTCTCCGTTATGAACTTTTATAAACGCAACTTCAGTTATACGGTTATTAATCGGCGACAAGCCGGTAGTTTCAACATCACAAACTATAAAAGTTGTATCAAGAATATTTAACCCTGAATTGTTCATATCTTAAATCTCAATATAAAAATCTGATCGCATTCTTACTATTTAATTAACTGTCGCAAAAAATGACCCGGTTCAAAACAGATTGATTTAAAAATGAAGATAATGACAGCAAATTATTTTCAAATCATTCGTCCGTGGGACGAGAAGTGATACGCACAAATACATTTCAGTAGAGCCGGAATAAAAAATATTTCGTCCCTAACGGGACTTAATGGTTTGGATGTTTCTTGTTACCAATATTCCCTACGGATAAAGATACAATTGACTGAACTCGGATTTGAAAAAATTACCATGAATTTATCGATGATTGCCTTGTACTCCTTCCCAATTCGCCGTGGCGAACCAGCTTGAAAAGCTTGAGATCAGATTACAAATTGCCACCAGAAGAAATGACAAGGCTTGATTAGGGAAGAGTCTTATATTGAACTTTCCCAAACCGGTTCGAAAGAGAGGAGTTTAAAAGGAATCGTATCCGATGAATTTCTCAACGATTGCCTTTTTATTGAAACGTGATTTGAGTATTATTACAGGTTATTTTCCAAAAAAAAATTAAAACAAAAAATGTCAAAACAAAAAAACATTATAAAAATCTTTTCATTCTTATCTATAATA
>Ga0180121_10000375_pt1 | contig 18452 bp, 23 predicted proteins | sample AntDrymUQ5402106_2_FD_129676 | JGI IMG/M metagenome (GOLD analysis project Ga0180121, IMG submission 129676) | Polar desert sand microbial communities from Dry Valleys, Antarctica - metaG UQ540 (21.06) (version 2) (version 2) | ecosystem: Environmental > Terrestrial > Soil > Desert | place...
GGTGTTCCTCTTCGATCGCGTCTGGAATCGCGGGCTCGAGCATCCGAACATCACGCGCATCAAGGACTGGGACGAGCTCGCGGCGAAGGTGGGCGTCTGAGCGAGACGACGCTCTACTTCGTCCGGCACGGGGAGAGCGAGGGCAACGCCGCGCGCATCTTCACCGGCCACATCGATAGCCCGCTCACCGAGACCGGGCGGCGGCAGGCGCAGGTCGTCGCCGCGGCCCTCGCGCAGGTGAAGGTGGACCGCGTCATCGCCAGCGACCTGTCGCGAGCGCGCGACACCGCAGCGACCATCGCCAAGCACCACGGCTTGCCCGTCGAGACGTTCCCGGAGCTGCGCGAGATCGATCTCGGCGAGATGGCCGGCAAGTCGTTCGCCGACGGCAAGGCGCACCCGTATTGGAACGAGGATGGCTACGTGGAATGGCCGGGCGGGGAGTCGCTCGACGCCGTCTTCGACCGCGCGTTCGGACTGCTCGGCCGCGTCGTGAGCGAGAGCCCTGGACAGACGATCGTCGTCGTCGGCCACGGAGGCGTCACGCGGATCCTCGTCAGCCACTTCCTCGGGCTGCTGCCGAAGCTCCACCGTTCCCGCGCCGTGAACGCGAACATCACGAAGGTCACGACCGATGGCCGGACGTTCACGATCCACCAGCTCTTCGACGATGCCCATATCGCCGAAGGCGGCGGCCTGGAGGCTGGCTAGGCCCGCGGACGCTCCCAGCTCGCTTGCAGCCCATCGGCGAACAGGTTCGTGCCCAGGACCGTGACGACGAGGGCGATGCCCGGGAACACCGAGAGCCAGGGCGCGGAGCGCAGGAAGGGCTGCGCATTGTTCAGCATGTAGCCCCAGCTGATCACCGTGCGGTCGCCGAGGCCGAGGAAGCTGAGGCTCGCCTCGATGAGGATCGCCGCACCGACTTGGAGGGCACCGCTCACCAGCACGACCGCGACGACGTTCGGCAGGATGTGTCGCGCGAGGATGCGTCGGTCGCGAAGGCCCAGGGCACGCGCGGCGACGATGTACTCGCGCTCGCGCAGGGAGAGTACCTGCGACCGGACGAGCCGCGCCGTCCCGGGCCAGAAGGTGAGCCCGAAGAGCGCGATGAGGAAGGCGATGCTCGGTCCGAAGAGCGCCGCGACAAGGACCGCCAGGAAGAAGCGGGGGATGACCTGAACGAACTCGGTCAGCCGCATCAGGACGTCGTCGGTCGCCCCACCGTAAAAGCCGGCGGTCGCGCCGACCGCCGTTCCGACGACCGCGGCCATCGTCGCGGTGACCACGCCCACGAGCAGCGAGACGCGCGCGCCGTGCAGGACGCCGCTCAGCACGTCGCGTCCGAGGTCATCCGTCCCGAAGAGGTGACCGGTGCCCGGCGGCCGGAGCGGAACGCCCGTCGGCTGGAACGGATCTGCCGGCGCGACGGCGCCGCCAAAGAGCCCGACCAGGATCACGGTCGCCGACAGGGCGAGGCCGAGGGCACCGACCCGAGAGCCCACGAGGCGCGAGAGCACGGCGCGGCTCATCGGAGCCGCACGCGCGGGTCGAGCGCGCCATAGGCGAGGTCGGTGAGAAGGTTCGCAACGATGACGCTGACCGAGGCGATGAGGAAGATCGACATGAGCAGCGGGTAGTCGCGGGACAGCGTCGCGTCGTAGAGCAGCCGGCCGAGACCGGGCCACGCAAAGATGATCTCGGTGAGGACGGCACCGGTCAGCAGCGTCCCGAAGTGCCCGCCGACGACCGTGACGACGGGGAGCAGCGCATTTGGCAGCGCGTGGCGTCGCAGGACCGCGCCCGGACCGAGGCCCTTCGCCCGTGCCGTCCGCACGTACTCGTCGGCGAGCGCGTCGCGGACCCCCGCCCGCGTCAATCGCGTGACGAGCGCGAGCTGAAGCAGTCCGAGCGTCGTCGCCGGCAGGACGAGGTGATGCAGGAGGTCCAGGACGCGCGCGAAGCCCTCCGGCACGCCGCGGACGCTCGTCATGCCCTGGACCGGGAACCAGCCGAGGTTCGCGGCGAACACGATGACGAGTACCTGGCCCAGCCAGAAGGCCGGGGTCGCACCGCCGACGAGCGTGCCGATGGTGATCGCATGGTCGGGTGCGCGATCGGAATGGCGCGCCGCGGTCGCGCCGAGCCAGATGCCGGCAATGGTCGAGAGGGCGAGCGCGGTGAGCATGAGCAGGAGCGTCGCCGGGATGCGGTCAACGATGATCTCGAGCGCCGGCCGGCGGTGCAGGTACGAGGTCCCGAATTCGCCGCGCGCCACGTTCCCGAGGTAGACGAAAAGCTGCTCGTGGATCGGACGGTCCAGCCCGAACCGCGCGCGCATCTCCGCGTAGTACGCGGCGTCGCCCGAATCTCCCGCGAAGATCGCGATCGGATCACCCGGTGCGAGATGGATCAGGACGAACGTGAAGACGAGGATCGCGAGCAGCAGCGGGACCGCCTGGGCAAGGCGGCGGAGGAGGTACCTACCCAGCGATCACCTCTTCGAGGCCGACTCCGCGAGGTTGGCGCTCCAGTAGGAGAAGCCCTGGTAGTCCTTGCGCCAGGCGCGGTAGCCCTCGGTCTCGATGAGCCAAAGGTATGGGACCTCCTTCGCGAGGATGTCCTGGATCTCGCGGTAGCTCTTGCCGCGCTCCGCACGGTCCGTGCTGGCAGCGGCCTTATCGAAGAGCTCGTCGACCTTCGGGTTCCGGTAGCCGGCACCGTTCGAGAAGAGGATCGGGCCGATGTTGCTGGAGACGTACGCGCGGCGGACGCCGATCTCCGGGTCCGGCCCGTTGCAGTACGAGGCGATCCCGAGGTCGAAGTCCTTCTTGATGAAGGTCCGCTCGTTCGCTGCGTTCACCTCGAGGGCCGTGAGCGTCACGTCGATGCCGACCGGCGCGAGATGCGCCTTCATCAGCTCGCCGTACTTTGCGAAGGAGGTCGCGTGCACGAAGTTCACCTTGAAGCGCATCCCGTCGGCCGCCTTCGCGAGCCCCGCGGAGTCGAGGAGCTGGTTCGCCTTCGCGCGGTCGAGCGGGTACTTCGTCACGTCGGGGTTGTGCGCCCAGGGGATCGTGCTCGCGATGGCCGAGTTCGCGACGCGGCCCTGGTTGAACTGGACCTGCTCGAGCATCTGCTGGCGGTCGATGCCGTAGGCGAAGGCCTGCCTGGCCTCCAGCTTCGCGAGCGTCGGATTGGAGAGGTTGAAGATGAGCGTCGAGATGCAGAACGAGCCGCCCGAGCCGGCGCCGCTCTTCTGGAGGACGAGATCGGTGCTCTTCTGCAAACGCTCGAGGTCCGGACCGGGGACGCTGCCGAGGTAGTCGACCTCCCCCTTCTCGAGTGCCAGCACCTGCGTGCTCGCCTGCGGGACGATGCGGAAGATGACCTCGTCGAGGTAGGGAAGGCCGGCCTTGAAGTACGCCTCGTTGCGGACGAAGCGGACCTTGTCGCTCTTCACGTATTCCGCGAACTTGAACGGGCCGGTGCCGACCGGCTTGAGGTTCGCGGCGGCGGTGGTCGGATCCGTGCCCTCGTACACGTGCTTCGCGACGATCGGTGCCTCGATGTTGTCAAGGCGCTGGAGGAGCGGGCCGTACGGCTGCTTGAAGCGGAACACCACCGTGTTCGGGCTCGGCGCGTCGATGCCGGCGAGGACGCCTTCGAGACCGGCTTTCGTGCGCGCGTGGAACTTCAAAAGGACCTGCTCGAACGAGAACTTCACGTCGGCCGAGCTGAACTCCTTGCCGTCGTGCCACTTCACGCCCGAGCGGAGCGTGAAGGTGTAGGTGCGGCCGCCGTCAGAGATCGTCCACTTCTCGGCGAGATCCGGCTGGGGATCGCCCTTCTCGTCGAGCGCGACGAGCCCGTTATAGAGGCTGCCCGCGACGAAGTGCGTGCCGCCGGCGGTCGTGATCGCGGAGTTCAAGTGACCCGGGTCGGTCGTCGCGGCGATGACGACGGTACCGCCGCGCTTCGGTGCCGCCGTCGCCTGAGCGGTCGGTGAGGCGGCCGTCGGTCCGGGAGCGGGTGCAGCGCACGCGCCGACGAGGATCGCGAGCGAGGCGAGAGCGATCAGCGAGCGACGCATGGCACCCCTCCCCAGACCAGCCACTCCAGTGGCCGGTGATGGTACGCCCGACCTCGACGCCCTTGCCCTGCGGGGTCGACGTCCGGAACCGCGCCCCGCTCATCCTGCCACTCGCACTGGCAGGTCCGGGCCGCCCAGCGCCAGGCTCCCGGTCGTTTGCGACCGCGGTGCCCTGCGCGTAGCGTTCCGTGGCATGGCCTTGTCTGACGGTCTGCTGAAGGTGGGCGCGGTCGCGAAGCGTGCCGCTCTCCCTGCCCGCACTGTCAGGTTCTACGCCGACGCGGGGCTCCTCCGGCCCGCGGCGCGCGGAGACAACGGCTACCGCCTGTTCGGCGCGGACGCGGTGGAACGCGCGCGGCTCCTGCGACGCGCGACCCGGCTCGGTGTGCCGTTGCGCGAGATCGCCGAGGTGCTGCGGGTCGCGGAGCGTTCTGACTGCACCGACGCGCATCTTGCGTTCGCGCACGCGCTCCGCGCACGCATCCTCGAGGTGGACCGCCAGGTGAAGGAGCTCGCCGCGGTGCGCGAGCAGCTCGTGGACCTCGCCGCCGAATCGGACGTCGGCTGCAGCGACGCGTTCTGTCTTTGTCGGACGAGGCCGTCAGACCTCGTACCGCTGCGGTGGGGGAAGCGATGAGGATCGCGGTCGCGGGCAAGGGCGGCGCCGGGAAGACGACGATCAGCGCCACCCTCGCGCGCACGCTCGCGCGCAGCGGCAAGCAGGTGCTCGCGATCGACGGCGATCCGAACCCGAACCTCGGCATGGCGCTCGGGGTCGACCCCGAGCTCCTGCGCGACCCGCCGCGCGTGCCGCGCAACGCCGCGGACGAGGTCTCGGACGACGATGGCCGCAAGCAGCGCGTGCTGAAGCCGGAGTTCAAGGACTTTCGCGAGCAGTGGACCGTACAGGCGCCGGATGGCGTGATGCTCGTGCACATGACCCGGGTCGACCATGCCGGCACCGGCTGACTCTGCTCGGCACACGCCTCCGTGCGAGGCGTCGCGAGCGCGCTGCTCGGCGTCGAGAACGAGGTGAACCTCCTGGACATGGAGGCCTCGATCGAGCATCTCGCGCGCGGCACGCCCGGTGGCGTCGACTGCATGCTGGTCGTCGTCGAGCCGTACTACCGCGCGATGGAGACGGCGGGCCGGATCGTCCCGCTCGCGAAGGAGCTCGGCATCAAGCGCATCCTCGGCATCGCCAACAAGGTCCGCGACGGCGAGGACGCGCGCGCCATCCGCGACTACTGCCGCTCCAAGGGCCTCGAGCTCGCGGTCGAGATCCCGTTCGACGACGCCGTCCGTGCCGCGGACCGGCGCGGCCACGCGCTCATCGACGACGCGCCCGATTCGGCTACCGCGCGCGCGGTCGGGGACCTCGCTCGGCAGCTGAGCTAGGAAAAGGAGAGAGCCGATGGCCGTGACCGCGGCGCCCGATCACAAGGACCGCTACACGCACGGGAGCGCCCCGCACTGGGAGGAGACCGGCAACGTGGCCGGCGCCTCGCAGGAGCAGTACGTCCGCGCGGCGATCGCGCCGCGCGGCACCACGAAGCTCGGGCCGTTCGAGCGCGTCCACGTCTTCTGGCTGGCTGGCATGAGCTGCGACGGCTGCAGCATCTCCGTCCTCGGAGCCACGGCACCCTCCGTCGAGAGCCTGCTCGTGGGGAGCCTCCCCGGTGTCCCGCTCATGCTCCTGCACCACACCGCCGTGCAGGTCGAGGCGGGCGAGGCGTTCATGGAGCCGATGCGCAAGGCCGCCCGCGGCGAGCTCGAGGATCCCTACGTCGTCGTGTTCGAAGGCTCGTGCGCCGACGAGGACGCGCTCGGGGAGGGCTACTGGTCGGCGATCGGCGAGGAGGTCGACGACGTCACCGGCGAGAAGAACCAGATCCCGTCCGCGGTGTGGCTCCGCCGGCTCGCGCCGGGCGCCGCTGCGGTCATCGCGATCGGGACCTGCGCGACCTGGGGCGGGATCCCCGCTGCGATCAACAACGTCACCGATTCGATGAGCGTCGCCGACTGGCTTGGCCGCGACTACCGGAGCGCGCTCGGCCTGCCCGTGGTCAACGTGCCTGGCTGCGCCCCGGTCGGTGACAACTTCACCGAAACGGTCGCGGTGACCCTCCTCTTCCTGCAGGGCATCGGCCCGGCTCCGGAGCTCGACGATCTCGGCCGGCCCGCCTGGCTCTTCGGCGAGACGGTGCACCGCACCTGCACCCGCGCCGGCTTCTACGAGGAGGGCATCTTCGCGAAGAAGTTCGGCGACAAGGAGTGCCTCGTCGAGGTCGGTTGCTGGGGTCCGGTCGTGCAGTGCAATATCACGTCGCGCGGCGCGATCAACCACCTGGGTGGCTGCATGAACGTCGGCGGGGCCTGCATCGGCTGCACCATGCCGGGCTTCCCGGACAAGTTCACGCCCTTCTACAAGGCGCCGCCGGGCACGCTGGTCTCCGGGACCGGTGCGAAGATCCTCGGCGGCTTCGTCCGCCCGCTTCGCCTCATCACGCAGCGAAAGCTGAACCGTGAGGTCCGCTGGGACTATGAGGGCGGCGAGGTGCCACCGGGCTGGGGCGCCGCCAATGACGTCACCTTCGTCGACAAGCTCACCGACAGGTTCTACGAGTTCCTGCGGCACCGCGGCGCGTACGGCACGACGAAGAAAGCGGGGAAGAAGAGATGGAGCTAGGCGTCACGGTCGCGGGATTCTGGTGGCTCATCCTCGGGCTCGGCCTCGTCATCGTGCTCGTCGTCGCGATCATGCTCGCGATCATCATCATCTCGGCGCGCCGCATCGAGCACGCCGCCGGCGATATCTGGATCGCGGGCAAGGCCATCGCGGCGAACACTGTGCACATCTGGCACCTCTCGCAGACGAACACGACGGCGAAGGCCATCCTTGGTGTCGCGAACGACATCGCCGCCGGGGCCGGCTCGATCGACGCGCGCCTCGCGAAGCTCCCCGAAGCGCTTGGGAAGAAGTAGCGCCATGGACCAGATCACGCTCCTCTGGTGGCTGACGGGGATCTACCTGGCCGTGCTCGTGGTCGTCCTCGCGGTCGCGACGGTGAGCGTCGCGTTCTACTCCTGGCGGATCAGCGTCACGCTGCGCAAGGTGGCGACGGGCCTCCAGGCCGTGCAGGGTCATACCGGCCCGCTCGGTGCGCACCTGACGGCGGCGAACGCCGGACTCGGCGCGATCGCGGGATCGCTCTCGTCCGCGCGCGACCACCTCGTCGCGACGGATCGCGGCCTGGCAATGCTCGTCCCCGACGAGCGGTCAAGCCAGGAGGTGGCGTGATGGACGGTGTCATCGCGATCTGGTGGATCAGCCTCGCGCTCGCGCTCGTCCTCACCATCCCCGCGATCGCGATCGTCGCGCGCTTCATCCACCACGCCCAGGAAGTGGATCGCCTCGCGAGCATCACGCTGAAAGCAGCCGCCGGGATCGCGGGGAACACCGGGAACATCGTGATGCTCGAGACGCTCCTCGCGCACGCGGGCTCGCTCGCTGCGACCTCGGCCGCGATCGACGGCGTGGCCAAGCAGATCCACGCCGACGCCGCGGGCGTTGTCCGCACTGTGCGGGGGTCGTGATGGACGTGCTCCTCGCTGCGCTCACCGGCGCCGCGCTCATCGTCCTGCTCCTCGTCGTGGCGATCGGCGTCTACCTCATCGCGGAGGAGCTGAAGAAGATCAACCGGACCATGGCGAAGATCTCGTGGGGCGTCCGCGCGATCGAGGGCGAGACCGATCTCATCACCGCCCACGTGCCGCCGCTCATCGAGACCTTCGCCGGGCTCGACGGCGGTGCGAAGGTCATCGCCGAGCGCCTGACCTCGGCGGAGCGGCGGCTCGCCGCCGCCGGCCAGCTCCTCGCGTCCGGAAAGGAGACCTAGCCATGTGCTTCAAGAACCTGCCGGTCGAGTTCGACGAGCAGGGCAGGGCGAGTCTCCGCGCGGGCGTGCTCGACCCGTACAAGGTCGCGCGCAACGGCCGCCCGGACAAGGAGGAGCGCATCAAGGAGCTCCTCCGGAAGAATGGGCACATCAAGGAGGTGAGCATCGACCCGGTCACCCGAGTCGCCGGCGCGCTCGCGTTCCACAGCGTCGTGGACCTCGAGAACCGCAGGGTCGAGGACGCGCACTCCATTGCCACGCTGTTCCGCGGCTACGAGATCATCCTGAAGGGCCGCGACCCACGTGACGCGATCTTCATCTCGAGCCGCGCCTGCGGCGTCTGCGGTGGCGTGCACGCGAACGCCTCGGCCGAGGCGATCGAGATGGCGTTCGGGGTCGCGCCGCCGCCGATGGGCACGATCGTGCGCAACCTCGGGCAGGCCGCCGAGTTCCTGTACGACCACCCGCTCCACCTCTATCTGCTCGCGGGCCCGGACTACTCGGAAGCCGTGATCGGAGCGACGAACCCGGAGATCCTCGCGAAGGCCCAGACCTACCCGGCGCGCGGCAAGGCGCACCACGGCTGCGCCACGATCGGCGAGATCATGACCGCCCTCAACCCGCTCACCGGGACGCTGTACTTGCAGGCGCTGCATGAGACCCGTCGTGCGCGCGAGATGACCGTCCTGGTGTGGGGCAAGTACCCGCACCCGCAGACGATCGTCCCCGGGGGCATCAGCGCGACGGTCACCGCGCAGACGCTGAACGAGTACCAGACGCGGCTCTTCTACTTCCTCGACTACGCGAAGCGGATCATCGCCGTCTGGGACGACGTCTTCGACTTCCTCTACGAGGTCGAGCCGAAGTTCCACGACGTCGGCAAGCGGCCGATCAACCTCATCGACCTCGGGATCTGGGAGCACCACGACGCGTACGACGCGACCTACGCGAACGCCGCGCGGTGGGGGGACCGCCGCTGGGCGACGCCCGGCGTCATCCTCGACGGCAAGAGCGTCACGAGCGACCTGCACCGGATCAACGCGGGCCTCGAGGAGTTCGTCGACCACTCCTACTACGACGAGTGGGCTGGCAACCCGGTGCCGTTCAAGACCGACCCCCTGGGCATGCCGCTCTCGCCGTACCACATGTGGAACAAGGAGACGCTGCCGAAGCCGCAGGGTCGCAGCTGGCGCGAGAAGTACAGCTGGGCGACGTCGCCGCGCTGGGACCGCCAGGTCGTCGAGGCCGGCGCGTACGCGCGCATGTGGACGACGGCGATCGCCGTCGACAAGTACCCGACCAACCCGTTCATCAAGGCCACCGGCAAGAGCTTGGACATGCTCCTCCCCGCGGCATCGCTCCCGGAGATGCAATGCTCCTGGCGGATCCCGAACGAGCTGAACGCGATCGAGCGCAACCGCGCGCGCGCGTACGCGCAGGCGTACACGGCACTCGTCGCGCTGAACAACCTCCTCGCCGCCTACGAGATGCAGAAGAAGGGCGACGTCGCGGTGAGCCGCGACTACGAGATCCCGAAGGGCGAGCGCGTCGGCGTCGGCTTCTGGGGGGCCGGGCGCGGCTACCTCTCGCACCACCTCACCATGGACAAGGGCGCGATCACCAACTACCAGATCCTCACGCCCTCGACCATCAACGCCTCGCCGATGGACCCCTTCGGCCAGGCCGGCCCCTACGAGGAGGCGGTGATGAACACGCCGATCATCGAGCAGTTCGCGAAGGACGGAGACTTCAAGGGCATCGACATCCTCCGCACCATCCGCAGCTTCGACCCGTGCATGCCGTGCACGACGCACATGTACGCGGGCGACGTCACGGTCGTGCGCGAGGTGAACACCTGCGCCTGCGCGCTCGACGAGGAGGACGATGCCGTCCCGGCCGGTGTCCTCGGCTGAGCCGGTCCGCGCGCTGGTCGGTGGCGTCGGCTACACGAACCTCCGCGATGGCTCGGCGGGGCCGATCCTCGCCGAGCGCCTCGCGGGGACGCTCGGCCCGGATGTGGATGTCGAGGACCTCTCGTACAGCCCGATCGACGTCATGTTCCTCTTCCAGCGCCGCGCGCCGTATGCACGCGCAGTCTTCGTCGGTGCCGTCTCGCGTGGATCGCCGCCCGGCACGGTCCGGGTGATCCCGTGGGATCCGGAGCCGGAGTCACCGGAGTCGGTCCAGGAGCGGATCGCCGAAGCCGTCAGCGGGGTCATCAGCCTCGACAACCTGCTGCGGATCAACCAGCATTTCAAGGCCCTGCCGCCCGTCGTCACCGTGGTCGAGATCGAGCCCGAGGACGAGGGGTGGGGCGAGGGCGTGACGCCGACCATGGAGCGCGCGCTGCATGAGGTCGTGGCCCTGCTCAAAGGGGATTTGGCGGTCTTCGCGCGTGCCTGAGCCGGGCGGCGTCGAGGCGCGCGACGAGGTGCTTCAGGTCATGTACTGGATGCTCGGCGAGGGCATCGCACATGAGGTCGACGCGGCTTACGTCGCCCGCTTCCTCGTCATTCCGGAGGAGAACGTCAGCGCCGCGCTCGCAGGGCTCCATGCGGCGCGCCTGGTGCTCCGGGGGGCAGCACAGGGCAGCTTCCGCCTCACGAAGGATGGCATCGTCGAGGGCGGCCGTCGCTTCGCCGACGAGTTCAGCGATCTCACGAAGCAGCCACATGGCGAATGCGCGCCGGGTTGCTGGTGCCACACTCCGGAGGGCGAGGGCAAGGAGTGCCCGAGCGTGAAGCGGGCGGCCCTCCGTGCCTGAGACACCTGATCTCGAGCAGGCCCTCCTGCGGCTCGATCGCATCATCGCGAGCGCGGAGGCCGATCCCGATCCCGCGTTCCGCGAGCGTGTCGGTGAACTCCTCGACACGATCGACGCGGTCCACCGCCAGCTCGTCTGGCGCGTCGGCGAGCTCGTCCATGGGTCCTCCCAGGAGCTCTTCGAGCAGGGCCTGCTGCGCGATCCGGTCGCCTCGCTGCTCTTCGAGATGTACGGGCTCGTGGCCCCGGACGAGAGCGCCGCTCGCGAGGCTCCGGCCGCCTCGCCGCTCGTCTCCCTCGCCGACCTCGAGGCGTCGGTGCCCGTGCCGGTGACCTGGCATGACGCCGCGGAGCGCGCGGAGCTCGCCGACGGCCGCGTGCTCTGGCGCGATGTCGCGGGCGAGCGCGTCGTGCTCCTCGCGCACGGCGGCGAGCTGCGCGCCTACCGCGACGAGTGCCCGGGCAGCCCGATGCCGATCAGCTCCGGCGTCCTGCGCGCGGGCGAGCTCCTGTGCCCGTGGCACGACTGCCGTTACGACGCGCTCTCGGGCCGCCGACTCGACCGCGACGCCCCGGGCCTCTCCGCGCTCCCCATCGAGGCGACCGGTGACGCGGTGCGCGTTGGCGTTCGCCAGAGGCGGGCTGCCTGAACACCGTCATCGCGGGCTTCGGCAACGAGCTGCGCGCCGACGACGGCGTGGGTCTGGCGGTCATCCGGCACATCGAGCGCGGCGGGCCGCCGCCCGGCATCCGCTGCGCCGAGGTCGGCATCGGCGGCATCGCGATGCTGCACGAGCTCCTTGCCGGGTGCGAGCGGCTCGTCATCGTCGATGCAGTGCGACGCGGGGGCGCACCGGGCACCGTCTACGTGCTGACCCCCAAGCTCGGCGCCGACGCGGGGCATGATGCTCTGGTGGACGCCCACTTCACCGAGCCCTACGCCGCGCTCACGCTGGCGCGCGCCCTCGGCGTGCTGCCCGGGGAGATCCACGTGGTCGGCATCGAGGTCGCGGAGACCGAGCACCTCTCGCTCGAGCTCACGCCCGCGGTCTCGCGCGCGGTCCCGATCGCTGCCCAGCGCGCGGTCGCGCTCGCGACCGCGGTAGCGGTGTAGCGATGTGTCAGGGGATCCCGCGCCTGGTCCTCGAGTCCGCGAACGACCGGTTGCGTGTTGATGTCGACGGCGTGTCGCGTTGGATGAAAGCGTCCGAGCGCGTCGCGGGAAGCGCGGCGGGGGAGTATGTCGTCGTGTACGCGGGCGTCGCGCTCGAGAAGGTCAGCGAGGACGAGGCGCTCGAGCAGCTGAAGTTCCTGCGCGACCTCGAGGAGATGTTCCCCGCGGACGAGGACATCGCGTGACGCTCGCCGCAGGTCCGGCGCGCTCGATCGCCGGCACGACGCGGTTCGTGCGCTACGCCTTCATGCCGAACCGCCTGCGCTACTGCGGGGGCGACGACAACTCGACGATCCTCGAGTACGCGACGGCCGGGGTGCGCGAGCCGCCGCTCGTCGGCATGTTGCGCAAGTTCACCGGGGCGCTCCCGTATCTCGCGCTCATCGCGCGCGGCAACGGGATCGCGGATCCGTTCGACGAGCGGGTCGTGGAGGCGTACTGGCTCGGCAACGAGCTGCTCGAGAGGGTCGAGGCCCGCGAGCTCTACGACTCCTTGCGCGATCGCTACCGGACCCAGCTGTCCGCGAAGGTCATGGACAGCGTCGCGGGAAAGGCGCCCGCGGGTGCGCGCCCGCACCACAGCTTCCACGTCTTTGACGTCTGGAGGCACGCCGACCGGACCGGCGGCGATGTCCTCGCGATGCTTGACTCCTGCCGCATCAGCTGGGGCGTCGTGCGCGCGGTGGAGGCGGGCGAGCTCGTCGTCGAGCGGTCGCACATCGAGCTACGAGCCGGACGCCTCGAGCTCGGTGAGCCGCGAAGCGACCGGGTCACGCGCCTGGTCCAGGGGAAGGGCTTCGCGAACGAGGCTCATCCCGGCGACGTCGTGTCGATCCACTGGGATTGGGTCTGCGAGACGATCGACGAGCCGCGACGCGCTGCTCTTGAGCGCTACACGCGGCACCACCTGCGTCTCTCGAACGAGACCCTCTGATACTTTCGCGCTGAGGTGAGGACATGAGCGGCATCCGGCTGGCACTTCTCGCGGCGGCCGTGAGCGGCGTCTCCATCTTCGTGAACGCCCAGGCGGTCTCGGCCTTCCAAAACGCGACGCTTTTCACGACCCTGAAGAACGTCATCGTCGGCGCAGCGCTTGTCGCGGTTGTGCTCGTCTGGCGGCGCGCGGACGTCCGCGGCCTTGCGAAGCGCCAGTGGGCCGGCCTCGCCGCGCTCGGGGTCGTCGGCGGCAGTATCCCGTTCGTCCTGTTCTTCGAGGGCCTCGCGCGATCGGTGAACGCCGGCGACGCCTCGTTCATCCACAAGACCCTCTTCGTCTGGGTCGCGCTCGGCGCCCTCGCGTTCCTGCCGCGCGAGCGTCTGGGCTCCGGTCAGCTCGCCGCGCTCGGCGTGCTCCTCGTCGCGCAGCTGCTCCTCGGTGCGCCGAAGTCCGTCAATGCCGGTGCGGGTGAGCTCATGATCCTGGCCGCGACGCTCCTCTGGTCGGCCGAGATCGTCATCGCGCGCCGGCTGCTGCCCTCGACGTCGAGCGTCATCGCCTCGGCGGGCCGGATGGGTGGCGGTGCGCTCGTCCTGCTCGCGTATACCGGCGCCACGGGCCAGCTCACCCTCGCGCTGTCACCGCTCCAGTGGTCGTGGCTCGCGATCACCGCCATCCTGCTGCTCGCGTTCGTGTCCAGCTGGTATGCCGCGCTCGAGCGCGCGCCCGCGACCGCGGTCACCTGCGTGCTCACGCTCGGCGCGCCGATCACCGCCGCGCTCGCGCTCCTCGCCGGCCGTCCGGCTCCATCGCCGCTCCAGCTCGCCGGCTACGCGCTCCTCTGCCTTGCCGCGCTCGCCTTCATCGCGCTCCCGCACCTGGCGGCCTCTCGTCGCGCGCGCGAGGCCGGAGCCGCTTGACCATCGACCTCGTCGCGAAGATCCGCGACATCCCGGACTTCCCGAAGCCCGGGATCCAGTTCAAGGACATCACGACGCTGCTGAAGGATGGACCATCGTTCAAGGCGGCCATCGATGGTCTGCTCGCGCAGGTCGGCGACCGCAAAGTCGATGCGGTCGTGGGCATGGAGTCGCGTGGGTTCATCTTCGGGGCACCGGTCGCCTACGCCCTCGGCGTGGGGTTCGTCCCGGTGCGCAAGCTCGGCAAGCTTCCCGCGGATGTCGTGAGCGTGGAGTACGACCTCGAGTACGGCTCCGCGACGCTCGAGATGCACAAGGATGCGATCGCTCCCGGCGCGCGCGTGCTCATCGTCGACGACCTGCTCGCGACAGGCGGGACGGTCGCGGGCACGATCGAGCTCGTGAAGCAGCTGCGCGGCGAGATCGTCGCCCTCGCGTTCCTCATCGAGCTCACGTTCCTGAAAGGCCGCGAGCGCCTGCAGGGTCACGACATCCTCACGCTCGTCCGCTACTAGGCGAGCCACAGCTGACTGCGGCGATGGACCTCGCGATCCAGAAGCGTTCGGACCAGCGCGATGAGCCCTCCCGAACGAGAGGGCTCTCGCGTTAGACTGCTCCAGACCCGACACCGGCGGAGGCCCGCTTGGTGCCCCATCAGTCGATGGAGGACACATGACCGCGGCCCCGCTCCTGCCACAGATCCGCATAGACGAGCGTGCGTCCATCGCGGATACGCGCGCCTTCCTTGAGCGCGACCGGCTGATGGCCGCCTACGCGCTCGCCGATCTCGATCCGGAGAGCGGCGACCGCGCCCGTTGGTGGCTCGCGCGCCGCGAAGGCCAGGCCGTCGCGTGCGTGCTCCTGGTCGAGATGCTCCCGTTCCGGCCGTGCTTCGCGACGGGCGACAGCGAGGGGCTCTCTGAGATCTTCCGCGAGGGCATCAAGGAGCCGCGGATCATCGTCGCCGCACCGGTCTCGGCGCGGCTCGCGATCGAAAGCGTGTACCGCTTCGACCGCTGCGATCGGATGCATCGGATGGCGGTGGACGTCGCGAGCTTCCGCCCACGCCGTGCGCACACCGCGGTCCGCCTCGGGCCGGAGCGCGTCGAGGATGTCGTGGAGCTCTACGGCAACGCGTCGCGCACCTACTTCACGCCGCGGCGGCTCGCGCGCGAGATCTACTACGGCGTGTACATGGGGCGGACCCTCGTCGCTGCGGCGGGCACGCACGTGCGTTCGGCGGAGCTCGGTATCGCCGCGGTCGGCAACGTCCTCACGCGGATGGCGTACCGCAATCGCGGCCTTGCGACCACGTGCACGTCCGCCGTGACCGAGGCCGCATTTGAGCAGCACGCGGACGTCGTGCTGAATGTCCGCCACGACAACGGCCCGGCCGTCGCCGTCTACGCACGGCTCGGCTACCGCACGCACGCGCCATTCATCGAGGGTCCCGCGGTGCGCCGCGCCGCCTGGGATCGCCTCACGAAGATTTTTGGAAAGAAGGAACACTCCTGATGGCAACAGCAACTGCACCGAAGCACGACGTGGTCGATCTCGACCTCGCCGAGTCCGGCTCGCGCCGGGTCGCGTGGGCGGGCCGCGAGATGCCCGTCCTGGAATCGATCCGCGAGCGCGTCGCGAAGGAGAAGCCGTTCCAGGGCCTGCGCATCGCCGCCTGCCTCCACGTCACGACGGAGACCGCGAACCTCGCCATCGCGCTCCGTGATGGTGGCGCCTCGGTCGCGCTCGCCGCATCCAACCCGCTCTCGACACAAGACGACGCGGCGGCGGCGCTCGTGGCGAACGAGGGTATCGCCGTCTACGCGCGCAAGGGGGAGGACCGCGACACGTACTTCCGCCACCTGCAGGCGATCCTCGACTCGAAGCCGCAGATCACGATGGACGACGGTGCGGACGTCGTCACGCTCCTCCACACGAGCCGCACCGATCTGCTCGACGGCGTCCAGGGCGGCACCGAGGAGACGACGACCGGTGTCATCCGCCTCCGCGCGATGGCCTCTGAGGGCGTGCTCCGCTACCCGATCGTCGCCGTGAACGAGGCGCAGACGAAGCACATGTTCGACAACCAGTACGGCACGGGACAGTCGGCCATCGACGGGCTGCTCCGCGCGACGAACATCCTTCTTGCCGGGAAGACCGCCGTCGTCTGCGGCTATGGGTGGGTCGGGCGCGGTGTCGCCCAGCGTCTGCGCGGCATGGGCTCCATCGTCGTCATCTGCGAGGTCGACCCGCTCCGCGGCCTCGAGGCAGCGATGGACGGCTATCGCGTCATGACCGTCGCCGAGGCCACGAAGATCGGCGACATCTTCTTCACTGCAACAGGGAACCTGAATGTGATCGGCAGACCCCACTTCGCCTCGATGAAGGATGGCGCGCTGCTCGCGAACGTCGGCCACTTCAACGACGAGATCGAGCTCGGCGCGCTGAACGAGATGGCGAGCGGCCACCGCGAGATCCGCCCGTTCCTCGAGGAGTTCACGCTCCCGGGCCGCAAAGTGTTCGTGCTCGCCGAGGGTCGCCTCCTGAACCACGCCGCCGCCGAGGCGAATCCCGCCGCGGTCATGGACATGAGCTTCGCGAACCAGGTGCTCTCGATCGAGTACCTGCTCCGCCACGGCAACGAACTCGAGCCGAGGGTGTATGCCGTGCCGCGAGAGCTCGACGAGGACATCGCGCGGCGCAAGCTCGCCGCGATGGGCATGCGCATCGACCAGATGACGGAGGAGCAGCGCGTCTACGCGAACTCCTGGAAGGCGGGCACCTAGTGAGCACGAGCTTTCAGACCTCCGAGCGGCTCCTCTTCACCAGCGAGTCGGTGACCGAGGGCCACCCGGACAAGCTCTGTGACCAGGTGTCCGACGCGGTCCTCGACGAGATCCTCGAACACGACCCGAACGCGCGCGTCGCGTGCGAGACCGCGACGACGACGGGCACCGTCATCGTTGCGGGCGAGATCACGACGAGCCATTACGTCGACGTTCCTCAGCTCGTGCGTGACGTCGTGAAGGACATCGGTTACACGGACGCGGACTACGGGTTCGACTACCAGACCTGCGGCGTCCTCTCCGCCATCAAGCCGCAGTCCCCGGACATCGCGAAAGGCGTCGACGAGTCGCTCGAGGCGCGCGAGGGGAGGGATCCGCACGAGCTCGGGGCGGGCGACCAGGGAATGATGTTCGGCTTCGCAGTCCGCGAGACGGAGGAGCTGATGCCCCTCCCGATCACGCTCGCCCATCGTCTTGCGCGGGAGCTCGCGGTCGCGCGGAAGACCGGGACCCTGCCGTGGCTCCGCCCGGACGGCAAGACGCAGGTGACCGTCGAATACTCGCGCGGCGTGCCGAAACGCGTGCACACCGTCGTCGTCGCGGCGCAGCACGACCCGGAGATCCAGCACGCGAAGATCAAAGAAGAGATCACGGCGCAGGTCATCCGCCGCGCCATCCCGCAGGAGCTCTTCGACAAGGACACACGCGTACTGGTGAACGGGACCGGCATCTTCGTCATCGGCGGGCCGATGGGCGATGCCGGACTCACGGGCCGGAAGATCATCGTCGACACCTACGGCGGCTACGCGCGACACGGCGGCGGCGCCTTCAGTGGCAAGGATCCGACGAAGGTCGACCGCTCGGGGGCCTACGCCGCCCGCTACGTCGCGAAGAACGTCGTCGCGGCGGGTCTCGCCGACCGGTGCGAGATCCAGATCGCGTACGTGATCGGCGTCGCGCATCCGGTCTCGATCAACGTCGAGACCTTCGGCACTGGGCAGGTGAGCGACGAGCGCATCAATGCCCTCATCCGCGAGCACTTCGACTTCCGGCCACAGGCGATCATCGAGCGGTTCAAGCTGAACCGGGCCATCTACCGCCAGACCGCCGCGTACGGGCACTTCGGCCGACCTGACCTCGACCTGCCGTGGGAGCGCGTCGATCTGTCCGATACCTTCCGCAGCGCCACGGGCGCCAAGGCGACGGCGGCCACGAACAGGTAAGACTCCGCCGCTTCTGGCGGCGGTCTGGCATGGCGCGTGCGTCCTCTTTCGGGCACACCTTGTTACCTTGAAGGGGGAGTGCACATGGCCGAAACAGCAGCCGTCGCGGTGAAGCCGCGCGGCACTTCGTGGATCAGCGTCATCGGTGGCTGGATCGCATCCGTCGGCATGGCCGCCCTGCTTGCGCCGCTCGCGGCGGGCGTTGTGGCGGCACGCGGCGGCGCGCCGAACGACATCTCGCTCGCCGTGCCCGCGGTCGTAGCGGTGATGATCGCGTACCTGGTCGGCGGCTACGTCGCCGGCCGCATGTCGGGATACGCGACGAGCTGGCACGGGCTGATGACGGCGTTCTTCGGGCTGCTCGTGATCCTCGCGGTCATCCTCGTCGGCGTCGCCGCGGACCGTGGCTATCTCGGCGACGTTCGCATCGTGGCGCCGGACGGCACGAGCGCCTGGAGCTTCGGCCCGGTCGTCGGCGACGCCCTCACCTTCGGCGCCATCCTGGGCTTCCTCGCCGCGATCTTTGCCGGCTGGCTCGGTGGGCTGCTTGCGCCGACCCGCCGCTACGTCCGCGCCGAGCGAACGGTCCCGGTCGAGCCGGTCCGGACGGTGGAGCCGGTCCGCACGGTCGTGGAGGAGCGGACGGTCGTTCGGGAC
>Ga0180121_10000376_pt1 | contig 18439 bp, 16 predicted proteins | sample AntDrymUQ5402106_2_FD_129676 | JGI IMG/M metagenome (GOLD analysis project Ga0180121, IMG submission 129676) | Polar desert sand microbial communities from Dry Valleys, Antarctica - metaG UQ540 (21.06) (version 2) (version 2) | ecosystem: Environmental > Terrestrial > Soil > Desert | place...
CGTCCAGGTCGGCCCGTGCTCCGTGCTCGGCGAGCCAGGCCCGCATGTCGCGCACGTCTCCCGGGCCGCCGTCGCGGCCGTCGAGATGCCACTCGGGCAGCACCCCGTCACACCGCAGGACGCGCTGCATCGACCTCGGCCGGTTCCACGCGCCCGCCACCCAGACCGGGATCCGGTCCTGCACCGGCGTGACCGCGACGGTCAGCCACGGGTCGGTGCTCACGTAGTCGTAGTGCGTGCCGTGGTACGTCGACGCGCCGGACCACAGAGCACGCATCAGGTCGATGCCCTCGTCCAACCGCTCGGCCCGCTCGCGCCGGTCGGTGGCCTCACCGGTCCGGGGCAGCTCGTCGGTCACGGCCCCGAGCCCCACCGTGACGACGGCCCGCCCGCCGGAGAGCTGGTCGAGGGTGGCCACCTGGCTCGCGACCTTCCACGGGCGCCGCCATGGGAGCGGGGTGAGCACCGTCCCCAGCCGCACCGTGGTCGTGCGCACGGCCATCGCCGCGAGCAGCGACCACGGGTCGACGCCGTAGGCGGCCTCCCAGACGAAGACGCCGTCCCACCCGGCCTCCTCGGCCAGCGCCGCCTGCTCCAGCTGGTCGGGGGCGCTGCCACCCGGGAGGATGAACCCCTTGCGCATCGCCATGTCCGAGGACGTTATACGCGGGCTCCGACAGGGTGAGAGGCACCGAACGCCGGCGCGGCCTCGGCCAGGGCCTTCACCGCCGCCGGGAAGATCTCGGCCGGCGGGTTGACCAGCCCGGCCCCGACCTGGCCGGTGCCGGCCACCTTCCCGGCCATGCCCGTGTTGATGTGCGGCAGGATCCCGGTCCGCGTCACGAGCGTGGCGTCGATGCCGGTCGGCGAACCCCGGAATCCGAGCACCGGGATCTGGTACGTCGGGTTCTCGGCGAGCGTGATCTCGTACATCAACCGGGTCGCCTCGATGGCGTCACCCACCTCGCCGCCGACGAAGCGCACGATCGCCGGCGCCGCGGCCATGGCGAACCCGCCGATGCCGCCGGTCTCGGTGATGGCCGAGTCGCCGATGTCAGGGTTGGCGTCCGCCGGGCCGAACGACCCGAGGAAGAGGCCCTCGGGGGTGTTGGCCGGGCCGGTGAACCACTGGTCCCCGGTGCCGGAGAGCTGGATGCCGAAGTCCGTGCCGTTGCGAGCCATCGCCACTACCAGGGACGAGCCGGGCACGTCGCGCGCGGCGTCGCAGGCCAGCTTGCACGCCGGCATGCCCAGGTTGAGGAAGAAGTGGTCGTTGCTCCCGATGAACCGTGCCGCCTCTGCGACGTCGGCGGTCGGTGCACCGGAGTCGATGAGGGAAGGGAGCAGCTCGCGCAGGAACATCAGCGTCCCCGCCCGGTTGCGGTTGTGGCCCTCGTCGCCCATCTGCAGCATCTGCGCGGCGACGGCCTTGACGTCGACCGGCCCGAGCGCCGCCCGCGCGCGCACCGCGGTCTGCAGCAACGGCCCGAGCACGTCGGACATCCACCGCAGCCGCTCCACGACCTCCGGGCCGTAGGCCCCGTAGCGCAGCACCTTGCCCAGGCCCTCGTTGAGGCTGCACCAGGACGTGCCCCCGTGCACCGGGTCATGCAGCTCGAACATCCACATCGACGGGCTGACCACACCCGCCATCGGCCCGACCGTGCGGTGGTGGTGGCACGGCTCCCAGGAGAGCCCGGCACCTGACGCCAGCGCCTTCTCGGCCTCCTCCGGTGTGGTCGCCAACCCCTCGAGCAGCATCGCCCCGACTAGCGCCCCGCGCAGCGGTCCCGGGGCCCGGTCCCAGCCGATCGGCGGCCCCGCGTGCAGGAACGACCCGCGCTCGAGCCCGAGCGCCTCCGACGCGGGACGCACGTCGACCAGCTCCGCCCCGGCGGCGAGCATCCGCCCGACCGCGGTCGCGTTGGCCGGTGCCAGGCGAGGGTCGGAGAGGACCCGCGCGAGGTCGGCCTCGACGCCGGCGTCACCCAGCGGTGGTCGCCAGTCGACCTGCTGCACGGGCACGGCCTGCGCGGCGAGGGAGTCGGCGAACATCGCCGCGCCGACGGCGACCACCCGCGGCGGCTGGGCGAGCAGGGTGTTGCCGGAGCTCACCGTGGACCTCCGACGAGCGCGACTGCGCGCCGGGCGGCGGCCGCGTTGGACAGGAAGACGGCCGCGCCGGCTTCGTGCAGCGCCTCGGCCTGCTTGCGCGGGTCCTGCGGGTCGTCGACGCTCGCGCACAGCGACACCACGACGCCCAGGTCGCGACCCGCGGTGTGCGCGACCTCCCGTGCCTGCGCCAGTGCGGGCGCCAGCTCCGAAGCCGGGTCCGGGTGCGCGCCGTGACCGAGCACGACGTCGAGCAGCAGCACGCCGCATCCCTTGTCGGCGGCCTCGACCGCGATCCGCTCCAGCCGGGTGCGCTGGTCGATCATCGGGTGCGGGCGGCCCTGCGTGAGAGCGTCGTCGCCGAAGTCCAGCATCAGGTGGCCCTGCGCGTGCAGGTCGCGCCCGATCGCCCACTGGGGGCGCAGCGGGATGTTGGAGCGCACCTCGCCGAGCTGCGACGAGGCGATGATCATCGCCTCGTCGCACAGGGTCCCGCCGGCGAACAGACCGCGTACGGCCCCGCCCGGCGTCGGTGCCTGCTGCCCGTCCCAGGACCACGGCTCCGCCCACGTCGCCCCGACGGACTCGACGGCGCGCGCCGCGACCGTGGTGAGGTCCGGCTGTCCCTGACCGAGCAGCGCGAGGTGCACCGGGGTGGAGAGCCCCTCGGCGTACGCCGTGATCTGGGCCGCCACGGTCGCGTCAGGTGGCTTGGACACCAGGACGATGAGCTCGGTAGAGGGGTCCTCGTCCAGCAGCGCGAGGGCCGCCCGCATCGAACGGCCGCCGACAGCCGCCGACAGGTCGCGCCCGCCCACGCCCAGGCAGTGGCTCACGCCGACGCCGGCGCCGTCGAGCAGGCACATCAGCTGCTGGGCGCCGGTGCCGCTCGCGGCCACGATGCCGACCGGGCCGGGGCGCACCGCGTTGGCGAAGCCCAGCCCCGCACCGCCAACCACCGCAGTGCCGCAGTCGGGACCCATGACGAGCAGCCCGCGGGCGGCGGCCTCGTCCTTGAGCAGCACCTCCGACTCGACGGTCACGTTGTCGCTGAAGACGAGGACCGACAGGCCGGCCTGCAGCGCCGAGTGCGCCTCGGTGAAGGCGTGCGGACCCGGGACGGACACGAGGGCGAGGGTGGGTGGCTCAGCACTTCGGCGTACGGCAGAGAACAGCGTGCGCGGCTCGGGACCGTCTCCGCCGAGGTCGGCCCCTGACCCGCCGCGGGTGGCAGCGACCAGCGCCGCGTCGAGCCGCTCGAGGGCCTCGGTCACGGCGGCGGCGTCGTCGGCGCGGACCGCCACGACGAGGTCGTTGGGCCCGGCGTTCGCGGGCGGCTCGAAGCCCATGCCGCGCACCAGGTCGAGGTTGAGCTCGGTGCCCATCGCCACCTGGGCCGCGACGACGCCGTGGGCGGCGGTGACGTCGCGGCTGACCTGCATGAGGGTCACCGAGTCGTGGTAGGCCCCACGCCGCACCTCGACGTGCGTCGTCTCGCTCATGCTGCCTCCTCGGCCCTGCCGGCGACCGTACGCGCGCCGCGCAGCAGACCGTGGGCCAGGGCGGCGCCCGAGCTGTGCCCGACGGCCACGAGCCGGGTCAGGGCGCGCGCCAGGTCGGCGTCGCTGCCGTGCCCCGTCAGCGCGTCGGCGACGTCGAGCACCGCGGGCAGCGCTGCCCCGTCCGCCGCGTGACGCAGCAGCGCGGCGCTCAACGTCGTCGTGCGGCCGGGGGCTAGACGCGTCGTCTCGGCGGCCAGTGGCGCGCGCAGGTCCTCGCAAGAGTGCACGGCGACCAGCATCCCGGCGAGGACGTCGTCACCGGCCGGCGTCAGGCCGGGGCCGAGGCCGAGCAGGTCGCGCACCGAGCCGTCGACCGGGACGGGGGCGGGGTGCGCGGCCATCAGCCGGGCCAGCGCCTCGACGCGGGCCTCGGCGAACGGTCCGCGGCGAGGGCGCCGCTGCAACCGCCACCGCACCACGGGGATGGTGAGCGGACCTGCGACGACCCGGCCCCCGCCGACGACGGCGCGGTCCCCGAGGCGTACGCCGGCGAACGGTCGCCGTGACCGGTCGACCCCCAGCCGAACCGAGCAGGGCAGTCCGAGCGCGTCGGCCGCCTCGAGTGTCACGAGCTCGTCAGCCGTGACGACGTACACGCATGAGGGGTGCACACCGACCACGCGGGCGGACGCCTCCGGAGCGCGGAGCAGGTCGCGTAGGGCGGTGGTCGCCGCGCCGGGAAGCGTGGGCATGCGAGGGACCGTAACGCCTCCATCCGGTCTGCGTCCCACTTGTCCCTGCAAGCCGTCCCCCGGACTTTGGTCGGAGAAAATGCCCCCGACCTCCCACACGTCACCTCCCGTTTACGCCACTGTGTGCCTCGGGTGACGCGGGTCACCCGCGACGAGGAGGACCACATGTTCAGCTGGAAGGTCGTGCACGGCGGCAAGACGCCGCCGCCTGGTGAGGTCGTCCGGCCCGACGAGCGGCTGTCCTGGGGGCGTACCGCCGGGCTCGGTGCCCAGCACGTCATCGCGATGTTCGGTGCGACGTTCGTCTTCCCGTTGGTGATGGGGCTCGATCCCAACCTCGCCATCATGATGTCCGGCATCGCCACCATCCTGTTCCTGCTCATCACGCAGGACCGGGTGCCGAGCTACCTCGGCACGAGCGCGTCCTTCGTGGGCGCGGTGTTCGCGATCCGCGCGGCGCAGGACAGCGACTCGGTCGTCACCGGCGCGATCCTGGTCGCGGGTCTGGTGCTGGCGGCCGTCGGGATCGCGGTCAACTTCGCCGGCATGGCCGTCATCAGCCGGGTGTTCCCCCCGGCCGTTACCGGCGGCGTCGTGATGCTGATCGGCTTCGGCCTGGCCTTCGTGGTGGCCGACATCTACTGGCCGCAGGACCGCTGGGTCGCGATGGTCACGATGTTCGCGCTGTTCGTCATGACCGTGGTGCTGCGCGGCTTCTGGAGCCGTATCGCCATCCTGCTCTCGCTCGTCTTCGGCTACGCGCTGTCGTACCTCCTGGACAAGACGGCCGGTGACATCACCTCGTTGAACCCGGGGGCCGGCGAGGTCGACACCCACCCCCGGGTCAACCTCGACTCCGTCCGGGACGCCGGCTGGGTCGGGTTCCCCGAGCTGACCGGCCCGGACTTCAAGTTCTCGGCCATCGTGCTCGTCCTGCCCGCCGTGATCGCGCTGATCGCGGAGAACACCGGCCACGTCAAGGCCGTGGGCGCGATGACCAAGACCAACCTCGACCCGATGATCGGGCGGGCGCTGTTCGCCGACGGTGTCGGCACGGTCGTCGCGACCTCGGTGGGTGGTTCACCCACCACGACGTACGCCGAGAACATCGGCGTCATGGCCGCCACCCGCATCTACTCCACGGCCGCCTACTACGTGGCCGGTGTCGTCGCGATCCTGTTCGGCCTCTCGCCCAAGTTCGGCGCGCTGATCGCCGCGACGCCAGGCGGCGTGCTGGGCGGCATCACCGTGGTGCTCTACGGGATGATCGGTCTGCTCGGCGCCAAGATCTGGATCGAGAACCGGGTCGACTTCTCCAACCCGATCAACCTCGTGCCGATCGGCGCCGGCATCATCCTGGCGGTCGGACCGGTGGCCCACCAGATCACCGACGACTTCGCCCTGGAGGGCATCGCCCTCGGCACGGTCGTCCTGCTGGTCGGCTACCACCTGATGGCCGCCATCGCCCCGCCCTACATGCGCGACGCCCTGCACGACCCGGCGGGCTACGACGGGGGCACCGCCATGGCCATCGGCGGCGCCGGCACCCAGGCCGACCACGCCGGGACGCACTCCCACGAGGCGTCGGGCGGCGAGGTCGGCTTCGACGCGGGCGCCTCCACACCACCCCCGGCGTCCAGTCCGGCGTCGAACCCGACCTCGCACCGACTCACCGGCGGCGACGAGCGGGAGACCACCCCCTGACCCGTCCGCGGGGGTGGTGGAGGATCGCCCGGTGAAGCCGTCCCCGTTCGCCTACTCGGCGCCGCAGTCGCTGGACGAGGCGCTGGCCGTCCTGGCGGACGTGGGCGGCGACGGCAAGGTGCTGGCCGGGGGGCAGAGCCTGCTGCCGATCCTGAACATGCGCCTCGCCGCACCGGCGCACGTCATCGACATCAACCGCGTGGCAGAGCTCTCCTACGTCACGGTCGACGCCGACTCCGTGCAGGTCGGGGCCCTCGCGCGGCACGCCGAGGTGGAGCACGACGACCCGGCGTACGACGCGCTGCCCCTGCTGCGGCAGGCGTTGCGCCTGGTGGCCCACCCGGTGATCCGCAACAGGGGCACCACGGTCGGTTCGCTGGCCCACGCCGACCCGAGCGGGGAGATGACGGCCGTCCTCGCCCTCACGGATGGCACCGTCACGGCCGCCCGGGCGGGCTCCACCCGGGAGATCGCGGCAGCGGACTTCTTCCTCGGCCCGCTGGAGTCCTGCCTCGAGCCTGGCGAGCTGGCCGTTGCGGCGCGTTTCCCACGACTGCCCGTGCGCAGCGGCTGCACGTTCGTCGAGGTGGCCCGCCGCCACGGCGACTACGCGGTGTGCGGTGTCGCTGCGGTCGTCACCCTCGACGAGGGCGGCCTCGTGGTGTCTGCGCGCACCGCCTACATCTCGGTGGCGCCCACCCCGCTCGTCCTCGACCTCACCGAGGCGGTGGCGGGCCGGGCCGTCCGCGGCGTCGACTGGGCGGCGGCCGGGGAGCTGGCCGGCACCCAGGTTGACCCGGAGGCCGACATCCACGCCACTGCCGACTACCGCCGCCACCTCGCACGCGTCCTGACCGGCCGGGCGCTGGCCGAGGCCGCCGGACGGGTGGCCGCATGACGGCCCCGGAAGAGATCGAGCAGCTCCACGCCGTACGCCTGCGGGTGAACGGTGTCTGGCACGACGCGCAGGTGCCCGCCCGCCGGCTGCTGAGCGACTTCCTGCGCCACGACCTGCGCCTGACCGGGACACATGTCGGCTGCGAGCACGGGGTGTGCGGCGCCTGCACGGTGCTGGTCGACGGCAAGCCGACGCGCTCGTGCCTGATGCTGGCCGTGGGGGCGCGCGACCACGAGGTCATCACCGTCGAGGGGCTCGGGACGCCCGAGGCGATGCACCCGGTGCAGCAGGCGTTCCGCGAGTGCCACGGCCTGCAGTGCGGCTTCTGCACCCCCGGTTTCCTGACGACGATCGCCGCCTTCGTCGAGGAGAACCCCGACCCGACCGAGGACGAGGCGCGCGAGGCGATCAGCGGCAACCTCTGCCGCTGCACGGGATACCAGAACATCGTCAAGTCGGTCCTGCGCACCGCCGAGATCACCCGCGACTCCCGCTCGAGTGAAACGTCCGGCGACCAGGAGGCAGCGGAAGAGGCGCGGAACGTTTCAGTCGATCATGACGGTCGAGCAACGTGACGACCAAGCTGTTCGGCGAGCCGGTGCAGCGGGTCGAGGACGCCAAGCTGGTCACCGGAACCGCGCACTTCCTCGACGACCTCGGGCACGACGCGCTCGGTGTGGCGTTCGTCCGCAGCCCGCACGCGCACGCCCGGTTGCTCGACATCGACGCTAGCGGCGCGCTGGACGTCGAGGGTCTTGTTGCCGTCTACACCTACGAAGACCTTCTCGCCGCCGACGAGGCCGAGGGCAGCTCGGTCTCCCACGCCCTGCCCCTGCTGATCCCGCACCCCTGCCTGCACGCACCTCGGACCGGGTATGCACTGGCTCGCGACAAGGTCAACCACGTCGGCGAGCCGGTCGTGATGGTCGTGGCCCGCGACCGCTACCTGGCCGAGGACGCCGCGGAGAGGGTGGTCGTGACCTACGACTTCCTGCCTCCCGTCGTCGGCGTAGACAACGCTCGCCGGGCCGAGCGGACCGTGCACGAGGACGTGCCCGACAACGTCGCGGCGCACATGCTCCAGCAGGTCGGGGACGTCGACTCGGCGATGGCCGCCGCCCCGCACCGCCTGCGGCTCGACCTCGACATCGAGCGCAGCGCGTCGATGCCGATGGAGGGCAAGGGCGTGCTCGCGCGGTGGGACGCCGCCGACGGGTCGATGCGCGTCTACTCCTCGACGCAGACCTCGACCAGCGTCCGGGCGGCAGTCGCGGCCAAGCTGGGTCTGCCCGCCGGCAAGGTGGAGTGCATCGCCCCGATGGTCGGCGGCGGGTTCGGCGTGAAGATCATGCATCCCTGGCCCGAGGAGGTGCTGGTGCCGTGGGCCGCGCGCCGGCTGGACCGCGAGGTCAAGTGGGTGGAGGACCGCCGCGAGCACTTCGTCTCCTCGGCCCACGAGCGCGGCCAGCTGCAGGAGGTCGAGGTCGGGTACGACGACGCGGGCCGGGTGCTGGCCCTGGATGTGCGGTTCTGGCACGACAACGGTGCCTACACGCCGTACGGCGTGATCGTGCCGATCATCACCTCCACGCAGCTGCTCGGTCCGTACAAGCCGGGCGCCTACCGCTGCGAGTGGTGGTCGCTCTACACCAACACGGTGATCGTGACGCCCTACCGAGGGGCCGGTCGGCCACAGGGCGTGTACGCGATGGAGCGCACGATGGACGCCATCGCCGCGCAGCTCGGGCTCGACCGCGCCGACGTGCGCGCGCACAACTTCATCACACCCGACGAGATGCCCTACGACCACGGGCTGGTGTTCCAGGACGGGCGCCCGCTGATCTACGACTCGGGCGACTTCCCGGCATCGCTGGCCAAGCTCAAGGCACTCGCCGGCTGGGAGGACACCCTGGCGATGGCCGCGGCCGCACGCGCCGAGGGGAGGCGGGTGGGCGTCGGTATCGCTTGCTACGTCGAGGGCACCGGCGTCGGGCCGTACGAGGGCGCGCACGTCGTCGTCGAGACCTCCGGCAAGGTTAAGGTCGCCACCGGGCTGACGACCCAGGGCCAGGGGCACTTCACGTCCTTCGCGCAGATCGCTGCCGACGAGCTCGGTGTGCCGCTCGAGGACGTGGAGGTCGTCACCGGCGACACCCGCCGGTTCGGCTACGCCGTGGGCACGTTCGCCTCACGCGCCGCAGTCATGAGCGGCAACGCCATCGCCCTGGCGTCGCGCAGGGTGCGGGAGAAGGCGCTGCGCATCGCGGGTGACGCGCTCGAGGCCGACCCGGGCGACCTGGAGATCGTCGACGGCTCCGTGCGGGTCAAGGGCTCGCCGGCGTCGTCGATCCCGCTCGCGACCGTTGCGGTGCTGTCGAACCCGCTGCGCTACGCCTTCGACGAGGCGTCCAAGGCCGCGACCCAGTTCGCCACCGGCGACACCGACGGCCCGCCGATCGCCGACGACGAGGAGCCGGGGCTGGAGGGCACCGACTACTACTCGCCGACGCAGGCGACGTTCGCCAACGGCATGCACGTCGCCGTGGTCGAGACCGACCCGGAGACCGCCGAGATCCATGTGCTGCGCTACTGCGTCGTGCATGACTGCGGTCCGCTGATCAACCCGATGATCGTCGAGGGTCAGGTGCACGGGGGAGTCGCCCAGGGTGTGGGGGGCGCGCTCTATGAGCGCATGGAGTACGACGAGAACGGTCAGCTGCTCAACGCCTCGTTCATGGACTTCCTGATGCCGTACGCCTCCGAGGTGCCGCACATCGAGATCGACCACCTCGAGACGCGCTCGCCACTGAACCCGCTCGGCATCAAAGGAGCGGGCGAGGCTGGCGTCATCCCGTCGGCAGCGGTCTTCGCGGCGGCGATCGAGGACGCCGAGGGCATCGTCATCCGGCGGATGCCCATCTCGCCGAGCGACCTGTTCGAGCTGCGCAGACAGCACGTGGCCGGCGACGTGCCGTCGCTGAACCGCACCCCGCAAGGAGATGGAGGACCCACATGAAGGTCGCCGGTTCTGCCACCCTGCACGCCCCGCGCGACAAGGTGTGGGCGGCGCTCAACGACCCAGCCGTCCTGGTGCGCACGATCCCCGGGTGCCAGCAACTCGAGGAGGTCGGGCCGGACGCCTATCGCATGACGATCACGGCGGGTGTCGCCTCGATCAAGGGCACCTACCAGGGCGAGGTGGCACTCACCGACCAGGACCAGCCCGGTGCGTTCACGCTGCGCGCCTCGGGTGCGGGAGCCCCGGGCACGGTCAGCGCCGACGTCCGGGTGACGCTCGCCGAGGAGTCCGACGGCACCCGTCTCGACTACGCCGCCGATGCGATCGTCGGGGGAATGATCGGCGGGGTCGGCCAGCGAGTGCTCTCCGGGGTGGCGAAGAAGACGGCCGGCGAGTTTTTCAAGGCCGTCGACGACGTGCTGACCGGCAAGGCGCCCACGGTGCCCGCACCGCGCGAAGAGCCCGCCCATCCCGAGGCGATGGCGTCGGGGGAGGGGTCGGGCGTGTTTCTCTCTCCCGAGCTGAAGTCCGGGAGAGCAGACGCGAGCAACGAGTTCCTCCGCGGGGCACTGTTCGGGGCGGTCGTCGCCCTGGCGGGGGTCCTCGTGGGAGGCCTGGTCACCCGCCGTCGCGGCTGACCCGTTTTCCGCTAAGGGCGGAGATGTGGTCGGGACACGCAGCGCATGCCCCTGTTGACGTGCGGATGTGACGAAGTCGCTGACATGCGGATCTGAGCATGCAACTGTGTGCGTCGTCTGCGGAGTGAGACATGGGGACCCGGCAAACGAAAGGGAGAGACGATGCCGCTCTATCTGTCGAGGTTCAGCTACACCCCGGAGACCTGGGCCAGGCTGATCGCCAATCCGGAGGACCGCCGAACGGCTGCCCAGTCCTACATCGAGTCGGTCGGAGGGAAACTCCATGGTTTCTGGTACGCCTTCGGCTCACACGACGGCTACACGCTGTGGGAGGCCCCGGACAACGTGTCCATGGCCGCAGTTGGGCTGGCGATTGGTAGCGGCGGTGCTCTGAGCTCATTGGAGACGACAGTCCTCCTGACGGTCGACGAAACGTTGGATGCTCTGCGCAAGGCCGAGCAAGTCCAGTACCGAGCCCCAGGCGCGTAGCGGTCTGCGCTCAATGCGGACGCCAAGCAGCTCGTGCCTGAGGTTCGACTCATCGTCGGTCACTGAACTCACGCATCTCGTGCGGCTGAATCGGCGCGAGCAGCCACGCCACGACGACATCGGCTGGGGCGGAGCCCAGGGCGAGCGCTCTGACGCCGGGGGACATTCCTTCACCATGCCAGCCGACGCTGGTCCCCAATTCACTCGATGGCGGTGAGCGCAGCCACGTCGGACTAGAAATCGATCAAGAAACGCGTGACCATCGAGGCATGCCCACGGAGGACGATGTTCGGCGCGTCTGCCTCTCGTTGCCTGGCGTCGTCGAGCGCGCGAGCTGGGGTCAGCCAGCCTGGTTCTCCCGTACGCTGATGGCCCGCGTCTGGGAGCCCGGAGTCCTGACCGTGAAGACCAACGAACGGGACGCGCTGGTGGGCGACGATCCAGCTACCTTCTTCTGGACTCCCCACCACGAGAGATCGCCGCAACTCGTGCTCGTGCGCCTCCAACAGGTGGAGCCGGACGAACTCACCGAGCTCCTTCAAGAGTCCTACGAGATAGCTGGCGCGTCCAGGCCACGTCAAGCACGTTAGTCGTCGTGGTGCTCCCCCTCAGCGATGGCGATGCTGCTGGGACGCTGGAGGCCACATCGGCGATGAATCGGAGCGGAGTTCCTGCCCGTTGAGTGGCTGCGGCTGCGGCTTGATGTTGAGCTGAACAAGATGTGCTCGGCCGATATCCCCCACCGTGGCGAGTTCTACACCTTCGAGGAGTATCTCGCGGACAGGTTCGATACCCCGCTCTAAGACCCGCAGGGAGTGGTCCTCGCGATGGACGGGAACAGGTGGGTGGGGATGGCCGCGACCTCCCTCCCAGGTCCGACATGCGTTGGCTGCGAACATTCCACCACCCTGGTAACGCTTCCGCCATCGCCATGAACCGGCGACTCGGTTCGTTGACGACCGGCAGACCTGATGGCAGTTCTCAGCCCGCATTGCGGGGCTGGTGCATCAGCCCCATGAGCGCTCGTGAGGGAGCCGCGATGAGAAAGATCATTGTGATGATGTCGGTTTCTGTTGACGGATTCATCGAGGGACCGGACCGCGAGCTCGACTGGCAGATGGTCGACGACGAGCTGCACAGCCACTTCAACGAGCAGCTCAGCGCGATGGGCGCGTTCCTGGACGGACGTGTCACCTACGAGCTGATGGCTGGGTTCTGGCCGACGGCCGACACGGATCCCTCGAGCACCGGGCCCATGCTCGAGTTCGCCCGCATCTGGCGCGACATGCCGAAGATCGTGTACTCCAGGACCCTCGTGCGTGCCGACTGGAACACCACCGTGGTCCGCGAGCTCGTCGCCGAGGAGGTCGCGGAGCTCAAGGCGCAGCCGGGCGGGGACATGGTGCTCGGTGGGGCCGACCTCGCCGCAGCCTTCATGCGGCACGGCCTGATCGATGAGTACAGGCTCTATGTCCACCCGGTCGTCATCGGACGGGGCAAACCCATGTTCCAGCCGTCAGACGCCAAGATCACCCTCCGGCTCGATGAGACCCGGACCTTCGGCAACGGGGTCGTCCTCCTGCGTTACGGGTCCCCATGACAAGAGCTAGGGGCGGGGCCAACGGTTCTTGACTCCGGCTCGCATCTCGTCGATGTCCATCCTCTCGGTCTCGGCCCTTGCGTTGACTGCGACGCCCTCGCGTTCGACGAAGACCCAGTTGGGCGTGAGGGCCGTCCAACCTTGATCGGTCGTCGCCTCGTTGGCGAACACGAACACCTCGGCTCCCGACACCCAGGTGGAGTCGGGATAGCTCTGGTCGTAGAGGAACTCTGTGCAGTCGGCCGCCGTGCCACCCAGGTCTCTCAGCACCATCTGCTGCCCGACAACGCTGCTGCCCTTGTGCACGACGGTGACGGTCACGCGCACCGGCACGTAGACAAGCACCGGAACAGGCGCGTCATCGCTTGCTTGCGATAGATGCACGGGCCAGGCGCACCGCCGCGATCTCGTACGCCGGGCGGCCGGCGTCGAGCCCACGCTGCTCGAACTTCGTCCGCGCCCGCCAGGGGATCTCATCGCTGACCTGCAGCGCCGGGTGGGCGTCGACCACCTGCCGGGCCTGGACGGCGTAGGCCTCGATGTCGGTCGAGACGTGCAGGGTGCCCCCCTCGACCAGAGCTGCGGCGACGAGGTCGGCGAAGTCGCGGGACACCAGACGACGCTTGACGTGCCGCGCCTTGGGCCAGGGGTCGGGGAAGAACACCCGCACCGCGCTCAGCGAGGCCGCCGGCAGCATGGCGGCCAGCAGCACCCGCGCGTCTCCTTTCACCAGCCGTACGTTGGTCAGCTCCGCGGCCTCGAGGAGCTTGAGCAGGTTGCCGTGTCCGGGGGTGTGCACGTCAGCGGCCAGCACATCGAGGGCGGGCTGCGCCGCCGCCATGGCCGCGGTCGCCTCGCCCATGCCGAAGCCGACCTCCAGCACGACGGGCGCGGACCGGCCGAAGACCGCATACAGGTCGAGCACCGAGCCGTCGGCGTCGAGACCGAAGCGCGACCCCAGCCGGGAGAGGGCGTCCTCTTGAGTGGAGGTCACCCGCCCGGCGCGTCGCTTGAAGGTCCGCACGCTGTGCGGGTGCTCAGTCGTCACATCCCCATCGTCCCAGCCGCAGCAGGAGACGTCGTGAGGCACCATGGACCGATGAGCCTGGGGCGCGGGGGACTGCTGCGGATCGCACTCGTCGGCGTGCTGGCGGTCTCCGGCTGCTCGGCGGCGGAGCCGCGCGCGCAGTCCGACCGGCCCACGGCCGCCGAGTCCCCGGCAGACACGTCGGCCTCGTCGTCCGCCCCCGCCTCGCCACCGGTCACCCCGAGCGACCCCGGCGCTGCCCTTCCGGAGGTCACCTCCCCGGTCTCGCTGCCCGCTCTGATGGCCAAGCAGTACGACGGGCGCGGCCTCAAGCTGGGTCGCGTCCTGGCCCGCGCCGAGTCCTACACGCGTCGCGACGTCACCTACCGCAGCGGCGGCCTGCGCATCTCCGGGATCATCAACATCCCGCGCGGCGACGGCCCCTTCCCGGTGCTGGTCCTGCTGCACGGCTACATCGACCCGGACTTCTACGTGACGGGGCAGGGGCTGATGCGCGAGCAGGACCACCTGGCCCGCCGCGGCTACGTCGTCCTGCACACCGACTACCGCAACCATGCCGGCTCCGACCCCGACCCGCGGGCGGAGCGGACGCTGCGCCTGGGATACACCGAGGACGTCGTCAACGCCGTGCTCGCGGTCAAGAACTCCTCGCTGCCCTTCCTTCACGGCGAGCGCGTCGGTCTGCTCGGTCGCTCGATGGGCGGTGGCCTCACCTACAACACGCTGGTCGCGCAGCCCGGTCTGGTGGACGCCGCCGTGGTCTTCGCCCCCGTCAGCTCACGGACCTCGGACAACTTCGACCGCTGGACCCGCGACGAGCGCCCTGAGCTGGCAGCCCAGATCACCGACCGGTACGGGTCACCCGAGGACAGCCCGGACTTCTGGCGAGCCGTCAGTCCCCGGACCTACTTCGACCGGATCACCGAGCCGCTGCTGATCCACCACGGCACGTCCGACGACAGCTGCCCGATCAGGTGGACGCGGACGACGTACGACGCGCTGAAGCGGGAAGGCAAGGACGCGCGTCTGTTCGTGTACGACGGGGAGGAGCACGCCTTCGGCCCCCAGTGGCCGCTCTCCATGCGCCGCACCGTCCGGTTCCTCGACCGTCACCTCAGCGCCTGACCAGCACGTCCACCCGACCTCGCCGACGGCCTCCCGATGCACGTTAGCCTGGCCACCGATCCGGGAGGCAGAGATGATGAAGGCGTTCACCGTGGCGGCGGTCCAGCTCGCGCCGCTGCCCGGACCGCTGACCGTAGAGTCGGTCAAGGGCAACCTCGCCAAAGCTGCCGACTGGGTCACTCGCTGCGTCGAGGCCACCGGGGCCGAGCTCGTCGTCCTGCCCGAGTCGGTCACCACCGGGTTCACTCCGGGGCTCGGCCCCGAAGAGCTGTGGGACCTGGTCTCCGAGGTCCCGGGGCCGGTCGTCGAGCCGCTCCAGGAGACCGCGCGCCGGCTCGGAGTCCACGTGGTCGTGGGGACCTACGCCCGCGGGGAGGACCGTGGCGTCGTCTACAACACATCGGTGCTGATCGGGCGCGACGGCGAGGTCTCGGGGGTCTATCGAAAGACGCACCCGTTCTGCACCGAGACGCGCTCCCGCGGTGGATGGGTCACACCCGGCGACGAGGTCTGCGTCGTCGAGACCGACCTGGGCCGGATCGGGATGATCATCTGCTTCGACGGCGACTATCCCGAGCTCTCGCGCATCACCGCGGTGCGCGGCGCCGAGGTCATCGTGCGCCCCTCGGCACTGCTGCGCTCCGCCGACATCTGGGAGCTGACCAACCGCGCCCGGGCCTACGACAACCACGTCTACGTCGTGGGGGCCAACGCCACCGGCATCGACCCAGGCGGTGTCCTCTACTTCGGCAACTCGATGGTCGTCACCCCGGTCGCCGAGGTCGTCGCCCGCGCCGCGAGCCACGAGTGCTGGGTCACGGCCCGCCTCGACCCGGCGACGGCGATGGCGTCCCTGACGCCGGGGTCCAGCGTGCCGCAGGTCTTCGACCACCTGGCCGACCGCAACCTCGACCTCATCCAGCGCTACGCCGACGACCTCGCCCGCCCGGCCGCCACGTCGTTCCCGCACTCCGAGCCCGCCGGCGAGATCGTCGACTGACGATGTCTCCTGGACCGTCCTCGGCCCGCCGGATCCGGATCGGCATCGACACCGGCGGGACGTTCACCGACGTGGTGGCCCTCGACGCCGGCTCCGGTGAGCTGGTCACGACCAAGACGCCCTCGACGCCCGCCAACCCGGCGGACGGGTTCATGACCGGCGTGGCCAAGGTGCTCGACCTCATGTCGGCCACCGGCGACGAGGTGGTCTCGGTCAGCCACGGCACGACGGTGGCGACCAACCACCTGCTGGAGGGCAAGATCGGCGAGCTGGGTCTCATCACGACCGAGGGTTACGAGTTCCTGCTCGAGATCGCGCGCCAGAGCGTCCCCGACGGCTACGGCAACTCCTACTTCTGGGTGAAGCCGGCGCGCATCGTGCCGGTCGACCGGGTGCGCACCGTCGGTGGGCGGCTGGACTTCCGCGGCGAGGAGGTGCGCCCGTTCGACGAGGACGGCGCGGTCGGGGTCGCGCGGTGGTACCGCGAGCAGGGCATCACCACGATCGGTGTCTGCTTCCTGCACTCCTACGCCGACCCGGCCCACGAGCTGCGGATGCGTGACGTGCTACGGCGGGAGCACCCCGACGCGGTGGTCTCGATCTCCAGCGACGTGCTGCGGGAGTACCGCGAGTACGAACGCGCGGTCACCACGCTTGTGGACGCCGCGGTGAAACCGAAGATGTCGGCGTACGTTGCCAACATCACCACCCGGCTGCATGAGGTCGCCGACGGTGTGCCGTTCTACGTGATGAAGTCCAACGGCGGTGTCCTCTCCGCCGACGAGGTCGTGCACCAGCCGATCACCACGGTGCTCTCCGGCCCCGCCGCCGGCGCCCTCGGTGCGGCGATGATCGCGCGCGACGCCGGCTTCGACCGCGTCCTGACGTGCGACGGGGGCGGCACGTCGACCGACGTGTCGGTGGTCCTCGGCGGCGAGGCGACGCTGACGACGGAGGGCACGATCGGGCAGTACCCCAGCAAGATCCCGATGATCGACATCGTGACCGTCGGCGCGGGCGGCGGCTCGGTCGCGTGGGTGTCGCCGGAGGGCTCGCTCAAGGTCGGGCCGCGCTCGGCGGGCGCCGACCCGGGGCCGATGTGCTACGGCCGGGGCGGCACCGAGCCGACCGTCACCGACGCGCACCTGGTCCTCGGGCGTATCCCACCACACCTGCTCGGTGGGGAGATCCCGCTCGACGTCGACGCGGCGCGCAAGGGCCTCGACGTGCTCGCCGGGTCGCTCGGCCTGTCGCTGGAAGTGTGCGCCAGCGGGATTCTCGAGATCTCGGCCTGGAACCAGGCCAATGCGCTGCGCCAGGTGACGGTCAAGCGCGGCCTGGACGTGCGCGACTTCACCATGGCCACCTTCGGCGGGTCCGGGTCGCTGCTGCTGTGCCGGCTGGCCGACGTCCTGGGGCTCGCGGGTGTGCTCGTGCCGCGCGACCCCGGCAACGTGTCGGCCTTCGGGCTGCTGACCGTCGACGTACGCAACGACTACGTCCGGACGGCCGTGAGCCGGCACACCGCCCTGGACGTCGGCGCGCTGAACGTCTACTACGACGAGCTGCGGGAGCAGGCCGCGACGAGCCTGGACCGGGAGGGCTTTGATCGGCCTGCGCACCGCTATGTGCGGTCCGCCGACCTCCGCTACGCCGGGCAGGCGTTCGAGGTGCGGGTGCCGGCGCCCGACGGGCCGGTCGACGGCGATTTCACCGATGCGGTGGCCGGTGCCTTCCACGACGCGCACGAGCAGCTCTACGGATACGCGTTCCGCGACGACCCGCGCCAACCGGTCGAGTGGGTCAACCTGCGGGTGTCGGGCATCGGGCCGATCGAGCGGCCGCGGCCCCGCGAGATCGCGGCCCGCGACGGTGGTGTCGAGCGGGCCCGCACCGGCGTACGCCAGGTGTGCTTTGCCGACAGCACAGGCTGGGTCGAGACGCCGGTCTACTGGCGCGCCGACCTCGCGCCGGACGACGTCGTGGGCGGGCCTGCGGTCGTCGAGGAGTTCGGGTCGACCGTGCCGGTGCACCCCGGGTTCGCCGCGACCGTCGACCGCTTCGGGAACCTGCTCGTACGCCGGGGGGAGAGCTCATGAGCAGTGTCGACCCGGTGGTGCTCGAGATCGTCAAGGGCTCGCTCGCTGCGATCGAGATGGAGGTCGAGACCGCGATCGGGCGCACCGCGCGCTCGCCGATGATCCGCGACGCACACGACTTCCGCGCCGGCATTCACGACCGCAGGCTGCGCAAGCTGACCGGGCGGTCGTACTCGGCGCTCGTGCACCCGGTCGCGCGGGACTTTCCTCTCGACACGATGCGCCCCGGCGACGTGTTCTTCCACAACGACGTCTACCTCTCCGAAGGGGGCATCGGACACCTGCCCGACCTGTGCGTGACCGTGCCGGTGTTCTTTGACAACGCTGACGGCGACGCGGACGTCGTTGCTTTCGTGCAGGCCTTCGGCCACCACGACGACATCGGGGGAGCGGTGCCGGGCTCGATGCCCTCCCACGCCACCTCGGTGTTCGAGGAGGGACTGATGGTCCCGC
>Ga0180121_10000377_pt1 | contig 18436 bp, 18 predicted proteins | sample AntDrymUQ5402106_2_FD_129676 | JGI IMG/M metagenome (GOLD analysis project Ga0180121, IMG submission 129676) | Polar desert sand microbial communities from Dry Valleys, Antarctica - metaG UQ540 (21.06) (version 2) (version 2) | ecosystem: Environmental > Terrestrial > Soil > Desert | place...
GAGGCCCACGCGGACGAGGACAAGCGCCGCCGTGAGGAGGCCGAGGTCCGCAACACCGGCGACCAGCTGGTCTACCAGACCGAGAAGTTCCTGGCCGACAACGCGGAGAAGTTTGCCGAGGGTGACAACGCCGCCACCAGGGTCGAGGTCGAGGAGGCCGTGGCCGAGCTCAAGGCGGCGCTCGAGGGCACCGACGATGCCGATGATGCGGCCATCCCGGCGATCAAGGAGGCCACCGACAAGCTGGCGAACGTGAGCCAGAAGCTCGGCGCCGCGCTCTACGCGGAGCAGTCGGCCGCCGCGGCCGACGGCTCCGGCGGCACGGATGGCAGCGATGGTTCGGGCGGCACCGGCTCCGACGGCTCCGCCAGCTCCGACGGCTCCGATGACGATGTCGTGGACGCCGAGATCGTCGACGAGGACGAGCGGAAGTGACCGAGGGACCTGTCACCGAGCAGGAGCAGGAGCATGCAGAGAGTGGCCCGGTGGTGCGCGACAAGCGGCGCATCGACCCCGAGACGGGCGCCGTGCGGGAGCAACCGGCCCAGCCGCCGTCGGACCCGGCGAGCAGCGGGTCCGACGGCGCGGCGGGTGCAAGACCGCCGACGCGCGAGGAGGAGCTCGAGCGCCAGGTTGTCGAGCGCACAGCCGACCTGCAGCGCGTCCAGGCCGACTACGCGAACTACCGGCGTCGCGTCGACCGTGACCGCGACGTCGTGCGGGACACGGCGGTCGCCAACGTGCTCGCCAACCTGCTGCCCGTCCTCGACGACATCGGGCGGGCCCGCGACCACGGCGAGCTCGAGGGCGGGTTCCGGTCGGTCGGCGAGGCGCTCGAGCAGACCGTCGAGCGGTTGGGACTCGCGCGCTTCGGGGGGGCCGGCGACCCCTTCGACCCGACCGTGCACGAGGCCCTGACCTCGAGCACCTCGGCGGAGGTCACCGAGGCGACCTGCCTCGAGGTGTTCCAGCCCGGCTACCGCATCGGCGACCGGGTCGTGCGCCCCGCGCGGGTCGCCGTCGTCGAGCCCGAGTAAGCAAGAGGGAGGGGCGGTGAGCACCAGAGACTTCCTCGAGAAGGACTACTACAAGACGCTCGGCGTCCCCAAGGACGCCAAGGCGGCCGAGATCAAGAAGACCTACCGCAAGCTGGCCCGCCAGTTCCATCCCGACGCCAACAAGGGGGCGACGGCCGCCGAGGACCGGTTCAAGGAGATCTCCGAGGCCTACGACGTCCTCTCCGACACGAAGCGCCGCAAGGAGTACGACGAGGCGCGCGCGCTCTTCGGCTCCGGGGCGGGCCGGTTCCGTCATCCGGCCGGCACAGGCGGACCGGGTGGCTCCGGCGGCATGGGCGGCACCGGTGGGGTGCCCTTCGACATCGGGGACGTCTTCGGTGGCGCGGGTGCCGGGGGCCTCGGCGACGTACTCGGTGGTCTGTTCGGCAACCGGGGCACGCGCACCACCGCACCGCGCCGTGGTGCCGACGTCGAGTCCCGCGTGACGCTGTCATTCTCCGACGCGATCCAGGGCGTGACCCTGCCGCTGCGGATGGCGAGCGAGCAGGCCTGTCCGACCTGCCGGGGCACCGGCGGCCGCAACGGCTCGCTGCCCCACCAGTGCCCGATCTGCCTGGGCACCGGTCAGACCAGCCGCAACCAGGGCGGGTTCGCGTTCGCCGAGCCGTGCCGCGAGTGCCGCGGCCGGGGGCTGGTCGTCGACGACCCGTGCCCCGACTGCGGCGGCAGCGGCCGCGCGATGGGCAGCCGCACGCTGACCGTGCGCATCCCGGCCGGCGTGCGTGACGGGCAGCGCATCCGGCTCAAGGGCAAGGGCGGCCCGGGCGAGCGGGGCGGTCCGGCCGGTGACCTCTACGTCGTGGTGTCCGTGACCCCGCACCCGCTCTACGGCCGGTCCGGGGACAACCTCACCCTGGACGTGCCGGTCACGTTCGCCGAGGCCGCGCTCGGCTCGGAGGTCAGGGTGCCCACCCTCGGGGGTGCCCCGGTCACCCTGCGACTGCCGGCCGGCACCTCGAACGGGCGGACCTTCCGGGTGCGCGGCCGGGGGGTGACCCGCAAGGACGGCACGGTCGGCGACCTGCTGGTGACCATCGGCGTCGCCGTGCCGGCCAAGCTCACCAAGGCGGCGCGCGAGGCGGTCGAGGCCTTCCGCGACGCGACCGTGGGCGACGACCCCAGAGCCGGCCTCGTCGACCAGAACCGGCCGAAGGGCACCTGATGCCGTTCATCGCGGGCCGGGACGGTGCCTGGCAGACCGACGACACGACACCGGTCTACGGGATCTCCGTCGCGGCAGAGCTGACCGGTCTGCACGCGCAGACCCTGCGCCAGTACGACCGGCTGGGGCTGGTCTCTCCCCGGCGCACACCCGGCGGGGGGCGGCGCTACTCGCGTCAGGACGTCGCCGTCCTGCGCGAGGTCGTCCGGCTCTCGGCCATGGGCCTCGGCCTCGAGGGGGTGCGCCAGGTGCTCGACCTCGAGGACCAGGTGGCCGCCCTCCGGTTCAGGGTCGCCGAGCTGCAGGCAGAGGTCGAGTCGCTGCGGGCCGCCGCGACCCCCCGCACCGCCCTCGTCGTCTGGCGCCCGACCCCCCGACGCTGATGACTCCCCCAAGATCGACTGAAACATTGCCCGTCTCTATCGCGGGCAACCAGTCGCCGAACGTTTCACTGGAGCGAGCCTGATGGATGCCGACAAGCTGACCCGCAAGAGCCAGGAGGCCTTTGCGGCGGCGCAGCGCCGTGCGGTCACCGCCGGCAACCCGGCCGTCGAGCCACAGCACCTGCTCTGGGCACTGGCCCAGGACGACCAGGGCATCGCCGTGTCGGTGCTCGAGGTGCTCGGTGCCGACCGGGCGACGGTGCGCGCTGCCGCCGACAAGGCACTGACCGACCTGCCGCGGGCGAGCGGGACGAGCGTGTCGGCGCCTGCACCGTCGGGTGCGCTGCAGCGGGTGGTCGTGACGTCGATGCAGCGCGCATCGGCGCGCGGCGACGAGTACGTCTCGACCGAGCACCTCCTGCTCGGCCTGGCGGCCACGGGAGGCCCGGCCGCGGACCTGCTGCGTGATCTCGGCGTCACCGAGGCGGCCGTCGGTGAGGCCATCGAGCGGGTGCGGGGCGCGTCGCGGGTGACCACCGAGGACCCCGAGGCGACCTACCAGGCACTCGAGAAGTACGGCGTGGACCTGACCGCCCGGGCTCGGTCCGGCGAGCTCGACCCGGTCATCGGACGGGACAACGAGATCCGCCGCGTGGTGCAGGTCCTGTCCCGGCGTACGAAGAACAACCCGGTCCTCATCGGCGAGCCCGGAGTGGGCAAGACTGCTGTTGTCGAGGGTCTCGCGCAGCGCATCGTGGCCGGTGACGTGCCCGACTCGCTGCGCGGCAAACGACTGGTGGCACTCGACCTCGCCGCCATGGTCGCGGGCGCGAAGTACCGCGGGGAGTTCGAGGAGCGGCTGCGCGGCGTCCTCGACGAGATCCGGTCAAGCGACGGCGAGGTCGTCACGTTCATCGACGAGATGCACACCGTGGTGGGTGCAGGCGCGAGCGGGGCGGGGGCGATGGACGCGTCGAACATGCTCAAGCCGATGCTGGCCCGCGGTGAGCTGCGGATGGTCGGCGCGACGACGCTCGACGAGTTCCGTGAGTACGTCGAGAAGGACCCGGCCCTGGAGCGGCGGTTCCAGCCGGTCTTCGTCGGCGAGCCGACCGTCGAGGACACGGTCGCGATCCTGCGCGGCCTCAAGGACCGCTACCAGGCGCACCACAAGGTCGACATCACCGACGCGGCGCTCGTCGCTGCGGCCACGCTGTCCGACCGTTACATCACCTCGCGCTTCCTGCCCGACAAGGCGATCGACCTCGTCGACGAGGCCGCGTCGCGGCTGCGGATGGAGCACGACTCCCGCCCGGTCGAGATCGACGTGCTGCAGCGCCAGGTCGACCGGCTGCTGATGGAGCAGATGGCGCTGGAGAAGGAGAGCGACGCCGGGTCGCGGGAACGGCTGGACCGGCTGCGGCGCGAGCTCGCCGACAAGCAGGAGTCGCTCGCGGCGCTGAACGCGCGATGGGAGCAGGAGAAGACCGGACTCGACCGTGTCGGCGAGCTGATCTCGCGGCTGGAGGAGCTGCGCGGGCAGGCCGAGCGGGCTCAGCGCGACGGCAGTTTCGACGTCGCCAGCCGGCTGCTCTACGCCGACATCCCGGCCGCGGAGAAGGAGCTCGCCGACGCCAGGGCGAGCATCGAGGCGGTCGAGGCGATGGTCAAGGAGGAGGTCGGCGCCGACGACGTGGCCGAGGTGGTCGCGGCCTGGACCGGCATCCCGGCCGGGCGGCTGATGGAGGGCGAGACCGCCAAGCTGCTGCGGATGGAGGACGAGCTGGGCCGGCGGCTGGTCGGTCAGCGCGCGGCCGTGCGCGCGGTGTCCGACGCCGTACGCCGGGCCCGCGCCGGCATCTCCGACCCCGACCGGCCCACCGGGTCGTTCCTGTTCCTCGGCCCGACGGGCGTCGGCAAGACGGAGCTGGCGAAGGCGCTGGCCGCGTTCCTCTTCGACGACGAGCGCGCGATGGTGCGCGTGGACATGAGTGAGTACGGCGAGAAGCACTCGGTCGCGCGGTTGGTCGGTGCGCCCCCCGGTTACGTCGGCTACGAGTCGGGCGGGCAGCTCACCGAGGCGGTGCGCCGCCGGCCCTACACCGTGGTGCTGCTCGACGAGATCGAGAAGGCGCACCCGGAGGTCTTCGACGTGCTGCTGCAGGTGCTCGACGACGGCCGGCTCACCGACGGCCAGGGCCGCACCGTCGACTTCCGCAACACGATCCTGATCCTCACGTCGAACCTCGGGTCTGTGTTCTTGGTGGACCCGACGATCGAGCCCGCACAGCAGCGGGAGCTCGTGCTCGGTGCGGTCCGGTCGGCTTTCAAGCCCGAGTTCCTCAACCGCCTCGACGAGACCGTCGTGTTCGACGCGCTGAGCATGGAGGATCTGGCGCACGTCGTGGACCTGCAGGTCGCCCTGCTGGCCCAGCGGTTGGCCGGTCGGCGGCTCTCGCTCGAGGTGACCCCGGAGGCCCGCGACTGGCTGGCCCGGACCGGCTTCGACCCGGCGTACGGCGCGCGGCCGTTGCGGCGGCTGATCCAGTCGGCGATCGGCGACCCGCTGGCCCGCGCCCTGCTCGCCGGCGAGATCCGCGACGGCGACACGGTCACAGTCGACCTCGACGAGACCGCTGGCACGCTCACGGTCGAGCCGAGCGGCTGACACCGCTGGGCGCGAACTGCTGTGGGTGCGGCGAAAAGCGATTCCGCGGAATCGTTTTTCACGACAGCATCTGTCCTAGGTCGGCCGGTTCGCTGTGCACACAACGAGAAGGTGGCTGCTCGACATCCCCGGGTGCAAGCCCTTCGGGAGGCACTCAGCTCGACACCGTCGGATCTGTCCGGGCTCCTCTGTGGGGCGGCCGGACGTCGAGGTGGCAGGTGTCTCCGCGGAAACGTCCTTCGGCCTCGGTCCGGTGCTGCTGCTGGCGCGCGGTGACGACAAGTCGGTGACGGTGTCGCCCACCGTGCTCTTCACGCCGCTGGTCGCCGCCCGAGCCACCGGCGGCGTGCTCATCCACACGCACCGCACCGGAGCATCACCTACTGCCGAGGACCTCGCCGTGACCCGGCGGCTGGTGTCCGCGGGAGTTCTCCTCGGCATCCCCTTGTTCGCGCACCTCGTCATCCGGCCCGACCAGTTGGTCGGACCCGATTGATCCGTCGGCAGGACGGCGAGGATACGACGTCGGGCTCGGCGTCGCGGCCTGAGAGGGTGGGCGGATGTCCACCGCACTCGTCACCGGCGCGACGGCCGGCATCGGCCGCGCCTTCGTCCAACGCCTCGCGCGCGACCGCTACGACCTCGTGCTCGTTTCCCGGGACGCCGGGCGCCTGGGCGGACTGGCCGCCGAGCTGCGCACGGCGTACGGCGTGGAGGTCGAGGTTCTTCCCGCCGACCTGGTCAACGACGAGGGATGCGGCGCGGTCGAGGCGCGGCTGGCCGACCGTGACCGGCCCGTCGACGTGCTGGTCAACAACGCGGGGTTCGGGGTGAACGCCCGCTTCGTGACCGGGGACGTCGAGGACGAGGAGCGGATGCTGCGGGTGCTGGTCCGGGCGGTGCTCCGGCTGACCCACGCAGCGGTACCCGGGATGTGCGAACGGAGGCACGGCGTCGTCATCAACGTGTCGTCGGTGGCGGCATTCGTCCCGCAGGGCACCTACAGCGCGGCGAAGGCCTGGGTCACCACGTTCAGCCAGGGCCTCGCCGGGGACCTCGCCGGCACCGGCGTCCGGGTCCTGGCGCTGTGCCCCGGCTTCACCCACACGGAGTTCCACGCGCGGGCCGGCCTCGACATGGGACGGATCCCGCGGCCCCTCTGGCTGCAGGCCGACGACGTGGTGGCCGACGCGTTCACGGCGCTGCACCGCGGCCAGGTGCTGTGCGTGCCGGGGCGTCAGTACAAGGTGATCGTCGCCCTCGCGCGTCTCGCCCCGGCCGGGCTGGTCGGCCTGGTCTCCTCCCGGGTCCGGGCCCGCCGCCACCGCCCCCACGACCTGTAAAGGGCTCGTCAGCGGAGGCGGGCGAGGCGGGCGACGGCCTCGTCCAGGACCTCGTCGCGCTTGCAGAACGCGAACCGCACCAGCGACCGTCCCGCCTCGACGTCGTCGTAGAACACCTGAGTGGGGATCGCCACGACCCCGACGCGGTGGGGGAGCTCGCGGCAGAAGGTGACTCCGTCGTCGAAGCCGAGCGGACGCACGTCGGCGGTGACGAAGTAGGTGCCTTCCGGGACGAGGACCTCCAGGCCGACGTTCCGCAAACCCGCGATCAGCCGGTCGCGCTTGCCCTGGAGCGTGGCGCGCAGGCCGTCGAAGTAGGAGTCGGGGAGCCGGAGCCCGACGGCCATGGCCGGCTGGAACGGCGCCCCTGACACGAACGTCAGGAACTGCTTGGCCATCAGCACCGGCCGGACGAGGCGCGCCGGGCCACAGGCCCATCCGATCTTCCACCCGGTGAAGGAGAAGGTCTTCCCGGCGGAGCTGATGGTCAGCGTCCGTTCGGCCATGCCGTCGAAGGTGGCCAGGGGACGGTGCTCCACGTCGTACGTCATGTGCTCGTAGACCTCGTCGGTGACCACCACGAGGTCCCGCTCGACCGCGAGCTGCGCGACGGCGGCGAGCTCGTCCTCGTGCAGGACGGTGCCGGTCGGGTTGTGGGGGGTGTTGAGCAGGATCAGCCGGGTCCGGTCGGTGACGGCCGCGCGCAGCCGGTCGGCGTCCAGGCGGAAGCCCGGGGCCCGCAGCGTCACCGGGACGCGGACGGCGCCGGCCATCGCGATGCCGGCGGAGTAGGAGTCGTAGAACGGCTCGAGGGCGATGACCTCGTCGCCGGGGTCGACCAGCGCGAGCAGGGCGGCGGCGATCGCCTCGGTGGCCCCGGTGGTGACGACCACCTCAGTCTCGGGGTCGACGGTGAGGCCGTAGAACCGTTGCTGGTGCTCGGCTATCGCCAGGCGAAGGTCCGGCGTCCCGGGTCCGGGCGGGTATTGGTTCACGCCGTCCCGGATCGCCCGGACCGCCGCCTCGGCGACCTCGGGCGGGCCGTCGGTGTCGGGGAACCCCTGGCCGAGGTTGACCGAGCCGGTAGCCAGGGCGAGCGCCGACATCTCGGCGAAGACCGTGGTGCCCAGGCCGTCGAGTCGGCGGGCAGTCTGTTGCTTTTGCACTGATCCACTCTCGCAGAGGTTCGCCCCTTCCGAACCGGCCCGCGTCGTGGTTGGCTGCCAACACCAGCTAGCTGTGGAGTGTGGAACTGTGCAGATCCAGGTGACGGTGGACGGCCAGCAGCGTGTCGACGAGGTCGAGCCACGGCTTCTCCTCGTGCACTACCTGCGTGAACGGGTCGGCAAGGTGGGCACTCCGGTCGGCTGCGACACGAGCAACTGCGGCGCCTGCACGGTCCAGGTCGACGGGCAGACGGTCAAGAGCTGCAGCCTGCTCGCGGTGCAGGCCGACGGCACCGAGGTGACCACGATCGAAGGGCTCGCCAATGGTGAGTGGCACCAGGTGCAGACGTCGTTCAAGGAGTGCCACGGCCTGCAGTGCGGGTACTGCACGCCAGGGATGATCATGGCGGCCATCGACCTCCTGAAGGAGAACCCGGACCCGAGCGAGACCCAGATCCGCGACGGGCTGGAGGGCAACCTCTGCCGGTGCACCGGCTACCACAACATCGTCAAGTCCGTGCAGCATGCGGCCGCGCAGGGAGGTGCCCGATGACGGCCACCGAGGCAGCCCCGCAGGCGCGTCAGAAGTCCGTCGGCCAGCCCTTGCGGCGCAAGGAGGACGCCCGCCTGGTCACCGGCAAGACGAACTGGACGGACAACATCGTCCTGCCCGGGATGCTGCACATGGCTGTGCTGCGCAGCCCGATGGCACACGCCCGCATCGCCAAGGTCGACGTCTCGGCGGCGCTGGAGCGTCCCGGCGTGGTGGCGGCCTACTCCGGAGCCGACCTCGGTGACAAGAACGTCGGCGCCCTGTGCGTCTGGCCGGTCACCGACGACATGGTGATGCCGCCGCACCTCGCGCTGGCCGTGGACAAGGTGCGCTACGTCGGTGACGCGGTCGCCGTGGTGATCGCGGGCGACCGCTACCAGGCGGCTGACGCGCTGGAGGCGATCGAGGTCGACTACGAGCCGCTGCCACCCGTGCTCGACATGCGCGCCGCGCTCGAGGACGGTTCCACCGCCGTCCACGACGACCCCGGCACCAACAAGTGCTACACGTGGAAGTTCGGGAACGGTGACTACGAGGCGGCCAAGGCCAAGGCCGACCGGGTCTTCACCCGCCACTACGTCAACCAGCGGCTGATCCCGATGGCGATGGAGCCGCGGTCCGTCGTGGCGGCGCCCACCGGTCCCGACGGCGACGTCACGCTGTGGTCGGCCACCCAGATCCCGCACATCGTGCGGGTCCTGATGGCGCTGACGACGGGCATCCCCGAGAACAAGATCCGGGTCATCGCCCCGGACGTCGGTGGCGGCTTCGGCTCCAAGCTGCAGTTCTACCGCGAGGAGATCCTCGCGGTACAGATCGCGAGCATGCTGGGCCGTCCGGTGAAGTGGACCGAGACCCGCAGCGAGAACGCGCAGGTCACCCACCACGGCCGCGACCAGCTGCAGGAGATCGAGCTGGCCGTCACCAACGAGGGCAAGATCCTGGGCCTGCGGGTCGACCTGTTGGCCAACATGGGTGCCTACCTCCACATCATCACGCCGGGGACCCCGCTGCTCGGCGCGTTCATGTTCAACGGCATCTACAAGATGGACGCGCTGGACTTCACCTGCACCGGCGTCTTCACCAACACCACCCCGACCGACGCCTATCGCGGCGCCGGTCGCCCCGAGGCGACGTTCGCGATCGAGCGGATCATGGACGATCTCGCGGCCGAGCTGGAGGTGGACCCCCTCGAGCTGCGCGAGCGGAACTGGATCACCCACGAGGAGTTCCCCTACACCAGCATCAACACTTTGGAGTACGACACCGGCAACTACGAAGCCGCGACGGCGCGGGCCAAGGAGATGTTCGACTACGACGGGTTGCGGCGCGAGCAGCAGCAGCGCCGCGAGGCCAAGGACCCGGTCCAGCTGGGGATCGGCGTGAGCACGTTCACCGAGATGTGCGGGCTCGCGCCGTCGCGGGTCCTCTCCTCCCTCAAGTACGTCGCCGGCGGCTGGGAGCACGCGACGGTGCGGGTGCTCCCGACCGGCGCCGTCGAGGTCGTGACCGGCACCTCGCCACACGGTCAGGGCCACGTCACGGCGTGGAGCCAGATCGCGGCCGACGCCCTGGGTGTCGACCCCGATGCCGTGTCGGTGATCTACGGGGACACCGCCACCTCGCCGTACGGCATGGACACCTACGGCTCGCGCTCGCTCGTCGTCGGGGGGATGGCCGTGGTGGCCGCCGCCGAACGCGTCGTCGACAAGGCGAGGCTGATCGCCGCGCACATGCTCGAGGCCGACCCGGACGACCTGGAGTTCGTCGACGGGACCTTCGGGGTCAGGGGGTCCCCGGGGTCGACCAAGACGATCCAGGAGGTCGCCTTCGAGGCCTTCACGGCGCACAACCTGCCCGAGGGCGTCGAGCCCACCCTGCAGGCGAACTCGACGATCGACCCCTCGACGTTCAGCTTCCCGCACGGCACCCACCTGTGCGCGGTCGAGGTCGATACCGAGACCGGGATGTCGAAGATCCGCAAGTACGTCTGCGTCGACGACATCGGCAACGTGGTCAACCCGATGATCGTCGAGGGCCAAGTGCACGGCGGTCTGGCACAGGGCATCGCGCAGGCGCTCTACGAGGAGGCCGTGTACGACGACGCCGGCAACCTCGTGACCGGCTCGCTGGTCGACTATCTCGTGCCCGCGGCACCCGACCTGCCGTTCTTCGACACCGACCGCACAGTGACTCCCTCGACCACGAACCCGTTGGGGGTCAAGGGGGTCGGTGAGGCGGGAACTATCGCCTCGACGCCGGCCGTCGTCAACGCGGTGGTCGACGCGGTGCGCCAGTTCGGCGTCCAGGACATCCGGATGGCGCTCACGCCGGAACGGGTGTGGCGCGCGATCCACGAGTCCGGGTCCACGGGAGGCGAACGCGCCGCGGAAGGCACGGTCGTCTACGGCGGCGCCGCGACCGAGTCCACCGCGGGGGGTGCCCAGTGATCCCCGCGGAGTTCGACTACGTGCGTGCGGGCTCGGTCGACGAGGCGGTGTCCAGCCTGCGCGAGAGCGGCGAGGACGCCAAGATCATGGCTGGTGGCCAGTCGCTGATCCCGCTCCTGCGGCTCCGGCTGGCGTACCCGTCGGTCGTCGTCGACGTCGGTCGGGTGGCAGAGATGCGTGGCGTCCGTGAGGACGGCGACCACCTCGTCATCGGTGCGATGACCACCCACTACGAGGTCATCCACGACCCGCTGGTGCGTGCGCACGCCGGCCTGCTCGTCGAGGCGACCGAGACGGTCGCCGACCCCGCCGTGCGGCACCGCGGCACCTTCGGTGGGGCACTGTCCCACGCCGACCCGGCCGGCGACCTGCCCGCCGTCGCGGTGGCTCTGGGTGCGGAGTTCGTGATCGCGGGCAGCGACGGCCGGCGTACGGTCCCGGCGGCGGACTTCTTCGTCGACTACCTGCAGACGGCCGTGGAACCCGACGAGCTGCTGGTCGAGGTGCGCGTGCCCAAGCTGGGTGCCGGCTGGGGCTACCGCTACGAGAAGTTCCACCGGGTCGCCCAGTCGTGGGCGATCGTCGGGGTCGCCGCGGCCGTACGCCGGGAGAACGGCTCGATCGCCGAGGCCAGGGTCGCCCTGACCAACATGGGTGCGACACCGATCCGTGCCTCCGGGGTGGAGGCGGCCCTGACCGGCGCGGCTACGGACGCGATCGGCACGGCCGCCGAGCGGGCTGCCGAGGGCACCCAGGCCCCCAGCGACCTCAACGGCAAGGCCGACTACCGGGAGCACCTCGCGCGGGTCCTGACGAGGCGCGCGGTCATGGCCGCCGCGGGCGTGAGCTGAGCACGTGCAGCTGGAGCACGAGTTCACGGTGCCGGTGCCGATGGCCCAGGCCTGGGACGTGCTGCTCGACGTCGAGCGCATCGCGCCGTGCATGCCCGGCGCGACCGTCGAGTCCTTCGACGGGGAGACCATCGAGGGCCGGGTCAAGGTCAAGGTCGGTCCCATCCAGGTGACCTACGCCGGCACCGCGCGGTTCGTGGAGAAGGACGAGGGCGCCCGCCGCGCGGTCATCGACGCCAGCGCGAAGGAGTCCAGGGGGGTGGGGACGGCAAAGGCCACGATCACCGCACTGCTGCACGACGAGGGCGGGAGTGCCACGAGGGTCACGGTCACCACCGACCTGGCGATCACCGGCAAGCCCGCGCAGTTCGGCCGCGGGGTGATGGCGGAGGTCGGCAACAAGATCCTCGGCAGGTTCGCGGACTGCCTGGCCGGTGAGCTGGGCAGCAACGGGGGAGCAGGCGCAGCGACCGACGCAGCGACCGACGCCGCGTCCGCACCGGGTGGCATCGTGGCCGCGACCTCGGTCGGCACGCCGCCGCAGGCGCGCCCCGGCCCCGCCATGAAGCCGTTGCGCCCCGTGGTGGAGGGTGAGGCAGTCGACCTGATCGACGCGGCCGGGATGCCGGTGCTCAAGCGGCTCGCCCCCCTGGTGGGCGGCGCACTCCTCCTGCTGCTGCTCTGGCGACTGCTGGTCCGCCCTCGCGGCTGACCGGCGACGCCCGGAGATCGTTCGCGGTCACTAGAGGTGGGGGAGCAGGGCCTGCAGGGCGTCGGCGACGCCGGCCGGGTCGGTGCAGGCAGCGAAGTGGCCGCCGGGCAGCTCCCGTTCCACGACCGGCCACCCACGCGCGCGAGCGACCCGCACCACCCGGGCGTACGCCGGGGAGAGCGCAACAACCCCGCACGGCGCGTCGGGCCAGTCACCGGGGAACGGCAGCGGCTCGGTGAAGAAGTCCGCCCGCCGCGGTCGCAGCGATGCCACCAGCGCGGCGCGCACCACGTCGTCGGGCACCAGCTCGCGCAGGTCCTCCTCGGTCCACGTCGGGTAGGACCCGCCCGCGGCGAGCAGCGTCTCGAGCCCGTCCGCGAACTCCGGGTCCTCGGCCCGCAGCAACGAGGACCTGGTGGCGTTCCGCCCGTGGGGGACGCCCGCGTCGAGGAAGACGTAGCCCGCCACCGGCCGCCGGGCCGCGCGTCGCGCCGCACCGATCTGCGGCAGCAGGTAGCCGGCACCGGAGTGCCCGACCAGGTGCACCGGGCCGGACGGGGCGAGCTCGGCGACCTGCAACGCAGCCCGGGCGACGTACCGCCCGGCGTACGGCGCGTCGGTGTCGTCGGTCACGGACACGACAGTCACGTCGTGGCCCCGCTCGCGCAGCACCTCGGGCAGCCGCCCCCACGCCGCCGGCCCGGTGAGCGGGCTGTGCGCCAGCACGAGGGCGCACGCAGCAGGAGACACGACGCCAGCCTGCCCTAGGCTCGGCGCCCATGAAGCCGACCGACGCCCGCGGCGCGCTGCTGCAGATCGTGAAGGACAGGGCGGTGGTGCACGGGAAGGTCGTGCTGTCCTCGGGGCAGGAGGCCGACTGGTACGTCGACCTGCGCCGCATCACCCTCGACGGCGAGGCGGCCCCGCTGGTCGGAGAGGTCATGCTCGACGTCACGGCCGGCCTCGACTACGACGCAGTGGGCGGGCTGACGCTGGGCGCCGACCCGGTGGCCGCCGCGATGCTGCACGCGGCAGCAGCGCGTGGCCGCCACCTCGACGCCTTCGTCGTACGCAAGGAGGGCAAGGCCCACGGCCTCCAGCGCCGCATCGAGGGACCCGACGTCGCCGGCCGCCGGGTGCTCGCGGTCGAGGACACCTCGACCACCGGTGGCTCGGTCCTCACCGCGGTCGCCGCGCTGCGCGAGGCCGGTGCCGAGGTGGTCGGGGTCGCGGTGATCGTCGAACGCGGCGCCGCGGGCAAGGTGGAGTCCGAGGGCCTGACCTATGTCGCGGCCTACCAGCTGAGCGACCTGGGCCTCTAGCCCTGCTCGCGCGACCGTGACCGGGCGCGGAGCAGCTCGGCCGCGATCGGCAGCACCGAGAGGGCCACGATGCCGATCAGGATCAGCTCGACGTGTTCCGCGACGAAGTCGATCTGGCCGAGGTAGTAGCCGATGAGGGTGACGCTCACCCCCCACAGCACACCGCCGACCACGTTGTAGGCGACGAACGTGCGGTAGGACATCTTGCTCACGCCGGCGATGACCGGGGTGAACGTCCGCACGATCGGCACGAACCGCGCCAGGATGATGGTGCGCCCGCCGTAGCGCTCGAAGTAGGAGTACGCCTTGTCGACGTACTCCTGACGGAAGAATCGCGAGTCGGGTCGATGGAAGATCCGCGGACCGGCCTTCGACCCGATCGCGTAACCCACCTGGTCGCCCACGATCGCGGCGACCACGATCGCCGGGATCACCACCCACAGCGGCGGCAGCAGGCCGGTCGTCGCGACCAGCAGCCCCGCGGTGAAAAGTAGCGAGTCACCTGGGAGGAAGAAGCCGACGAGTAGCCCTGACTCGGCGAAGACGATCACCATGATGCCGAGCATCCCGAAGGTCCGGATCAGGTGGTCGGGGTCGAGCCAGGTGGGGCCGAGGGCGATGACGGACACCGCTGCAGGTTACCTGCGGCGCCGGACCAGCCCGATCACGGCGACCACGAGGGAGGCACCGACGAACAGTGCGGCCACGGCGTACGCCGTGTGACGCACGCGCGGGTCGGACGCCGCGAGGTGGCCGAGCACGGGAAGGCCGACCGCCCAGGCCAGCGCGCCCACGACGTTCGCCGACAGGAACCGTGGGTAGCCCATCCGGCTGGTGCCCGCGAGGATCGGCGTGAACGTGCGGACCCAGGGGACCCACCGCGCGGCAACGACCGCCCACCAGCCGAAGCGGTCGTAGAACGCCTCGGCGCGGTGCAGGTGCCGCACGTCGAACCGGCCGGCCGCGACGCGTCGCTCCAGCCAGACCCGGCCGAGGCGCGACCCGGTCGCGTAGCCGACGGAGTCACCCGCGACCGCGGCGACGAAGGCCCCGACGACCAGCAGCCACAGGTCGACGCCGGAGCCGGGCGTCGCCGACACCAGGCCGGCGCCGAAGAGGATCGTGTCACCGGGGAGGAAGAAGCCGACCAGCAGCCCGGACTCGACGAAGACGAAGCCGATGACGACCCCGTAGACCGCGGCGGCGGTGAGCGAGCCCAGGTCGGGCGTCAGGTCGGGGAGGACGGCGGGGAGGTCGAGGACTGCGGGCGCGCTTGCCACCCGGCGAAGCCTAGGGTCGCTGCCATGGACGAGATCGGTGTCGGCCCGTGGCAGGGCGACCCGCCCGACGATGCGCGGCTGGACCCGGAGCTGCTGCGCGACGGTGACCGGCGCAACGTCGTCGACCGCTACCGCTACTGGAGCCGCGGCGCGATCGTGGCCGACCTCGACCTGCACCGCCACGACGTCCACGTCGCTATCGAGAACTGGCAGCACGACTTCAACATCGGGTCGATCGTCCGCACCGCGAACGCGTTCCTCGCACGCGAGGTGCACGTGGTCGGGCGGCGGCGGTGGAACCGGCGGGGGGCCATGGTCACCGACCGGTACCAGCACGTACGCCACCACGAGGGCCTCGCGGCTTTCGCGGCCTGGGCGGCCCAGGACGGGCTGACCGTCGTCGGCATCGACAACCTCCCCGGTGCCGTGCCGCTGGAGTCGACCCGCCTGCCGCGGGCCTGTGTGCTGCTGTTCGGCCAGGAGGGGCCGGGCCTCTCGCCCGACGCGCACGCGGCCGCGGGCTCGGTGTGCTCGATCGCGCAGTTCGGCTCGACGCGCTCGATCAACGCCGGCGCCGCCGCGGCGATCGCCATGCACACCTGGGTCCGCCAGCACGTCCTGGGCCATCCGCTCTAAGGTCGCGGGCATGGACCAGGCGGCGGTGCTGCGGGCGTACGACGGGCAGCTGAGGCGCAGCGTCGCGCCACCGACCCCGGGGTGGGTGGTCGAGATGCTCGACGACCCGGCACCGATGCTGCGGATCACCGCGCCACCCGGCTCGCAGTGGGGGGACGGCGTGGTCTGGTCGGACCTCGACGAGACGACTGCCGACGCGGCCATCGCGTCCGCGGTGGAGCACTTCCGCGGGCTCGGCCGGGAGTTCGAGTGGAAGCACCACGGCTACGACCTCCCGACGGACCTGCCAGAGCGGCTGCGGGCCGCCGGCTTCCAGCCGGAGGACGAGGAGACGCTGGTGGCCGGGGAGGTCGCCGAGGTGCGCGAGCGGCTGGCTTCGACGCCGGCGCCGGAAGGCATCACGGTGCGCCGCCTGCGCGAGGACCCCGACGGGCGGGTCGCGGACTGGGCGATGGTCGACGCCGTGCACTCGGCGGTGTGGGACGAGGACTCCAGCGGTCTGGTGCGCGAGGTCTCGGCCGAGCACGCGGCCGACCCGAAGGCCATGTCTGTCTGGGTGGCCGAGGCAGCGGACGGGACGCTGGTGTGCGCAGCCTGGGTACGCTTCCACGAGGGCACCGACTTCGCGTCGCTGTGGGGCGGGAGCACTCTCGAGCAGTGGCGCGGGCGCGGGATCTACAAGGCGCTGGTCGCGCGGCGGGCGGACGAGGCAGCCGAGCGCGGCGCTCGCTACCTGCAGGTCGACGCCTCCGACGAGAGCCGGCCGATCCTGGAGCGGCTCGGCATGCAGAGGCTGACCTCGACGACGCCGTTCATGTGGCGTCCATGAGCGGCTCGCCGGAGCGGGTGGTCGTCATCGGCGCCGACGCGGGGGGGATGTCGGCGGCGTCGCAGGCCAAGCGGATGCGCGGCGACGACCTGGAGGTGGTCGCGCTCGAACGCGGCAGCCACACGTCGTACTCCGCGTGCGGCATCCCCTACTGGATCGCGGGTGACGTCGCGTCCGTCGACGACCTCGTCGCGCGCACCGCGGACGAGCACCGGGCCAACGGCATCGACCTGCGGATGCGCAGCGAGGCGCTCGGCATTGACCTGGACCGGCGGGAGGTGGAGGTCCGCGACTTGGGCAACTCTGCCGGCTCCTCGACGTACCGCCTCGGTTTCGACCACCTCGTGCTGGCCACCGGCGCACGGCCGCGCCGCCCGGAGATTCCCGGCGTCGACTCGGACGGAGTCTTCGGCGTGCAGACCCTCGACGACGGCGAGCGGGTGCTCGACGCCCTCGAGCGCGCGCCGCGCCGCGCGGTGGTGGTCGGCGGCGGCTACATCGGTATCGAGATGGCCGAGGCGATGGTGAAGCGCGGCCTGTCGGTGACGGTCGTGACCCGGTCGCCCGAGCCGATGGCGACCCTCGACCCCGACATGGGGCGCCAGGTCCACGACGCCATGGAGGGCATGGGCATCGACGTGCGCACCTCGGCGCGCATCGACGCAGTGGAGACGGGTGCTGACGGGTGGCTGCGCTCGGTCGTGACGGACTCGGGCGAGATCGAGACCGACATCGTCGTGCTCGGCACGGGTGTGTCACCCGAGACGTCGCTGGCGTCGGCCGCGGGGTTGCCGCTCGGTCGGTGGGGCGGCCTCGTCACAGACCTGCAGATGCGGGTGTTCGACACCGACGGCGTGTGGGCGGCGGGTGACTGCGTCGAGTCGATCGATCTGGTGTCGGGCAACCGGGTGCATGTCGCACTGGGGACGCACGCGAACAAGCAGGGGCGGGTGCTCGGCACGAACCTCGGCGGTGGCTATGCGACGTTCCCGGGTGTTGTCGGCACCGCGATCAGCAAGGTGTGCGACCTGGAGATCGCGCGGACCGGGCTGAAGGAGCGCGACTGCGACATGGTGGGCTTCGCCTACCTGACCGTGGTGGTCGAGTCCACGACGCGGGCCGGCTACTACCCGGGTGCCGAACCGGTGACGGTCAAGCTGGTCGTCGAGCAGCGGACCGGACGGCTGCTCGGGGCTCAGATCGTCGGGCGGGAGGGCAGCGCCAAGCGGATCGACACCCTGGCGGTCGCGCTGTGGCACCGCATGACGGTCGAGGAGATCAGCGCCCTGGACCTGGGCTATGCCCCGCCCTTCTCGCCGGTGTGGGACCCGGTGCTGATCGCCGCGCGCAAGGCGGCGGACCGGGTCCGCGCAGGCTCCTGAGACACCGCTCCCGGCGTACGGCCTGCTCTGGTTTGATGGATAGTCCACGCTGTCACCGCCCGAGGAGCAGGTCATGCCCGTCGCTACCCCAGAGGTCTACGCCGAGATGCTCGACCGCGCCAAGGCCGGCGCGTTCGCCTACCCGGCGATCAACGTGACGTCGTCGCAGACGCTGAACGCGGCGCTGCAGGGTTTTGCGGACGCCGGCAGCGACGGCATTCTGCAGGTCTCGACCGGCGGCGCGGAGTACCTCTCCGGCCCGAAGGTCAAGGACATGGTGCTCGGCGCGGAGGCGCTCGCGGAGTTCGCGAACCACGTCGCGAAGGCCTACCCCGTCAATGTCGCGCTGCACACCGACCACTGCCCCAAGGACAAGCTCGACGGCTACATGCGGCCGCTGATCGCGATCTCGGCGGAGCGGGTTGCTGCCGGCCGGCAGCCGCTGTTCCAGTCGCACATGTGGGACGGCTCGGCGGTCGAGCTCGAGGACAACCTGTCGATCGCGCGCGACCTGCTGGAACGCTGCGCCGCGGCGAAAATCGTGATGGAGCTGGAGATCGGCGTGGTCGGCGGCGAGGAGGACGGCGTCGACAACGAGATCAACGAGAAGCTCTACACTA
>Ga0180121_10000378_pt1 | contig 18433 bp, 20 predicted proteins | sample AntDrymUQ5402106_2_FD_129676 | JGI IMG/M metagenome (GOLD analysis project Ga0180121, IMG submission 129676) | Polar desert sand microbial communities from Dry Valleys, Antarctica - metaG UQ540 (21.06) (version 2) (version 2) | ecosystem: Environmental > Terrestrial > Soil > Desert | place...
CGGTATCGCGCATGCAGCCGACTCAGCGAGGGCTGCGTTCGGCGAGACGGTTGCGCAGGGTGCCGATGCCCTCGGCGGCGAGCTCCACCAACGCTCCCGGCCAGAGCCGGCGGGAGGGATCGGTGTCATCGTCCACGGCCGCGAACGGTCCCAGCGCGAACGCGTCGCAGCGCTCGAGCACCGCGTGCTGTGAGACCGAGGCCATCAGCTCGAACAGCGATGCCGCCGCGCCGTTGAGGTTTCCCTTCAACACGTCGCGCTCGTCGACCCTGACGGTCACGAACATCGCCTGGGGGTCGAGCTCGTCGGCGGTCACCACACACGGCCCGATCGAGATGGGGACCCCGTCGGCCGAGGCGACCGGGGCCCCGTCGGCAGACCGCGCACGCCAGTCGTTCACGAGTGTGTAGCCGAAGACGTCGGCTCGAACCTCGCCGGCAGAGACCTTCGATGCCTCGTTCCCGATCACGGCGGCGACCATCGGTTCGTAGTCGAGCCAGGCTGCCCCGGGCGGCCACGGCACCGGCTGTTCGGGCCCGATGATGCGCCGTTCCACGTCCATCGCCCGAGGCGAGAGCAGAGAATGCGGGAATAGCGGGGTCAAGATGCGCGGCTTCGGCACGCGCCAGCTCCACGCGTCGTCGCGCTCCAGGGCGGCACCGGCGGCATCCATGACGCTGCCACGGCTGCTCGAGACCAGATCCTCGAGGGTTGCGGGGAAGGCCGGATGCCCGACGGCGTCGGGCAGGTCGACCACCTCGCCCTCGAGGATCGCTCCCAGTCGCCGGTGCCCCCCCCGGTCGTAGGTCACGAGCCTCATCAGGGAGCCGAAGCATACGCCCGTACCGAGGTCATTTCCCGGGTTTCGCCTCGCGGATGTGCCTGGTCGCCGATCTCCGCGAGCCTGATCGTGACCCTCAACTCACGCGTTGAACCGCGTAGAGGGTCCAGCGATCCGGGACGCCCTTCAGCGTGTGCTCGCCGCGATCGTCGAACGCGTTCCCCGAGCCGGCGACCAGGTCCTTCACGGTCCGCGACACGAGCACCTCCCCGGGCTTGGCCTTGCCCAGCACTCGCGCACCGATGTGCACGGCGATGCCGGCAGGCTTGGGTCCCATCAGCTCGCATTCACCCGTGTGGAGCCCTGCTCGAACCTCGAGCCCGCGTGCGCCTGCAGCGTCCACGATCGCCATCGCGCACTCGATCGCTCGTGCCGGTCCGTCGAACCGACAGAAGAACCCGTCGCCTGCGCTGTCGACCTCGATCCCGCGGAACCGGGCGAGCTCACGCCTGACGTCGGCGTGGTGTTGCGCGAGCAGATCACGCCATGCGTGATCTCCGAGGCTGGCCGCCATGACGGTGGAGTCGGTGAGGTCCGTGAACATCAGCGTAGCTAGCACCGAATCGGGCACGACCGGCTCCGAGTCCTTGCGGGCCACCTGAACGATCAGATCGGCGAGGGGATTCCCCCGCTGATACGGGTCGTAGCCCTCGCCGGGTATCTCGACGAGCGACGCGTCGGGGATCCGCTCGGCGATGCCGTGCGCCATCTGTCGGTCGATGGCTCGGTGTGCGATCACCGTCGGAACCCGGATCGTCGGCAGCAAATCGGTGATGTCCGTCTCCATCTGCATGCGCGCGAACTCCGCCGCGCCACCGGGACTGGCCGCGGCTCGCTGCATCCATACGAACCAATCCATGAGCTCTGGGTCCTGGCGGTAGAGCGGGCTGATCTTGACCGCGAACTCCTCCATCCACTCCCGTTCGCCCCACTGCTGCCGCATCTCACGGATCCACGCGGTCTTCTCTTCCTCATCCGCTCCGACCGTTGTGTACGGCATGAAAAGGATCAACCGCTCGCACCGTTCGGGGAAGGTCGACGCGAAGAGCGCGCAGGCGTTGGCGCTCTCCGATACCCCGAACAGCGTGGCCCGGTCCGTTCGGGACGCGTCGAGGACGGCGTTGATGTCGTCCATCCGAGATTCGAGGGTGATGCCACGCGGCCGGTCTGACAGGCCTGTGCCGCGAGGGTTGAAGACGATCAACCGAACATCATGAGTGAGCCGCTCGAGGAACTCGAGGGTGTGCGGGATCTGCCAGAGCCGGTCGATCGTGCACAAGTGCGGCGCATAGACGACGGGCGGCCCGTCGCCGACGCACTGGTAGGCGATCGCGACGCCACCGGAGCGCGCGTACCGAACGTCGGGGATATCCACGGGCGCATCCTGACACCAACCGAGGATCTTGACCCTCCGATGGGCGGGCTCCGAGGCGCTCGGCTAGCATGGCTGCCACTCTTTCCGGCGCGCCTCGGCGAAAGCCGTACGACGCCCGCGATCTCGAGCGAGGAGGGCTCCGATGGCTGAGAAGTTCCGGATCACGTACGCGACCATGTCGGCCGACAACGAGAACCTGCAGGCGGCCTACGACGCCGCCGCCGAACGAGCTCGCGCCGAGCTCGGCAAGGACTACCCCGTCATCGTCAACGGCGAGGAGCGTTGGCGCGAAGAGAAGTACGAGGAACCCTCGCCGATCGACTCCGAGATCATCATCGGCAGGTTCTCCCAGGCGACCACGCAGGACGTCGACGACGCCGTCGCGGCCGCCAAGGGCTTCCAGCTCGAGTGGGACCGCATGGGCTGGCAGGAGCGCGTCCGCATCTTGCGCAACGTGGCCGACATCATGGAAGACCGCGTATTCGACCTCGCCGCGCTCATGGCCTACGAGGTGGGCAAGAGCCGTCTCGAGGCGCTCGGCGACGTGCAGGAGACCGCGGAGCTGATCCGCTGGAACTGCGACGAGATGGACAAGCACGACGGCTTCCGGGTGCCGATGGAAGGCCGCGACGGCGACTACTACGACGTGCTGCGACCGCACGGTGTGTGGGCCGTGATCAGCCCGTTCAACTTCCCCATGGCGCTGTCGGGCGGCCCGTCGAGCGGCGCGCTCGTCGCCGGCAACACGGTGGTGCTGAAGCCCTCGAACCAGGGGGCTCTGCTCGGCTACAAGCTCTACGAGTGCTACCGCGACGGCGGGGTGCCGCCGGGAGCGTTCCACCTCGTCACGGGACGGGGCATCGTGGCCGGCGACCATCTGTGGCACCACCCCGATGTGAACGGCATCACGTTCACCGGTTCGTACCCGGTGGGCATGGACATCTACAAGCACTTCTCGACCGACGTGCCGAAACCGGTGATCTGCGAGATGGGCGGCAAGAACCCGACGATCGTCACCAAGAGCGCCGACCTCGACAAGGCCACCGACGGCGTGCTGCGAAGCTCCTTCGGCTTCGGGGGCCAGAAGTGCTCGGCGAACTCTCGCGTCTACGTGGAGCGCGAGGTGTACGACGATTTCGTCTCGCAGCTCAAGACCAAGACCGAGGCGATCAAGATCGGCAACCCGATCGAGCGCGATGTCTACATGGGCCCCATCATCAACGAGCCCGCGATGGAGACCTTCGAAGAGGCCGCAGAGGAAGCTCGCAAGAACGGGACCATCGTCACCGGCGGCCAGCGCATCACCGAAGGCGAGCTCGGGCGAGGCCTGTTCGTGGAGCCGACCGTCGTCGAAGTGCCCGAGGAAAGCTGGATCTGGCGCAAGGAGCTGTTCGTGCCGTTCGTTGCGGTGGCGCCTTTCGACGAGCTCGATGATGCGATCGAGAAGGCGAACGACACCGAGTACGGCCTGACGGCCGGCCTGTTCAGCGAGGATCGGGCGGAGATCGACGAGTGGCTCGATCGCATCCAGGCGGGCGTGGTGTACGTGAACCGCCGCGCCGGATCGACCACCGGCGCCTGGCCCGGCGTGCAGCCCTTCGGCGGCTGGAAAGGCTCCGGCACGACCGGCAAGGCCGGCGGCGGCCCCTACTACGTGCTGCAGTACCTGCGCGAGCAGTCGCGGACGGTGATCGAGGAGTGACGGCCACCGAACGCGATCTCACCTTCGATGCCCTGGCCGCGCACAGCGGCCCCATGCAGATCACCGACATCCCCGGGCCGCAGTCGCTCGCTCGCATCGAGCGCGACGACAGGGTCACGTCGCCGTCGCTGCCGCGCGCCTACCCCTTCGTGCCGCGGCGGGGCGCCGGCTCGATCGTCGAGGACGTCGACGGGAACCTCTTCCTCGACATCAACGCCGGCATCGCGGTGACATCGACGGGCCATTGCCACCCGAGGGTGGTCGAGGCGATCCAGCAGCAGGCCTCGCAGCTCCTGCACTACTCGGCGAGCGACTTCTATCTGCCGATCTACTCCGATGTCGCGGAGCGGCTCGCGGCGACCGCTCCGTTCGACGGTGCGCCCGCGCGGGTGTTCCTGTCGAACTCGGGTACCGAGGCGGTCGAGGCGGCGATCAAGCTGGCGCGGTATTCCACCGGCCGCCAGTACCTGATCGGCTTCTATCAGTCGTTCCACGGGCGCTCGATGGGCTCGGTCACGCTCACGGCGTCGAAGGCCAAGTACCGCCAGGGCTTCGGGCCGATGCTGCCCGGCGTCCATCATTCGTTCTACGGCGACTTCGACTACATCGAGCAGGTGCTGTTCAAGCGGGTCGTGACTCCCGGCGAGGTCGCGGCGATAGTCGTCGAGTCCTGGCTCGGCGAGGGCGGCTACGTGCTGCCGCCCGACGGGTGGTTCCGTTACCTGCGCGACCTCTGCGACCGTCACGGCATCATGCTCGTCTGCGACGAGGTGCAGTCGGGCGCAGGGCGCAGCGGCACGATGTGGGCGATCGAGCAGGAAGGCATCTCGCCCGACATCATCACGGCCGGAAAGGGCATCGCGAGCGGACTGCCGCTGGGCGCCATGATCGCCCGCGACGACGTCATGACCTGGGAAGCGGGCGCGCACGGTTCCACCTTCGGTGGATCGCCCGTGCCGTGCGCGGCGGCCATCGCGACGCTCGACGTGATCGATGACGAAGGGCTGATGGCGAACGCGTCGGCGGTGGGCGAGGTCTTCCTGGCTGGACTGCGCGAGATCGCGCTGCGTCACCCGATCATCACCGAGGTGCGGGGCCGGGCTCTGTGGATCGGCCTCTCGTTCGCCGGCCACGACCAGGCGGTCGCGGTCGAGCAGGCGTCGTTCAGGCGCGGGCTGCTCGCGCTCGGGTGTGGCGACGACGCGATCCGCATCTCGCCGCCGCTCGTGTTCCGCGAGGACCAGGCGCGTGCCGCCCTCGAGATCTTCGAGGAAGCCGTCGCCGAGGTCGAAACCGCGGGTTCGTAGAGGTCGCGACGGCGTGAACGCATCGAAGGTCGCCACGATGCAGGATGCGGTGCGCGAGCTCGTGCGAGACGGCGACACCGTGGCGATCGAGGGCTTCACCCACCTGATCTGCTTCGCGGCCGGACACGAGATCATCCGGCAGCGCCGGCGCGACCTGACCCTCGCCCGCATGACACCCGACGTCGTCTACGATCAGATGATTGGGGCCGGCGTGGCGAGCAAGCTCATCTTCAGCTGGATGGGCAACCCCGGTGTCGGCAACCTGCACGCCGTGCGCAGGCGCATCGAGCAGGCCGATCCCGGGCCGCTCGAGATCGAGGAATACTCCCACTTCGGCATGGTCTGCCGCTACATGGCGGGCGCCGCGAACCTGCCGTTCTTCCCGATCCGGAGCTACTACGAATCCGACATCCCGAAGGTCAATCCAAAGATCGTGCCGATGACCTCGCCCTACGACGAGACCGACGAGGTCTACGTCGTGCCGCCGCTTCGTCCCGACGTCGCGATCGTGCACGCGCAGCGAGCCGACGCTGCAGGTGACACGCAGATCTGGGGGCTCATGGGCTGCCAGAAGGAGGTCGCGTTCGCCGCCCACAGGGTCATCGTCGTGGTCGAGGAAGTCGTCGACGAGGCGGTGATCCGTCGTGACCCGAATCGGACGGTGATCCCCGGGGTCGTGGTCGATGCCGTCGTCGAGGAACCGTTCGCCTGCCATCCGTCGTTCGCGCAGGGCTACTACGATCGCGACAACCGTTTCTACCTCGATTGGGACCGGATCGCGAAAGAGCAAGAGACGCTCGACGCCTGGCTCGACGAGTGGGTGTACGGGCTCGCGAACCACCGCGAGTACGTCGAGAAGCTCGGCGACGCGCACTGGGAGTCGTTGCGACCCGGACAGGCACTCTCGGGTGAGGTCGACTACGGGAGGTACTCGTGAGTGAGGCGGTCGCCGACCTCGGGTACTCCAAGTCCGAGCTCATGATCGCGGCCAGCGCCCGCCAGCTCGGGGGCGTGTCGAACTGCTTCGTCGGCGTCGGGCTGCCGAACATCGTGTGCAACCTCGCCCAGCGGACCGTCGCGCCCGCGCTGCAGCTCGTGTACGAGTCGGGGGCCTACGGCGCGCGCCCGGAGCGGCTTCCGCTCTCGATCGGCGACCCCACGCTCGCGACCGGCTCGACGGCGGTGACGAGCATGTTCGAGCTCTTCGCGTTCTACCTGCAGGCCGGATTGATCGACGTCGCGTTCCTCGGTGGCGCGCAGATCGATCGCCACGGAAACCTCAACACCACCGTGATCGGCGACTACCAGCACCCCGAGGTGCGGCTGCCGGGATCGGGCGGCGCGTGCGAGATCGCGATCCACGCCCGCCAGATCCTGGTGATCATGCGGCAGGCGACGCGGTCGTTCGTCGAGCGCCTCGACTTCCGCACGAGCCCGGGCCACAGCGGCGACCCCGCCCACGACGCCGCCCGGGGCTGGCACGGCAGCGGACCGACGAGCGTGGTGACCGACCTCGCGACCTACACGTTCGACGACGCAACCGGTGAGATGGTGATGCGCACCACCCACCCGGGGGTCACGGTCGATGATGTTCGCGCGAACATGGGGTGGGATCCGATGGTTGCCGCCGATCTCAGCGAGACACCGCCACCCAGCGGCGAGGAGCTGCGCTTGATCCGCGAGGAGCTCGATCCAGCAGGGGTCTACGCCCGTTGATCACGGACGCCTTCGGGCCTGGATCGCTCGAGCCACCGGTCTGGTACGGACCGCTGCGCGAGCCGTCGTGGCTCGTGCCTCGCGTGCGCGACGACGCGGCCCGCGTGCTGTTCTGCGCGGAACCATGGCAGGCGTCCGCGGTCGGGGGCGCCGGCCGCGACTTGCGACTGGGCCTGCCGCTGTTCCTCGCGGAGGCGCTGAGGTTCGGCACCGATGCGCGTGCCGTGGTGATGCGAGTGCCCGTGCCTGAGCCCGAGCGGTTCCCCGGCGCGGCGATGATCGTTCGGACCGCCGTGGCCCCGGAGGGCGAGGCGTCGATCCGGGTACGGGTCCTCGACCCAAGCGGTGTTGTGGTGAGCGAGACCGTCCGCGAGGCGCACGATGAGGCGATGGTCGCCGCCGTGCTCGAGGGCCTTCCACGTGTGTGCATGGACGCCGTCGCGAGCAGTGGGATCCGGCAGGTCTGGAGCTCGGTGTCGAGACCGCCGTCGGGCGTCGCGCTCGTGTCGTACGTGCGCGGGCAACGGGCGTGCCTGCGCGTGAGCGACGAGGCCGTGCCGGCGACGGCCGATGCCACGTCGGTCGCAGACCGCCGCAACGACGTCCGGTCGATCCTCACCGGGCTCGGATCGCTCGCGACCAGCACCTCGGAGACCTTCCCCGCGTTGCTGTTCTTCGGAGCCCTGCTCGCCGCCCACGACGTCGGGTCTCCCGTGGTCGGTGAGCTCCGGTTGCAGGCGAACGCTCGATGCACCATCGCGACCGACCCGCATGATCCCATCTACGCGATGTCAGCCCTGGTGCTGCGCATCTTCGGCGACCGCGACACGAGTGAACGGCGTATGGACAAGCTTCGTGCGCTCGACGACCCGATGATGCATCGATGGGTGGCCAGAGTGGCGGCCATCGCATGAGCCACGTGTTCCCGAGGGTGCTCGACCGCGAGCTGCCGGTCGCCGTCGCCGCAGAGGGCGCGTGGATCACGGCTGCCGACGGGCGTCGTTTCCTCGACGCGGCGGGAGGCGCGATCGTGGTGAACGTTGGCCACGGCGAGCGTCGCGTGATAGATGCGATCGAAGCACAGCTCGCCCGCACCCAATACGTGCACGGCACGATGTTCACGACCGGCGTCCTCGAAGACTACGCCGACGCGCTGGCGCCGTTGCTGCCGATGGACGACCCACGCATCTACCCCGTCTCGGGCGGAAGCGAGGCGGTCGAGACCGCGCTGAAGCTCGCGCGCGCCTACCATCTGGCTCGCGGCGAGTCGTCACGTTTCGTCGTGATCGGGCGGCGCAGCTCGTATCACGGGAACACGCTCGCGGCGCTCGATGCCAGCGGCAAAGAGCCGCTGCGCAAGCCCTACACCCCGTGGCTCGGCCGCTTCCTGCACGCGCCCGCCGCCTATGAGTACCGGTGCGAGAACCCGCATCACCCGAGTGCCTGCGGCCGATGGCACGCGGCGGAGCTCGATCGCATGATCTCGCAAGTCGCCCCGGGCTCGGTGGCAGCTTTCATCGCGGAACCGGTGGCTGGTGCGACGCTCGGGGCGGCGGTGCCCTGCGACGACTATTGGCCGGCAGTCGTCGAGGTCTGCCGGCGCCACGGCGTGTTGGTGATCGCCGACGAGGTCATGACCGGCATGGGACGTACCGGGCGATGGTTCGGGGTGGATCATTGGGGGGTCCGCCCCGACATCATGACCGCCGGAAAGGGAACGACGAGCGGCTATGTGCCGTTCGGGTTCGCGGCCGCGAGCGGCGAGATCTTCGACGCCGTGTCGACCACCGGGTTCGTGCATGGCTTCACGTGGTCGCACAACGGGCTGGGCGCCGCCGCCGCGGGCGCGGTGCTCGAGGTTCTGCGAGCCGATGACCTGGTGACGCGCGCCGCCGCGCTCGGCGAGCGCCTGCGCACCGACCTGACCGAGGCGCTCGCCGGCGTGGCGATCGTGGGCGACGTGCGGGGGCTCGGCATGATGATCGGCATCGAGCTGGTGCGCGACCCCGAGACCAAGGAACCCTTCGCGCGCACCCGCCGGGTCGCGGAGCAAGTAGTACAGGCGGCGCGTGAGTCTGGTCTGCTCCTGTACCTCTCGACGGCACACGTCGACGGCCGCGACGGTGATCTCCTCATGCTCGGCCCTCCGTTCGTGCTCACCGATGGTGATGCGAGCGCCGTCGTCGAGCGCACCGCAGCCGCCGTTCGCGCAGTGGCATGATCCGGCTCACGGGTCTCGTGGTGGCATGACCGGGGTCGCCGGTCTCGTCGTGGCGCCCGAGGCGAAGATCTATGACCATGGTCCCGGGCACCCCCTTCGGCCGGCCAGGGTGCTGCTCACATGGGATCTCATCGAGGCGTACGGCCTGCTCGGGCAACCCACCGTGGTTCGGCTCGACTCCGATCCGGCCGACGACGAGACCTTGATGCTCGTGCACACCTCCGAGTTCATCGACGCCACTCGGCAGGCGGGCCACGGCGTCGACTGGCCGTGGGGGCGGTTCGGCTACGGGCCGGGCGACAACCCGATCTTCGACCGCATGCATGAGGCCGGCGCGATCGTGGCCGGAGCCTCGGTCGCAGCCGCACGTGCCGTGCTCGACGGCCAGGCCGCGCACGCCTTCAACGCCGCCGGCGGCCTGCACCACGCGATGCCCGCCCGCGCCTCGGGGTTCTGCGTGTACGACGATCCGGCCGTGGCGATCGCATGGATGTTGACCCAGGGCGTCGAGCGTGTCGCGTACGTCGACGTCGACGTGCACCACGGCGACGGACCGCAGGCGATCTTCTGGAACGACCCTCGGGTGCTCACGGTCTCGATCCACGAGCACGCTCCCGAGCTCGGTTTCTTCCCCGGCACGGGCGGGCTCTCCGAACGCGGCGGGCCCGACGCCTCCGGCTCGGCGATCAACGTCCCAGTAGCACCGGGAACCGGTGACGAGGCGTGGTTGGAGGCGTTCCGCTCGGTCGTGCCTTCGGCCGTTCGAGCATTCGCTCCCGACGTTCTGGTCACGCAGCTCGGCTGCGACACCCATCGCAGCGACCCGCTCGCCCATCTCGGCCTCACCACCGACGCGTACCGGACGACCGCCGCCGTGCTCCACCAGCTCGCACACGAGGCCGCGGGTGGGCGGTGGGTTGCGACGGGAGGCGGCGGGTACCAGTGGGCCCGCGTGGTGCCGAGGGCATGGACCCTCTACTTCGCCGAGATGGCCGAAGTCGCCGTACCCGATGAGCTCCCTTCCGCTTGGATCGAGCGGGCCGAGCTCGCCCTCGGTGATGCCGTGCCGGCTACCCTTTCCGAATCGCCCGGCGGGCACTCATGAGCGTTGCCGGCGGTGCGGGCGCTACGCAGGCCACCAGCACCAAGCTCGTCTGCACCCTCGGGCCGGCCACGAACACCCCCGCGTTCGTCCGGGGGCTCGTCGCAGCGGGAGCCTCGATCTTCCGCGTGAACTTCTCCCACGGCTCGCCCGAGGATCACGCGCGGGCGGTGGGGCTCGTCCGCGATGCGGAAGCCGAGGGCGACCGGGCGCTCGCGGTGCTCGCCGATCTGCCCGGCCCCAAGGTGCGGCTCGCGGCCATGGACCCCGATCCCTTCCGGTTCTCTCCAGGGCAGCCGTTCGAGCTGCGCCCGAGCGGCTCCGGCGATGATCGCGGCACGTCGACGACCTACCCGGATCTCGCAGCCGACCTCCGCGAGGGCGATCGGGTGCTGCTCGCCGATGGGGCAGTCGAGCTGGTGGTGCGATCCACCGACGGCCTTATCGTGCGCACCGAGTGCGTGCGTGGCGGCATCGTTCGCAGCGGGCAGGGTGTGAACGTGCCTGCTGATCGGTTGAGCCTGCCTGCCGTTACCGAGCGGGACCGGGAGGGTCTGGCTCGGGCGCTCGATCTCGAGGTCGACCTGATCGCGCAGTCGTTCGTGCGAGGTCCCGGCGATCTGCTCGAGCTCCGAGCGCTCATGGGCGAGCGGGTCGTGCCCATCGTGGCCAAGATCGAGACGAAGCCGGCGATCGAGAACATCGAGGCGATCCTCGAGGTGACCGATGCGCTGATGGTGGCTCGAGGCGACCTGGGGGTCGAGCTTCCGATGGAGCAGATCCCGCTGCTGCAGAAGGACCTCCTGCGTCGCTCCCGTGACGCCGGCCGGCCGGTCATGGTGGCGACCCAGATGCTCGAGTCGATGACCCGGGCGCCCAGGCCGACTCGGGCCGAGGCCACCGACGTGGCCAACGCGGTGCTCGACGGCGCCGACGCCATCATGCTCTCGGGGGAAACCGCGATCGGCGAGTATCCCTTCGAGGCCGCCGCGGCAGCGACGAGGATCGCTGCCGCCGTCGAGGCACGCGCCGCCGACTACCGAGCCGCGCAGCCTCGCTGCCGCCACCGGGGCGAGGCGGCCGCGGTGGCCCATGCCGTGGCCGCCATCGCAACCTCGGAGGCTGAGGTGGTCGCGATCACCTGCTACACGGAGACGGGGCGCACGGCCCAGCTTCTGTCGGCGGAGCGCCCCTCGAGTCCCATCTATGCGTTCACGGCCGACCGGGCGGTGCGGCGGGTGAATACGCTGCATTGGGGGGTCGTGCCGCTCGCCGCCGAGCGCCCCGAGGACACCGACGCCATGATCGCCTTGATGGATCGGGGGGTGAGCGAGCGCGGGCTCGTGGCGCCCGGGGAGCTCGTGGTCATGGCGGCGTCATCGCCGGTGGGCCGCACGACGACGAACATGCTGAAGCTGCACCAGGTTGGCTCACCCGTCCGATGAGCGAGAGACACTAGTCTCGAGTGGACTAGTGCGTCGTATCCTCCGACGAGAGCTCCTCGTCGAGGGCTTCGATGATCCAGCCCTCGAGCCAGGTCAGGTAGCCGTAGAGCGAAAACATCTCCGACGACTGCTCGTCGCCCGCGAAGTCGGCCTCGGTCGACTCCTCGGTGACGCCGAGCCGCGTGCCGACCACGAGCCGGATCGAGTTGAGCGATCCGAGCCACGCGAGCATGTCGTCTCCGTTCAGCTCCTCGCGTTCCAGGGTGCGCTCGACGGTATCGAGCGCTTCGAGCTTCGCGAGCAGCAGCTCGTTGCCGTGATGCTGTTCGTACTCGAGGTTGCCCAAGACGTCGTCGGGTTGTGCGGGCGGGAACAGGCGCGCGACCGCGGGATCGCTCGACGGGTTCTCAGACGTCAGCAGCACCCGGAGCTGATCGATGAACGTGCGCACGGCGTCACGTTCCCGGGCCGACAGCCGAACGACGAATCGGCCGGCTTCCAGGCGGCGGACCGGACCTCTGCGCAGACGCATTCATCGATCCTTCTGCATCGTGGCCCACAGGCCATAGGCGTGCAGGCGGGCGACGTCGCGCTCGGCCTCGTCCTTCGAGCCGTTCGACACCACGGCCTTGCCCTTCGAGTGCACGTCCCACATCAGCTTCTCTGCCTTCGCGCGTGGATAGCCGAACAGCTTCTGGAAGACCCATGTCACGTAGCTCATCAAGTTGATGGGGTCGTTCCAGACGATGACGATCCACGGCACGTCGGGCACGTTGTGCAGAACCGCCTCGGGCCGTCCGATCTCCACCGGCGCCGTGCTCACTCGCGTCATCGCTCCACTAGCATCGGCCACCCATGGACGTTATCGAACGGCACGTGCGACGCCTTCCGCCGCTCGATGATCGATGGACCCCGCGAAGGCACGAGCGTGAGGAGCTCGCGCGCGCCTTGCTCGAGGGTGAGGTCGCCGGCACCGCGACGCATCCGCTCGACAACGTGCGCGCCAACGCGTTGTTGCTGATCGACGGCGACCCCGACAAGCTGTTCGGACTGTCCGGGATCCCCGGCGGGCTCGATCTCGACGCCATCCTCGACCTCATCGCCAAGGACGCCGGGGAGCCGATCGATCACGAGGCTCGCTACGGGCCGGTCGAGATCGCGGCCGAACCGATCCTCGATGCGTGTGAGGCCATGGGCGGCCGGCTCGCGCGAGCTGTCGCTGACCACGAACGGGTCGTGCTCGCGACCGGACACCCGGTTGGCCTGGCGCTCCTGTACCACGCGATCGATCGGATGCTCGTGGATCGGGGCGTCGAGGTGTTGCGACTCTCGAACGGCACGCGTTGGCGAGAACCGCATCTCGCCCACGACTGGTTCGTCGAACACTGGGGAAACGTGGGCGTGCTCACCGACGGCAGGGAACCACGCCACACGCACCGGCCCGACGTGATGCGTCGCATGCTGGATGAACGTCGGCCCGACCTCGTCGTGGCCGACCATGGGTTCGCGGGTGCCGCGATCGAAGCCGGCGTCGAGACCCTGTCGATCGCCGACGTGAACGACCCTGCGCTGATCGTGGCCAAGGCCCAAGGCCGTACCGATGTCGTCGTGGTGATGGACGACCACGTCAAGCCCGGTGCGTACTGGCCATGCTTGCAGGCGATCGCCTCCAGGCTCTGAGGGCTATCCAACGAGGCGCTCCAGCACCTATGATTCGAGCCATCGTGAAGCGAGAACCCTTCACTGAGGCTCGGCTGAAGACCGTCAACGAGGTCGCAGACCTGTTGCGCGTATCCAGGATGACCGTCTACCGAATGATCAAGACAGGAGAGATGCCCGCCGTAAGGGTGGGCCGGAGCTATCGGCTCCGATCCGAGGACGTCGACACCTACCTGATGGAGCGGTACACGGAGGCCGGCTGAGACCGGCCCTCACCGTTCCAGCGCGACCCGCGCTCAAGCCGGCCTCCGTGAAGCACGGAGGGGCGCATGAACGAGCATGACCGGCTCGTCGACCGAGCCGCCCGCGAGGCACGCATCGTGATGTTCGTGGGAGGCCTGGACGCCGGGAAAAGCACGCTGGCGCGAGCGACGGCGGCGTTCGCCCTTCGGCGCGGGCGCACGGTGGCCTACCTCGATGCCGACGTGGCCCAGAAGACCGTCGGCCCGCCGGCGACCGTCGGCCTCAAGCATGTGCGCGAGCCCGACGACCTCACGCTGGAGCGTCTGTCGCACGCCGACGCGCTCGGCTTCGTGGGCTCGACCACCCCGCAAGGACATGTGCTGCCGCTCGTCGGGGCACTCGCGCGCCTTCGTGACAAGGCCCGCGGCGAAGGCGCCGATCTGATCGTGGTCGACACGAGCGCCATGGTGAGCGGCATCTGGGGTCAGCTCGTGAAGTACTACAAGGTCGACACCCTCTTGCCCGACCTCGTGGTGGGCCTCCAACGTGGCGAGGAGCTCGAGCCGGTGCTCGGAGTGATCCAGCGGTTCTTCGGCGTGGAGCTCGTGACCTTGCCGGTGCATCGCAACGTCGTGTCTACCAGTGTGGAGGACCGATCCGGGCAACGGGAGCACGCCATGGCTTCCTACTTCGGGACTGATCTCCAGCGGTTCAGGGTGAAGCCCACCGTGTTCATGCCGTCGTTGCCGCCGCTGTTCGATCTACTCGAGCTCGACCGGTTGCTGGTGGGTCTCTCCGACGGCGATGGAGGGTTCACCGGCCTCGGCTACCTCGAGTACGTGCCGGAAGATCAGGGCCTGAGGCTGATCTCACCCGTGGCAGAGCCGCCGAAAGCGCTTAGACTGGGGTCCGTTCGTCTGGAGGACAGCTTCCGGGTGAAGCGCGTCGACCTCCGGAATCTCTTCGGAACCGAGTGAAAGGGTTCACGCTTGCCGTCGCTGATCAAGAAGCGCCGCAAGAAGATGCGCAAGAAGAAGCACAAGAAGCTTCTCAAGCGCACGCGGCACCAGCGCATGAAGCTGGGTAAGTAAGCCGGGGCTCTCTCGTGCGCGCGACCCGGCTCCGGCTCGCGGTGGCGGCCGCGGTGGCGGTCTCGAGCGTCGCCCTCTCGGCATGCGGTCCGGCCTCGCCCCCTCCCTCGTCCGGCTCGCGCGCGGTGCGATTCGAGGCGCCCGGCGGTGTCGAGTTGCAGGGGCGGCTGTTCGAAGCCGACGGCGCCACGGCCGGCGTCGTGCTCGCGCACATGCAGCCCGCCGACCAGTCGTCATGGTTCGACTACGCCGAGTCCCTCGCCGACGACGGATATCGGACGCTGACGTTCAACTTCCGTGGGTACTGTCCCGGCGGCGACGCCGGTTGTTCGAGCGGGGAGACCGATCTCTCGTTGCTCTGGCGTGACGTGCAGGCGGCGGTGCGGTTCCTACGATCGACGGGCATCGGCCGGATCGCGGTGATCGGCGCCAGCATGGGGGGCACGGCGGCGCTGGTGGCCGCAGCGCAACCCGCCGCGCCTTTCGGGGCCGTGGCCACGTTGTCGGCGCCGATCTCGATCGGGGGACTGACCGCGACGCCCGAGGCGCTCGTCGCGGCGGTGCCGGCCAAGCTCTTCGTGGCGGGAAACGCCGACGCGACAGCGGCCTCTGACGCGCAGTCGCTCTACGACCTCAGCGTGCCGCCGAAGCGGATCGAGATCGTGCCCTCCGAAGATCACGGCACCGAGCTGCTCGAGGGCAACCAGGGACCCAACGTGCGCCAGATCCTGACGACGTGGCTGGCGCGGTTCCTGCCGGTGCAGGCGCCGGTGCGAGAAGCGTCGTGACCCGCCAAGTGTGACCTCAGCGCTGGTTGCGCTACGTGGCGCTCGGCGACGGGCTCGTGCTGGGAAGCTGACCCGGGCTTGAGGGGCCGGGGAGCGGATCGCCGCCATCGCCGGCGATCACGATCTGCGCCACGGCGGCCGCGCCGATGAGCGCGAAGAGCACGATGATCATGATCAAGGTCGGGCGACGCATGTGAGGGCGCAGGCTAGCATGCAGCGCTTTCGTGAGGGTCCGTGTTCCGTGGTCCCCGGTCCTGTGGCGCTCGCTGCCGCGTTAGGGCACGCCGATGCTGAGCGCACTCTCGGTCTGCTCGCGCATGCGTACCATGGCTTCTCGCAGGCGCTCTGGGTCCGTGAGGTGGGTTCGCAGGTCGACCTCGAGCGAGACCGCGCCCGCGTAGTTGGCGGCGACGAGGTCATCGCAGAACGCGTCGAGGTCGAGCACGCCCTCGCCGGGCGGCAGGTGGGAGTCCCAGCCCTTCCCCGCATTGTCTGACAGGTGCACGTGGCGCAGCCGTTCGCCGAAGCGCCGGCGCACCTCGACCGGATCGTGCTCGGCCACGGCGGCATGGCTCGTGTCGAGCACCAGATGCGGCAATCCTTCGAGCTCGTCCAGATCCTGGTTCGCATGGAACGTGACGCCGCGCTTGCCGACGCGCACCGGGAACATGTTCTCGATCGCGACGATCACGCCGGTGCGAGCCTCGAGCACGGGCAGCTCCTCGTCGAGCCAACGCCGATAGGCCCGCTGCCAGCGGTACGGAGGGTGCATGACCACCACCGGCACGTGGGCGCGCTCCGCGACCTGGATCGCTCGATCGATCTTGCCTATCGGGTCGGTTCCCCAGACCTTCCTGGTCATGAGCAACGATGGCGCATGGATCGCGCCGATCGTCAATCCGTGCTCATCGGCGAGCATGCGCATGCGATCGGGGTCCTGGCTGGCAGGGTCCTTCGTCACCATGACCTCGACGCCCGTGTAGCCGGTCTCGGCGACGATGCGGAACGTGTTCTCGAGCGGTCTCGCGAAGAAGGCTGCGGACGAGAAGAGCAGTCGGGGTGTGCCCACGTCTCTATGGTAGGCACCTCGAGAGCCAGGCGAGGGTAGCCTCGCGAGCCGGGCGGGGGTGGCCTCGACCTATGCTTGTCGGCATGTGGGTGTTCCCCTTGGCCGCGGCCGCGGTTGCCGCCGTCTTCTCGGGCCTAGTTGCGAAGCGGTACCTCGTCCGGCGTCGCCCACACCAGCTCGCCTGGACGCTGGCGCTCGCGATGTACGCGGCCGCGTCGCTCGCCGTCGTGTTCGGTATGACCGGCGGGTGGACCCCGCGAGCCTTCCAGGTCTACTGGGCGCTCGGGGCAGTGCTCAACGTGCCGTTCCTCGCAGGCGGCGAGCTGCTGCTGCTCGTCCGCAGCCCGAAGATGCAGGCCGCGTGCTGGATGGTGCTCGTCTTCGTGACCGCGTACACCGTGTCGGTGCTGCGCGGCGCGTCGTTCGACGCCGCGGCGCTCGCCGAGGACCTGCCATCGGGCAGGGCGGTGTTCGGCGAAGGATCGGCGGCCCAGCGACTTCCGCAGCTCATCTCGACGCCGTCCTACCTCGTGTTGGTCGCGGGCGCGCTCTGGTCTGCCTGGCGGCTCCGGGGCCGCCCGGAGCTGCGCGATCGCTTCGTCGGCACCTTGCTGATCGCACTCGGCGCCACCATCATCGCGGGTTTCGGGTCGTACTTCGCCTTCCACGGTCGAGCGATGGCCTTCTCGGCGGCGCTTGCCGCGGGGATCGCGGTGATGTTCGCGGGGTTCCTTCGGACAGGGCGCCAGGCATCGGCCCCGGCAGCCCTCGATCCGACCTCGGTCTGAGCGGCTCTTCGGCTCAGGCTGCCGCGCTGGAGCTCGCCGACCACCAGTCGCCGCTCGTCGGGGAGTCGGTCGGGGCGCCGGCCGGGTCGATCGAGATCCACAAGTCGTCGTAGCGAGCGGGGTCGAACGGGATCGACAGGAACACCTCGCCGCCTTCGGGCAGGAAGTCCTCGACGAACGTCGGGACGCCGCCGGACACGAGCCAGACGCGGTAGACGGTGCCGGCCGGCGGCGATGGCACTCCCTCACCGATCACGTACACGAGCCGTTCGCCGGGCGCCGAGATCTCCCGAACGGGGCCGACCTCCACCATGCGGGCGTCGCTGCGAGTCGCGAGCCCCACGGCGTTCGCGAGGTCGTCGGCTCGCACGTCGGCGTTGCTGGCCCTGATGCTCTGGCTCACGGTGAGCCCCGCCAGCCCGACCACGGCGACCATGCTCGCGGCGACGGCGAACACCTGCATCGGACGGCGCCGAGGCGCCTGAGGTTCGAGCTCGCGATGCAAACGAGGAAGCAGCGTCTCGGGCGGAGCCATCGGCTCGGCCGCGAAAGCGAGGTCGGCCGAGAGCCGCTCGAAGTCGTCGAGGGACTCCTTGCACCGTCGGCACCCAGGCACGTGATCGGAGAGCAGCAGGTCGGCCTCGGCGGCGTCGGCGCCGGAGAGGCTGCGCAGCACGTAGCCGGCCAACAGCTCCTCGATGTGCTCGTGCTCGTCGATCATGTGGCCTCCTGGTCTGCCGGCTGGTCTGCCGGCGCGGCAGTCGCGGCCGTCGTCGTCGTCGAGGGGTCGAGCACCTGGCGCAGCTTGCGCAACGCCGCGAAGGTCCGCGTCTTCACGGTTCCGAGCGGGATGTCGATCTCTTCCGCGATCTGCACCTGTGTCTTGCCACCGAAGTACGCCATCTCGAGCACCTGTCGTTGATCGGAGGAGAGCGTCTCGAGCGCCGCGCGGACCTCGAGGCGACGACGGGCCAGATCGGCCGCGTCGATCACGCCTTCCGCAGGGTCTTCGACGGTCACCGGCTCGAGGTTCGCCGCGCGTGTCTGCCTGGCCCTGATGCGTTCCTCGCGTCGAACCGTGTCGAC
>Ga0180121_10000379_pt1 | contig 18430 bp, 19 predicted proteins | sample AntDrymUQ5402106_2_FD_129676 | JGI IMG/M metagenome (GOLD analysis project Ga0180121, IMG submission 129676) | Polar desert sand microbial communities from Dry Valleys, Antarctica - metaG UQ540 (21.06) (version 2) (version 2) | ecosystem: Environmental > Terrestrial > Soil > Desert | place...
ACGAGGCCGGCAGTACGCAGAGCGCGAGCGCCAGCAGAGCCAGACGCCGAAACTTGGTCACCGATGAAGCCGCAATGCCCATTCACTCTCCCTTGACGCCCAGAACCGCAGTGCTCGCAGTTTCGTTGGTGAGCACTGCGGTCAAAAGCCCGGTTTTGACCGAGCCCGCAGGGCGTCGGGCCGAGCTCGATCCCGAGCTCGGCGAGCGGATCGAGGACGGGCGGGCGCGCCGCGATTCGCGGCTTGGCCGCCGCGAGCTCTGGGCAAACGTCTTCCCCGGGACGGCGTTCCTGGTCGTCGCCGGGCTGCTCATCTTCCTGACCGAGTCAGCTCGCTCCCCCGCGCCGCTGACGGTGCTGCTTCTGGTCGGCGCCTACGCGCTCGCCTATCGGATCGAGTTCGAGATCGGCTCTGGGCTTGCCGTTGCGACGCAACTCCTGTTCGTGCCGATGCTCTTCCTGCTGCCGATCGGGCTCGTCCCGTTCGCGGTCGCTGCGGGGATCATGCTCGCCAATGTCGCAGAGATCCTGGAGGGCCGCATCCAGGCCGAGCGCGTCTTCGTCCGGCTCGGCAATGCCTTCTATTCGCTCGGTCCAGTGCTCGTCTTCGCTGCCTTCGGTGAAGCGGCGCCGGCGCTGCGCGACTGGCCGATCTACGCTGTCGCGCTCGGCGCTCAGTTCGCTTTCGACTTCGCAAGCGCGGCGACGCACGAGCGGATTGCGCTGGGGATCCCGCCCCGCCTGCTCGTCCGCTACATGAGCCTCACGTGGGCCGTCGATGCGGCGCTCGCGCCCGTCGGCCTTCTGGCCGCCCTGGCGGCCGTCGAGCATCCCGCGGCGCTCCTGCTCGTGCTCCCGCTCGCCGGCCTCCTGCGCACGTTCGCGCGCGAGCGGCGGGCGCGTGTCGACCATGCGCTCGAGCTCAGCCATGCCTATCGTGGAACAGCGCTCCTGCTCGGAGACGTCGTCGAGGCCGACGATGCCTACACCGGCGCGCACAGCCGCGATGTCGTCTCGCTTTCGGTCGCTGTCGCCGAGCAGCTCGGCCTCGACGCACGGGGCCGCCGTGACACGGAGTTCGTGGCGCTGTTGCACGACGTGGGCAAGATCCGAATCCCGAACGAGATCGTCAACAAGCCCGGCCCGCTCACGTCCGAGGAGCGCGAGCTGATGGAGACGCACACGGTCGTCGGCGAGGAGATGCTCGACCGCGTCGGCGGAGTCCTCGGGAACGTCGGGCACCTGGTGCGCTCCTGCCACGAGCGCTACGACGGCGCCGGGTATCCCGACGGCCTCGCGGGCGAGCAGATCCCGCTCGTCGCGAGGATCGTGTGCTGCTGCGACGCCTACAGCGCGATCACGACCGACCGCCCCTACCGGCAGGGCCGCTCGGCGGCGGAGGCGCTCGCGGAACTGAGCCGGTGTGCGGGGACTCAGTTCGACCCCGGCAGTGGTCGACGCGCTTACGCGTATCGTCCGTTAACGCACGATCCCTGTCACGAGCACGACGACCGCGACCGCCGGGATCGTGGAGCCGACGACGATGCGGTTCATCAGCACAGGCCTGACGTCGTACACGCGGGCAAGGATCAGGAGGTGGAACGCGCTCGGCATCGCGGCGAGGAGGTAGAAGACGCCGGGCACTTTCGCACTGATCAGCGTCCCCGTTCCCAGCAGAGCGAGCGGCCCGCCGGCGATCCGGATCACAACGGCTCCCACACCGCGCCGTAGCTCCCCCGGCGGGCGCGGGAGCCGCTCGAGCGTCAGCGAGAGGCCGAGCAGGAGGAATCCGAAGGGGCCGATCACGACACCGACGAGGTCTCGCGCCGCGTTGGTTCCCGGCACGTCCACGCCTGCGGCGCGCAGCACGAGCGCGAGCCAGAAAGCGTGTAACGGCGGGTTGGCGAGCAGCGTCCAGACGCGCTGCCGGGGCAAGGCTTCGAGCCTGCGACGACCGTGCAGGCGAGCGATCGTGGTCGAGACCGACGCTGCGGGCACAAGCCAGGAAAGCCGGTCGTAGAGCACGGCGAGCGCGAGGCCGCTCGAGCCGAAGGCGAGCTGGGCGAGCGGGAAGCCGACGAAACCGGTATTTCCGAAGCCCGCGGCGAGCGTGAGCGCGCCGCGCTCATCCCGCTCGGTCGCGACGAGGCACGCGTAGCCGTAGCCAGCGAGACCGACGAGCCAGCTCGAGAGGATCGCCGCTGCGAGAGCACGTCCGAGCCCTTGATCCAGGTCGACCGTCAGGAACGTGACGAAGACAAGGACGGGGGAGAACGACCAGAAGAACACGACCCAGAGCGCGTCGCGGAGGCGGGTCGTCCCGCCCGCGAGCTGCGCCGCGGCGCCGGCGAGGAGGAAGAGGAGCAGGAGGAGGCTCTGGGCAAGCACCTCCTGAGGCTACTGGCCTACTCGCCACGCTCGAACGCGCCCGTGTCTCGCAGTAGACTCGGCCGCCGTGAAGGTGCTCCTGGTCGGCTCGGGCGGGCGCGAGCATGCGCTCGCCTGGAAGCTCGCGCAAGCGCCAGGGCTGGCGGCGCTGCACGCTGCGCCCGGCAACCCGGGGATCTCCCGGCTCGGCGACTGCCACCCGGTCCGAGCCGAGGACGGCGAGGCTTTGCTCGGGTTGGCGCGCAGCCTCGACGTCGACCTCGCCGTGATCGGCCCTGAGGCGCCGCTCGTCGCTGGTGTCGCCGACGAGCTCCGCCGAAACGGCGTCGCCGTGTTTGGGCCCGGTCGCTCTGCAGCGCGGATCGAGGGCTCGAAGAGCTTCGCGAAGGACGTCATGGTCGCCGCCGGTGTCCCCACCGCGGCGGCGCTAGCCGTGGCGCGGGCTCCCTGCGTGGTCAAGGTCGACGGCCTCGCGGCCGGGAAAGGAGTGTTTGTCTGCGAGACGGCGGAGCAGCTCGACGACGGGCTTCGCGCCGCCTCGGCGTTCCCCGGGCCGATCGTGATCGAGGAGCTGCTCGCAGGGGCGGAGGTGTCGATCTTCGCGCTCGCCGACGGGCGCCAAGTTGTGCCGCTCGCCCCCGCACAGGACTTCAAACGGATCGGCGAAGGCGACACGGGGCCGAACACGGGCGGCATGGGCTCGTACTCGCCGGTGCCGGGCATGGGCGACGACGAGGTGGCGGAGCTCGTCGCGCAGGTGCACGGCCCGGTTGTCGAGGAGCTCGCCCGGCGGGGCTCGCCGTTCGTCGGCGTGCTCTTCGCGGGGTTGATGCTGACCGAATCCGGCGCGAAGGTGCTCGAGTTCAATTGCCGCTTCGGCGACCCGGAGACGCAGTCGATCCTGCCGCGTCTCGAGGGTGACTTCCTCGGCGCGCTGGCGGCCGCCGCCGGCGGAGAGCTCGCCGGAGTCGAGCTCACCGCGTCGGCCGACGCCGCCGTCACGGTCGTGCTCGCCGCGGGTGACTACCCGGAGCGCTCGGATACCGGCTCGGTGATCGCCGGCGTCGAGGAGGCTGAGGCGGGCGGTGCGCTCGTCTTTCACGCCGGCACTGCTCTCCGCGGGGACCTGCTGGTAACGAACGGCGGCCGGATCCTCAGCGTCACCGGCACCGGAGCGACGATCGGCGAGGCGCGCGAGCGCGCCTACGCGGGCTGCGAGCGGATCACCTTCTCCGGGGCCCGCTACCGTGCGGACATCGCGCTTTCCGCATCCAGCGAGCCGCCGGGGGAGGGCCGGAGCGGGCGCTAGACTCGCTGCGTGATCCCGCGCTACTCCCGCCCGGCCATGTCGGCGATCTGGTCGGAGGAAGCGAGGCTCGCGTGCTGGCTCGAAGTCGAGCTCGCGGCACTCGACGGGTGGGCCGAAACCGGCGGCGTCCCGCGCGCCGCGGTCGAGGCGATCCGCGCGAGCGCGAGAGTCCCGACGCCCGAGCGGGTCGCTGAGCTCGAAGCCCAGACGCACCACGACGTCGCCGCCTTCGTCGACGCTGTCGCCGAGCAGCTCGGCGACGAGGGCCGCTGGTTCCATTACGGCCTGACGTCGTCGGATGTCCTCGACACCGCGCTGGGACTGCAGCTCCGCGAGGCGGGCGCTCTGATCGTCGACGGGCTCGAGCGCGCACTCGCCGCAGTCACTGCCCGTGCCGAGGAGCACCGGCGCACGATCACGATCGGCCGAACCCACGGGATCCACGCCGAGCCGACGACGTTCGGGCTCAAGCTTGCCGGGTGGGCGTTCGGGCTCGAACGGGATCGCGTGCGCGTCACGCGCGCCCTCGAGGGGATCCGCGTCGGCAAGTTCTCCGGCGCGGTCGGCACGTATTCCGCAGCCGATCCCGAGGTCGAGCGAATCGCGTGCGAGCGCCTTGGCCTCGAGCCGGCGCCCAGCTCGACCCAGATCCTGCAGCGCGATCGCCACGCCGAGGTACTGAACGCGCTCGCGTTGCTTGCCGCGTCACTCGAGCGGTTCGCGCTCGAGCTACGGCACCTCGCCCGGACCGAGGTTCGCGAGGTCGAGGAGCCATTCGGCAGCGGCCAGAAGGGCTCATCGTCGATGCCGCACAAGCGAAACCCGATCGTCTCGGAGCGGATCTGCGGGCTGGCGCGCGTCGTCCGCGGCGCGGCCGTCACGGGCCTCGAGAACGTCGCGCTCTGGCATGAGCGCGACATCTCGCACTCCTCCGCGGAGCGGGTCGTCCTGCCCGACGCGTTCCTAGCGGTCGACTACATGCTCGACCGCTTCGCGTGGCTGCTGGAAGGCCTCGTGGTGCGCACCGAGCGTATGCGCGAGAACCTGGACGCAAGCCATCGCCTCTACTTCAGCCAGCGCCTCCTGCTCGCGCTCGTCGAGGCGAACCTCTCGCGGGACGACGCCTACCGGCTCGTCCAGCGCCACGGGATGCGCGCGTGGGACGAGGGCCTCGACTTCCCGGAGCTCGTCCGCGCGGATGCCGAGCTCGCCGGCCGCGTCGACCTCGACGCGGTGTTCGACCTGGAGGCCTACACCCGGCATGTCGATGTCGTCTTCGAGCGCCTCCGCGCGCTCCGCGAGGAGCACGCGCATGCCTGACGGTTCTACGACCGCCGTCCATCTCGGCAGCGGCAAGGTGCGGGAGCTGTACGCACTCGACAGCGAGCGATTGCTGCTCGTCGCCTCCGACCGGATCTCCGTCTTCGACGTGATCCTCCCGACCGAGATCCCCGACAAGGGGCGCGTGCTCACCGGCCTCTCGGCTTTCTGGTTTGCCCGGACGCGCGACCTCGTACCGAACCAATTGCTCGCCCTGCGCGAGGACGGCCGCTCGCTCGAGTGCAAGCGCCTCGAGATGCTCCCGGTCGAGATCGTCGTGCGGGGATACCTCTCGGGCTCCGGCTGGAAGGACTACGTTCACACCGGCGCCGTCTGCGGCCACGCACTCCCCGCCGGCTTACGGGAGTCGGAGCGCTTGCCCGAGCCGATCGTCACGCCGGCGACGAAGGCGCAGTCGGGCCACGACGAGAACATCGACGCCGATGCCGCCACCGGGCTCGTCGGCTCCGAGCGCTGGGCCGAAGTGGAGGGAATCGCGCTCGCGCTCTATCGCTACGCGGCCAAGCACGCGGAGGCGCGGGGAATCATCCTCGCCGACACCAAGTTCGAGCTCGGTGTCGACCGCGACGGCAAGCTCGTGCTCGGCGACGAGGCGCTCACACCGGACTCCTCACGTTTCTGGCCCGCGGCCGGCTACGCCCCAGGTGGCCCACAGCCGTCCTACGACAAGCAGTACGTACGCGACTACTGCGAGCGTCTCGGCTGGGACAAGACCTACCCCGGCCCGGAGGTCCCCGCGGACATCGTCGCGGGCACACGCACGCGCTACGTCGAGGCGTTCGAGTTGTTGACGGGGCTTGCGTTCGACGAGTACTGCGCAGACCCCCAGGTCGTGCTCGGATGAGGCTCCTCACGTTCCTGGGACGTCGCTCGTGGTGCGTGGGCCGGCGGAACAGTGCTCTGGCACTGGCCGCCGGCTGGAGCCTCGCGAGCGGCGTCAGCCGTTCGCGGAGCCCGGCTCTGCCGGGCGGGAGCGGAAGGCGGCCAGGGGCGTGAAGGTCACTGTTCTCGTCCGGCCCAAGCAGGGCATCCTCGATCCGCAGGGCGATGCGGTGCGTGGGTCGCTGCACAAGCTCGGGTTCGCGGTCGGAGGCGCGCGAGTCGGCCGGCTGGTCGACCTCGAGGTCGATGCGCCGACCTCGCAGGAGGCCAAGGCCCAGGTGGAGCGAATGTGCCAGGAGTTGCTCGCAAACCCGCTGATCGAGAGCTTCGAGATCGAGGTGGAGGGGACATGAGCATCCGTCCCAGGATCGCAGTGCTCGTCTTCCCCGGCTCCAACGACGACCGGGATGCAGCCTGGGCGCTCGGAGCGCTCGGCGCCGACGCGCAGCTCGTGTGGCATGCCGAGGAAGCACTTCCGCGCGACACGGCCGCGGTCGTGCTCCCAGGCGGCTTCTCCTACGGCGACTACCTGCGCTGCGGTGCGATTGCCCGGTTCGCGCCGGTGCTCGACTCGGTCCGCGAGCTCGCTGCGGCGGGCGGGCCGGTGCTCGGGATCTGCAACGGCTTTCAGATCCTCTGCGAGGCAGGCCTGCTGCCGGGGGTCCTGCGCCGGAACCGCGATCTCGAGTTCGTGTGCCGCGACGTCCGGGTTCGGGTCGAGCAGACGGACACCGTCTTCACCGCGCGCTGCGAGCCGGGGCAGGAACTGATCATTCCGGTCAAGCACGGTGAAGGATCGTGGTACGCGGACGAGGAGCTGTACGCCGAGCTCGAGGCGTCGGGCCAGCTGGTGCTGCGGTACGCGGAGGACTGCAACGGCTCGGTGGGCGATGTCGCAGGCGTGTGCAACGAGGCGCGCAACGTGTTCGGCCTGATGCCGCACCCCGAGCACGCGGTCGACCCGCTGCTCGGCTCGGGCGACGGGGCCTTGCTGCTCGCAGGGCTCGTCGATGCCGCGCGCGAGCGCACGCTCGCGGCAGCCTGAAGAGGTCGACCGGGTCAGAGCCGCAGTGCCTCCTTGAGCCCCGGAGTCTTCGCGAGGGCCGCGCGCAGCCGCTCGAGGTCGCGTAGCCGCAGCGTCACCGGGCCGCGGCGCGCCACTCCGTCCGTCGCATACGCGAATCGCACGAGCCGCTCGCCCTTCCCCGTCTCGAGCAGCTGCACGAGCGAGGAGAAGCGCTTGTCGCCCGCCTGCTGCGGTAGTCGCAGCTCCTCGACGAGCGTCGCAGAACCCCAGGGGGTGGCGGCGCGCGTGGTGCCGGTCTTCATGGGAGAGACGCTAGGCGCAAATCGGCAACGAGAGAGTCACGGGGTCGCGCCAAAACGCGAACGATCGTTCCCCCGTTTGCCCGCTAGGGAAGCTTGCGGATCGCGTCGCCGCTGCGGACCGTTCCGGGCTCGACGACCTTCGCGTTGAGCCCGCGCAGGCGCAGGTGGCGGTGCTTTCTCGTGTTCACGAAGGTGTGCGCGTCCCCGCCGAAGCGGGCGTGAAACTTCGCGCAGCCCGTATGCGGGTCGGGCGTCACTTCGATCACGGCCGATCCGAGCGCGAGCCGCGTTCCGGCTGGAAGATTCGCTTCGGAGAGGTCGAAGTCGACGTAGAACTGGTCTCCTGCGAGCTCCCATCGCTCGCGGGCGCCGGCGGCGACGAGGTCGGCCGCGTGAGCGTTCATCACCGTTAGCTGGGCGTTCGGATTCGCCGATCGATCCGGCATCCGCCTGCTGCCCCGGGATCGCCAGTTGTCGCCGACGAGCCCTTCGGTGAGATCGACCGTCGCTTCCTCGAGCACCTCACGCTCGCCTTCGGCCGGCCGCCGCACGATCAGCTCGATCGTTCCCGCGGCCGCGGGCGCGGTCAGGATCTCGCCGAGCCCTGCCTCCAGCTCCTCGGTCGTCAGCTGCTTGGCGACGTTCGTGGCCATGCGGCTGTTTTATCACGCGGTGGCCGTCCCACACTCGTCACGCCTGGGTGTCGAGCCCGCTGACGCCCCAGGTGTCCGACAGCAGGTAGCCCTCAGGAAACGGGTCGTCCGGGTCGACGTAGAGCTGCGAGACGCCGGTGATCCAGGCGCTGCCGCGGATCGCGGGCACGATCGCGGGGCGGCCACCGACAGTCGTCTCTGCGTCGATGCGGCCGTCGAAGGTCGATCCGATCACCGACGCGTGCGTCATCCCGTCGCCGACCCGCATCAGGCCGCGGGCGTGGAGGACAGCCAGGCGTGCCGAGAGGCCGGTGCCGGTCGCCGAGCGGTCGAGCCGCCCCGGAGCGACGACGACGGCGTTTCGGGTCACCTGGCCGACGCCCTGCCACGGCTCGGCGATCTGCACGATGCTCACGCCCGAGATCGCCGGGTTTTCCGGGTGCGTGCACGGGAGCTGTTCGCGCGCCGCCGCGCGGAGCCGCTCGCCGGTGAGCGAGAGGTCGCGCGCCTCGTGCGGCTCGATCGCGAACCCGAGCGCCTCGGCGTCGGCGATCGCGTACCACATGCCGCCGTAGGCGACATCCACGGTCACCGTGCCGAGCCCTTCGACCTCGAGCACCGCGTCGAGGCGCTCTGCGAAGCAGGCGACGTTCGTGAACTCAACGCTCTCGCAGCGGCCGTCGCGGCAGGCCGCGCGTGCTTCGACGACGCCACCTGGCGCCTCCAGCCGTACGACCGTCTCGGGCTCGTGCAGCTCGATCATCCCGGTCTCCAGGAGCACCGTCACCGTGCAGATCGTGTTCGAGCCGGACATGGCCGGATACTCGGTCGGCTCCAGGATGATGAAGCCCGCGTCGCAGTCCGGGCGCGTTGCGGGCACGACGAGGTTCGCGTGGCAGGCGACGCTGCCGCGCGGCTCCCGCAGCAGCAGCCGGCGCAACCAGTCGTCCTCGCGCTGCAGCGTCTGCATCTGCTCGAACACCGTCGCGCCCGCCGGCGGCAGCACGCCCCCGACGACGACGTTTCCGACCTCACCGCCGGCGTGACAGCCGACCACGGTGATCATCCGCCGCGAGCGCATCGCACGACCCTAACCCGCCTACGTACAGTCGCTGTTTGTGAGGCACGTCCTTGGGATCGGCGGACCTCCGGGTTCGGGCAAGACGACGGTTGCCACCCGGATCGCGCGTCGCCATGGCCTGCGCTTGTACAGCGCCGACACTCGAACGTGGGAGCACCGCGATCGCGCAGTCCGTCAGGGAATCTCTGCCGCAGTCCGTTGGGAGGCGATGACCCCGGAGGAGCGATGGGTGATGTCGACGCCGACTGAGATGCTCGAGCAATCGCTTCACGGGGAGCGCGGGCCGATGGTCGTCGATGACCTACAGGCGCTGCCGCGGTCACCGCTCGTGCTCGCGGAAGGCTCGACGCTGCCGGCGACCGCGGTGCAGGACCGTTCACGCGCTGTCTGGTTGATTCCGACGCCGGAGTTCCAGCAGGCCCGGCTGGCGGAGCGTGGCCTCTCTCATGGCCCTCGCGAGCTCTTCCTGCTCCTCGCAGACACGATCGAGCGCGAAGCGAGGGAGTGCGACGTGCCGATCGTCGTCGTCGACGGCGACCGCGGGATCGACGCGACGGTCGCGTCTGTCGAGCGACTCTTCGAGGACGCGCTTGCCGAGGGGCCGCTCGCGGAGACGGCCGCGGAGCGGCGAGCGCTGCTCCGGGAGGCGAACGAGGCGGTAGTCGCTCAGGTGCGCGGCTACTGCGCTCGTCCCTGGGCCGACGGAGACCCGGACGAGGTTGTCCGCACCTTTCTCTGCGAGTGCGGCGATCCGGGCTGCGACATGAGCGTTGATGTCCGCGTTGACCTCGCGGCCAGTTCGCCCGTGCTCGCGGACGTGCACCGTTGAGCGCGAGCTACGACCCGCTGCGTTCGATCAGCTCGACGCGGTAGCCGTCGGGATCGCGGACGAAGCAGAGGAACGAGCCGCCCTCGCGCACCTGATACGGCTCGCGCTCGGGGTAGATCGCCTGTTGTGCGAGCTCCTCGAGCGTCCCCCTCATGTCGTCGACCGTCACCGCGATGTGCCCGTACCCAGTGCCGAGCTCGTACGAGTCGACGCCGTGGTTGTACGTCAGCTCGAGCCGGTCGCCGTCACCGGGCAGCCCCATGAAGACGTTGATCGCCTCCTCGCGGATCGGCATTCGCCGGCGCTCCTCGAAGCCGAGCGCGGTGTAGAAAGCGACCGAGCGATCGATCTCGGTGATCCGGTAGCAGGTGTGGATGAGCTCCATGCGTGCGATCCTCCGCGGGTCAAATGGCGATTGAGAGCCAAGAGTATGCGGAGCGGCGCGAACGGCTTAGCGCCCTGCTCGAGGGGCGCGGTCTCGACGCGCTCTTCCTGCCGCCCTCGTCCGACCTCGAGTACCTGACCGGAATCGAGCGCGACCTGCCGAGCTTCGGGCACCTCTCCTACGCCCACGGGTGGGTTGCCGGCGCCTTTCTGACGCCCGGGCGCGAGCCACTCTTCGTGCTGCCGCGCATGGTCGTCGACTTCCACCTGGACGGGAAGCCGCCACCGGGGGCCGTGGTCGTGCACGAGGACGCCGACGGCCGCGTGCTCTTCGCCGAGGCGGCGCGCAGCCTCGGCGCTCCCGGCCGTCTCGCCGTCGGAGCGCGTGCGTGGGCGCAGACCGTGCTCGAGCTGGAGCAGGCGCTGCGCGGGGTCGAGCTCGTCGAGGGCTCCTCGCTCGTAAACGAGCTGCGGCGGGTGAAGTCGGCGGCCGAGCTCGAGCTGATGGGCCGGGGCTGCGAGCTCGCCCGGTCGGCGATGGACGCGACCGCGTCTCGCGTGGTGCGGGGCGTGACGATGACGGATCTCGTGGAGGAGGTCGAGCACCAGCTGCGCGTCCGCGGCTCGCGCTGCCCCTCCTTTCCTACGCACATTTTCACCTGGGGCGCGCGCCGGCTCGACTCCGGCGACGCCACCGCGGCCGAGCCGCTCGGCGACGGAGAGGCGGTCCTCTTCGACTTCGGCGCGGTCGTCGAGGGCTACTGCTCCGACTTCGGGCGCACGCTCGTCTGCGGCGAGCCGCCACCCGGGTACGAGGAGGCGCACGCGACGATGCGGGACGCGCAGGAGGGGGGTCGCGAGGCGGCGAGGCCGGGGGCGCTGGCGCGCGAGGTGAACGTTGCCTGCCGGGCGCCGATCGAGGCGGCCGGGCTCGGCGCCGGTTTTCGCCACCGAATGGGCCACGGGATCGGGCTCGACGTGCACGAGCAACCGTTCCTCTCGGTCGAGGACGACACGTCGCTCGAGGCCGGCATGACCTTCACCGACGAGCCGTCGATCCTCGTCGACGGCAGCTTCGGTGTGCGCGTCGAGGACGTGATCGTGGTCACCGAGACGGGCGGGAGGATGCTCTGACAGCGGGCTCAGCCCACTCGGCCCACTCGAGGCGGGCGCGGGTCGTGCGGAGCCCGAGCTCGAGCGCGATCCTGTACGCCCGAGTTTTCGGCGAGTCGGGATCCTCCTGTTCCGCGATCGCTTCCAGCTCGGCCAGCACGGTGCGCGCTCGCTCGGCCTCCGCCCGCAGGTAGGTCTGCGCGTCCTCCGGCTCGAGCAGCCAGAGGAAGAAGAGCCGCAGCGTCGCCTCGCTCCGAACCGTCCGGGACGGCTCCGTCTCGCGCAGCCAGTTGCGAACCTCGGCGAGGCCCGCGTCGGTCAGCTCGTAGGGCCGGCCGCCGCGCGGGAGCGCCTCGCCCTCGCGGATCAGCCCCGCGCCGAGCAGCTTCGCGAGCTCGGGGTAGATCTGGCTGTGGCTCGCCGGCCAGGCGTAGGCGAGCGACTGCTCGAAGTGCTTCAGCAGGCCGTAACCGGTGCGCGGCCGCTCGGCGAGCAGGCCGAGCAACGCGTGTCCGAGCGTACCTGTCATATTTGACATGTCATTGTAGTCCTGTTACACCTTCGTCGCATGAGACGCGCGTTCCTCTTTTTCGCCGTGCTGGCCGCCGCCGCGTCGACCGCCGGTGCGGCGACGCAACGTACCGAGCACTCCTGCATCCGAGGGGGTGAGCTCTGGTTCAAGGCCGCGGACGGGACGAAGCTCGTCGGGCATCGCTTCGGCAAGGGGACGACCGCCGTCATCCTCGGACACCAGTCGGGTGGAGATCTTTGCGAGTGGCTGTCCTACGCACGCCGCCTGGCGAGCTCCGGCTACTTCGTCTTCGCGATCGACTTCCGCGGGCACGGCTTCTCGAAGTCCCGCACGGGCAACGCGGCGAACCGGCTCGCAGCCGACCTCACAGCCGCAACGAGGGAGGTGCGCAAGCTCGGCAAGCGGAAAGTCTTCCTCGTTGGCGCCTCGATGGGCGGGATTGCGTCACTCGTCGCCGCCACGAACGTGAAGCCGCAGGTGGACGGCGTCGTGAGCGTCTCTGCGCCCGCACGGTTCCGCGGCATGGACGCGGTCGTCACCGCGCCGCGGCTGCGTGTTCCCGTCCTCTACGTCGCGGCCGAGGACGACGACAACGCGGGGTACGACTTCTCGAAGGACGCCGAGGCAATGCACGCGGCGTCGGCTTCGACCGACAAGTCCCTCGAGCTACTGCCGGGAGACCTCCACGGAGTCGGCCTGGTCGCGGGCTCGGCTCGGGCGAAGGCGCTCATCGAGACGTTTCTTCGGGAGCACTGAGGTCCTCTGCGACGAGTGCGTAGAGCACTCCGTCCACCCAGCCACCGTCTTGCGCGTACGCCTTCCGCTTCACGCCCTCGCGGACGAACCCGGAGCGCTCCGCGTGCCGCTGCGCACGCTCGTTGAAGCCGTAGATCTCGAGCTCGATCCGGTGGAAGCCGAGCTCCCGGATCAGGTGGTGCTGCAGCAGGCGGGCGGCGTCGTCCGCGAGGCGCCGCCCGCGGAAGCGCGGGTGTACGGCAAGGCCGCTCACGTGGGCGATCCGGCTGCGGCGGTTGCGGAGCCCCCAGCCCATCGCGCCGGCGGCCTCGCCGTCGAGCTCGACGACGAGGAGTCCGCCGGTGTCGTGATCCTGGGAGACTTTCTCGACGACCCCTTCGCGATCGTACGAACCGGCGGCGGCGAGGAAGGGGCGTACGTCCTCGTCGGCGTAGAGCTCGACCAGGAAGTCGACGTCCGACTCGCCGGCGCGGCGGATCGAGACGGTCACGGCCCGGCGGCCACCGGCGTGCGCCGCCGCAGGCGGACGGCCCCCGAGGCGAGCGCGACGCCGCCGAGGATCAGCGCCAGTCCGCCGATCGTCCAGACGGTGATCTCCTCGTCGAGGATCAGCGCCCCGTAGAAGAGCGCGAACCCAGGCATCAGGTAGGTGACGAGCGACAGTCGCGCCGAGCCGTGCAGGACGAGGATGCGGAAGAGGATCAGCTGCGCCAGCGCGGTTCCGAGCAGCGTCAGCGCGAGCAGCGACGATGTCACTTCCCAGCTCGGCACGCTCCCAGGAAGCTGGAACAGCGCGAATGGGAGCAGGATCAGCCCGCCGAAGAGCATCGAGCCGGCCGCGAGCACGGGGCCGGCTGTGCCGGAAACCGCGAGCTGGCCGTAGACGCCCGCGCCTGCGTACGCGAGCGACGAGGCGACGACCGCCAGGGCGCCGGCGATCGCCCACCAGCCGCCGCCCGGGTGAATCCCGGTGACGACCGCGACGCCGACGATGCCGAGCGCGAGCCCGAGAGCCCGCGTCCCGCCCAGACGCTCTTGCGGGATCACGCGGAGCAGGATCAGGGCGTTGAAGATCGGCACCGACGCCTGGACGACGGCCGCGAGCCCGGAGTCGATGTGTTGTTCGCCCCAGGCGATCAGCCAGAACGGGAGCGCTGCGTTCAGGACGCCGAGCACGACGGAATGCCGCCAGGCCGTCCGGAGGTCGGTTCGCGCGCGCGTCCAGTCGGTGCGCCACACCAGGTAGCCGAGCAGCACCACCCCGGCGAGCAGCGCCCGCAGGGCCATCATCGGCGCCGGCTCGATCTCGTCGACCGCGACCTTGATGAAGAGGTACGACGCGCCCCAGACGGCGGCGAGCGTCAGCAGCATCGGTGCGTAGCGGTTCACCCCTGCTCACAACGTGTCGGCCGCCGTCGTCCTTCCCGACTACACTGAATCACCTGTCGCAGGTCGCCGAACAGCCCGTGCATCGAGCCCTCGGCCTCACTGACGGGGAGCTCGCCCGTATCGTCGACCTCCTCGACCGCGAGCCGAACCACTTCGAGCTGGCGGTCTTCTCGCTCCTCTGGTCGGAGCACTGCGGCTACAAGCATTCGGCACTCCTTCTCAAGCGGCTTCCCTCCTCAGGTAAACGCGTGTTGCAGGGGCCGGGTGAGAACGCCGGCGTGATCGACCTCGGGGAAGGTGAGGCTGTCTGCTTCAAGGTCGAGAGCCACAACCACCCCTCGGCGGTCGAGCCCTTCCAGGGTGCGGCGACCGGGGTGGGCGGGATCCTACGCGACATCATCGCGATGGGGGCCCGGCCGATCGCGCTGCTGGACGGGCTCCGCTTCTCAACGGACGACCCGCGTTTTGACCGCGCGGTCGCCGGCATCGGCGCCTACGGGAACTCGGTTGGAGTACCGACGGTCGGCGGCGAGGCTGTGTTCGACGAGACCTACCGCGCCAACGTGCTCGTGAACGCAATGTGCGTCGGCCTGCTGCCCGCCGACCGCGTCACGCGGGCCGGTGCGAGCGGCCCCGGCAACCTCGTCGTCCTCTACGGCGCGTCGACGGGACGCGACGGGATCGGCGGCGCCTCGGTGCTCGCGAGCCAGGAGCTGGGCGAGGACGATGCCGACAAGCGCCCGACTGTCCAAGTCGGCGACCCCTTCACCGGCAAGAAGCTGATCGAGGTCTCCGTCGAGCTCGTCGAGTCCGGCCTCGTCGAGTCGCTGCAGGACTGCGGCGCCGCCGGGCTCGCGTCCTCGCTCTCGGAGATGGCCCGCGACTGCGGCATCGACCTCCGACTCGACAGCGTGCCGCTGCGGGAGGAGGGGATGAAGCCGTGGGAGGTGATGATCTCGGAGAGCCAGGAGCGGATGGTGGCGGTCGTGCGGCCGCAGATGCTCGACGCGGTGCTCGCAGTCTGCGAGCGCTGGGAGCTCCACCACGCCGTCATCGGTGAGGTGACGGACACAGGCCTCCTGCGCGCCTTCTGGGACGACGATGTCGTCGGCGAGATCCCGGCGCGGCTCCTGACCGACGAGTGCCCGCGCTACACGGTCGAGCAGCGGCCGCGACCCGAGCCGACGCCGGTGGCGAACCCCGTCGCGCCAGAGGCGCGCGTCGCCTTGCTCGAGCTGCTCGGCTCGCCGAACCTCCGCAGCCGCGAGTGGATCTTCCGCCGCTACGACCACCTCGTCGGTTCCCGTACCGTCCGGCGCCCCGGCCTCGACGCGGCCGTCCTCCGCCTGCCGCCGGGCTACCGCGGGCTCGCGGTCTCGCTCGACGGCCAGAGTCGCATGGGGCGCCTGTGGCCCCGCACAGGCGGCTCGCTCGCGGTGCTCGAGGCGGCGCGGAACGTCGCCTGCACCGGAGCCGAGCCGATCGGGCTGACCGACTGCCTCAACTTTGGCAACCCCGAGAAAGGCGAGATCGCCTGGGAGCTCGCCGAGTCGATCGAAGGGATGGCGCAGGCGTGCGAGGCGCTGCGCGTCCCGATCGTTTCCGGCAATGTCTCGCTCTACAACGAGACCGACGGTCGCGCGATCGACCCCACGCCGGTCGTCGGTTGCGTGGGCCTGCTCGAGGATGTGCGGCGCGTGCCGCGGTACTGGCGGGAGGGCGACGAGATCCTGTTGGCCGGCGCCTCGCCGGTCGCGCTCGCCGGCTCCGAGTATCAAGCCCGCTGGGGAGAAGTCGGAGGTCGCCCGGCGCGCCTCGACCTCGCGGCGGAGGCGTCGCTCGTCGAGTTCCTCTGGCGCGCCGCACCCCAATGCTCGCTCGTCCACGACGTCTCGCAGGGCGGTCTCGCGGTCTGCCTCGCGGAGGCCGCGATCTATTCCGGCCTCGGCGCCGAGCTGGCGTTGCCCGACGACCCGCGCGCGTGGTTCGGCGAGGGTGGTGGCCAGGCCGTGCTCGCCTGCGCGCCCGAGGTGGTCGAGAAGCTGGGCGGCGTGCCGATCCGGAAGCTCGGCGTCGCCGGCGGCACGAATCTGCTCGGGCTCTCGCTCGACGAGCTGCGGGAGGCGTACTCCTAATGTGCGGCGTCTTCGGCATCCACTCGGCCGAGCGCGACGTCGCGCGCGTGGCCTACTTCGCGCTCTTCGCGCTGCAACACCGCGGTCAAGAGTCGGCCGGGATCGCGGTCTCGGACCGCGGGCGGTTGACCGTCCTCCGCGACATGGGCCTCGTCGCGCAGGTCTTCGACGAGGAGAAGCTGCAGGCTCTGCCCGGCGAGGTCGCGATCGGCCATACCCGCTACTCGACGACGGGAGCGAACGCTTGGGCGAACACGCAACCGCTCGTCCATCACGGCGCCGCTCGCACGGTCGCGCTCGGCCACAACGGCAACCTGACGAACACCGAGGAGGTGCGGGACGCGCTTGCCGAGGACGGGATCGTGCTCGGCGCCACCTCGGACACCGAGGCGATCGCCGCTTTGATCGCCCACGATCCCTCGCCGCTCCCGCTCGCCGTCGCTCGGGCGATGACGCGGCTCGAGGGCGCCTACTCGATCGTGGCGCTCGCCGACGGAAAGCTGGTCGGGTTCCGCGACCCCCACGGTATCCGCCCGCTGGCGCTCGGCCGGCTGAGGAATCCGGACGGCGGCGAGGACTGGGTGCTCGCCTCCGAGACGTGCGCGCTCGACCTGATCGGCGCCTCCTTCGAGCGCGAGGTGCGGCCCGGCGAGGTCGTCGTGATCGACGAGGACGGGCTGCACTCGACGCAGGCTATGCCCGAGGGCCGCCAGGCGCTCTGCATCTTCGAACACGTGTATTTCGCGCGGCCCGACTCGACGCTCGCCGGCGCAGAGGTGCACGGCGTGCGTGTGCGGATGGGCGAGCGGCTCGCGGCCGAGGCGCCCGCCGAGGCAGACCTCGTGATGCCGATTCCCGATTCGGGCACGCCCGCCGCGGTCGGTTTCTCGCGCGCGTCCGGGATCCCCTACAGCGAGGGGCTGATCAAGAACCGCTATGTCGGCCGCACGTTCATCCAGCCCGACGACGCGCTCCGCCGGCAGGGGATCAAGATGAAGTTCAACCCGCTCGCCGAGGTCGCCGGCAAGCGGCTCGTGATCGTGGACGATTCGATCGTCCGTGGCTCGACGATGCACCAACTCGTCAGCATGTTGTTCGAGGCAGGGGCGGCAGAAGTGCACGTGCGCGTCTCCTCGCCGCCGATCGTCTCCCCCTGCTTCTACGGGATCGACATGGCGGACGAGGAACAACTCGCGGCCGCACATCGTTCCGTGGAGCAGATGCGCGAGCTGATCGGCGCCACCTCGCTCCACTACCTCTCGCTCGAGGGGATGCAGGGCGCGACGCGCCTGCCCGAGGCGTCGGTCTGCCGTGCCTGCTTCACGCGGGAGTATCCGACCCGGGTACCCGCGGAGCGGAACCTCGCGAAGCTCCGCTTCGAGCCGGCCGCGCGGTAGCTACTTCGAGATCGTCACCGGCACGCGGACGAGGTCGCGGTCGAGCGTCCCGCTGCAGCCGTCGAAGTGCTGCACGGTGTAATAGAGGTACGCGCGTGAGCCGGTCGTCTCGAAGCTCCGCGACGAGCTCGCGTGGTCGATCAGCGTCGGGTACATGATCGGGTCGGGGTCGCCGCACCGGTGGACGAACGCCATGTTCCTCGCGAACACGAGCTTCTGCGTCGTCCACGTGACCAGATCCTTCGAGACGGAGAAGTAGACGCCCCACTTCGTCGTGCCCGGGTCGGTCCGCACGTCGACCTGGTCGCCCCCGATGAGGAGCCAGCGCTGCAGCTGCGTGTTCCAGGTGAGGTTCGGATGGAGAGGGCTGCAACCCCCGCCGCAGCCCGGCCTCGTACTGATGTAGGTGCCGCAAATGTGATTGCGCGGCACGGCTCCCGCGGTGTACGGATCGATGAAGCTGCGTGTGTAGGCCCCAGACTCGTCCGGGGCGCGCCAGGAGGTCGGATCGGCGAGGTTCCGCGTCCTGATCAGGCAGTTGCCGCCTTCTCGGGCGACGTCCGGTCGCGCCAGCACGTCCTGGCTGACGATCGCGTAGTAGTAGCCGTCGGCCGGGTTCCGCACGATCTGTGAGGGACCGCGATGCCCCTCGACACCGAGGTCCGGCACGTACCGGTACGGCACCGCCGCGACAAGGCCGTGACGGGGACCCTGGCGTCGGTAGGTGCGGCCGCCGTCCGTCGAGACGACCAGCGCGAGCGTGTTCCACCAGCAGCGGAAGTAGTCTCCTGACGGGCAGCGGCCCGGATGCGGTTCCCCTGGTACTCGACGTGGGTGAGCCCGTAGATCGTCCGGCCGTCGTTCGTGTAGACCGAGGCCAGCCACTGCTTGTCGTCGAACGCCGCCGGGTCCG
>Ga0180121_10000380_pt1 | contig 18414 bp, 25 predicted proteins | sample AntDrymUQ5402106_2_FD_129676 | JGI IMG/M metagenome (GOLD analysis project Ga0180121, IMG submission 129676) | Polar desert sand microbial communities from Dry Valleys, Antarctica - metaG UQ540 (21.06) (version 2) (version 2) | ecosystem: Environmental > Terrestrial > Soil > Desert | place...
GCACGACAGCGACTCGTGATGCAGGGAGGAGTTCCGATGGAGACCGTGACTTCAGATGACGGAACGACCATCGCGTTCGACCGGATGGGTCATGGCCCGCCGATCGTGCTCGTGTGCGGCGGCTCCGTCGACCGCATGTCGAACGCATCGCTCGCGACCCTCATGAGCGAGCGGTTCACCGTGCTCAACTACGACCGGCGGGGGCGAGGAGACAGCGGTGACACCCTTCCGTACGGCGTCGAACGTGAGGTCGAGGACCGGCGCCGTGATCGACGCGGCCGGGGGATCGGCGTTCCTGTACGGCACGTCGTCAGGTGCAGCTCTCGCGCTCGTGGCCGCCGCGAGTGGGCTCGACATCACGAAGCTGGCGCTCTGGGAACCGCCGCTCGTTCCGGACGATGGTCCTCGACCGCCCGCAGATACCGTGAAGACCTACACCGAGCTGGTCGAGGCCGGTCGGCGAGGCGAGGCGGTCGAGTACTTCATGTCGAAGGTGGTCAGGCTGCCCGACGAGTTCGTGGCGCAGGCACGAAGCGCTCCGTTCTGGACGTCGCAAGAGGCTCTGGCGCACACGCTCGCCTACGACGCCACGATCATGGAGGATTACTCGTTGCCGACGGAACGGGCCGCCTCGGTCAAGATCCCCACGATCGTGATGTCGGGTGGGGCGAGCTTCCCGTGGATGACCGAGACGGCCGAGGCGCTCGCCGATGCCATCCCCGATGGCCGGTCCCGCATCCTCGAAGGTCAGACCCACGACGTCGCACCGGAAGCGATGGCTCCCGTCTTGGAGGAGTTCTTCAAGGCCTGACGACAGATCAACCAAAGACGCGTGCGTCGTTCACGGGTCCTTCGTCTGCATCGCACACCAGGCTCGCGTGATGGCGGTGAGCTCGTCGGCACGTTCCTCGACCTCAGCAAGATCGGCGAAGCGCATGAAACGCGCCGTTGGCCCGTCGCCTTCCAGGCTCGGGAAGTCGCCGGGGATCTTCGCGCCTCGGTTGAACATCAACGAGACTCGCTTCCCCTTCGGCTGCACGAAGGCCGTGAGATCCCCTTCATACGCGAACTGCACCGTGCCGTGCTTGAGGTACGCGGTCATCCTTTGGTCGGCTCCGAGCACGACCTCGGCGACCCGCCGCATCGGTGGTTCGAGCGGTGGGTTCGTCTCGCGGAGCCATCGTTCGACCTCGGGAATGAGCTTCCTCGTCATCAGCGAGCGACGATCGCTCAGGCGTCGTTCTCCCACAGACCCATCACGTTGCCTTCGGTGTCTTCGAAGTAGGCGAACGCCCCCATGCCGGGGACCGGCGTCCTGGCCTGCACGACGTTTCCACCGGCAGCTTCGATCTGCTTCAACGAGTCGTCGATCGCTTCGACCGCGATGGTGATCACCGGCGCGGAGGTCGCGGCGCTACGTATCATCATGCCGCCGTTGATCGCCCCCGGCTCCGTCGGCATCTGGGTCTTCTCATCGACGGGCGTCGTCATGACGATCGTGTAGTCCGACTCGCCCATCGGCATCGTCTGCAGCTGCCATCCGATGGTCGAGCCGTAGAACTCCTTGGCCCGCTCCAGGTCGTCGACGGGGAGCTCGAAATGCACCACCTTGCTCATATCCACTACTCCTTCCAGTATCCCGTGGAAGCCTGAACTGAGCTTAGTCCTTTCAGATCGCGGTCGGTGGTCCTGAAGTCCCCCACTGCCGGGTTCGGAAGCAGCAAGGCCGGGTATCGGTCGTCCGAAGGGGTGATGCCAGATGCTGAAGGACATCGACGCCACCGCGATGCTGGCGGTGAAGGACGTCTCGGTCGCCAAGGACTTCTACGAGCGTTCGCTGGGACTCGAACCATCGCAGAGCGAGCAGCCCGGCATGGTCGGGTATGAGATCGGAAAGACCTCGATCCTGGTCTACGAGAGTGACTACGCCGGCACGAATCAGGCCAATGCGCTGGCGTGGTCAGTCGGCGATGAATTCGACGCGATCGTGAACGACCTCAAGACGAAGGGCGTGACGTTCGAGCACTACGACCTGCCCGGGCTCACCCTCGAGGGAGACGTACACGTGGCCGAGGGCTTCAAGGGCGCGTGGTTCAAGGATCCCGACGGCAACATCCTGCACGTGAACGGACGGTGACGGCGATGGCGCCGTCTGATCGCGAGCTCGAATGGCTGCGCGAGCACCGTTCCGCAGCGATGATCACGATCGGCGACGACGGGTTCCCGAAGGCCGCGAGGGTCGGCATCGCCCTCGTAGGCTATGAGCTCTGGAGCAGCGGCACTCAGGACCGAGTGCGCACCGCGCGGTTGCGACGTGACCCGCGATGCACGCTCTTCGTGTTCGACCCACGCTTCGAGTGGATGGGCCTGGAGACCACGGTGACGATCCTCGACGGACCCGACGCACCCGCAAAGAATCTGGAGCTCTTCCGTGTGATGCAGGGCAAACCCACCGGGGCGTTGAGTTGGTTCGGCGGGGAGCTCGACGAGTCGGCCTTCCTGCAGGCGATGGCCGACGAGCAACGACTCATCTACCGGTTCGACGTGCTCCGCACGTACGGGCTCTCCAGATCCGGGTAGGCCGGGAAGGAGGATGTGATGGCGGCAGACTCCGCCTTCGTGATCGCGCGCAACCCGCAGGTCGACAGCAAGCTTCCTTTCCTGCTCCGGCTCCCCGTCGATGGTGGGCTGGTGCTCAAGGCGAGGGACACGTGGCCTCGGGCGTCCCGCATCTACTGCCATCCGCTCGAGGAAGACTGGCCGGTGAACGCCGAGATCGTCGAAGAGACACCCGTCGCCTCGTGCACACGACGAGGCGCCCTGATCGACCTGGTGCTCGATCGCCCACGCCTCAACCGCTCGCAGTTCGTCTTCGCGCAGGTTCGAGGGCGCCCGGCCATCTTCTGGCAGACACGGAACGCGGCCAGAGCAGCCAACCCCGGCGCGCGCGTGCCGCGGGCTCGGGCGCTGACCTCTGGCTTCACGATCGCGGTCGACACCCGCGAACGCTACCCCTATCGGTTCGCAGGCAGGCCCGTCGAGACCCAGCGCGCCGCGCTCTCGGGAGGCGACTACGCGGTGCTGGCCGAGGGCGACCCTGTCGCGTCGGTCGAGCGAAAGACGTTCGAAAACTTCGCCTCGTCGTTGTCCGACGGAACTTTGGCCTTCCAGATGCAGCGGCTCGCCGAGATCCCGTCGGCGGCCGTAGTGGTCGAAGGCCGCTACTCCGCCATGTTCAAGCTCGAGCACGTCTCGGGCGCGTGGCTCGCGGACGTGCTCGCCCGGCTCCAGGTTCGCTATCCCGAGGTGCAGGTCGTGTTCGCGGACTCACGAAGGTTCGCGGAAGAGTGGACCTACCGCTTCCTCGCCGCCGCGCTCGCCGAAGCACCACTTCGCTGAGACCGTTGTGGGCGCCGCGCCGCGCCGCGACTTGACGATGGACCGATTCACCATGTATAACTATCTCGTTCTAGAAAGGAATGGTTATGTCAGTCATGGTCGTCGATCAGCTCGATGCGGTGTTCGGGGCGCTTGCCGACCCGACACGCCGTGCGATCCTCACGCGGCTCGCCGAAGGTGAGGCGACCGTGATGCAGCTCACCGCGCCGTTCACCGTGTCGCAGCCGGCGATCTCGCGCCACCTCAAGGTGCTCGAGCGTGCCGGGTTGATCTCGCGCACGCGGCGAGCAACCGCCCGACTCAGCCACCTCGAAGCGGAGCCGCTGAAGGAGGCGACCGTGTGGCTCGCCGGCTACCGGGACTTCTGGGAACACAGCTACGAGCGGCTCGACGAGCTCCTCATCGCTCTGCAACAGGAAACGACCGACCGATCGCTGATTCCCGATTCGGGGAGCGATCCGACAGGAAGGAGCACGACATGACCGAGATGAAGGTCACCGCGGAGCCCGGCGTTCCGCAGATCCTGACGGAGAGGGAGTTCGACGCCCCGCGCGACCTCCTCTACCGTGCCTTCACCGAGCCGGACCTTCTGACCCAGTGGCTCGGACCGCGGCAATACACGATGAAGGTCGACCGGTACGACCTGCGTGACGGCGGCACCTATCGCTACCTGCACGTCGGTGAGGACGGAGTCGAGCACGGCTTCCACGGCGTCTTCCACGGCGAGCCATCGCCGGGGGGCATGGTGCAGACCTTCGAGTACGAGGGCATGCCCGGCCACGTCTCGATGGACACCGTCACCTTCGAAGAGCGTGGCGGCACGACCGTGGTCCGCACGAACTCCGTGTTCCAGTCGGTCGAGGCTCGCGACGGCATGTACCAGTCCGGCGTGGCCGACGGAATGAACGAGGGCTACGATCGCCTCGAGGAGCTGCTGGCGAAACAGCTCGCGAACAGCTGACCGACCCATCCACGAACGAGCACGAGGAGGCACTTCGAATGCCGAAGGTCAACCAGAAGATCAGTCCCTTCCTGTGGTTCGACGAGCAGGCCGAGGAAGCCGCGAACTTCTACGCTTCCTTGTTTGAGGACTCGGAGATCACGCACGTCACGCCCGGTCCAGGCGGGAAGGCGCAGTGGGTGAGCTTCTCGCTCGCCGGCCAGGAGTTCATGGCCCTGAACGGCGGCCCGCAGTTCACGTTCAACGAGGCCACCTCGTTCTTCGTGCGGTGCAAGGACCAGGACGAGGTCGACCGGTTGTGGGCACAGCTCACCGACGGCGGCGAGGAAGGACAATGCGGGTGGCTCAAGGACCGATTCGGCCTGAGCTGGCAGATCATCCCCGACCGGCTGAGCGAGCTGCTGGGGGATCCCGACCCCGCGCGCTCGCAGGCGGCCATGCAGGCGATGCTGGCGATGCACAAGATCGAGATCAAGACTCTGGAAGACGCGGCCGACGCCGCCTGACCGATCGAGGAGACCACCGATCATGGACATGAAGCTCGAGCTGCTCCCCGTGCCCGTCACCGACGTCGACCGTGCGAAGGACTTCTACGCGGACAAGCTCGGGTTCGTGGTGGATGTGGACGACCAACCCATGGAGAGCATCCGGGTCGTGCAGCTCACTCCACCGGGTTCGGCCTGCTCGATCATGGTCGGCACGGGGATCACCAGGTCCGAGCCCGGCTCACTGCAAGGACCACAGCTCGTCGTCGACGACATCGAGGCGGCCAGAGAAGAGCTCGCGGGCCGAGGGGTCGACGTGAGTCCGGTCCAGCACTTCGAAGAGACCGGCCTCGTCGACGGAAAGGGCGGCCCCTGGAACTCGTTCGTCCACTTCAGCGATCCTGATGGCAACGGCTGGGTTCTGCAGGAACGCCCACCGGCCGACTGAAGAAACGGAACGAACAGGGGGGGATCGCGATGAGGAAGCTCGTCGAGTCGACGTTCGTGACCTTGGATGGAGTCATCAGCTCCCCAGAAGTGTGGGGCAGCCCGTACTGGGATGACAGCACGACCAGTACGCCCGCGATCTGCTGTTCGCGGCGGATGCTCTCTTGTTGGGACGCGAGACCTACGAGGGGTTCGCTGAGGCTTGGCCGGCCAGGACCGGTGACGAGTATGCGGACCGCGAGCTCGACCGCACCCTGATCGAGCACAACCTCATCGACGAGTTCCACTTCTGGCTGTTCCCGGTCGCTGCTGGAAGCGGTCAACGGCTCTTCGACGGCACCGACACCACGCACCTGCAGCTCGTCAACACGACGAGGTTCGGCTCCGGCATCGTCGTCCTCACCTACACCCCCTGATGACACCACCCTCGGCCAAACGCGACCACGACACGAGGCGCGACGAGGGCGCGACGAGGGCGCGAAACGACCGGACGCGCGTTCTCTCGATGATCGGAGCACCGTCCAGCGCTGGAGCCTATGGTCCCGGGCAGGAGCACGCACCAGTCGCGTTTCGCAAGCATGGGCTCGAACGTGCGCTCACCGCTTCGGGCCGGCGAATCGTCGATCGGGGCGATGGACCGCTGGTCGGCTGGCAACCTGACCGCTTTGCACCGACGACAGCCAACGCGGGCTTGGTCGCTTCCGTGGCCCGCACGCTCGCTGAGTCGGTCGCGGCAGCCTTCGCCGATGGTCACGACGTCCTCGTCCTGGGCGGCGACTGTACGGTCGAGCTCGGCACTGTGACCGGTGCCATCCAAGACGGAGCCCGCGTCGGCCTCGCCTATGTCGACCTCGACGCCGACCTCAACACTCCGGAGACGGGCGACGGGATCCTCGACTGGATGGGCGTCGCACACATCCTCGATGTCGCCGGCGGGCACCGCGACCTCTCCTCGCTTGCAGGTCGCCGGCCGATGCTCGAACCGCACGCTGTGCGATTGTTCGCGACAGACAACATCACGGCCGCAGAGCAGTCGACGATCGCCAGACTCGACCTACGGGTCGAATCCCTCGCCACCGTGACTGGCGACGGTTCAGCCGTGGCCGAACGCACCCGAGTGTGGGCGGCAGGATTCGACCGGATCCTCGTGCACGTCGACATCGATGTGTTGGACTTCGAGAAGTTCCCGATCGCCGAGAACACTGACGTGCGCGGGGGCCTGGAGATCGGGCAACTGACCAGTCTGTTGACGATGCTTTGCTGCCCCCCGAACTGGACGGCTCTGACGCTCTGCGAGGTCAACCCCGCCCACGCCCCCGACGAAGCAGAGGCCCTCCAGCGATTGATCGAGATGCTCGCGCAGGCGCTCGGCGAGACTCGAGCTGACCGCTAGCAGAGCCAGCCTGCTGCTTGCCGCCGATGACATCGACCCTGATATGTCCCTACCCGCATCGCGGGACCGCAAGCATCCCCCGGGTGAGCGCACGCAAGCGGGCCGTGCATCGTTCTCGACCTCGGTGATCTCGATGGTGTCCGCAGGCGCGTTCTGCCGTCTGGACAAGATGAGGAACGGCACGCCTACAAGCGAGATCGCCGCTCCCAACGAGTACGACGGCGCATACCGATCAAGCCCAGCGCGGCTACGCCAGTGCAGCCGTCGCGATCAGCGCAGACGTTCGCGGTGGAAGAGTCGCCGTATCCGAGGCGGTAGCCGTCGCCGTCACGTTCGATCAGGCTGACGGCGTTGAGGTCGCGCGCGAGCTACACGGTGAAGCCCGCACGCTCGGCGACCTGCTCGGGGGTGAGCCTCTCCTCCATCATCGCTTCATGCTCCGATAGTGATCATTCTGCTCCTTCTCGAGGTGCTCCATGGCGTAACTCAAGTCGTACGCGCCATCATCGCGGCATGCTGATCCAGGAAGCGCAAGAGCTGTTGGCGATCCTTCTTGCCGGCCTCACGAAGCAGCCCACCGGTGGCCTTCCGGATCGAGTCGTGATCGTCGTTGCGGAGCATCTCGACGGTAGGTACCCGAACTTGTCGGTCGGGCGATGATTCCCCTGCCGCTACACGGTCTCCTTGATGGATGACGACCATCCTGGTGCTCGACCGTGCGATCGAACGGGCCGCCATCATGGCCCTCTGCGATCGCGCCCGCGAGCTGCTCGAGCGCGCCGATGCCGGCACGCTGACCTGCGACGTGAGCGACCTCACGCATCCGGACGCCGTGGCGATCGAGGCACTGGCGACGCTGCAGCTCATGGCGAGCCGGCTCGGGCGTCGGGTCGAGGTGCACGGCGCGTGTGAGGAGCTGCACGACCTGCTCGACCTCGCTGGCCTGCGCGACGTGATCGCTCTAGCTGACGCGTCAGTCGTCGAGGCGCTCGGGCAACCCGAAGAGCGGGAACAGGTGCGCCGTGTCGAGGAAGAAACAGATCCCGGTGATGCGCTCGCCTGAGATCTCGAGCACCTGGAGCGCCCACGGTTCGTGGCCTCCCCCGGCGCTCGGCTTGTACTGCGCGAACGCCGGTGAGCCGTTGGCTTCGATCGGAAGCAGACGCGAGCCCTGACACCCGATGCCCGGACCGAGGCACCAGGTGGTGATGTCGTCGTGGGTCTGCAGCCAGAGCTGATACGGCGGCATCGTCCAGGTGGCGTCCTCATGCAGGAGCGACGTGAGCGAGTCCATGTCGTAGCGTTCGAACGCGTCGACGTAGCGTTCCAACAGCGATCGTTGCTCGTCGTCGAGCGGGCGCAACGGTTCCGCGTCGGAGATATCGGCGGCCCCGAGCGTGGCGTGTGCCCGCTGCAACGCGCTGTTGACCGACGCGACCGACGTGTCGAGCAGCTCCGCGACCTCCGACGCCTTCCAGCGGAACACGTCGCGCAACACGAGCACCGCACGCTGCTTCGGGGGCAGATGCTGCAGTGCGGCGACGAAGGCGAGCCGGATCGTCTCACGCGACTCCGCCACCTCGGCGGGGTCACCGCTCGTGGGCAGCACCTGGCTGTCGGGGATCGGCAGTATCCATGTGGCCTCGGCGAGCGGCTCGCCGAGCAGCGAGGCCTCGGCGTGCTGCGCAGGTCCGAGGTCCATCGGGCGGGCGCGGCGCTCCTTGCCGCTCAGCATGTCGACACAGACGTTCGTCGTGATCCGGTACAGCCACGACCGCAGCGCCGAGCGTCCCTCGAACCCCTCGTAGCTTCGCCAGGCGCGGAGCATCGTCTCCTGAACGGCGTCCTCGGCCTCGAAAGCCGAACCGAGCATGCGGTAGGCGTAGGCGGTGAGCTCCCTGCGGTGCTCTTCCAGCCGGAGGTCCAGGTCTTCGGGCGCACGAACCATGCCCTTCACCCTACGACGGCGCACGGGAATGAACCCGTCGAGCGATGAGTTCGCATGACTACCTCCGTCTCAACCGACGAGACCGCCAACCCGCCAAGAGCCGGAGGTAGGAAGATGTCGTTCCACATGCAGACCGAGACCCAAGCCCCACCACAAGCGACCCGGCGCGAATGGATCGGGCTCGCGGTGCTCACGCTCGCGTGTCTGCTCTACGCGATGGACCTGACGGTGCTGCACCTCGCGGTGCCTTCACTCAGCGCGGATCTCGAGCCGAGCAGCGCGCAGCTGCTCTGGATCGTCGACATCTACGGGTTCATGGTGGCCGGCTTCCTCGTCACGATGGGGACGCTCGGCGACCGCATCGGCCGGCGCCGGCTCTTGATGATCGGCGGGGCCGCATTCGCTGCGGTCTCGGTGCTCGCGGCGTTCTCGACGAGCCCCGAGATGCTGATCGCGAGCCGGGCGCTGCAGGGCATCGCCGGCGCGACGCTGGCGCCGGCGACGCTCTCGCTGATCTTCAACATGTTCCTCGACCCGCGGCAGCGCACGATCGCGATCGGGGTGTGGATCATGGGCTTCTCGGCGGGCGGAGCGGTCGGCCCGGTGCTCGGCGGCGTGCTCCTCGAGAACTACTGGTGGGGATCGGTGTTCCTGATGGCCCTGCCCGTCATGGCGCTGTTGCTCGTGCTGGGGCCGAGGCTGCTTCCCGAGTACAAGGCTCCGGACGCGGGTCGTCTCGACCTCACGAGCGCCGTGTTGTCGTTGGTCGCGATCCTGGCCGTCATCTTCGGCTTCAAGCAGATCGCCCAGGACGGCCTCGGATGGGTGCCCGTCGTCTCGATCGTCGCCGGCGTCGCGCTCGGCGTGGTGTTCGTCCGGCGTCAGCGCTCGCTCGACGACCCGATGATCGACCTGGACCTCTTCCGCATCCGGTCGTTCAACGCCGCGCTCGCGACCAACGTGCTCGGCATCTTCATCGCTTTCGGCTATTTCCTGTTCGTCGCGCAGTACCTGCAGCTCGTGCTCGGACTCTCCCCGTTCGAGGCGGGCCTGTGGTCGCTGCCGTCCGCGGCTGGATTCATCGTGGGGTCGCAGGTTGCGCCGCTCTTGCTGCGCCGGGTCCGGCCTGCGTACGTGATCGGCGCGGGCCTGGCGATGAGCGCCGTCGGACTCGCGATGCTGACCCAGCTCGACGGGTCACCCGGCCTCACGATGCTCGTCTGGGCTTCTGTGGTCATCTCGCTCGGTCTCGCGCCCGTCTTCACGGCGACGACGGACATGATCGTCGGATCCGCCCCTCCGGAACGAGCGGGCGCTGCCTCCGGTATCTCGGAGACCGGCGCGGAGCTGGGCGGCGCCGTCGGCATCGCGATCCTGGGAAGCATCGGCACGGCCGTCTATCGTCGCGAGCTCGCGGACACGCTGCCGGCGAACGTACCGGTCGAGGCGGCAGCAGCAGCTCGCGACACCCTCGGCGCCGCCGCCGGCGCGGCGGAACAGTTGCCCGCGTCGTTAGGCACGGCACTGCTGGACGCGTCGCGCGAGGCGTTCATCCAGGGCATGCGCGTGAGCACGACGGTCGCGACCGTCGTGGCGATCGGCATCTGCATCCTGGCCGTCACGATGCTCCGCCACGTGGGGTCGGGCTCCGATCGAGAGGTCGCGGCAGAGGCGGAACCGGCACCTGAGCTCGAGCCCTTCCAGGGCGTCGTTGCGGTCGACTGACGCGATGGGTCGCGAGCAACTAGTCTGACTGGGACTAGCTGCCGTTCTGGAGGGCTGTCAGTGGCGCGACTCCGAAGCCGGCCGAGAACCGCCGGCACCAGATCGAGACGCTCTCGAAGTCGTTCAGGTTCACGCTCGATGGGATCGCGTAGTTCTGGTTCCCCTGATTCCCCTTGAGGCCGCCGAGATCGATGAAGGCGTCGTCGAGGGCGTCTTCGGGGCTGTTCGCGGGCGCCGCCGATAGGTAGACGCGCAGATCGGGACCACTGGACGTGTCGAGATTCTCGATGCGCAGGAACCGCGAGCCGTCCTCGAGCTCGACGACCGACGCAACACCGCTCGTTTCGTGTTCGAGGCTCCGGAACTCGCCCATCGAGAGCGTGGAGAGGCCGGCGGGCCTGGCCTCATCATCGCCCGCGCGGCCGATGACGCCGCCGGTCTCCCCAGGCGTCGTGCCGCGACCGGTTTCGACCGCCGCGGTCGGCAAGGCCTCGTTGACACGCTCATCGAGGAACAGATGTTGGGGTCCGAACCAGTAGACGCCGGCCGTGATCACGATCGCGGCGACGGCAGCACCGATGAGTAGCGTTGGTCGAGTCATACCGTTGCGTGTGCCGCGAGTGCGAGAACGTTTCGCCCACCCCGGAGTCATCGGACGGCGATATGGGGTGACCACGTCGCCTGGAGAACCTGCTCATCGACCATGCCAGCACCTCCTCGGCCGTACGTTCGTGAATGGACCGGCCAAGGTGGCCCAACGATCGTGTGCCTGCATGCGGTCGGGGGTTCGCACACGCATTGGAACGAGGTCGCACCCGAGCTCGCCACGCACGGGCGAACGCTAGCCGTCGATCTCGTCGGCTTCGGACAGACGCCCGCCTCAGCGTCGGGCGCAGGTCTCGATGGCAACCAAGCCATGATCTCGCGCCTGCTCCAGGAGAACGGGCGCGCGATCCTCGTCGGCAGCTCCTTCGGTGGGGCGGTCGCGCTGCTCCAGGCCGCCCGTGAGCCCGGATCGGTAGCCGGCCTGATCCTGAGCGGGTCGCTGCTCCCAGCCATCGACAGCGCAGGTCGTAGCGTTCGAGCCAGCCTGATACGCCGACGACTACGCCAGCGCATCGAGAGCGCCAACCGCGCGGTTCGAGCCATCGCGGATGGTTCCCTGAGGCTGCGAAGGGATTCGATCCTCGCACATGCGATCCGCAGCAACGCAGCGGATCCGTCTTCGATCGACGCCGCCGGCATCGCGGCGAGCGTCGCCGCCGCGGGCCGCCGGGGCATCGGGCCGACGATGCGAGTCGTCGCCCAAGCAGGAGGAAGCAGCTTCTCCTTGTGGACGCATCCCGAGAGATTCGCTCGGGTCCTCGACCGCGTGACGTGCCCGGTGTTGGTGATCCACGGCGCCCATGACCGCACGATCCCGATCGGCCACGCGGTGGCAGCCGCACGAGCTCATCCTGACTGGCGACTTCACGTCTTCGATCACGTCGGCCACCTCCCGCATATGGAAGACCCGAAGGGCTGGATCAGTGTGGTGGACGAGTGGCTCCGAACACTCGGAGCAACGACGTGATTCGACCTATCAGCTCTCGAAACGGGGCATCACGCTCTGGACGAACCCATCGAGGCGTCGCTCACCCTCGGCGGGCCACGCGACCACGAGGTATGTGAACCCCAGCTCGCGAAGAGCCTCGGCGCGGTCGGTCACCTCGCCCCACGTTTCCGAGATCGACAGGTTGGCGGCCCTCACGATCGACGACGGATCTCTCCCCGCCTTCTCGGCGTGCTCTTCGAAGACGCGGATCTTGCGTGGGAGCACCTCGAAGGGGTCGAAGGAGTGCCACACGTCGGCCCGGCGGGCAGCGATGGGGATAGTCAGCCGCTCGCCGCCGGCGCCGATCCAGATGGGCGGGTGAGGCCCCTGCACAGGCCGAGGACGATACGTCGCGTGGTCCAACTGATAGTGCCGACCGTCGAAGGTCGCGGCGTCCTGTGTCATGAGCAGCCTCATGAGCTGCACGCCCTCTTCCAGCCGCTCGCTACGCTCGCGTGCCCCGGGGAACTCGATCCCCAGCTCCCGATGCTCCTGCTCGAACGATGAGGCTCCGATGCCGAGCTCGAGGCGTCCAGCGGACACATGATCGCTGGTCACGGCCTGCGCCGCGAGGAGCGAGGGATGCCTGAACATGACCCCGGTCATCATCACGCCGAGGCGGATCCGCGAGGTGGATGCGGCGAGAGAAGCGAGCAGCGTCCACGATTCCAGGCAGGGGCCGCCTGGATCGCCATCCATCGCCTTGAGGTGGTCGAAGAGCCAGGCGCCGTCGAAGCCGTGCTGCTCCGCGTAGCCGACGCGCGACAACAGATCCCGCCAGGTCAGCTGGTGCTGATTGGTCTTCAGTCCGAAACGCATCCGATCTCCTTCATCTCATCGACACCAGCCCGTTGCCGCGTCGCCCCCTCCATGCGTCCGTGTGAGAAGAGCGGGATCGTGATGTGCACGAGCGGACCGATGCTCGCGGCGAAGAGGATCGTGCCGATACCGACCGTGCCGCCCAGCATGACCCCGACCACGAGCACCGAGACCTCGATCGCCGTTCGTACCACACGGATCGAATGCCCTCGAGCCGCCAGCCCTACCATCAACCCATCTCGCGGTCCGGGCCCGAGCCCTGCCCCCACGTAGGCGCCTGTCGCCACGGCGTTGAGCATGATCCCGACGACGAGGAACACTCCTCGCACGCCGAGCCCCTGGGGATGCGGCAAGACCTTGAGCGTCGCCTCGAGCGCGACGCCAACGAGCACGACGTTGCAGACGGTCCCGATCCCCGGACGCTGACGGAGGGGCAGCCAGAGAGCGAGCACGACGGCGCCCACCAGGATCGTCCACGTGCCGATCGTCAAATTGGTCTGGCGGGACAGCCCCTGATGCAGTACGTCCCATGGATCCAATCCCAGCCGGCTCCGGACGAGCAGCGCGAGGCTGATCCCGAACAGCAGCAGCCCGAGGAGCAGCTGCACCGACCGTGTCCACAGAGGCCAGGCGGTCGACGAAGCTCCAGGGGTCCGCATTAGTTGCATATGCAAATGCTATCGCCAAATGCTTGCCTGCGCAAATTCTTTGCTGCTACCCTCGTCGCGATGGGATCCACGTCGCTCAGGGACACGGAGATGCGCGCTTGGCAGGCACTGCTCCACGCCCACCACTCGGTCATCCAGGTGCTCGATCGAGAGCTCCGCGAGGACCATGGTCTCACCCTCGCCGAGTACGACGCGCTGCTTCGGCTAGCGCGATCACCGGACCGAGCGCTGCGCATGACCGACCTCGCCGAGCGGGTCATGATCTCGCCGAGCGGTTTGACGCGGATGGTCGATCGACTGGTAACGAGAGGGCTGGTTCAGCGGCGATCGAACACCTCGGATGCTCGCATCGCGCTCGCCTGCCTCACCGACGACGGTCTGCGCCACCTCAAGATCGCGGCGAGGACTCACCTGCGAGGGATCCGGGAGCACTTCACCGGCCGCCTCAGCGAGACACAACTCCGCAACGTCGCCTCCGCGCTGGAGACGATCTCCGGGCCGCACGTCCCTCACTGATCCGAGTGGTCGCCTCGCACGAGTCGTCTCGTAGCCTGGCTGCCATGTTGAGACGATTTCGGACCCCCGCCGTAGCGAGGAGGCTGGTGTGAGGGCGATCGTCCTCCGCCGGTTCGGAGCACCCGAGGAGCTCCGGCTCGAGGATGTGGCCGATCCGGAACCCGGACCGAGAGAGGTGCGCATCGCCGTCGCCGCGGCAGGGACGAACCCGGTCGATGCAGGGAATCGCGACGACGGCTCGTGGGCAGGTATCGAGGTTCCCTTCGTGCTCGGCTATGACGTGGCGGGCGCGATCGACGCGGTCGGGACCGAGGTCGATCACATGAGCGTCGGGGACACGGTCATGGCCATGACCGGCTTCCCTCGTGGGGCCGGCGGGTACGCCCAGCTCGTCGTCACCGACTCGGACCTCGTCGCGACGCTCGAGCCGGGGATCGATCTGGTGGAGGCGGCCGCAACTCCCCTCGCCGCCGGCACCGCGCTCGAGGTGCTCGAGCGACTCGCCGTGCCACGCGGCGGCACTTGCTTGTGCTCGGCGCCAGCGGAGGCGTGGGGCTCTTCCTGTTGCAACTTGCGAGCCACACCGGCCTCGAGGTCATCGCCGTCGGCGGCCGCGCGTCACATGAGCGCATGGGCGAGCTCGGCGCCGCAGCGTGCATCGATTACACGAGCGAGGACGTCGCTCAACGGGCCACGGAGATCGCGGATGGTCCGGTCGATGCCATCGCCGACCTCGTCGGAAGTCATCAGCTCACTCGCTCGCTGCACGCGCTCAGGCCGCACGGATCGGCGGCGTCGATCGCGACGCCTGAGCTGGATCTCGACCTCGTACTCGACCACAACATCACGTTCCACGGCGTGTTGATCGAGGACGACGGTGATCGGACCCGCCGCCTGGCGGAGCTGCTCTCGACCGGCGTGCTACGACCTCATGTGAGCCATGTGCTGCCGCTCGAGGAGGCTGCGCAGGCGCATCGCCTGCTCGAGTCGGGCCACGCCGGCGGCAAGATCGTGCTGGTCGTCGACCCCTCCCGAGTCACCGACGACGGATAAGGTCATCGAAGCGATGGACCAGCGACTCACGATCGTCACGCTCGGGGTGGCCGATGTCGCCGCCTCACGGAGCTTCTACGAGCGACTGGGCTGGCGCGCCGACCTCGAGGTCGAAGAAACCGTGTTCTTCCGGGTTGGCGGCTTATTCCTCATCTTGTGGGGCCGTGAGAAGCTCGCCGACGACAGCGGCGTCACCGACGGCGGAGGCTGGGGCGGCGTGACGCTCGCGCACAACGTCGGTTCGACCGACGAGGTCGATGCCGTGATCGAGCAGGCGCGGCAGGCTGGCGCCCGTATCAGCGTCGAGCCACGCGAGACGTTCTACGGAGGCTATGCCGGCGTCTTCGTCGACCCCGACGAACATCCGTGGGAGATCGCTTACAACCCGGGCCTCAAGCTCGGCGACGACGGCATGATCAAGCTCCCGGCCAGTGACGGTGAGGACCAGTGAAGCTCCGCGACGTCACGCTCGACGACCAGTGGTTGTACGAGCGGCTTCGCTGCGACCCCGTGATGATGGCCGAGCTCGGAGGACCACAGCCGAAGGAAGGCATCCCGGCCAAGCTCCGCGAGGACGTCGACGCCGTCGAGCGCGACGTCTCATGGATCTCGGTGATCGAGACCGACGAAGGAACCGTCGCGGGAAGCGTCTGCATCTGGCAGCACGACGAGCACGGCGAGACGATCAGCGAGGCCGGGTGGATGGTGCTTCCGGAGTTCCAAGGGCAGGGCTTCGGGCGCGACGCGACGGCCGCGATCCTCGGGCGGGCGCGAGCCGACGGGCGCTGGGGTGCGATCCATGCGTTCCCGGGCGTCACCAACGCGCCGAGCAACGGCATCTGCCGGTCGCTCGGATTCACGTTGGTCGAGACCGCGGAGTTCGAGTACTACGGCACGACGCTGCGGACGAACCATTGGCGCCTCGACCCTGCCGGCGGCGCCGACGGCTGAGTGCTTACGCGAGCGACGCGGCGGGCACCTGCTTCTTCGGATCGACGAACGGGATCGCGGCCGTCGTGCCGACGAGGTGGCCGTGCTGTGATTCGACGTCGAGCTTGGTTCCCGGTTCCGAAAGCTCGATAGGCACCCAGACGTAGCCGATATTCCGCTCGAGCCGCGGTGACCACACTGCATCGGTGACCTTGCCGACTTCCTTGCCGTCGTGGAAGGCGGGCCAGAAGTCCGCTGGATCGATGTCGAACCCGCCGTCGGCCTCGAACTCGATGCCGACGAGCTTGTCCTTCACGCCTTCGCGACGGATGCGCTCGAGGGCTTCCTTGCCGATGTAGTCCTGCGGCTGCTCCTCGACGAGATGTTCGAGACCCATGAGCTGGAAGGGGTTGTTGTCGAGCGTCATGTCGGAGCCGTAGTTCATCATGCCGGCCTCGATGCGCTTGGCCATGCTCGGCGCCGCGACGCTGATGCCGTACTCCTCGCCCGCCTCGAGCACTGCGTTCCACAGGGCGTCGCCGTGGCCGAACTCGAGGCAGTTCACCTCGAAGCCGGGAGCAGCAGTGAACCCCGTGCGACTGATCACCGCCGGCATGCCTGCGATCTCGAACCGGCCGCAGAAGTAGTACTTCAGGTCGTAGATCGCGGGGCCAACGAGCTTCTCGAGCGTCTTGGCCGACGACGGACCCTGCACCTGCATCGGGTAGACCTCGGGGTGGAAGACGTTCACGTCGAGGTCGAGGCCCGTCGCGATGCCGAGCGCGTACAGGCCGGCGTCGGAGTCCGCGAGCTGCATCCACCACTGATCGTCGTCGACGTGCAGCAGCACGGGGTCGTTCACGATGCCGCCGTCGCGCGCGGTCACGAGCATGTACTTGGCCTGGCCCACCGCGCACTTCGTGAGATCGCGACACGTGATCATGTCGATCAGCCGGTCGGCGTCGGGACCGCTGACCTCGATCGTCCACTCGGCGCCGACGTCCCACACGACCACGCTGTTGAGCAGCCGCTCGTACTCCTTGTTGGGGTCGTCGTAATAGCCGGGCAAGAGAGTGTGGTTATAGACGTCCCACTGCTTGCACCCGGCCCGGACCGTCGCCTCGAAGTACGGCGACCGCCGGTACCAGGGTCCCGTGTAGAACGTCGCTTCGGTCAGATAGCGCTCGGCGCTGGCCGTCATCGTCATGCTCCCCCCGTCTCGTGCCTCGGTCGAGTTAGAATGGAATTCTAAGATGGCGGGTCACGCGGACGCAAGCCGGAGTGTGGGAGCGGATCGAGGTCGCGTCCGCCGAGAGCGCGTGATGGAAGCCGCGCTCAGCGTCATCGCCGATCGCGGGCTCGCGACGACGCGCATCTCCGACATCGCGGACCGGGCGGGCATGAGTCCCGGCCACGTCATGTACTACTTCCGCAGCAAGGATCTCGTGCTGATGGAAGCCCTGCGCTACGTGGAAGACCGCATGCACGAGGAAGTCGCCACCGAGCTCGCGTCTATCGCGCCGGGCCCTTTGCGGTTGCGCCGGCTGCTCGAGCTGAACATGCCCGACGGTCCGGCCGACCCTGGGTGGGCGTTGTGGCTGGAAGCCTGGACCCTCGCGTCGCATGACGATGACGTGCGAGCGCTCGTGGCCGAGCTCGAGGCTCGTTGGGTGAGCCTGCTCACCGACGTGATTCGTACCGGCGTCGAGGCGAAGGCCTTTCGATGCCGCGATGTAGCCGCGGCCGTAACGCACATCTACGCGACGATCAACGGCCTCGCGGTGCAGGTCGTGACCGGCGCCGACGGCATGACGTTCGCTCGTGCACTCGAAGCGTGCCTGCGCGCAGCCGAGACCGAATTCGGTGCCGGTGGGCGACGATAGGCTTCTCAGGTTGTGGCCGCTGCGCATCCCACTTCGCATCCCGACCGCCGAACGCGAAAGGCCGCCCTTACCTGGTGCTGACTCGCGACGACGCCGTGCCGGTGTTACGGGTCCTGCTCGTGGCGCCTATCACGCGCACCGTCCGCGGCATCTCCACCGAGGTGCCGCTCGGTCGCGACGAAGGACTCCCCGCGGCGTCGGTGGCGGTGTTCGACTCCGTGACGGTCTTCCGACGCGCGATGCTGGTCAGGTGCGCATGGGCGCGTTGCTGCCGGAGCGCGCGCGTGAACCCTGTGACGCCCTCGCCACCGCGACCGACTGCTGATCGAGCGAGGGCCGATGGCTCCCCCGGATTCGAGTTATGTCTCCGTCACGTCCAGGCGCCGCTGAACTCGATCACTGCATCGAAGTCTTCCCGCCCTCGATCGAGCAGGACCGTCTCCTCACCGGGAACGCTCGCGATAGAGACGCATCGTCCGCGTCATCGTTCATAAGGGCCTCCATCGAGATCCGGATAAGCGCAAGTCGCCGCACCGACCGGAACCGTCACAGCTCGCCGGATTTCACCAGACGTGATGGCTCTGCTGCGACGA
>Ga0180121_10000381_pt1 | contig 18408 bp, 16 predicted proteins | sample AntDrymUQ5402106_2_FD_129676 | JGI IMG/M metagenome (GOLD analysis project Ga0180121, IMG submission 129676) | Polar desert sand microbial communities from Dry Valleys, Antarctica - metaG UQ540 (21.06) (version 2) (version 2) | ecosystem: Environmental > Terrestrial > Soil > Desert | place...
AAGAGGATGCGGCCAAGACCACGCATGTGGGCGGACGCACGGGACGGATCGGCGGTGCCGACTATTCGCTCGTCGACTTCAACCGCGGCGGCACGCCGCTCGTCGAGATCGTCACCGGGCCAGACGTCCATTCGTCGGAGGACGCGCGCCACTTTCTCCAGCTGCTGCGCCAGACGATCGTCGAGCTCGGGATCTCGGACGCCGAGATGGAGAAGGGGACGCTGCGCGTCGATGCGAACGTCTCCGTCCGGCCGGCCGGGTCGTCCGAGCTGCGCACCAGATGCGAGCTGAAGAACATGAACTCGTTCCGTTCCGTCGCCCAGGGCATCGACGCCGAGGTGGCGCGGCAGATCGGTCTCTACGAGTCCGGCGGGGAGGTCGTGCAGGAGACCTACGACTTCGACGCCTCGAGCGGCGCCCTGACGGCCCGCCGCTCGAAGGAGGAGGCCGACGACTATCGCTACTTCCCAGAGCCCGACCTCGTGCCGGTCAAACCGTCGGCAGAGCTCGTCGAGCGGATGCGCAGCGAGTTGCCGGAGAGTCCGGCGGCGCGGATCCGCCGCCTCGAGTCCGAGCTCGACCTTGATCGCGCCGTCGTCCTCGTCACGGGTGGGCTCGACACGCTCTGGCAGGCGACCGTCGCCGCCGGCGCCGAGTCCTTCTCGGCGGCGAACGTGATCGCGAACCGGCTCGCGGGCGTCGACGGCGGCGCGGTCGACCCGGCCGAGCTGGCGAAGCTCGTCGAGGCGCGCGACCGGATTCCGCGCACCGCGCTCGACGAGGCGCTCGGCAAGGTCGCGGAGCCCGGCTTCTCTGCCGCGCCGTACCTCGAGCAGGAGGCCGTGTCGGACACCGCGGAGCTCGAGCCGATCGTTGCCCGGATCCTCCACGCCAACCCCAGCCAGGTCGCGGCCTACCGTGGCGGCAAGGAAGGCCTCCTCGGATTCTTCGTCGGCCAGGTGATGAAGGAGACCGGCGGGAAGGCCAACGCCCGCGCCGTCAGCGAGCTCGTGCGCGAGCAGCTCCAGTAGCTTTCAGGCCAGTGAACCAGGACTTCCGCAAGGTCGCGCTGATCGCTGCCGGTCTCGGATTGCTGCTCAGCCTCTTCCTCGCGCTGCGGCCCGGGGACAACGAAGACGCCGCACCGACGACGACGGCCATCGCAACGACGACCACGCCGGCCACGACGGAGACACAACCGCCCGCGGCAACGGAGACAGAGTCGCCGGCGACGACGGGAAGCCGTGGCCCGGGAACACTCAACATCGACTACACGATCTCCGGCGGCAAGCCGGTAGGCGGGATCGGTCGCGACTCGATCTCCCGCGGCCGAATAGTCGTCATCCGGGTGACCTCCGATGTCGCTGATCACGTGCACCTGCACGGCTACGACCTGACGGCGGATGTCGCGCCCGGCGCGCCCGCGACGATCCGGTTCACGGCAACCGCACCGGGCAGGTTCGAGATCGAGCTCGAGGAGCGCGGCCTCCAGATCGCAGAGCTCGAGGTCCGGCCCTGACCATTGTCGCGCACGGGATCGGCGGCGTCCGGGATTTGCCGGTCCCCGACTGGCTGTTCTTCTGGGGCGGAGCCGTGGTGCTCGTCCTCTCGTTCTTGGCCCTCGGAGCGCTCTGGAAGCGGCCTCAGCTTGAGGGGCATGCGGCCGGGAGGACGCTGCCGCCGGGGCTCGAGCGCTTCCTTCGCTCGACGGGGCTGCGCACCGTGCTCGGCCTCGTCTCTGCCGGTCTGCTCACGCTCGTCTTCCTGACCGCGCTCATCGGCGAGCCGTCCTCGGCGCAGAACCTGGCGCCGACCTTCGTCTACGTGATCTTCTGGCTCGGCCTCGTCCCGGTGCAACTGCTGCTGGGGAACGTCTGGCCGGCGCTGAACCCGTGGCTCGCGTGTGCGAACGGGGTCGCCTGGGTGTGGGAACGGCTCGGCCGGACGTGGACACCGCCGCTTGCGTATCCGGAGCGGCTCGGCGTGTGGCCGGCTGCGTTTCTGCTCTTCTGCTTCGCGGCGCTCGAGCTCGCTTACGCCGAGCCAGCCAGCCCGCGCGCGCTGGCGCTCGCCATCGCCCTCTACAGCTACGTCACGTGGTTCGGGATGGCCGCGTACGGGCGCCGGACGTGGGCGGAGCGCGGGGAGGCGTTCACGGTCTACTTCGGGCTGCTCGCCCGGATCGCGCCGTTCGGGGAGCGAGATGGGAGGCTCGTCGCGCGGACGCCGCTCTCCGGCCTCGCCGGCCGGGAGACGACCCCGGGCGTACTCGCCTTCGTCGCCGTCATGCTCGGATCCGTCGGCTTCGACGGCCTGAGCCGCTCCCCGTTCTGGCAGAGCGTGCGGGCCGACCTCGAAGGCCCATACATCGTCGACTCGCCTGGCACCGCGGAACTCGTCACGACGGCGCTAGCGCTCGCGGGTCTCGTCGCCTGCGTCCTCGTCGTCGCGCTCGCCTACCTCGCCGCGATTCGGATCGCGCGGACAATGGTCGGCGAGGCACGGCCGCTGGTGCCGGAGTTCCTGCTCAGCCTGGTCCCGATCGCGCTCGTGTACGCCGTGTCGCACTACTTCACGCTGCTGGTGATCCAGGGCCAGTACGGGCTTTCCTTCGCTTCTGATCCGTTCGGCTACGGCTGGGATCTGTTCGGGACCGTGGACTACTCGCCGAACATCGCGCCGTTCACGCCCAACACTGTCTGGTACGTCCAGGTCGGGGCGCTCGTCGGCGGCCACGTGGCCGGGCTTGCGGTCGCCCACGACCGTGCGGTCACGACCCTCGGCGAACGCGACGCGCTCCGTTCGCAATACGCCATGCTGGCGCTGATGGTCGTCTACACAGTCGGTGGGCTGTGGCTGCTCTCGCGGGGATAGTGGGGCACGGCGGTGTCGGCGGCGCCGTCGTCGAGACGCTGCTCGTCGCCGGCATCGTCGCGGTCTTCGTCGGCGTCTGGCTGCGCGAGCGCCGCGCGAGCCGCCCGCACGACCGGGATCAGATCAAGCCGCAGTAGCGGGCGGTGTTCGGCCACGGGTAGAAGCCGCGACCGCTCCGATAGGCGCGCTCGGCCACCCACATCTGCTCGACGGCAGTCCAGTTGTTCGCCGTGCCCTTCCGGCGCAGCAACTCAGCGCCGTAAGCGCGCTGGAAGCTGATGTCCATCTGCAGGCCGCCGTAATAGCCATTTCCGGTGTGCGTGCGCCACCCCTGGGTCGGGTTGCGCTCATAGCGGTGAATACAGAGCCAGGCCGACTTCCGCGGCGGGTTATGGGCTTGGCGCTCCGCGCGCTCGGCGCGACGCTGCCAGAGGTTGCGAACCCACCGGAGATAGGCGGTGTCACTCGTTCGCCGCTCGGTGAACAGCGTCGGCGTGCGTGGCTTCCGCATCAGCGACTGCCAGCGCCACGTCGCGGTCCGGAGCGCGTCGATCGCCTCGATCTGCGCTACGCCCGTGGAGGAGGCTGTCGCCGCCGTGGGGCGGGCGACCGACGCCAGACCGATGCAGAGCGCGCCGGCGAGGATCAGCAGGCGCAGGGATAGATGCTTCACACAGCCTCCTTACTGAGGAACACGGATGCGGGCGCGACGCGGAGAAGCCGCAGGGCGTCGGGCCGGCGCGATGTTGCCGTCTCAGGCTAGCAAGCGCGTTGTTTGCAAAACGTAAAAATCGTCACTGTCGCGCAACAGTGCCTGCGTACAAAAGGCAGGCTGCAAGTGCAACGAAGGCTGCTGTCTGCGCGACGCCGAGCCCGGCAACGGCGCTTCCGGCGGCTGCGAGTGCAAAGCCGGCCAGCAGGAGCGCATTGCCGAGCGGTCGCCGGCGGAAGCCGGCCACGGCGACGCCGACGAGCGCGAGCGACCCCGCGACGTTGCCGAGGATCGCCAGGGAACGAGCGGGAAACAGCCCGAGGTGCTCCTGCGCTTCCGGGATCGAAGTACCGCCGAGCGGCGCCTCGAGCGGGACGGCCAGCGCAACTCCGGCAGCGAGTCCCGTGTAGACCAGGGCAACCGGGACCGCCGCCCGCACACCTGTTCCCGCCAGGGAGCCGGCGCCGAGCAGCGCGGCGGTGAGGAGGCCGCCGAAGAGGTAGTAGGCGCGGAAGATGCCCTCGTTCCAGCCTGCGGCGGTGCCCCAGGCGATCGCTGCGGCCCCGAGCGCGTAGGCGGCGAGTCCCGCGCTCCAGAGCGCGAGGTGCGGCTCGCGGCGCTGCTGCCAGCGCGCGGCGAGGCGGCCGGAAAGGCGCAACGCGACGAGCGCGGCGCCGAAGGCGAGGATCGCTTCCATCGGAGAAGGAGCGTAGTAGGCTCAGTTCATGCGGAAGCTCGTTCTCGCGCTGACGGCCGTCACGCTCGTTGTCGCCGTCGCCGGGTCCGCAGCCGGGCCGCGCCGCGATCACGCGGCGACGGCGCTGAACGTGCTGCCGCCGGGACAGGCTGGCGACGTCGCCCTCGGCAGGCACTCGACCGATCAGATCGCGCTCTATGACGGCCTGACACCGCTCTTCGGGGCGATCAAGCCGTCCCATCTGCGGCGGCACTTCAAGCCCGAGAACCTCTGGACGGGCAACGAGAAAGCTGTGCGGATCGAGCGGCCGAAGCGCGGCGTGCGGATCCTGCGGGACAGCTTCGACGTCCCGCACGTGTTCGCGTCGACGCGGTCGGACGTCCAGTTCGCCCACGGCTGGGTCGCCGCGGAGGACCGCGGGATCCTGATGGAGCTCGCGCGCGGCCCCGGACGCATCGCCGCTATCGACGCTCCGGGGATCTCGGCGTTCGGCCTGGCGCTTTCGGGCAAGCAGTTCGTTCCGAGCGCGCAGGCGGAATCGTTCCTCGCCAAGCAGGTCGCGATCCTCCAGGCCCAGGGCGCGGACGGGCGGCGGTTCCTCGCCGACATCGACGCGTACACCGCGGGAATCAACGCGTACCGTCGCAAGGCCGATCTACCTTTGCCGCCGTGGGGGCGGAACGACGTGATCGGGATGGTCGCACTGCTTGGCCAGCGCTTCGGCGCGGGTGGCGGCGACGAGGTGCGGCGCGCGATGCTCTTCTCGGCGCTCCGCGACCGGCTCGGCCAACAGCCGGCGCGGCAGATCTTCAACGATCTTCGGCTGCAGGACGACTCCGGCACGCCCGTCTCGATCGCGAAGGCGTTCCCGTACGAGACGAGCGCGAAGACGGAGATCACGAGCGGCGCAGCCCTGATCGACGACGGCAGCTTCCGCCCCTCGGGAGGCGGCGCGCCGTCCGCGCTGCACGAGCAGATGTCGAACGCGATCCTGATCTCGGGTAAGCGCTCGGCCACGGGCAAGCCGCTGATGGTCGCCGGGCCGCAGCTCGGGTTCTTCTATCCCGAGTTCTTCATGGAGGCGGATCTCCACGGCGGTGGCCTCGACGTGCGCGGCGGCGCGCTCGCGGGCATCCCACTGATCCTGATCGGCCGCGGTCCCGACTTCGCGTGGAGCGCGACGTCGGCCGGCTCCGACAACATCGACGTCTTCGCCGAGACGCTGTGCGGCGGCGACGACCGCCACTACGTCTACAAGGGCGAGTGCCGCGCGATGACACGCTTCGACGCCGGTGTGATCCGGGCCGCCGGCGTGCCGGACCAGCCGCTCGTCTTTGACGAGACCGTGCATGGGCCGGTGATCGGCTACGCGAGGTCGCTCGGCCGTCGCGTGGCGCTCTCGTCGGCCCGCTCCACGCGCGGCCGTGAGCTCGCAAGCGCGCCGACGCTCTCCAAGCTGAACACCGCCGCGCTGCGCTCTGCGGGCGATTTCGTCAAGGCGGCACTCGGCCTCGAGATGACCTTCAACCTGTTCTATGTCGACGACCGGAGCATCGCGATGGTCTCCGCCGGGCGGCTGCCAATCCGGCATCCCGCCGCCGAGTCGCCCCTGCCGACGATCGGCGACGGCCGCTTCGAATGGCAGGGGTTCCTCGCGGCCAAGGCGCACCCGCAGGTCGTCAACCCGGCGAGCGGCCAGATCGTGAACTGGAACAACAAGCCGGCGGCAGGCTTCGGCGCCGCGGACGACAACTGGGTCTACGGGCCTGTCAACCGCGTGACGCTGCTCGAGCGCGGGCTGAAGCGGGGCAAGAACTCGATGACGGACGTCGTCGCCGCGATGAACCGGGCGGCGACGCAGGACATCCGGCCCGTGGCGGTGCTGCCCACGCTGGCCGCGGTCCTCAAGGGCGGCGCCGCGCCGAACCCGCGCGCAGCGCAGATGCTGGCATTGCTCGAAGCCTGGGCGGCGAAGGGCGGCAGCCGCCTCGACCGAAACCTCGACGGCACGATCGACGACCCGGGCGCGGCGATCATGGACGTCGCCTGGCCGAAGCTCGCCGAGGCAGTGCTGAACCCGGTGCTCGGCCCGCTCACCGACCGCCTGGCCGCGCTCGAACCACGCTTCTCGATCTCGATGAGCGGCGCCTGGATCAACTACGTCGAAAAGGACCTGAGCGCCCTCCTGGGCAGGCCGGGCAAGAGCCCGTTCTCGGTCCGCTACTGCGGGAAGGGAGACCTCGTCGCCTGCCGGGCGTCGCTCTGGGCCGCGCTGAGCGCCGCCGGCGACGAGCTCGCCGCGGCGCAGGGCGGCGATCCGGCCGCGTGGCGGGCCGACGCGACGAAGGAACGGATCGTCTTCGCGCCCGGAATCCTGCGGAACACGATGCGCGGCGCGAACCGTCCGACCTTCCAGCAGCTGATCAGCTTCCGCAGTCATCGCTAACCTCCGGTCGATGGCGCAGAAGCGGTACCTGTTCACGCCTGGGCCTACCCCCGTGCCCCCGCAGGTGCTCGCCGCGCTCGCGGAGCCGGTGCTCCACCACCGCGCCCCGGACTTCCGCGAGGTCTACGCCCGCGTGCTCGGCCGGCTGCAGGACGTCCACCGGACCCAGGCCGACGTCCTCCTCTTCACCTGCTCGGGCACGGGTGCGTTCGAGTCGGCGATCGTCAACCTCTGCTCGCCGGGCGACCGCGTGCTCGCCGTGTCGGCGGGCCATTTCGGTGAGCGCTGGGCGGCGATGGCGCGAACCTTCGGTTGCGAGGTCGAGGAGCTCCGTTACCCCTGGGGGGAGACGCCTTCAGCCGACGACCTGGCGCGCAAGCTCGCCGAGCTCGAGCCGGTCTCGCTCGTCTTCCTCGTCCAGTCCGAAACGTCGACGGGGGTGATTGCGGATGTTCAGGCGCTTGCCGCGGCCGCGAAGGAGGCAGGCGCGCTCGTCGTCGTCGACGCCGTCTCGAGCCTCGGCGCCGTGCCGCTGGAGATGGACGAATGGGGCCTTGACGTCGTGATTGCCGGGTCGCAGAAGGCGCTGATGACACCGCCGGGTCTGGCGACCGCGGCCGTTTCCGCGTCGGGCTGGGAGCGCGTTGCGCAGGCGACCATGCCACGCTTCTACTTCGACTGGGAGCGGACGCGCAGGGCGCAGGAGAAGCTCGACAGCGCCTTCACCCCGGCAGTCTCGATCGTCGTCGCGCTCGACGTCGCACTCGGACTGCTGCTCGACGGCGGGCTCGAAGCGGCCTTCGAGCGGCACGTTCGCCTGGGCCGCGCCTGCCGCGCCGGGATCAAGGCGATGGGCCTCGAGCTCTTCTCGCCGGACGAGGACCGCTCGGCTGTCGTCACAGCCGCGCGCATGCCCGAGGGGATGGACTCCGCCGACCTGACGCTCGCGCTGCGGGAGCGGCACGGCGTCACGATCGCCGGCGGCCAGGGGGAGCTGAAGGGCGCGATCTTCCGGATCGGCCACATCGGCTGGTACGACGAGTTCGACATCGCGACCGCGCTGTCAGCCGTCGAGCTCGTGCTCGGCGAGCTCGGCGCGCCGATCGAGCGCGGCATCGCCGCGACGCGGGCGCTCGAGGTCTACGCAGAAGGAACGCCGGTCTGAGAGTTCTGGTTCGGGAGCCGATCGCTCCCGCCGGGATCGAATTGCTGCGCTCGCGCTTCGAGGTCGACGAGGACTACGACTCGCCGCTCGAGGAGATCATCAGCCGCTACGACGCGATCGTCATCCGCTCGGCGACCAAGCTGACCGCAGCCGTAATCGAGCGCGCCAAGCTGCTGAAGGTGATCGGGCGGGCCGGGGTCGGGATCGACAACGTCGACCTGGACGCGGCGACGCGGCGGGGAATCGTCGTCGCAAACGCGCCGGATTCGACCGTCGTCTCGGCGGCCGAGCACACGATCGGGCTGCTGGTCGCGCTCGCCCGCAACATCCCGCAGGCGCACGCGGCGCTGAAGGCGGGCCGGTGGGAGCGCACGCGGTGGGGTGGTGTCGAGCTCGCCGACAAGACGCTCGGGGTGCTCGGCTTCGGCCGGATCGGCCGCCAGGTCGCCCGCCGGGCGCTCGGGCTCGGCATGCGGGTCGTCGGCTACGACCCGTTCGTCGCGCCAGAGCGGTTCCGCGAACTCGGCGCGGACCACGCCGAGGCCGCGGAGGACGTCTTCGGCGCAGCCGACTTTCTGACCCTGCACCTGCCGCTGACCGACGACACACGCGGGTTCGTCGGAGTCGACGCGATCGCGAGGATGCGGGACGGCGTCCGGATCGTCAACGCGGCGCGGGGCGAGCTCGTCGACGAGGCAGCGCTGGCCGACGCGATCCGCTCCGGGAAGGTCGCGGGCGCCGCGCTTGACGTTTTCTCGGCCGAGCCGTACGAGGGAGAGCTGCTCGGGCTCGAGAACGTCGTCGCGACCCCGCACCTGGCGGCGTCGACCGAGGAGGCTCAGGACCGCGCAGGTGTCATCGTCGCCGAGCAGGTGGTGGCCGCGCTCGATGGGGGGCTGGTCACGAACGCCGTCAACATCCCGGTCGTCGGCGCCGAGGACCTCGAGGTGCTCGGGCCTTACATCCCGCTCGCGGCCAAGCTCGGGCGGCTCGCGGTCGAGCTCGCCGGTGGCCAGCCGCGCCGGATCGCGCTCTCCTTCCACGGTGGGATCGCGGGGCACGACACGCGCCTGCTGACAGTCGCGGCGTTGAACGGCGCCTTCCAGGGCCGGGTCGAGCAGGCGGTCAACTACGTCAACGCGCCTGTGATCGCGGCGGAGCGGGGGATCGAGGTTTCAGAGCAGCGCTCGCAGGCCGCCCGTGACTACCTCAACCTCGTCACTGTCGTCGTCGACGAGGTCGAAGTCTCGGGGACGACGATCGGCCCCGAGCACCGACAGTTCCTCGCCGGTGCGCTCGGGTTCGCGATCGACCTTCAGCTCTCGCCGCGGATGGTGTTCTTCCGCTACGACGACGTGCCGGGCGTGATCGGCCGCGTCGGGACGATGTTCGGCGAGGCACGCGTGAACATCGCGAACATGGCGGTGTCGCGGACGAAGGAGGGTGGCAAGGCGCTGATGGCGCTCGCGATCGACTCCGAGCCACCCGCGGACCTCGTCGACCGGATTCGTGGGGAGGGATTCGACGACGCCCAGTTCATCACGCTCGGGTAAAGGCGCAGGCTGGGTCGTCGCCCAGTTCGCTCTGATAGCCGCGATCCTCGTGCTCGGAGCATTTCCGCCTACCTGGCCCGGTTGGTTGCGCCTTGTGGGCTTCCCGCTCATCCTGGGCGGTATCAGTTCGGTCGTCTGGGCCGGTCGCACGCTCGGCTCCGCGCTGACGCCCTATCCGCTCCCGAGCGAGCAGGCGACGCTCGTCGAGCGGGGCCCGTACGGCCTCGTTCGCCACCCGATCTACGTCGCCGGCCTGCTCGTCTTTCTCGGCTACGGCCTGCTCGCGAGCGTGCCCGCCACCGCGGCGGTGACGCTGCTCGCGATCCTTTGGCACTTCAAGGCCGGCGTCGAGGAGTGTCACCTGAAGGCGCGCTTCCCGGGCTACGACCACTACAGGCGCCGAGTCCCTCGCGGCATCTAGGGGCGCCCGACGGGTACCCTTTCCTCGTGCGCGCGACCTGGCCCGAGCCCGTCGAACGGGTCGCTGCGTATCTGCGGACGGCAGGTGCGGAGGCGAGACTCGAAGAGCTCGAGTCTGGCACCGCGACCGCCGAGGACGCCGCGCGCGCCGCCGGCTGTCCGATCGGCCAGATCGTCAAGTCGATCGTCGTCTTCTGCGACGGCCGCCCGGTTGTGGCCCTCGTGCCCGGCGACCGTCGCGCCGATCTCGCGAAGATTGCACACGCCACCGGCGCGGTCGAGGTCCGCATCGCGCGGGCCGCCGAGGTCGAGGAGACAACGGGTTTCTTGCCGGGCTCTGTCGCTCCCTTTCCGCTCCCGAACGTCGATCGCGTACTGATCGACCAGAGCCTGCTCGCCCACGACACGGTCTGGGTCGGCGCGGGTTCCGCGATGCACTTGGCTGCCATGAATCCGAGCGTCCTCGTTCGGCTGGCACGCGCGCAGCCGATGGACGCGGTGCAGGACTCCACGTACGATTCCGGTTGAGAGGAGACGCTTGATGCGCGAGACTGAGACGATCTGGATGAACGGCGAGTTCATCGACTGGGCCGACGCGAAGGTGCACGTAGGCGTGCACGGCCTCCATTACGGCTCGGGTGTCTTCGAGGGCATCCGTTGCTACGAGACCCCGGAGGGTCCGGCTGTCTTCCGCCTCAAGGAGCACCTGCAGCGGCTCGAGAACTCGGCCAAGCTCCTCTACATGGAGCTCCCGTACTCAGTCGACGAGCTCCGCACCGCCACGCACGAGCTGATCGGCCGTAACGGGCTGCCGGAGTGCTATGTGCGCCCGTTCGCCTTCTACGGTTACGGCGAGCTCGGCGTGCACACGAAGGGCAACCCGGTCGAAGTCGTGATCATGAGCTGGCCGTGGGCGAACTACCTCGGCGATGAGAACGCCGCCACGGGCATCCGCGCGAAGATCTCCTCCTGGAAGCGCGTCGGGCCGAACACGATCCCGCACGCATCTAAGGCGACCGGGATCTACCTCAACTCCATGCTTGCCGTCCACGAGGCCCAACGCGCGGGCTATGACGAGGCGATCCTGCTCACCGACGAGGGGTACATCGCCGATGGTTCGGGTGAGAATGTTTTTCTCATCAAGGAGGGCCGGATCTGGACGCCGCCGCTCTCGACGTCGATCCTGCCCGGGATCACGCGCGACAGCGTCATCCAGATCGCGCAGGACCTCGGTTACGCCGTCGAGGAGGCGAACTTCGTCCGTGCAGACCTCTACCTCGCCGACGAGATCTTCATGACCGGCACCGCCGCTGAGGTAACGCCGGTGCGGTCGGTCGACGACCACGAGGTGGGGGCGGGGCCGATCACGCTCGAGCTGCAGAAGGCCTATCTCGACACCGTGCGAGGCAAGTCCGAGCGCTGGGGTCATTGGCTCGACCGGGTGGCGGTCGGCGAAAAGGCTCCCGCCGAGGCGTGAGAGCGGCCACGCGGCCGATACCCCTCTCGTCGCCGTTCATCGACGAGCGGGACGAGGAGCTCGTGCTCGAGGTGCTTCGGTCGGGCCGGCTCTCGCTCGGCCCCGCGATCGACCGCTTCGAGGAGCTCTTCGCGGAGACGGTCGGCGCACCGTACGCAGCCGCAGTGTCGTCCGGTACCGCCGGGCTGCACCTGCTCTGCGCGATCGCGGGCCTCCAGGAAGGCGACGAGGTGATCACCTCGCCGTACTCGTTCGTCGCTTCGGCCAATTGCTTCATCTACGAGGGGGCGACACCGGTTTTCGCCGACGTCGGCGAGCGAACGATGAACCTCGACCCCACCGCCGTCGAGGCCGCGATCACCGAGCGGACGAAGGGGATCGTCGCGGTCGACATCTTCGGCTATCCGTGCGAGCTCGACCCGCTGCGCAAGTTGTGCGAGCAGTACGAGCTCGTGCTGATCCAGGACGCTTGCGAGGCGCTCGGCGCAGCGTACAAGGGGAAAACGGTCGGCTCCCACGGCGCCGACGCGGTCTTCGCGTTCTATCCGAACAAGCAGATGACGACCGGTGAGGGCGGGATTGTGACGACGCATGACGAGGAGACCTGGCATCGCCTCGTCAGCCTGCGCAACCAGGGCCGCGCCGACGGCGGCGGCTGGCTCGACCACGCGCGACTCGGCTACAACTATCGCATCGACGACATCAGCGCGGCGCTCGGGATCGGTCAGCTCGAGAAGCTCGACCTGATCCTGTCGCTCCGGCAGGCCGCCGCGGCGCGCTACGGCAAGCTGCTGGCCGGGATCGACGGGCTCGAGGTTCCTCTCGCGAATGACGCCGATCACGTCCGCTCCTGGTTCGTCTACGTCGTCACGCTCGAGCGCGGCACCGACCGCGAGCGTGTGATCGCCGAACTCGAGCGGCAGGGAGTCGCGACCTCGCGCTACCTCCCTTCGATCCACCTCCAGGCGTACATGCGCGAGCGCTACGGCTTCTCCGAAGGGCTCTGTCCCGTCTCGGAAGACCTCTCGCAGCGCACGCTCGCACTGCCGTTCTTCACCGCGATCGAGGCGGAGGACCAGGAACGAGTCGCTGAGGCGCTCGCGGCCGCGCTGCGATAATCACGACATGGACGGCGTGCGGATGGTTTTCCTCGGTTTCGGCAAGTACGCGCGTGCCGACCGGATTTACGCGCTGCAGCCGATCACCGGCGACGACCGGGGCGGCGGGCAACGCACTCTCGTCTGGGTCGACGGTGTCGCCGATCCGATCATCGCCTCGCGGACGGAACGGACGATCCTGCACGACATGGGCCAGGACTCTGCCGGCGGCTCGCCGCTCCTCGATGAGGCGCTCTCCCTTGCCGAGCGGCTGGCGGAGGATGCCGCGAGTGGGCGTGTCGATCTCACCGACCTCGGCCGCCGCGCCCGGAAGCTGCTGGAGTCGTCGAGCAAGACCGGAGAGGCTTCGCAGCTCTTCTAGGTGCTCGGCCAGGAGTTCTTCGCGCGAAGCGTCCATGAGGTCGCTCCCGACCTGATCGGAGCCACCCTGCTCGTCGATGGCGTCGGCGGCCCGATCGTCGAGGTGGAGGCGTACGAGTCCGCCGTGGATCCAGCCGCGCACGGCTTCCGTGGCCGCACACCCCGCAACTCATCGATGTTCGGCCCGCCCGGGCACGCTTATGTCTACCGCTCCTATGGAATCCATTGGTGTCTCAATGTCGTCTGCGAGGAGGAGGGCAGCGCGGCGGCCGTGCTCGTCCGGGCCCTTGAGCCCGTCCACGGGATCGAAAAGATGAGGGAGCGCCGCGGCCTCGTCGAGCCCCGGTTGCTCTGCTCCGGGCCGGGACGGCTCTGTCAGGCGCTCGCGGTCACGCGCGAGCACGACGGGATCCCGCTTGACGAGCCCCCGTTCGAGCTCCGTGGGACGGAGTCTCGGACCGAGGTCGTCGTGGGTCCCCGGATCGGGATCAGCGTCGCCGCCGACCTTCCCTGGCGGTACGCGGCCTCAGGGTCGCGCTACCTCAGCCGACCGCTCCGCGCGCCCTAGAGGCTCCAACGTGACGATCCCTCGTCGCTGGGGTGCGCTGGGTGGTGCGAGGCAAGGACGCAGGGAGCGTCGATATGCACGCATATCGGCGCGACTGAGGACGCTGCATCGCGCCGCCCAGCGTGGCCCGGCGACTCAGGGCTTCGTTGCGTTGGAGGCTCTCGCAACGACGAGCTCGACTCGCACGCCCGAAGCCGCGGCGAGGCCGGCACGGGGTCGCTGCTCGAGGACGGTGCCCGGTTTCCCGGAGCTCCACCGGATCCGCGGCTCGAGCTTGAGCTTCTTCAGTCGCAGGCGGGCGTCGTCGAGGCTCTTGCCGACGAGATTCGGGATCACGCCCTGCGTCGCCTTCGAGACGACGAGGAGAATCCGGTCGTAGGAGGAGAGGTAACCGGCCTTCGGCCGCTGATCGACGACGATTCCCACGCGTTGCAGCGGCGCAGCAGGCTTGTAGACGAGATGCGGCGTGAGCGGTTGCGCTTCGACGCGAATCTGCGCCTCGATGGCGGTCAGCCGCCGCACGTCGGGCACCTCGACCTCGTTCACGAGGCAGTTCGCCGTCTTCGACGGGCCCTTCCCGGCGAAGTAGACGATCTCCCGGCGCGAGCGGCAGCGGCCGTTGTCGAGCAGCAGCCTGTCCCCGCGCCGGGTAACGAGCTTCGGCGCCGCGTAGGGGACGGTCGGGTATGGGAATCCCTGCGCTTCCTTGCCCTTCAGCGCCGTCTCGACGAACGACTTCCAGATCAGCGCCGGGAAGCTGCCGCCCGTTACCGCCTCGCCGTGGAACTCCGTCAGCATCGGCTTCAGCGTCGTCGGGTAGCCGACCCAGACGGCGACCGCGAGCTGTGGCGTGTAGCCGACGAACCACGCGTCGCCGTAGTTCTCGGTCGTGCCGGTCTTCCCCGCCACGGGGCGGTCCGGCAGAGACGCGCGCGTGCCGGTGCCGTCCTGGACCGCCTTCTGCAGCATCGAGTTGATCAGCCCTGCCTCCGTGGAGGTGAGCGCGTTGAAGGCCCTCGGCGTGTTGAAACGCCTTTTGCCCTTCTGCACGATCTCCTCGATCACGCGAGGCCTGTTCTTGAAGATCGCCCCGTCGGCGCGGCGACCTCCGTGGGCGAGCGTCGCGTATGCCCGCGCGAGCTCGAGCGGCGTCACGGCTTCGGCTCCGAGCCCGATTGCGTAATACCCGTCGAGCTTGCTCCGGATCCCCAGCCGCTTGGCCGTGGCGGCGACGTTCTTCGAGCCGACGAGCTGGGTCAGCTGCGCGTAAACCGCGTTGTCTGACTCGATCGTGGCTTTCTCCAGGTCAATCGAGCCGAGGTAGGAGTCGTCGTAATTGCCGACGACCCAGTACTTGTCGCCCAGATTGATCGCCTGCGGCTTCGACTCGAAGTGCGTCGCCGGTGAGATCCCCTGGCGGAGCGCCGTTGCGAGCACGAACGGCTTGAAGGCCGAGCCCGGCTGGCGCACGCCCTGGACCGCGAGGTTGAACTGGCTCTTGCGGTAGTTGTTGCCCCCGATCATTGCTCTGACGGCGCCGTTGCGGGGATCGATCGCGACGAGCGCGGCGGAGGGGCCCTCGGGATCGGTCAGCCACTTCGAGATCGCTTCGCGCGCGGCCGTCTGAAGATCGAGGTCGATCGTTGTCTGCACCCTCAGGCCGCCGCCGAACACCTCCGCCGACCCGTACTCGTCGATCAGCTGCTGCTTGACGTAGTTGACGAAATGCTGCGCCGGCCCTTCGGTGCCGGGGAGCCGCACGTCCTCCGGCTCAGGAAGGTCGGTCGAGTTAGCGTCGGCGTACTGCGCCGGCGTGATCTTCGACTCGTCGAGCATCGCGCGCAGCACGGTCCGGCGGCGTGCTCTCGCCTCGTCCGGGTTGGCGACCGGGTCGTACCGGCTCGGGTCGGCGGGTATTCCCGCCAGGAGCGCCGACTCGGCAATCGTCAGGTCCTTGGCGCCGTGGTCGAAGTACGTCAGCGCCGCCTGCTGCACGCCGTAGGCGCCGTTGGCGAAGTAGACAGTGTTCAGGTACTCCTGCAGGATCTTCTGCTTCGTCCAGCCGCCCGGCTTCCGCTCGAGCTGCCAGGCGAGCGCGGCCTCGCGCACCTTGCGCCCGATCGTCTTCTGATCCCGGTCGAGCGCGTTCTTGACGAACTGCTGCGTGATTGTGGAGCCGCCCTCGACGACCTTTTGCTGCCGGATGTCCGCGACGAGCGCGCGGCCGATGCCGCGCAGGTCGATCCCGTCGTGCTCCCAGAAGCGCCGGTCCTCGATCGCGACGATCGCGTGCCGCATCGGGTCGGCGATCTCGTCGTACTCGATCAGTGTCCGAGCCTCGGAGCCGCGCAGAACCGCGAGGATGCGCGGCGAGGTCACGTTCGAGTCGTAGATGTAGCCGTTGACCTGGTTGTCGAGTTGGCGCTGCGGGTCAAGCTTCGGGATCTCGCTCGCAATCGCGCGGATCAGCCCGAAGCTGAACGACACCGACCCCAGGAGCCCGAGGACGGTGAGGAGCGCAAGGAAGCGAAGCCTACGGATTCGGCGACGTGGACGCGCCGGTGTGTTCTTGCTGAACGGCCGCAAGAAGGGGATTGTAGCCCTCGTTTCGAGCTACGCCGCTGCGATGACCGCCAGCACGTCTTCGCCGTAGCGCTCGAGTTTCGTAGGGCCGAAGCCCTTCACCGCGGCGAGATCGCCTTCGGACGTGGGCTTGGCCGTAGCGAGCTCCCGGAGCGTTGCGTCGTGCAGGACGACGTAGGCAGGCACCTCGTCGACGCGCGCCCGCTCGAGCCGCCAGGCACGCAGCCGCTCGAACAGGCCGTCGTCGGCAGGGCCGGTGGCAGCCGCAGCCCCACCGCCGATCCTGGGCAGCTCGGCACTGGGCAGCTCGGCTCTGGGCACCGCGCGCAGCAGCCGGAAGCCGTCGTCGCTTTCGAACGCCTCGAGTGCCCCGGCGACCTCCAGCAACTGGATCCAGCGCTTCACGTCGGCCTGGGTGGCGGACGCGAGCACGCCGAAGTGGGGGGAGCGCTGAGCGGATCGGGGGGCGCTCATCGATCCGCGCAGCATCGCCGTGAGGCCCGTGCGGCCGAGCGGCCAGCGCAGCTCGAGTGCGCCGCCGTGGATCGCGCCCGCAACGTCGTCCGGGAGTGGGGCGGTCGCGGCCGGCTCCGCCGCGGCCGTCGCGAGGGGGGAGCAGACGTCGCACATGCCGCAGTCCTCGGCCAGAGTCTCCCCGAAGTGCTCGGCTACTTGCCGGTGCCGACAGGCTTTTGACTCTGCGAAGCGGACGAGCCGGTCGGCGCGCGCCAGCGCCTCGTGCTCGTAGCGCGCGAGCAGGGAGTCGATCCGCGCGGCGGCGTCCGCGGGCGGTTCGGGCACCTCGATCTGCATTGCCCGGCCTGAGTCGAAGCCGCGCCGGACGAGTCCCACCTGCTCGAGCATGCCAACGAGCACGCGCGGATCGGGATCCTCCCTGGCTGAACCAACTGCGAGCTCCTCGGGCGCGACCTCGCCGCGACCGCGGAGGCGCGCGTAGACCGAGCGCAGGTCGTCCACGGTCGGGATGTCGGACCGCGCGAACCGGCGCAGCTGCTGGGAGTCGGCGCGGCTCGCGAGCAGCAGCGTGTCGGAGGCGCGGCCGTCGCGCCCCGCCCGGCCGACCATCTGGACGTAGCTCTCGAGCGACTCCGGATAGTTGTAGAGCGCGACCAGGCGGATGTCAGGCTTGTCGATCCCCATCCCGAACGCTGTGGTCGCGACGACGGTCTGGATGCGGCCCTCGATAAACGCTTCCTGCGCCGCCGAACGCTCCTCCGGCTCCAGTCCGGCGTGGTAGTGAACGGCGGCGAGATCGTGAACCCGCAGGGTACGCGCGAGGCTTTCGCAGCTTCGGCGGGAGCGCGCATAGACAATCGCGGAGCCGCCGCGGAGCTCGTGCAGGCGGCGAACGAGCGTCCGGAGCCGGCCCTCCTCGCCGTCGACGATCTCGACGTCGTAGCGCAAGTTCGGCCGCACGACGCTCGTCCGCACCACCTCGGGGTCGCGCCCAAGCGCCGACGCGATCTCCCGCTCGGTGGTGGGAGTGGCGGTCGCGGTCATGCCGAGAATCGCCGGCGTACCGAGCGCGTCGAGTGCACGCCGGATGAAGAGGTAATCCGGCCGGAAGTCGTGCCCCCACATGCTGACGCAGTGGACCTCGTCGATCACGACGAGCCCGATGTCGAGCCCTCCGATCGCCTCGAGGAAGCTCCGCTGGCGCAACCGCTCCGGCGCGACGTAAAGCATCCGGTAGCGCCCTTCGGAGACCCCGCGCAGCCGCACCGCTGCTTCGTCCGCATTGAGCGAGGAGTTGATCAAGGTCGACTGAGCCGCAACCTCGGGCGGGAGCTTGTCCATCTGGTCCTTCATCAGCGCGATCAGCGGGCTGAGCACGAGCGTCGGCGTCGGCCGCAGCATCGCGGCGAGCTGGTAGGTGAGCGACTTTCCGGAGCCGGTCGGCATCAGCGCGAGCGTGTCGCGGCCGTCCACCGCGGCGCGGACGACCTGCTCCTGGCCGGGGCGGAAGTCAGCAAATCCGAACAGCCGTGTAAGTGCGGGCTTCAGCTCGCTCATCGAACGAGTGTACGAAGCGAGTCGGAACGCATCCGTCACGGAAGCGTTACGAGAGTGTGCTCTTGGGAGCGAAGCGACCCTTTAGTGGTCTTGCGCGACGGGGGATCCGCTTCTGCGGATCCCCCGTCTTGCGCCTAAGCAGCTATGAGCGGCTTGACGGCGTCGAGCACGGCCTGTTCCGCCAGTGCCTCGTCGAACGCACCGGGTGCCGGCATCTCCTTGCGGAGCAACCGGATCGCTGCGGCGTGCCGGGCCTCGATCTGCACGATCGAGCCGGCGGCGCCGAGTACTTCCTTCGACTCGATCATCGGGGCGGCGCCGTTGTAGGCGCCGACGCCGGTGTCCTCGAGCGTCTGGGCGAGCTCGAGGAAGCTCGCCTCGTCGGTGAACGGGAACTTGAA
>Ga0180121_10000382_pt1 | contig 18335 bp, 15 predicted proteins | sample AntDrymUQ5402106_2_FD_129676 | JGI IMG/M metagenome (GOLD analysis project Ga0180121, IMG submission 129676) | Polar desert sand microbial communities from Dry Valleys, Antarctica - metaG UQ540 (21.06) (version 2) (version 2) | ecosystem: Environmental > Terrestrial > Soil > Desert | place...
ATGGCGAACCGGTGACCGGTTGCCTCCAGCACCAGAGACGCGGCCTTCACGGCCAGGTTCTGCTCCGCCGGTCCCACATCCGCTCCGGACACTTCAACCGTCACGCCACGCCCCTCTCGCCGCTCCGCTCGGAGCGTGTCCGCCAGGCTCACCAGGCAGAGCAGGGTCTCGATGCCGTGATAGCCGTCTTCCTCCCGGGAGAGCACCCGCAGGAAGAGGTTGACCTTGGCCAGGGCGGGCAGGGTAACGCTGGCCGGGGTCACGTCTGAGGCCTCCGCGCCACGCTGAATCCACCGGGAGTCCGGCTCAGTGACCACAGCCCGAGCAGCGTGATGGGGACCAGCGTCGTGACGTGAAAGGCGATCGCATAGGAAAAGGCCAGGCTGGCCGGCACGCCGTAGAGGGCCAGCACGGCCACGATGACGGCCTCGAAGGGGCCGAAGAACCCGGGGGTGGATGGAACGGAAATGCCGAGAACAAGAAGGCCCTGCATCAGGAGCGCCCCGGCATAACTCACCGGAATGTCGAACGCGGCGAACCCCAGATAGAAGGCAAAGGCATTCATCAGCCAGAGCGCCAGCGACCAGAAAATCACTCCGGCAAGACGGGCAGGTGAGCGCAGAACCGCCAGGCCCTGCCGGACTCCCTCGATCAGGTCGACAATGCGGTCGGCCAGCCGGGCGGACGGGAGCAGCCGCCGGACCAGTCGCTCGGCGGCAAGCGGCGCGGCCACCACCGCGATGGCCAACAGCAGGGCGACGAGGCCAGCCACGCCGGCCACCCGGGCCAGCCCGGTCACGGAGGTACCGGCCACGGTAACCGAGGTGGGAAGATCCGAGGTGAGCAGCGCGAGGGTAAGCAGCCCCACCACGGTGAGCCCATCGAAAATCCGTTCTACCGCCACGGACGAGAGCACGGTAGTGAATCGGGCCTGGGTCAGGCGCGCGGCGGTATAGCAGCGGATCAGCTCACCGGCGCGCAGGGGAAGCAGATTATTGGCGGTAAAGCCGAGGGCGATCGCGTGCCAGAGCGGCGCGGAGGGATACGGCTCTCCCCGCTCATCGCGGAGGAGCAGGTGCCACCGTATCAGCCGGAGAGGGAAGGCGAGCGTGGCCACGACGATCGCGGCGGCGAGCGGTCCCGCCCGTGCGGCCCGGATGTGGCTCAGCACGGCCTCAGCGCTGACGCCCCGCAGCGCCCAGGCCAGGAGCCCTACCGATACACCGATGCCGATTACGGCTGGCAGGATCCGGCGGAAGCTGCTCCGCCGGCGCGGTGACTCAGGAGCGGTCAAGCGCGAGTGGAACGAGGTCGAGCAGCTCCTGAAGCAGCGGTTGCAGGGATTCGAGGCTCGCGTCGCGGGTGAGCGCCGCATTGATCTCATGACGGACGGTGGCCGCCCGCTCGAGCGCGGCCCGCCCACTGTAGCACAGGGTATCGATGGTTACCACCGCCTCCACCGGCCTGATCAATAGTTCGAACGTCCTGAAGCTGGCTTCGATCCCGCCGGATGCCGCCTGCGCGGGCTCGTCCGGCGCCAGGGTCTCGATCGGGACCACATCGGCGTCGGCGGTATCAGGTGCCAGGCTCTGGATCGGCACCACATCGTGGTCGGGCGCGTAACCGAGCGACTCGATCGGTACTATGGCGGGCTCGATCGAGGCGACGGGCTCCCTGGTTCGCAGGCCATCCAGGCGGTGGGCGACGTCGAGCAGCCGCCGCGAGATAAGCATGCGATCGTCGCTCTCGCCGACTGAGCGCAGCAGCTCACCCGCTTCACGCAGCCGTGCAACCAGCTCAGTCAGCGAATGACTGGCGACACCGGCCGCGAGCGCCTCCTGGGCCGAGCGGGCAAAGACGCCGAGGGCACCGGCTACGGGATCGGGGCTGGGGATTGCGGCGGAGCGCAGCGCGCCAAGCAGGTGGTAGAGACGGAGGTCCCGTTGAGTGCTGGACCGGGCCGCGGCGATCAAGTCGGCGGTCTGGCACAGGTGCTCGCCGTGGCTGACCAGCTCGAGCGGTCCCAATGGCTCCGGCATGGTGAACTGGGGCTGCGACAGCGGCGCCGTGGACGGCTCGGGATCGCCGCTGTAGTAGAGTGATTCGATCGGCACTACGTCACGCTCCACCGCAAAAGCGCGGAGCAGCAGCTCGGTGAAGCGGCGGGCCTCCTCGGCTTCCGGGTCCGGTCTTCCGCGCTCGGCCACGTCGCGGGAGATACGGGTCAGGGCCTGTCCGGCACACTGCATCACCTGATCGACGTCGGGCGGAGGGGCGAAGAGCCGGGTGAGGTCGCCTACGGCCAGCTCGATGCCATCGAGTATTTCCGGCAGCGGGGGAAGGTCTCCCAGCTCGGCCAGGCCACGAAGCGACTGCATGCGGCGGATCACGTTGTAGAGCGGTTCGCGATCGCCGGGAGTGGAGCGCAACGACCGGGCGGCGCGGTCCAGTGCGCTCGCGATCAACGCGCCTTCGCGCGCCACGAACGCCCGCACACCAGTGTGCAGCTCCGGCCGCTGGCCCTCCGCGGGCCGGTCGGGAGGGTTGGCCGGCGCTCCGCCGGCCAGGGTCTCGAGTCCTCGTCCCAGCCTGAGAGCGCGGGCCGTGTCGGCCTCGCTCCAGGCAGAGACCCGACGGACCAGCAGGCGGAATTCCTCTACCGCCTGCGCCACCTGCTCCCGAGTGGCCGCGTCCCAGGGTCGCTTGTGGTCACGCTGCGCGCGGGCGACCGCCTCGAGTCCCGCGGCTGCGCGGGCAATGTGCGCCTGTGTCGCCATGAGCGCCGATCCCCGCAGCACGCGGGCGTTGCGCAGGAACTCGTCGGCCGACGGCGGTTCCGGCTGAGACACCAGCGTCTCCAACCGGTCCAGACACTCACCGGCCTCCAAGGCGAAGAAGTCGGCGGCCCCGAGGGGAATGGTCATTAGAGGCTATGGGCTCTGGGCTATGGGCTATGGGCTATGGGCCAAACTTCGGGGTCGCCGGCATCGGATTAAATTAGTTGAAGTCAGAGGTTTTGGCGCACCTCCAATGTTGCCCAGCCCAGAGCCCAGAGCCCATAGCCTCCTACCCCTCCATTGCCCTCCGCATCTCCTCCACCGCCTGTCGCATCCCGACCATGACGGAGCGGCTCACCACACTATGGCCAATGTTGAGCTCCTCGATTTCCGGAATGGCCGCAACCGGCGCCACGTTGGCGTAGGTGAGGCCGTGACCGGCATGCACGAAGAGTCCCATATCGGCCGCGTGCCGGGCTGCCCGCTGCAGCTCCTCGAGCGCAGAGTTGTTCTGTCGCCAGGTGTTGGCGTAGCGGCCGGTGTGCAGCTCGATGGCGGGCACCCCGAGGTCCTTGGCGGCATCGATCGTTCGGAGGTCCGGATCGATGAAGAGGCTCACCCGGGCTCCCGCCTCCTCGAGCCGCCGTATCGTCTCCCGCATTTTGGGATTAGGGTGGGCGAGGTCCAGGCCGCCTTCGGTGGTGATCTCCTCCCGACGCTCGGGGACCAGCGTGGCCTGGTAGGGCCCGAGGCGGCAGACGAGTGCAACCACATCCGGACTGGTGGCCAGCTCCAGGTTGAGCACCTGGACGGCGGGCATCAGGCGCTCCACGTCGTGATCCTGGATGTGCCGCCGGTCTTCGCGCAGGTGGGCGGTGATGCCTTCGGCGCCTCCCTGCTGGCACAGCAGGGCGGCCTCGACCGGGTCCGGCTCGTCGGTTCGGCGGGCCTGGCGAACGGTCGCCACATGGTCGACGTTGATGTACAGCCGAGTCGGAGTCATTGCTCACCGCTCCGCTGCCGGTTAACTTCGCAAGCTAACATTAGCCCAGCGAGAGACTTGTGATTAAGCAACGATGGCTCGGATCGGTGCTGCTCCTCGCTGCTTGCGGCGGCGGCAGCGCGCCTCAGGCACAACCCGCCAATTCCGCCAGTGGTGCCGTGCGGAGTTTCATGCAGGCGGTTGCCGATAGCAACCTCGATAAGATGGCGAACCTTTGGGGCACCGCCAGCGGCCCCGCTGCCAAGACCAATCAGCCTCCCGATTACCGGCGCCGGATCGCGGTCATGCAGGCCTACCTGCGCAACGACTCATTTCGGGTGACGTCGGACGAAACGGGCATGGACCCGAGTCGCCGGGAGCTGCAGGTCGAGATCAAGCGCAGCACCTGCACCTGGTCGGTTCCCTTCACGGCAGTCAAGATCCGCGATGATCTCTGGATCGTGACCCAGCTCGATCTGGCTGCGGCTGGGAACCCGGCCCGCCCCTGCCAGGAAGGGGCTCCGGCGGACAGCAAGCCTCAGGGCTAACCAACCTTCCTCGCCCGGCGCGGTTATCTTCCAAGTCGGCTAGTCGGTCAACTCGAGCAGGATTCCGGCGGTCGCCTTCGGATGCACGAAGGCGATTCGCCGCCCAGCCGCCCCGGTCCGCGGCACCTCGTCTATCAGGCGATATCCGGCTGCCCGGCAGGCCTCGAGTGCAGCGTCGAGGTCGGCCACCTGATAGCAGATGTGGTGAATGCCGGGGCCCCGCCGGGCCAGGAATTTTCCAATTGGACTGTCGGGGTGGAGCGGGGCAAGCAGCTCCACCTCCGAGTCGCCCAAGGGCAGTGCCAGGATGGTGGCGCCATCAACGGTTTCGGGCGGATGCGGCACGATGCCCAGGACGTCACGGTAGAAGGCGAGTGCCGCGTCCAGGTCGGCGACAGCGATTCCGACGTGCGCGATGCGGGGGAGATCGGCCACTGGTGCCTCGTGGGGAAGCGGGTAAGCGGGGAAGCGGGGAAGCAACAGTGGGCCCAGCTCCCAGCTGAAAATCATACAACGGAGAATAATCAACATGGGCGCAACGAATACCTTGACCGTGCACGTCAGCGACGCCTCGTTCGCGGCTGAGATCGAGCAGGCGAACGGACTGGTACTGGTGGACTTCTGGGCGTCGTGGTGCGGGCCCTGCCAGGTTGTAGCGCCGATCCTCGACCAGCTCGCCGGCGAATACGTCGGCAAGGCCAAGGTGACCAAGGTCGACGTGGACGCGAACCAGCGGACCGCCATGCGGTTCAACGTCCGCTCGATCCCGAGCATTCTCTTCTTCAAGAACGGCCAGCATGTGGACACCGTCATCGGCGCGGTGCCGAAAGCCACGCTCGAGGGGAAGATCAAGCAGCATCTCGGTTAGGCGGTAAGGGCGGTAAGATCCATCATGCCCACGCCCGGCACCCTGTACGTCGTAGCAACCCCACTCGGGAACCTTGGCGACCTCTCGCTCCGCGCCGCGGAGGTGCTGGCCAAGGTCCCGGTGGTGGCGGCCGAGGATACCCGACGTACCCGGGGACTCTTGAGCCACCTGGGAGCCCATCCCAGTCTTCTCAGCTATCACGCCCATTCCGGCGAGCATCGGCTGGACGGCCTGCTCGACATCCTTCTCTCCGGCCGGGACATCGCGCTGGTCTCGGATGCGGGTACCCCCACCGTAAGCGATCCCGGCACGGATCTGGTTGCTCAGGCGCGGGACGCCGGCATTCCGGTGGTTCCGGTACCTGGTCCCTCCGCAGTGGCCACGGCGCTATCAGCTGCCGGGCTTCCCGGCGACCGCTACCTCTTCCTCGGCTTCATCCCCCGTAAAGGCCGGGAGCGCGCCCGCCTGCTCACCCGCGTGGCAGCCGAGGAATGGAGCGTCGTGCTGTTCGAGGCGCCTCCGAGATTACTCGCCTTGCTGGAGGATCTCATTCCGCGGGCCGGCGCGGGCCGGATGGCCGTGGTCTGCCGCGAGATGACGAAGATGCATGAGGAGATCCGGAGCGGGACGCTGGGGGAGCTCGTCGATTATTATTCGGCAGTGCCCCCGCGAGGGGAGCTGACGATCGTGCTTCAAGGCACGGGTGAGCCGCCCACCGAGCCGGACCGAACCGAGGACGCAATCGAGCAGGCCACCTCGCTGCTGGCCGAGGGTATGAGCCGGCGCGAGGTGGTGCAAAAGCTCACCCAATCCCTCGGCCTTCCCAGAAACGAAGCCTACAAGCTCGTGATGGAGTTACCGTGATCCCGCGGACACTCTTCGCCCTCGGTCTCGCCTTCGCGGCGCCGGCGGCACCGGTTGACCCCTCTCCAGTCATGACCATCGGACGGCTTCACTACGATGGGGGAGGAGATTGGTACGCCAACCCGTCCAGCCTTCCAAACCTGCTCTCCGCCATCAGATCTCGTACCAGGCTGCGCGTCGCCGTCGAGGAGAAGGTCGTCACGTTGAGCGACGACGATCTCTGGAACGTCCCCTACCTGTATATGACGGGTCACGGCAACGTCCGCTGGAGCGACCGGGACCTGGGAACGCTGCGCCGGTATCTCCAGCAGGGCGGGTTCCTCCATGCCGACGACAACTACGGCATGGACGCATCGATCCGCCGCGAGCTGGCGCGGCTCTTTCCCGATCACCCGCTGGTTGAGGTTCCGCTCCAGCATCCGATCTATCATCTCGTCTACGATTTTCCCAGGGGGATGCCCAAGATTCACGTCCACGACGGCAAGCCGGCGCAGGGATTCGGCATCTTCCTCGAGGGCCGCCTCGTAGTCTTCTACTCGTACCAGTCCGACCTGGGTGACGGATGGGAAGATCCCCAGGTGCATCATGACACCCCGGAGAAACGGGAGGCGGCTCTGAAGATGGGAGTGAACCTCTTCGCCTACGCCGCAGGGTACGGCGGGTGACCGCACTGGCGACACAGGGCGCGTTACGGCGGCTCGGCAGGCCGCTCAGGAGCCTGAACGGTGCGGGATGGGCAGCGCTGGGACTCGGCGCGGTGGCCGCACTGCTCGGCGCCTGGGCCTGGAGCGTACGCCTCGGCTGGTTCACCGCCCCCTACTGGGTGCTGCTCGCATGGGGCATGGCCGCGCTGGGGCTCTCCTCCGTCGGTTACCTGGCGTGGGGAGCCCAGGCGCGGCTTTCGACCGCCCGGCTGGCGGGACGGCTGGAAGAGCTGGGTGCCTGGCGGCATGGGACCCTGACGGCGCTGCTCGACACCGCGGCCACCGGCACCAGCGCTGAGCTGCTCGGTCTGGCCGATCGCACTCAGGCTGAGGAGGTGAGCCGGCGAGGCGCCGCGGAGGTCGAGCCCATTGCCCGCCCGGTACGGCTGATCTCGGCCGCCGGTCTGGTATGTCTCGTCATCGGGGCCGCGGCGTTTACGTCCGCCGGCCCGGTGAGCGGCGCGGCCTCCGCGCTGTGGCATCCACACCGTGCCTGGGAAGCGACCGTGGCGCCCGTCAGGTTGCGCGCGGCCGAGAGCCTGGTAGACCGGGGGAAGCCGGTGGAGCTCGAGCTCGAGGCAATGGGCCGTCGTGCGGCCACCCTCTGGTTTCGCGCGCCGGGCGAGGCCTGGAAGGCGCGGGGGGTGCGACTCGATTCCCTCGGCCGAGCGACGGTCTCGACTCCGCCATTGCAGAGCGATCTGTTCGCCCGGCTGACCAGTGGCGGCCGCTCCTCTGACACGGTGGTCGTACGGGTGCGCCTGCCGGTGTTCCTGGGCTCACTCGAAGTCACCGCGCGGTACCCGTCCTATCTGGGGCTGGAGAACGAGCCGGTGCCGACCGGAGGAGATACGCTCATTCTGCCTGCGGGCACGCGGCTGGAGACCCGCGGAGAGGCCACGGCGCAACTGGCCGGCGCCGCCTGGAAATCCGGAGAGAGAACTGAATCGCTGGAGGTCACCGCAACCCGATTTGCCGGGACGTTCCTTCCCCAGCGCTCCGGCGAATACCGGCTGGCTCTCGTGACCGCCAGTGGAGCGCCTCTCGCGGGCGACTCGGTGCGGCTCCCTATCCGCCTCGTGCCGGATAGCGCCCCGGCGGTCGAGATCCCTGTTCCAGGCGCCGATACCCTGGCGCCGCTGAGCCTTCAGGTGCCACTGGTGATCGATGCCCGGGACGACCACAGTATCACGGCTGTGACCGTCGAGAGCCGGAGGATCAGCCGTCTGGGCCTGATCGACTCGGCGCGCCGGGAAAGCGTGCCGGTGCCGGCCGAGCGTCCCGATCGGGCGATTCTCACCTTCACTCTGAACCTGAATCGCCGCGGCCTTCTTCCAGGCGACACCGTGCGGTACTTCGCTACGGCGAGGGACAACACGCCGCGGCGACAGTCGGGGCGCTCGCGCGAGTTTATCCTGCGCCTGCCCACGATGAGCGAGGTGCGGGCTGCGCAGCGCCGGACCACCGAGACCGTGTCCAGCCAGCTCGATTCGATCGCGGACGCGAGCCGACGAGTGGAGCGCCAAACGGACGACCTGGCGCGGGAGCGGGCTCGCCCGGCTGGAGGCCTGGGGACCAGAGACGATGAGTCGCTCTCCTATGAAGAGGCCCAACGCGGCGAGGCGGTCGCCAAGTCTCAAGAGGATCTCATCCGGCGGGCAGAGTCGCTCGAAAAATCACTGGAGGCGCTGCGCCGAAGCGCTGAAGCCGCCGGGGTAAACGACACGGCGTGGCAGCGCCAGCTCTCCGAGATCCGAAACCAGCTGGAGCGCGCTCTCTCGCCCGAGCTTCGGGAGAAGCTCGCCAACCTGCAGCAGGCACTCAAGGATCTTGATGCAGAGCGGGCCAAGGATGCGCTGGAGCAGCTGGCAGAAGCGCAGAAGCAGATGCGTGAAGCGCTGGAGCGGAGCCGCGAGTTGTTCCGGCGGGCCGCCCTGGAAGGCGACCTGGCAAACCTGAGCCAGGAAACCAAAGAGCTGGCGCGGGAACAGCGGGAATGGAACGCGCAAGTGAGCTCGGGAGACAGCGCACGCTCCGCCCTGGCCGAGCGGCAGCTCGCGGCGAGAACCGACTCGCTCGCGGCAGCACTCAAAGAGATGTCCAGGGATGCCTCCGGCGAGAGCAATCCGGCCCCCATGCAGGATCTGGCTCAGCGCGCGGGAAATGCCTCGCAGCAGATGCAGCAGGCAGCGAAGTCGGCCCAGCGCGGGCAGCGGCCCCAGGCAAAGCGTCAGGGCGAGGATGCCTCCCGCTCGCTCGCACCCTTGAGTGACCAACTACAGCGACGTCGCCAGGAAATGCAGCAGGAGTGGCGGAAGCAGGTGGTCGAAGCCCTGGATCAGGCGCTGGGCGAGACCAGTCGTCTGGCCGAGCGCCAGCTCAAGGTGCAGGAAGAGTTGAGCGAGCGGGGGGAGCCGAGTGCATCTACTCGAGCCGAGCAGGCAGCGATCGAGGAGGGCGTGCAGAAGGTGCTGGACCAGGTCCGTCAGGCCGCCGGCAAGAACGCGCTGGTCCCGCCACAAATCGGTGCCGCGCTCAGTGCCGCTCAGCAAAGGATGCAGCAAGCTCGCGAAGCAATTTCCTCGGCCGCTCCCAACAGCCGGGAAGCGGCCGACCAGGCGGGCGGGGCGGTGGATGGGCTCAATGCCGCCGCCCATCAGCTGCTGAGGGCCAGAGGAGATGTCTCCGGCTCGCAGTCCGGCTCCGGACTGGCGGAGGCCCTGGAGCAGCTCGCAAAGCTGGCGCAGCAGCAGGGCGGGCTCGGGCAACAGGGCGCCGGCTTGTTGTCCATGTCAGGGAGCGGCGCGCTCCGGGAGCAGCTCCAGCGACTGGCCGCCAGGCAGCGGGCGCTGGCCCAGGAGATGGAGAAGCTGCGCGGACAGGGGAGCCTGCCCGGAGCGGGCGACATGGCTGATGAGGCAGCTCAGCTGGCCCGCAAGCTGGAAAGCGGAAGGTTGGAGCGTCAAACGGTCGAACGGCAGCAGCGGCTGTTCCGCCGGATGCTCGATGCCGGACGAACTCTCCAGGGGCGGGAAGAGGATGAGAAGAAGGAACGGCAGAGCACCACGGCCTCGGGCGACAGCATCCGCCTCCCGGCGGCGCTGCGGGCGCGATTGGAGGATGAGAACCGGAGGCTGAGAGTCCCTACCTGGGAGGAGCTCCAGCAGCTCTCTCCGGAGGAGCGGCGGTTGGTGGTAGATTACTTTCGCCGCCTGTCTCAGCCCTCCGCGAGGTGATGTGATGCCCCCGCTATCGCGTTCCTGCCTCTGGTTCGTTCTCCTGCTGATCCCCGCCCGCGGGTGGTCGCAACAGACCGGCATCACGCGGGCGTTCGACCTCGAGCGCCGGGGCGACTACGCCGCTGCCGCCGAAGCGTACCGGGCCATGCTCACCGGCAAACCCGGGGATGTGTCCGCCTTGCTGGGGCTGGAGCGATCGCTGCTGCCCCTCAACCGGAGCGCCGAGATTCTGCCGGCCGTGCGGGCCGCCCTCAAGGCCGCACCTTCGAGCTCTGCGGTGTACGGTATCGCACTCAGAGCCTGGGCCGCTGCCGATCAACCCGACAGCGTGCGCAGCGTGGCGGAGCGATGGGCCCGAATTGCCCCGACCGAGGAAGCTCCGTACCGCGAGTGGGGTGCGGCGGAGCTGGGGCGGCAGAATCGTTCCGCCGCACGCGCCGCGTACCTCCGTGGCCGCGAGCGCCTCGGCCGGCCTGATGCAATGGCGGCGGAGATGGCGCAGCTCTCTCTTGCTGAAGCGGATTACGCCACCGCGCTTCGAGAGTGGCTGCTCGCGGTGGGTCGGCTGCCCGGTTATCGCGCCACTGCGGTGTCCACGCTCGGCCAGGCTCCCCAGTCGGCACGGCCTGAGCTCCTGCGTCTGCTCCGCCGCGAAAGCGACATTGTCGCTCGCCGCATCGAAGCGGAGCTTCGGGCGCGGTGGGGAGATCCGCTGGGCGGGTTCGGGGTGCTGACGACGGTCCTACCGGCCGATCGGGTGCAGGCAATTGCCGTGCTCCGTGGCTTGCTGGATCAGCTGCGGACCCTGCGGACTCCTGGAGCCAGACGCACGGAAGGAATGGTGCTGGAGGCAATTGCCGCGCGATCGCCCGAGGTCCAGGCGTCCCGTACACGGCTGGAAGCCGCCCAGGCGTACACCGCGGCCGGCGACCGGGCTGCGGCCCGCCGGATGCTGGGAGGTCTGGCCGATAACCGGGCGACCCCCCGGTCGGTCGCATCAGATGCTGCAACGACGCTGGTGGGAGTCCTGATCGACGAGGGCAAACTGGCCGAGGCCACCGGGCGGCTTGCCGAGCTCCGTCCCACACTGTCGGCCGATGATTATGATGCCATCCGCCGCCGGATCGCGTTCGGCTGGATGAAGCAGGGAAACCTCGAGCGCGCGGACTCCGCCATCGCGGCGGACAGTAGCGTCGAAGGGCTCGCGCTCAGTGGCCACATTCACCTGTATCAGGGCGACATCGGCCGCGCTGTTGAGCTGTTCAAGGAGGCCGGTCCCTACGCCGGTGATCGCGCCGAAGCGACCCATCGCACCACCTTGCTCGCTCTGCTCCAGCCACTGGACAGAGACAGCATGCCGGAGCTGGGGCAGGCGCTGCTCCAGCTGGAGCAGGGCGACACCGCGGAGGCGGCCGCCGGACTGGAGCGAGTGGCAGCCGGGTTGCCGGCCTCGCACGGCGGCGCCGAGCTGTACCTGCTGGCCGGCCGACTTTCCGCGGCGTCAGGAAAGCCGGTAGAGGCCGAGCGATTGTTGCGGGCAGCCGCCGTGAAAGAAGCGCCCTCGACCGCACCGGCGGCTGAGCTGGCTCTGGCGGAGCTGTTGATCTCCGGCCGGCGTGGAGCAGAGGCGGTGGAGATCCTTGAGCATCTGATTCTGACCTATTCTCGAAGCGCCCTGGTCCCCCAGGCCCGCCGAAAGCTCGATGAAGCCCGAGGCGCGGTACCGAAGACATGAGGCGGCGCGAGTTCGTCTCCCAGGGCTGCGCCGGGCTGGTGGCGGTCTCTCCGCTGGCCTCCTGGCGCTTCCGTTCCCAGGCACCCTGGTTGCTGGTGCCCATGGACGACGTTCAAACGGATCACCTTAAGGCTTATGGTCTTACGTATCGGGCCCTCAAGCGAGGTGTGAAGGCGGAGTGGTTCCTCAACTACCGGAGCGGAGCGTTCCTCCTTCCGAGCGACGCGGGCACTGCCCGGGACGCCGCGCTGGCCGGGGTGCTGGTCGAGCCTCTGGATGACGGGCAGCTGGTACAGATCCGGGGTGGGCTCCAGGGCGGCAACATGGACGCGGTGCCGCTGGAGAAGCCGCCGAAGGTGGCGGTCTACGCCCCGCCGAATGCTCCGCCCTGGGATGACGCCGTCACCATGGCCCTCAACTACGCCGGCATCGAGTTCGAGAAGGTCTGGGATGCCGAGGTAATGGGGCAGAAGCTGAAGACCTACGACTGGCTGCACCTGCACCACGAGGACTTCACCGGGCAATACTCGAAGTTCTTCCTGAACTACGCCGGTTCGGCCTGGCTGGTGGACATGGTCGAACAGAACCGGGCTATGGCTCGGACGCTGGGCTTCCCCTCGGTCCCGGCGGAGAAGGCCGCCGTGGCGGGAGCGATCGCCAATTTCGTCGACAAGGGTGGCTTTCTGTTCGCCATGTGTACCGCCACTGAGACGCTCGATCTCGCCCTGGCGGCGGCGGGAACCGACATCGCGGCCTCCTACGCCGACGGCGACCCAATGGACCCTAATGCCACCGCCAGAATGAAGTGGGACCGGGCGTTTGCGTTTCATAACGCGCAGCTGGAGCTCAGCCCCACCACGCCGGTGTATTCCGATATCGACGGGCACCAGGTGAACTCTCCGGAGCGGCGTCAGCCGCTCGGCTCCTACACCTTGTTCAACTTCAGCGCCAAGATCGATCCGGTGGCCACCATGCTGGTGCAGAACCACCGGCAGGTGATCCCCGATTTCTATGGTCTCACGACTTCGTTCTCACGCAAGACGCTGAAGCCCAGCGTCACGGTTCTGGCGGAAGAGACCGGCGCGCCCTGGGTGAAGTACATTCACGGCGAGCACGGGCAGGGCACGTGGACCTTTTTTGGCGGGCACGATCCGGAGGACCCGCAGCACCAGATCGGCGACGCACCTACCGACCTCTCCCTGCATCCACACTCACCGGGATACCGGCTGATTCTTAACAACGTCCTCTTTCCGGCGGCGAAGAAGAAAGAGCTGAAGACTTGAGCGAACGCATCGCCCCCGGTATCCGGGCCTACCTCGCGACCGAGATCGCTCTCGCGGGTGGGCGCGAGGTCTGCTTCGTGGCTCAGATGGACCGCGACGGTGTGGTGAGCGGCGCACGAGTCCTGGCTCGGGGCACGGCCGACATGGTACTCGCGCTACCCGGCGGCGCCTGCCGGGGCGAGGTGCTGCTTCACAACCACCCCAGCGGCCGGCTCGAGCCCTCGGCGGCGGATCTCAACATCGCCGCCCGGCTGCACGATGCCGGGGTGGGGTTCGGCATCCTGGACAACGGCGCGACCGACCTGTACATGGTGGTCGAGGTCCCTCGTGACCGCCCGGTGTCTCCCATCGATCCGTTCGACATCATCCACTCGCTGGGGGAGCACGGGGCCGTCGCGAAGCAGATGCCCCGCTATGAGGACCGGCGCAGCCAGCGAGACATGGCCGCGCACATCGCCGATGGCTACAACGATGGCGGGGTGCAGATGCTCGAGGCCGGTACCGGGGTAGGGAAGTCATTCGCCTACCTGGTTCCGGCACTGGCGTGGGCGCGCGCCAACGGTGAGCGGACCGTGGTGAGTACCAACACCATCAATCTCCAGGAGCAGCTCGTAGGTAAGGACTTGCCGCTGCTCCGAAAGGCGCTGACCACCGACGACTATACCCCGACCTTCGCCCTGCTCAAGGGCTGGAGGAATTATCTCTGCCTCACCCGGATGCACTCGGCGGTATCGGGCCAGCGCACTCTGTTGGAGCAGGACAAGCTGGACGAGCTGATCGGCATCTCCGAGTGGGCCGGCCACACCGCGGACGGCACCCTGAGCGATCTCCCGGTCAGCCCCAGTCCTGAAGTGTGGGACGAGGTGAGCGCGGAGCCGGATCTGTGCACCCGGCTCAAGTGCCCGGAGTTCGATCGCTGTTTTCTGTTCCGGGCTCGGCGCCGTGCCGCGGAAGCCGACGTCGTGGTGGTGAACCACCACCTGCTGGCGGCCGATCTATCCGTGCGCCAGGCGACAGACAATTGGCAGGACGCAGCGGTGCTGCCGCCATACCAGCGATTAATCCTGGACGAGGCCCATCACCTCGAGGATGTGGCGGCCAATCACCTCGGCATTCAGGTCACCAGTCGGGCGGTGCGGCGGTTGCTGGCCCGATTCGAGCGAAACGGGAGAGGACTGGCTCCCACACTTTCCTATGAGCTCCAGAGCCGGAGCGACCTCCTGAGCCGGGCCAGCCTGGACTTGCTTCAGCAGCGGCTCCTCCCGGCTATCGCCAATGCTCGCCGGGCGAGTGAGGCGCTGTTCCTGCGCCTTCATCAGCGGCTGGAGGATGTCCCGGGAGGGCAGCAGCGTCTGGATGACAGCTTTGCCGGTGATCCCATCTGGAGTGAAGGACTCGGCTTCGATCTGGATTCCGCGCTAGGCGCCTTCCGCTCGCTGCGGGACAACGTGGAGACCATCGCCGATCGTCTGTCCCAGAGTGAAGAGACCGAGCGCCGGGGGCAGCTGCTCCAGGAGCTGCGCGGGGTGATGCGGCGGCTGGAATCGGTCTCCGACGGGCTCAACCGGACACTCCGGCCCGCCTCCGGCGGCGCGCCCACTGTCCGATGGATGGAGCGAACATCCCGGGGCCAGCACGTCAGCCTTTCGGCAGTGCCTCTCGACCTGGCCCCGGTGCTGCGTGAGCTGCTCTTCGATCGTCTCCGCACCGTGGTGCTCACCAGCGCCACTCTGGCCGCTGCGGGCGAGTTCACCTTCCTGGAGTCGCGGCTGGGCTTGAGCGGCGAGTCCTCGCCGGTGACGGTACGGGAGATCTTCTCGTCCCCGTTTGATTATCCCTCGCAGTGCCTCTTTGGGGTGCCCAACGATCTTCCGGCGCCGAGGGAAGACGAACCGGCGCATGGCGCGGCGGTGGTGCAAGTTGTCACGGACCTGGCGTATGCCTCGGACGGCGGGATGTTCGTCCTGTTTACCAGCCACGCCGCCCTCCGACGGGCCGCGCAGGAGCTCCGAATCGGCCTGGGCGACCGGTGGCCGATTCTGGTGCAGGGCGAGTCGCCCCGGGATGTTCTGCTCCGTCGCTTCCGCGAGCTGGAGAACGCCATTCTGCTGGGCACTGATTCGTTCTGGGAGGGTGTCGATGTGCCCGGCCGCGCGCTCCGCACGCTGGTTTTGAATAAACTACCTTTCAAGGTGCCCTCCGAACCGATCACCGCGGCCCGCCTTGAGCGGCTGGCGGAGGAGGGTTTCGACGGGTTCATGAGCTACCTGCTTCCCCACGCCGCGCTCAAATTGAAGCAGGGATTCGGCCGCCTGATCCGTAGCCGTCAGGACACCGGGGTCGTGATCCTGCTCGACAGCAGGGTCGTCACCAAGCGCTACGGTCCGTTGCTGCTGAGCGGCCTTCCGCGGGCCGAACGGATCATAGGCAGCTGGGCCCAGGTCCGCACCAAGTGCGAGGACTTCTTCGCCCGCCAGGGCATCGGAGCGGCGGTATGATGCCGGTGCGCCCCTCGAAAATCATCGGTATCGGGCGGAACTACCTGGAACACGCCCGGGAGCTGGGCAACGAAGTGCCCGTGGTGCCGATCCTCTTCTTCAAGCCTCCCACCTCGCTCATCGCCACCGGTGAAACGATCCTGCTTCCGAGCGTCTCCACCCGGGTGGAGTTCGAAGCCGAGATCGGGGTCGTGGTCGGTAAGCGGGTGCGGAATGTGGACCAGAGCGGGGCCGAGCGCGCCATCGGCGGATTCGTGTGCGTGAACGATGTCACCTGCCGGGATCTGCAGAAGACCGATGGACAATGGGGACGGGCCAAGGGCTTCGATACTTTCTGCCCGGTCGGTCCCAAGGTGGTGGCAGGCCTCGACTGGCGCGGCCTCGAGCTGATCTGCCGGGTGAACGGTGTTCAGCGTCAGCGGGCCCGCTCGACCGACATGGCCTTCTCGATTCCCGAGCTGATCTCATTCCTGAGCGGCATCATGACCCTGGAGCCTGGCGATCTCATCGCCACCGGTACGCCGGCCGGCACGGCACCGCTTCAGCATGGCGACGTGGTCGAAGTGGAGAGCCCGGGCGTCGGAATTCTGTCCAACCCCGTTCGCAGCGCCGACACTCCATGATCAGCTTCAGCAAGCGGGTACAGAGCCTGCCGGGATATCCACTGGCCGAGATTCCCGCCATCAAACGGCGGCTCATCGAAGCCGGCATGGACGTGATCGACCTGGGTGCAGGAGACAACGATACGCCTCCGCCCGAGATTGCCGTGGAAACGCTGCGGACCGCAGTTGGTAACCCGGCCCTCAGTAAGTACGGATTTCAGCAGGGTCTGCCGGAGTTCCGACAGGCGGCGGCGCGCTGGATAGATCGGCGCTTCGGCGTCTCCTTCAATCCGGCTACCGAGACCCTCCCCTTGATCGGCTCGAAGGAAGGGCTGTCGCACCTGCCCCTGACCGTGATCAATCCGGGCGACGTGGCGATCGTACCCGAGCCGGGGTATCAGGCGTACCTGGGCGGGGCGCTCCTGGCCGGCGCCGAGCCGTATATCGCCCCGCTGCGGCCGGAGAATGGATTCCTGCTCCAGCTGGACCAGATCCCGGAGGACGTCCTGCGCCGGGCCAGGATCGTCTTCGTGAACTATCCCAATAACCCGACAGCGGCGGTGGCCACCCCGGAATATCTCGAGCGGACGGTGGCCATCTGCCGGGCTCGCGGGATTCTGCTGGCGTATGACAACGCCTACTGCGACCTGACCTTCGATGGCTACCGCGCGCCGAGCATCTTCGAGTTTGCCGGGGCGCGCGATGTGGCGGTCGAGTTCTTCTCTTTGTCGAAGAGCTATTCGATGACCGGGTGGCGGCTGGGGTTCGCGGTGGGACGGGCGGAGCTCATCGGGGCACTCACCCGGGTGAAGTCGTACGTCGATACCGGCCCTTTCCTCGCGGTGCAAAAGGCCGGGGCGGCCGCGCTTGATCACAGCGAGAGCTTGGTCGAACCGATCCGGTCCGAGCTTCAGCGGCGGAGGGACGCCGCCGTCATCGCCCTCCGGCAAGCCGGCTTTACGGTCGAGTCACCCCGGGCAGCGATGTACCTGTGGGTGCCGTTGCCCGCCGGAGTGCCATCGGCGCCGTTCGCCAGGAAGGCGCTCGAAGAGCTGGGCGTGGTGGTGTTGCCGGGAAGCGGATTCGGGCCGGCGGGGGAGGGCTTTTTCCGCATAGCGTTGACGGTCGACGCCGATCGGCTGCGCCTGGCGGCCGAGCGGCTGGGTCGCGCGCTCGAGGACGCGCGCAGAGGCGCCTTTGCCACCACAGTTTGAATTCCACCTTCGGAAGCGTCCGCCATGGCCCTGGATCGCGGTCACGGCCAGCATCCTGGCGCACTCGCTGCTGCTGTTCGGGTGGGTCACCGGACGGTTGCCGGACGTCCCCCGGTTCCCGCGCCAGCTGATCGTCATTTCCGCGCCGGCCGACGGCCCCGAGCAAACCAGCGCCCGGTATCGGCTACCGGAGCTGGTGGGAGAGCAGGGAACCAGCGAGCTGCCCGCTCCCCGGCGCCGTCCCGCGGCGCGGGTGCGAGCCACCAGGCCCGAGCTGCCAGCCGTGCCTGAAGCGGTCACGGTTCTGCCGAAACCAGAGATTCGGGAGCTGCCCGAGGCCGACAGCGGCAGCGCTCCTGCTGAGGCACGTCGCGCGTCGCGGATCGGCCCCGGCCTGGCCGAAGGAAGGCTCTGGGTTCGTCCCCTGCCGCTACCCCCGCAGGAGCTGGCGCAGCGGCTGACGCGCAGCCGGGCGGAACTGCTGGATAGTGCGGTCTCCACCATCGTGCAGGCCTACCTGGATTCCATCGCCAGTGATCCCTCAAGCAAGAACGTAGGAATGCCCAGCTGGACTACCGAAGTGGCCGGCAAGAAATTCGGGATCGACTCGAAGAACATCTATATCGCGGGCCTCAAGATTCCCGCGGCTGTGCTCGCATTGCTTCCCATATCGACCGGCAATATCGATCAGAACCGGGCGTATAATCGCCTGATGGACCTGCGCACCGATTTGCTCTACGCCGCCCAGCGAACGCAAACACTGGAAGAGTTCAAGCAGGTGATCCGCGACATCCGCATCCGTAAGGAGCGGGAGCGCGAATTCGAGAAGAATCAGCGCACCGCACCGCCTCCCGAGACTCCGGCTACGCCTTGAAGCTCGTCGACACCGATGAAACCGTCGTGCTCGTCACCGGCTCCTCGCTGACCGCCGAGGAGCGGGACCGGCCGCTGGCCTACCGGCTCAAGGCCGAGATAGACCGCCGCGGCGCGGGCCACGCCTACCGCCGCGCGGTGGTGGTGG
>Ga0180121_10000383_pt1 | contig 18323 bp, 14 predicted proteins | sample AntDrymUQ5402106_2_FD_129676 | JGI IMG/M metagenome (GOLD analysis project Ga0180121, IMG submission 129676) | Polar desert sand microbial communities from Dry Valleys, Antarctica - metaG UQ540 (21.06) (version 2) (version 2) | ecosystem: Environmental > Terrestrial > Soil > Desert | place...
CCGCCGCGTCGGTCTGGACGTTGGTCCCACTCTGGTCCAGCGATAGCAGTGAGACTCCCCCCGCCGAGTCGGCCCCGGGCGCGATCACCCGTCCGATGATCGACCCGGTCTCCTGAGCAGCGGCAATGCGCGCGCATGCTACCAGCAGCAGCAGCGAGCCCGTGAGCCGAGCGATAAACATGAGTGATCCCCTGTGTGAAGTGACTCGTGACACGGGCCGCGCGGAGCATGGACCGTGTAGCTGTCAAGCAGCAGTGCGAGTCAGGACAGGGGCGGAGCGGTGGCCGGCGGTAGGAGATCGGATGGAGTGCCAGCGGGAACGAAGCTGGGCCCTGATGGCGGAACGACCCGGCGCTCCGGTTGAGCGACCATAGCCGCCACGGTGACAGCCCGGGTGGGGGCCGTGACGGTGGCCGTGTTGCAGGTACCGATGCACTCACAGCCCTGCGAGTGGCTGGGCTGGGACGAGCTCGAGTCGGGGTGCTGATGGTCGGCGGAGGCCTGCGTCTCGGTGGGGCACGAGTGTAGCCACTGCACCGCCGTCCCGGCAGTGCCGGGCGCCAGGAGCGCCATGGCCATGGCCATGATTCGGCTGCGGCGCAGAATGTTCAGCATGGCCGAGAAGATACTGGCCGCCCGCCGCCCAGACTAGGGCCTTTCGGCTTCGTTCAGGGCAAGCCCCTCACTGGGTTCGGGAGCTGCGGTCTTACGGGGCGCCCGCTTGGCTCTGGCCTTGTCCCTGGACCACCAGATGCGGCTTGCCAGCAGGATCAACAGCACGGAGCCATAGGCCAGGGGAAAGGTCACATCTTTCTTGACCAGCCAGAAGTAGTGCAGAACCCCGGCAATGGCGGCCACGTAGACCAACCGGTGAAGCCGCTGCCACCGTTTACCACCCAGCCGGCGCACCCACCCGGTGGTGGAGGTGACGGCAAGCGGGACCAGGCACAGAAACGCGGTGAACCCGACCAGTACCCACGGATGCTTGACAATGTCCCGGAGGATCTCGTCTACCGACAGAGACTGATCGAATACCAGGTAGGTCGACAGGTGGAGGCAGGCGTACCAGAAGGCGGTCAAGCCGATCAGGCGCCGGACCTTGATGATCTCGTTCCAGCCGGTCAGTCGGCGGAGGGGGGTGACGGCGAGCGTGAGCATGAGGCAGCTGAGCGCAGTGTCACCCGTGACGTGCTGCATGAACTTGACCTCGTCGCCCATGACAAGGCCGGTGAGCAGCGCAAACAGCAGCCAGGCGAACGGCAGGATCGCCGCCAGGTAGAGCACAGGCTTTAACACCCGCGTGATGATCGCCGCGCGGGTCACCGAGTGCGGCTCAGAAGTTCTTGCGCAGGTCCATCCCCGCGTACAGTGAGGCGACCTGGTCTCCGTAGCCGTTGAACATCAGCGTCTTGCGCTTGAACAGCTGGCCGATTCGCCGTTCGCGAGACTGACTCCAGCGCGGATGGTCGACCTCCGGATTCACGTTGGCGAAAAAGCCATACTCGTCGGGGGCCGCAATGTTCCAGGTGGTCTGCGGCTGGGTCTCCCGGAAGCGAATCTTGACGATCGACTTTCCGCCCTTGAATCCGTATTTCCAGGGGACGATCAGGCGCAATGGGGCGCCGTTCTGGTTAGGAAGCGGTTTCCCGTAGACGCCCGTCACCATCAGAGTGAGCGGGTGTCGGGCCTCGTCCATCCGCAGCGCTTCGACGTAGGGCCATTCGAGCACTCCGCGCTGCTGCCCTGGCATCTGCTGGGGATCGAGCAGGGTCGTGAACTCGACGTATTTGGCCTTCGAGGTGGGCTCGAGGCGATCGATGATGCCTCCGAGCGGAATCCCCAGCCACGGAATGACCATCGACCAGCCCTCGACACACCGCATGCGGTACACCCGCTCTACCGGAGTGAACGGCTTTAGGAGATCGCCCAGGTCGTAGACCGCCGGGCGCTTGACCTCACCGGCAATATCCACCTTCCAGGGCTTGGTGCGCAGACCGCCGGCCTGGCGAGCGGGATCATCCTTGCCGGTGCCGAACTCGTAGTAGTTATTGTACCCGGTCACATCCTCCCACGGTGTCAGCTTGTCCTCGTCAGACCGGCGCGATAGCAAGTTCATCGACGGCAGCAGCCCCCCAACCGCGGCCGCCCCCAGCCCAGCTGCCTTGAGGAAGTCGCGCCGGTTCCAGAACAGCGACTGGTCGGTGATCTCGGAAGCGGGAAGGTCGGAAGGACGGCGGATGAGCATGGGGTCTGCCTGGGTAACCGTGGGAGTGTGGAATACCCTTAAGATGATACGCCACAGGCAGCGAAACGGTTCCCAACGGACAGGGAGGGATTCGAACCCTCGATACCCTTGCGGGTATGCCACCTTTCCAGGGTGGTGCCTTCAACCGCTCGGCCACCTGTCCTGAAGCGTTGTCGCGCCGCAACTTAGCGGCCTTGGAAAGGCAGGTCAACGTGAGGACGAACCGGTGAACGAAGCCTGGATCACCGCGGCGGTGCGTACCCCGATCGGCCGCGCCGGTGGCGCGCTGGCGGAGCTCCGGCCCGACGATCTCGCCGCCGCCGCCCTCCGCGCGCTGATCGACCGCGGAGGCATCCCGCCCGAACGGATCGACGATGTGATTCTGGGCTGCGCCAACCAGGCCGGCGAGGACAACCGAAACGTCGCCCGCATGGCGCTGCTGCTGGCCGGCGTGCCGGTCGAGGTACCGGGACAAACTGTCAATCGACTCTGCGGCTCGGGCCTGCAGGCAGTCGTCTCCGCGGCACACGCCATCCGCGCTGGAGAGGGAGAGCTCTTCATCGCCGGTGGAGTCGAGAGCATGACCCGGGCTCCCCAGGTCATGCTGAAGAGCGCCCGGGCATGGGACCGCTCGCCGCCCGCGGTGGCTGACAGCACGGTGGGCTGGCGCTTCGTCAATCCGCGGATGCCTGCCGATTGGACCATCTCGCTGGGCGAGACTGCGGAGCGGGTGGCCCAGACATACGGGATCACGCGGCGGCAGCAGGAGGAGTTCGCGCTGGAAAGCCAGCGCCGCGCCCTGGCGGCCGCAGAGGCCGGCGCCTTCAAGGACGAGATTGCGGCGGTAGAGATTTGTCAGGCGGCGAGCGTGCGGACTGTCACGGTGGACGAGTCACCGCGCCCGGGACTCACTGCCGAAGGTCTGGCGCGTCTCGAACCCGCCTTCCTGCGGAACGGGACCGTCACCGCAGCCACCTCGAGCGGCATTAACGACGGCGCCGCTGCGCTGGCGGTGATGAGTGACGCGTTGCGCGGGGAGCTTCGGCTGGAGCCGATGGCACGGGTGATGGCCACCGCCGTGGCCGGTGTTGATCCCAGCTGCATGGGCCTGGGTCCCGTCCCCGCCACCCGCAAGGCGCTGGCGCGGGCTGGTATCACGGCGGCTGAGCTCGACCTGGTCGAGCTGAACGAGGCGTTCGCGGCTCAGGCCATTGCCTGCATCCGTGACCTCGAGCTCGATCCATCGAAGGTGAACATTTATGGCGGCGCGATCGCTCTGGGGCATCCACTTGGAGCCAGTGGGGCGCGGATTCTTACCACGTTGGTGCACGCACTCCGCCGGACCGGTGGACGCTACGGACTGGCCACCATGTGCATCGGGGTCGGTCAGGGCATCGCCGTGGTGGTCGAAGCTAACTAGGGCGCCGACCCCCGCGACTGAAATTCCTCCCGCGCCCTCCTGAGCGTTGCCAGGGCGTTGGTCTTTTCCGCGTCCGTGTTCCAGTCGCGATTGGCCTTCGCTGCCGTTTCCAATCGAGCAATCCACGAGGCGAAGTAGTCCGCGTCGCGCGGCGATCGGATCGGCTGGCCGGCTACCGTCACGTAGATCGGACTGGTGGTGGCGTACGGATAGACGTCGAGGATCGGGTAGGCCGGGCTGTTTCCCCGGGCCCGGAGCAGGTACCACCCGCTGCCGCGCACCGGAAGCGGGATCCGCGCTGAGGCGGTGGTGCGGTCGGGGGAGAGCGGCACCGTCGCGATCACCGATCCGTTGCGCACGATCTCCAGCTGATCCACCGGCACATTCGACTTTAAGCTGACCGTAGCCACCACCTCGCGATCCCGGGGACGCAGTGACAGCTCGCTGCCCAGGTCCCTTCCATTCAGGGTGAACCCAAGCAGCGGTCCGTTGCTGGCAAAGGTGCGGCCGGCCTTGAGCGCCGCCAGCCAGCGCCGATGTGTCAGCGGCGCCGCGAGCTTGGCAAAGACCCGGTTCATGCCTACTGGCCCGCGCAGGGAGGCGAAGTTCGCCATCGCATCGGTCCCCGCGCCCGCCGGGATCCGAAACCCACAGTTCAGCAGCTGATACCACACGCGGGCCGTGACGGCATAGTCATCCACGAAGCCGAGCGCCTCGTAGTAGTCCACCTTGCCGAGCGCCGCATCGACGGGTAGCTCATGCGTCAGCGGCTTGGTGGTATCGCTCGGGTCCGGGTAGCCGTCGAACGGATGGACGTACCCGCTCAGTCCATCCTGCGCGTGCGCCAGATCGAAGACATCGGCGTTGAGAGGATCGAGCGAGGCGGCCGCGGTGTTGGCGTATCCGGCATATCCGGGCAGGATGAGATTGCGGGTCAGACCCAGCAGCCCAGTGTGACCCCACACACTGGTGTGATACTCCTGATCGTGCACGATGAGCGTCGAAGCGGTGGACACCGGGTCGGGGCGTCCGGTGAAGTACCCGATATCCGGAACCCTGCCCTCTTTATTGACGATCAGATTCTCCACCAGGTGAAGGTCTTCGGCCCGAGCCTGAAAGGCCAGACGGGCCGGGGTGTTGCGGTATGCCCCGCCGTAATTCATGTGAACGTGCAGGTCGGCACTGAACCATCCGGCGGCCGGGAGATCGGCCAACCGGTTCAGCACGATGCGGAGCGAGCTCGTCGAATCGGCCCGGAGCGTGACGGTTCGTCTGACCACCCGGTATTCAGGACCCCGCGACACCTCTAGCTCCAGCGGCCCGGCCGGAGCGGTAATCGCTGACGATCCCGCGGTGTGGAAGTAGCCATACTCCAGGCTTCGCTGCGAACGGTCGAAGCCATCGTCGGCATGGCGCCATGCGTCATCGGGCGCAAAGCTTCGTCCATCGCCGGCGACAATAGACACCCGGGCGGGAGTAATCCGCCCGGTCGCCCCGTCCAGCACGGTGAGCCGGAGCCGACCGACCGGCTCGCGATAGATCCGCCGCTCGGCTACCAGCGGCTCCGTCGTCCCGCCCGGGACGCTCACGATCTGGAGCGCGGTGTTGCCGTCCTCATTGGAGATGTAGGCGATCCGCCGCCCGTCTCGCGACCACCGCGCGGACGTGGCGTCCCCCTCGCCGTAGGTCAACTGGAACGGGTCGCCCCCGCCGGCGGTCATGAGCCAGAGCTGATGCCACTGGCGGCCGAGGTAAGAGCTGTACACCACCCGCTTCCCGTCGGGACTCCAATCGGGACGGGCCTTCCAGGTGGTTTCCTCGTAGCGCAGCTCGCGCGGCTCCGCGCCGGGCTGAGCCGCCATGCGCCAGAACCCACCCGACCCCCAGATGTGGCCCCGGTTGGATATGAAGATCAGCTCCCGCCCATCGCTCGACCACGTCGGCGACAGATACTGATCGTAGGCGCCGTAGTAGTACCGCGGGAGCGAGCTGAGCCGGTCTTCCGTGATGCGTACGACGGTGTCGAGGGTGGCGTTGGCGCTGAGGGAGGCGGCAAATATGTGCCAGCGTCCCAGAAAGGCGGTGGAGACAAAGGCGATGCGGCTGCCGTCCGGCGACCAGCGAGGCTCGATGTTGACCGAACCGTCGGCCACCAGGGGCTTGGTCACACCGGTCGCAAGCTCCAGGAGATGGAGCTCGATTGCGTCTCGATCGTATCGCGCAAAGACAACGTGGCGCCCATCGGGAGACCAGTCCGGCTGGTAGGCGTATCCCGGTCCCGTTGTCAGCTGCTGCGCCTCCCGGCTCCCGAGCTTCTGCCGCCAGAGCGAGCCCTGCATCGAGTAGATGAGCTCGGACCCGTCGGGCGACCAGGTGACCGAGCTGGGACCACTCGTCACCTGTGGCAGGTACATCTCACGGTAGTAGTAGCTGTGAGGCACCTTGATCTGCCGCAGCACCGGCTCGCGCTGCGCCGCCAGCAACCCCGGGACGAGTAGAGCCCCGAGGATCCAGATCCGATTCACCATGGGGTCAACCCGCGTCGGAATGAGTGGTCAGGCGAGCGCGCCAGTACACTACGCCACCCAGCGCGACGAAGAGCGCCGCCCCGCCTATGACCTTCAGCCGGAAGACCCATGGATCGGTATCGCTCGGTGGAACGGTCGCCACCAGCATGGCGAGCACCGTGAGCAGCAGGCCGGCGAGACCGATGACCGTGGCCGCTCCCTTGCCGGTCCACCACGGGTCCGCCGCGGATGACGGCTCGCGCAGCCGAGTGATCAGATAGGTCACAAACAGGTAGAGGTAGGGAATGAAGTACACCAGCAGCATGGTGTCGAGCAGCACCAGATACGCCTTCTCGACGGTGGTGCCCCTTCCCAGCAGCGACAGCAGCAGGAAGACCGTGGCCAGCACCGCCTGGGTGAGTATGGCGACGTACGGGGTCTTCCAGCGCGGGTGGACCCGGCCGAACGCGGGCGGGAAGTAGCGATCCAGCCCGATCACGAAGGCGATCCGGGCGGGACCGGTAAGCCACGCGCCGATGCCGCCGATGTTGCCGATGACATACAGGGCAGCGGCCGCGGGGATGATCCACCCCAGGCCACCGAAGTCGCGAGCCCCGGCCGCCATCGCCTGGAAGAACCCGGATACGATATGCACGTCCCCGCTCGGCACCAGCCACAGGAGCGAGGCGGTGCCTGCGAGGTACAGGAAGGCGATGAACGGCGCCGCAATGTAAATGGACCGTGGCAGCGTGCGGCGCGGGTCCTTGATCTCGTCGCCCATCACGGCGCACAGCTCCAGCCCTGCATACGCAAAGGCGATCGAGGCCCAGAGATTCAGCTGCGACATGTTGCCGAGATTGGGTGTGACGCTGTCCAGAGTGATCGGCGTGGCCGCGGCTCGGGTGAGGGCTGCGTGGATTCCAAAGCCGATCAGCACCGCGCCCGGGATGTAGGTGCCCAACGCGCCGGCATTCTGGAGCCAGCGGCCGGTTTTCAGCCCGACCACATTCAGCAGGACCGCCAGCCACAGCGCCGTCAAGGTCGCGACCAGGATGTAAGTCCAGTCGCTCATCAGTGCGGTGTCGCCCCGGCCGATGGCATAGGTGGCGATCACCGCGGTCGACATCAGCAGGTTGGGATAGTAGAGGATGTTGTTGACCCAGTAGCACCAGCCGCAGAGAAAGCCGTGGCCCTCCCCGAAGGTTTGCTTGGTCCAGAAGTAGATCCCGCCTTCCTGGGGAAGCCGGGACGACAGGTAGCTGACGGCAAGTCCCTGAGGGATGAAGAAGAAGAGCCCCGCCAGAAGCCACATGGTCAGTGAGCTTGGTCCAGCCGCGGCGGCCGTTGCGGTCCACCGAAGGCTCAGAATCGCGACGATATTGAAGAGCACCAGGTCGCGCAGGGTGAGGACCCGGGGAAGCTCCACCCGAGGGGCGGGGGCGGGGGCGGACGTGGCAGCGCTCATCGTCTATCTCTTGAGATATAAACGTTTAGGATCGAGTACCTCGCGCAGCAGATGAAGCTCGCGCGGGGTGGGGGGCTCGGCGCGGGCCAGTCGGCTGCGGCTCCGAAGTGGCCAGCCGATGCCGGCCGCCACTTCGGTCGGCTCAATCCCCGGATACAGCGACGCAAGCACCAACTCGCCGCTGTCTGCGTCGGCCTCCAGTACCGCCTGGTCGGTGACAACCTTGGTGGGCCCCGCCCCGGGCATCCCCATCTCCCGGCGGGTCCGGCCGCCCGCTCGGTGACCCGGGCTGGTGACGAAGTCCACGCGCTCGGGGAACACCCGCCGGTCCAGCCGGCTGATCACTACGGTACGGCGGGCGTGAATGGCGATCTCCGCCGCGCCGCCGCTCCCGGGCAGCCGAACGGACGGCTTGGAGTAGCTACCGATGACGGTGGTGTTGATGTTGCCGAAGCGGTCGATCTGGGCGCCACCCAGCAGCCCTACCCCGATGCGGCCGTTCTGAAGAAAGTATTGGAACACGTCGGCCATGCCGCACACCATGAGTGAGCCGGTGACGAGGGCGGGATCTCCGATCGACACCGGCAGGCGTTCAGGTACCGCGCCCACGGCGCCCGATTCGTAGATCAGCACCAGATTGGGCGCGTGGGTCTCGCGGGCAAGGTTGCAGGCGAGGTTGGGGAGCCCGATTCCGACAAATACCACTTCGCCGTCGCGCAGTTCCCGCGCGGCGACGGCAGTCATCATTTCGGATGGGGTGAAATCAGAACCCATAATTCACCCCGGCACATACCCGCTGCGACGCCCGCAGCCGCTCCAGCCCGCCGCACTTTTCGACGTAGCCCCGTCGGTCCTCCACCCCATGCACGAAGTCGTCGAGGTAGCGGCCCAGTGCGGCCGGATCGCGCGAGACCGCTTCCCACGCGATGTAAAACTCATTGTCGCGGTCGTAGTAGCCCTGGGCATAGGAGGGATGCGCGCCCCACGCTTCCACCACCACCGCGTCGACGATCAGCCCGGGAATGAGCGTCCGGTTGGGGTCGGCGCGAATCTCGGACTCATCGATCAGTTCCTCGACTACTACGATCACCCGCTTCGAGGCAAACGCCGCCTCCTTCTGAACGCCGAGCAGCCCCCAGATCTGGGCGTTGCCCTGGGCATCGGCCCGCTGCGCGTGCACCACCGTCACGTCGGGGTTCAGGGCGGGCACGGTGGCGAGGAGCTCCCCCGTGTAGGGGCAGGCGACCGTGCGGATCATGGGATTGGCGGAGGGAATATCGGTGCCCATGTAGTTGCGCATGGTCCAGAACGGCAGCCGCGAGGCGCCGGCGCTGAGACGCGCGACCATGCCGAAGTGGGAATACTCCTCCAGCTCCAGCGGCGGCCCCTGCCCTTCGACCGCGCGCCGGAAGGCATGAAGGGAGCCGGCTCCGGGATTGCCGGCCCAGGAGAACACCAGCTTTCGGGCGCAGCCGGCGGCAATCATCTGATCGTAAATGAGATCGGGCGTCAGCCGGCATAACGTCAGGTTGCGCCGTCCCTGTCGGATGATTTCGTGCCCGGCGGCAAAGCAGATCAGGTGGGTGAAGCCTTCGATGACGACGGTGTCGCCGTCGTGCACGTGCGTGGCAATCGCCTCCCGCATGCCGACGACTTTCGAGGGACTGCTCAATCGAGCTCGGCCAGGCAGGCGTCGATCATGTCCATGGCGGTGTCCACGTCGCGCTCATCCACCACCAGCGGCGGCGCCAGGCGCAGGGTGCTTCGCCCCGCGCCCAGCAACAGGAGCCCCTGCCTGAAGGCACGCTGCACCAGGTTGTGCACCAGCTCCGACGCCGGCTCCCGAGTGTCCCGATCCTTGACGAACTCCACTCCCACCATGAGCCCGCGGCCGCGCACGTCGCCGATGCAAGCATGCTTTTCCATGAGACGCGACGCGCGGGCGATCAGCCGTTCGCCCATCCGCGCCGCGTTGGCCATCAGCCCTCCCTCAACCAGGTCCAGTGTCGCCAGAGCCGCGGCGCAGCACACCGGGTTGCCCCCGAAGGTCGAGCCGTGGGAGCCGTTCTTCCAGGTGGTGATCGAGTCCTTGGAGATCATGGCTCCGATCGGCATGCCGGAGCCCAGCCCCTTGGCGGTAAGGAGGATGTCGGGCTCGACCCCCTCGTGCTCGCAGGCGAACATCTTGCCGGTGCGCCCGACACCCGACTGAACTTCGTCGAACACGAGAAGAATGCCGTGGCGGTCGCACAGATCGCGCAGCGCCGGTAAGTACCCGGGCGGCGGGACGATGTAGCCGCCCTCGCCCTGGATCGGCTCGCAGAAGATGGCGGCGACGTCCTGAGGATCGAGCTGCCGGGTGAAGAGCTCCAATTCCAGAACGTCGATGCAGCCGAGGTTGCAGGCCGCCTCGTCACTGCAGAACTGGCACCGGTAGCGGTAGGCAAAAGGGACATGGTGCACGTGCGGCAGCAGCGGGCCAAACCCGGCGTGCTGGCGCGCCTTGCTCGAGGTCAGCGTGACGGCGCCGGTGGTTCGGCCGTGGAATGCTCCCTGAAACGCGATGATCGCGGTGCGGCCGGTTGCGTACCGCGCGAGCTTGATGGCCGCCTCAACCGCTTCGGTGCCGGAGTTCGTGAGGAAGACCCGCTTCTTCGAGCTGCCTGGTGCCACCCGGGCCAACCGCTCGCAGAGCGCCGCCATCCCCTCGTAATAGAAGTCGGAGCCGCAGATGTGGAGGAACCGGTCGGCCGCGTCCTTCACCGCTGCCACCACCTGAGGGTGCCCGTACCCCGTCGATGACACCGCGATGCCGGCCATGAAGTCGAGGAAGCGATTCCCGTCCACGTCTTCGACCATGACCCCCTTCCCCCCCGCCACCACCAGCGGGTACTCCTTGATGTAGCAGGTCGAGGTCCACTCGGCGTCGCGCGCCACGACCTCGCGCGCCTTTGGCCCCGGCGGAGGAACCACGATCCTGGGATAGTCACGCGCTGTCATAGTCTGTCCTTCTCAGCCCTCGATAACGGTTCGGCTCTGCTCCCGCATGAACTGGGCGACATAGTAAGGGCCACAGCCGCCCTTACCGGTAGATCCCGAGCCTTTCCAGCCGCAGAACGCCTGGGCGCCCGGCCATGCTCCTGTTGTGGCCCCGGTGCGCTTGTTGGCGTAGCACACCCCCGCCTCGACCTCGTCGAAGAAGCGTGACACCTCGGCCGGGTCGCCGGAGAAAATCCCGGCAGTGAGTCCGTATTCCATCCGGTTGGTTTCGGCCAGGGCCTGATCGAGATCGGTGATCTCGCCCACGGCCAGAAAGGGGACGAACAGCTCTTCCGCGAAGAGCGAGGAGCTCAGCGGCAACCGGGCGATCGTCGGCGCCACGAAGTACCCGCGGTCGAAGAGTCCGCCCTCCAGCCGGCCTCCGCCGAGCAGCACGCGTCCCTCCACCCGTGCCTGCGCCACGGCTCGCTCGAAGCGTTGCACCGAGCGCTGGTTAATCACCGGTCCGAAGAATACGTCGCGCTCGGTGGGATCGCCCATCGTGATGGCCCGCGTCTTCTGCGAGAGCAGCTCCAGGAAGGGGGTCATGACCTCACCCTGCACATACACGCGGGAGGTGGCGCTGCACTTCTGATTCTGCAGGCTGAATGCGGACCGCATCACTCCCTCGGCCGCGGCATCGAGATCGGCGCTGGCGAGCACGACGGCGGCGTTCTTGCCGCCGAGCTCCAGCAGGCACGGCTTGATCCAGCGGCCGCTCAGTCCGGCGTGAATGCGCAGGCCAACCTGCTTCGACCCGGTGAACACCACGCCGTCAATTCCCGGATGCTGCCAGAGGGGGTCGCCAATTTCCTCGCGGCGGCCGACCAGCAGATTGAAGAGCCCGGCGGGCAGGCCGGCATCCCAATAGATCTCGTAGAGCTTGAGCCCGGTCCAGGGCGTGTCCTCCGCTGGTTTGTACACCACCGCGTTGCCCGCCGCCAGTGCAGCCGCGGACATACCGGCCGAAAGCGCGAGCGGGAAATTGAACGGCGCGATGCAGGCGAACACGCCATAGGGCCGGAGCACATCGGTGTTGCGCTCCACCGCGGTAATTCGGTTCATGGGACGCACGAACCCGTTGGCCTCTTCCACCTGTCCGGCGTAGTAGTCGATCAGATCCGCGGCTTCTTCCGCGTCACCCATCGCTTCCAGCCGGCTCTTCCCCACTTCCAGACTCATTAGCGCCGCCAGCTCATACTTCCGGGCGCGAATGCCGGCTGCGGCCCGGCGCAGCAGGGCCAGCCGTTCACGCCAGGGCATCCGGCCCCATGCGGGCTGCGCCATGCGGCTGCTGCGGACGGCGGCATCCACGTGCGCCGACGTGGCCGCCGCAAACCGGCCCAACACGACCTCGGTATCGATCGGCGATCGGTCGACCAGAGGGTCGGCGCGGCTCTCGACCGGCTCGCCCCCGATATAGAAAGGATGGAAGCCGCCTGCCTGGCTCCGGATGCCGGCAAGCGCTTCATCGAAGAGCCGATGAAACTCCTCCAGGTCTCCACTGGCGGACGTGTAGGTGATCTTGGCAGGAGCACTCATCGCCGGGCCGACACCCCAGCCAGCGTTTGTTCCGCGGCTCGGATCAGGAGCATCATCATCTCGCCGATCTGATCCTCGTCAATGACAAACGGCGGGGCGAGCATGGCCAGGTCTCCGGTACCGTCCTCCAGCTGCCCCGAGCTGGGCCAGACCATCAATCCCAGGTCCAGCGCCGTGGCGGCGAACAATTCGGCGAAGCGTGCGCCCGGCGGGAATGTCCGGCGGGTACTCTGGTCCTCGACAAATTCAATTCCCGCCAGGAGACCGCGGCCCCGGACGTCCCCCACGCACGGCAGCGCGCGCAGCTCTTGCAAGCGGCGATGCAGCACGGTACCCATCGCGGCGCAGCGTTCGATGAGGCGGTTCTTTCGCAGGTATTTGATGGTGGCAACCCCGGCGGCACACCCGGTCGGGTGATGCGAGAAGGTCTGGGCGTGAAGCAATGCCCCGGAGCCGCCTGCCAGCACATCGACGATCCGCCGGGGCGCCACGACCGCGGAAAGCGGGACGTAGCCGCCGCCGATTCCCTTGCCAAGCACCAGAATGTCCGGCACGATGCCATACGGTTCCAGCGCGGACCAGGTTCCGGTGCGCCCGGCACCGGTCAGGATCTCGTCGGCAATCAACAGCACGTGGTGCCGGTCGCAGATTTCGCGGACCCGTTTCCAATAGGCCGGCCCTGGCACCGAGGCGCCAGTGGACGATCCGCCCACCGGCTCCGCAATGAGCGCCGCGACACTATCAGCGCCTTCCCGGACAATCGCGACTTCAATGGCATCTCCGGTGCACGACGGGCACAACGGCGGAGCTCCCCTGCATTCGCAGCGGTACGGGTAAAATGCGGGGGCCCGAACCACCTGCACCATCCACTCATGGTAGTACCTCTGGTATTGGGCCCGGGAGGAGGCCGACAAGGCCAGCAGGGTATTGCCATGGTAGGAGGGGGTTAGTGCCACCACTTTATGCTTCCCTCCATGGCCCGACTCCACCCAGTACTGGCGCGCGAGTTTGAGAGCGGCTTCCACCGCCTCGGAGCCGCTGCCCAGGGGATAGACCAGATCCAGATCGCCCGGCGAGAGGTCGGCAATCGCGGTCGCCAGCTCTTCGACGGCATCATGGGTAAACGCACTGCCATTCACGTAGGCGACTTGCGACGCCTGACACGCGAGCGCCTCGGAAATTTCGCTCACGCCGTGGCCCACATTCACCACGTACGCTCCTCCGGAGCCATCGAGATAGCGCCGCCCCTGGTCATCGTAGAGATAGCAGCCATCTCCCCGGACGATGCGCGGGTAATCCCGAGTCAGCTTGCGGTAAAAGACATGGGAGGAGGGGTATCGAGGGCTCATGGCGACCGCGGGGAATGTGAACATTGCAGGGCCGGTCCGCCAGGGTGGACGGCGGAAGGGGCTCTTTATGGCCCGTATTCTGCATAACTCTGTGCCGACCGTGCCCCTCCCGCGCGGACGCAGTAACCCTTTCCGCTGGTCGGAACTATGCCATCTCCAATGGTCGTTGACGCGTTACGCGAACAGCTCGTCAGAGTACTCGACTGGTACCGGCAGCAACGCCCGGCGTATGGCTGGGGTGTGGTGCTGCACCAGCGGAACGAGCGCGGCAAATTGCGATTCGGAGCGATCACCCCGGCGGGTGAAAGCCTGCTCCTGAGTCAGGCGCTGCTGGCCGGCCTCGCCGAAGGACCCTGCTGGCTGGATGGGGCGGTGCGGGTGCGGCTGACGTGCAGGCAGGTAACCCAGCGCCATCCGTGGCTGGATGCGCTGGAACGGCCCGACCGTCCGCCACTGGTCGAGGCGCTTGCCGTGTGCTTCGATCCGAATGCTTCGCAGGCGGAATGCGAGGCGTTTCAGACCATGGCCGGCACGCTGACCCCTGGTACCCTCCCCACCGAGCTGTTCCTTCTGACCCGGAAACGTCCCAGCGGGTGGCCGATATAGTCGCGAGTCGCGGGTCACCAGCTTCGAGTCGCCGGGCAAAACATTGGTAACCGCCTGACGTCTCGAGACTCGCGACTGGCTCCCAGCTACTTCAAAAACAACAAATCCCGGTAGGTCGGCAGCGGCCACAGGTCGGCGGCTACCAACCCCTCCAGAGCATCCACCACCGCCCGTAACTCGGTCATCGCAGGCTTGAGCACCCGGCTAATCTGCCCGGCGTGCTTCATGGGGTCGGCATCATGCTGCGCCGATGCCTGCTCGACCGCGGCGGTGGCGTTCCGAAGTTTCGTGACCAGGTCGACAAAGCTGCGAAGCGCAGCGACCGTATCGTCGCAGTCCACCCCGGCCGCCTTGGTGGCCCCGGCCGCCTCGGCCATGCGGTGCTGATGCCGCAGCGCAGCCGGAAGGATTTGCCCCCGGGCGATCGACACCATCGTCTCGGCTTCGATCGCAAGCTGCTTGATGTACTTCTCGACCATGATGTGAGTGCGAGAGTCGTGCTCCGCTTTGCTCAGGACGCCGTACTTCCGGAACAGATCCACGTTCTTCTTGGCGCGCAGCACGCCGAATGCCTCAACCGAGTCCTTCAGGTTGGGCAGCCCCCGCTGCGCCGCTTCGGCGTGCCATTCCTCCGAATAGTTATCACCGTCGAAGATAGCGCGCTTGTGCTCTTTGATGAGCTTCTTGAGCACCGATATGACGCCGGTCTGCAGCCGCGAGGCGCTGGGCTTCGAGCCGACCGCGGCCTCGAGCTGGCCTGCCACATAGTCCAGTGATTCGGCAACGATGGTGTTCAGCACCGTGTTGGGCCAGGCGATGCTGGCGCTCGAGCCCACGGCCCGGAACTCGAACTTGTTTCCGGTGAAGGCGAACGGCGACGTGCGGTTGCGGTCGCCCGAGTGGCGCGGCAGCATCGGCAGCGTTTTGGCGCCGAGGTCGAGGACGCCGCCGCGGATGGTGCGCTTGGGAAGGCCGCGCTCCACCTGCTCCAGGATGTCGGACAACATCTTGCCCAGGAAGACCGAGATGATGGCCGGCGGGGCTTCATTGGCCCCCAGACGGTGGTCGTTCGCCGCGGAGGCGATGGAGGCGCGCAGCAGGTCGGCGTGAATGTCCACCGCACGAATGGTCGCCACCAGGAACACCAGGAACTGCATGTTGGTGTGGGTGTCGTCCTGCGGGTCGAGCAGGTTGACGCCGGTGTCGGTGGACATCGACCAGTTGTTGTGCTTACCGGAGCCGTTCACGCCCGCAAACGGCTTTTCGTGGAGCAAGGCCTGGAGCCCGAACCGGGGCGCCACCCGCTTGAGCGTCTCCATCAAAAGCATCTGGTGGTCGCTCGCAATGTGACTCGCCTCGAAGAGCGGCGCGATTTCATACTGCCCCGGCGCCACCTCGTTGTGGCGGGTCTTGACCGGCACGCCGAGCCGGTAGAGCTCCCGCTCCGATTCAGCCATGAAAGCCAGCACCCGGGGTGGAATAGTGCCGAAGTAGTGATCCTCCAGCTGCTGTCCCTTGGGAGGTTTGGCCCCAAACAAGGTGCGCTCGCAGGTAAGCAGATCGGGCCTCCGGTAGTACAGCTCCCGGTCCACCAAGAAGTACTCCTGCTCAGGCCCCACGGTAGTGACGATACGCGACACACCTTCGTCGGTGCCGAAGATCCGAAGGATCCTGAGCGCCTGGTTGGACAGCGCCTCCACCGAGCGCAGCAGCGGGATCTTGGTGTCCAGCGCCTCGCCGGTCCAGGACACGAATGCAGTGGGGATACAGAGGGTAACGTTGTTCTCTCCCCGCATCAGGAAGGCCGGACTGGTGGCATCCCAGGCAGTGTAGCCCCGCGCCTCGAACGTGGCCCGCAGCCCTCCCGAGGGAAAGCTCGACGCATCCGGCTCGCCCTGGACCAGCTCTGATCCGGAGAAGTTGAACACCACCCCTCCGCTGCCATCAGGCCCAGCCAGCGAATCGTGCTTTTCGGCGGTCAGTCCCGTCAGCGGTTGAAACCAGTGGGTGTAGTGACTCGCCCCGTTCTCGATGGCCCAATCCTTCATCGATGCCGCGACCACGTCGGCCACGGCCGGATCGAGTGGCTCGCCGTGATCGATGGTCCGAAGCAGGCTGCGATACACCTCCTTGGGGAGCCGCTGCCGCATGGTGGCGCGCGAAAAAATGTCGGCGCCGAAGATGCTGTCGATCCGCTCAGCGGTCGCAGACCCGCCATTCAGTGAACGCGCAGGGGTGGTCACAGATGCTCGTGCCTCGGGGTGGAGGATGTGGAATGGGAGACCGGCAGGGGACTAGGCCATTGCCGTCGGCGCCGCCAGTGCTTCCTCGAGATCGGAGATGTCCGGATCGGAGAGCTCGGTATACAGAGGGTGCGAGAGATACCGCTCACCAAAATCGCACACGATAGACACGATCAACTTGCCGGCATTTTCCCTCCGGCCGGCCACCTGCAGCGCCGCCCAGGTAATGGAGCCGCTCGAGATCCCCGCGAAGATAGCCTCTTCCCGGGCCAGCCGGCGGGCGGTGGCGATCGCGTCATCGTTAGTAACCCGGACGACCTCGTCGTAGATCTTGGTGTCCAGCAGGGAGGGGATGAAGCCCGGGCCGATTCCTTGCTGTTTGTGGGGAGAGGGCTGTCCCCCGGAAAGTACCGGGCTCTCGGCCGGCTCAACCGCCACAATGCGGATGCCGGGCTTGCGCTCCCGCAGGTAGCGTCCCGCGCCGGTGATCGTGCCGCCGGTGCCGACTCCGGAAACGAAGATGTCGACCGTGCCCCCGGTGTCATTCCAGATTTCAGGGCCCGTGGTGCGATAGTGGATAGCGGGGTTGGCGGGGTTGTCGAACTGGCGCGGCATCCAGGCGCGGTCGCCCAGGCGGGAAAGGATCTCCTCGGCGCGCGCAATCGCGCCCTTCATGCCCTTGGCGCCCTCGGTCAGCACCACCTTGGCGCCGAGCGCGCGCAGCATATTGCGGCGCTCGTGCGTCATCGTATCGGGCATGGTGAAAATGCAGCGGTATCCGCGCGCCGCGGCCACGTAGGCCAGGCCGATCCCCGTATTCCCGCTGGTGGGCTCGACGATGACCATGCCCGGGCGCAGCTGTCCCTTGTCGACGGCATCGTCGATCATGGCCGCGCCGATCCTATCCTTGACGGAGTTGTACGGGTTGTAGCCTTCGTGTTTCACCGCTATGCGTCCGGGCAGGCCCGCGGACATGCGGTTCAGGCGAATGAGCGGGGTGTTACCGAGTGTCTCAGCAACATTCTGATAGATCTTCCCGTGCGGCATGGAGGCCCCCACAGCTGGTACCACGTAGGTCGGGTGATGACTGCTGGGGTGAATAATACGCAGAGAGGCCCAAAAAGAGCCCGGATCAGGCGGCAACGACCCCGTGGCACGCCGTCGCCAGGCCAATCAAGGCCTCGGCGTCCCACTCTCCTCGGTCGTGGAGGCGGGTCAGGAGGCTCTGGGGGAGTGCCTCCGGGCCCAACCGTGCCCCGCTCAGGGCACCGGCAATGGCAGCCATGGTGTCGGTATCGCCGCCTACTCCGATCGCGGTACAGATCGTTTCCCAATAGTCATCGGGCGACCGGAGAAAGGCGTAAAGGCTCCAGAGCACGCTGGGAGTGACAAACGCCGAGATTCCTTGCCAGCGGTCCATGTGTGCGGGATCGAGCCCCGACTGGTGAACGTGCCGCGCGGCGTCGGCCGGGGCCAGGGAGACCCATTGCAGTAACCCGCGCACCGCGTCCGCCACCGAGCGGTCTTCCGCTTCGGCGCAACCGGCGAGGTCCTCCAGAAAGGCCGGCCGATCGATCGGCTGGCGGACCGCAGCCAGGACCGCGGCGCGCGCGACCACAGCCGCTCCGGCGCCGCAGCGAGGATCGAGGTGGGTAATTCGGGCCTGCTCCAGGGCCGCCCGGTACATTGCCTCGCGATCGTGAATCAGAAGACCCAACTGAACCGACCGCATGGCGGCACCGTTCCCGGCGTAGGGCGCCGGAGTGCCGGACACATTCCATTCCACCCCCGTAAGCAGGCGCCCTGCGGCCGAGCGGGTGCCCTGCCCTGCTCCCACATCCCGCCGCTCGTGGAAGAGCTGAGCCAGATTCGCGGCGAAGCGCGCCGGGTCCCATCGACCTGCATCC